>VOFB01001509.1_pt1 | contig 24642 bp, 36 predicted proteins | sample 5384141 | NCBI WGS metagenome assembly VOFB01 (sample SAMN12384721, study PRJNA508395) | human gut metagenome | isolation source: healthy gut A | host: Homo sapiens | reverse complement strand
TTGTCTTTTTGCATAATACCCTGTCATGTTTCTGATCGACATTCCTTGATCATTAAAGCAGTCTGTGCCAATACGGCATTTCTTTTCCTCACATTCTCGTTCATAATAATAAACCTCTTTTCTCAGCACACATTTATCGGATATAATAAACCTTGTGTCCGGTGTACCGTGATGTATGAGCGGTTTGTTATTCATTATAACACATTTTTGCTAATTATAGTTACATCATCTTCCACAGCCAATAGATCACGCCAAGTACCCAGCTTGAAAATATTCCATACAAAATAACCGTCCTGCAATCTTAAATATCTGGCAGCCTTTTGCCAAACTTCACCTTCCATAAACTCCAAAGCCGGCGATGCTACAGAATTTGCAAATCGGTGATCGAACAATGCTTCCTGCACCGCCAAACTGTCCAAGTTTCTTTGATATTGACATTAAAGCCGGTAAGCAGTATGCTGATCAGTATCAAAGAAAAGTGTTCCATATAAACCTGCCAGTTCTCTGTCATTCCCTATAGACTGATACCACTGTATCAATATTTCTCCCAGCAGACAAATCGAACCACCGACAAGAAAAAGCCTTAATACAATTCCAAAAACAACTGTGTTTTTGGTGTCATATTACTAACATATTCGTTATAAATTTCTTTCTGTTTATTCGCATCTTTCTCAGCCAATACCTCCTCAATCGAAGGATTTGCAGCTTTTTTCTGTTCCATCTTTTCCTCTCCTTCCAATCAAACTTTCCATCAAATTTTCCACACCACCAACAACTACATATCCACATATTGCTTTATTATGCCGTAAAATATACATACCTAAAACTTCCCATACTGAAGTTATTGCAAAAATAACATATTGCTTATTATGCCAATAACTATATTTCACATTTTCGCATCCAACGCCAAATTTTGTTTATCGATCGATCAATTAAATATATTGGCTGCAAAATAGTTTATTTATTACCGACATAATAAGCAATATGTGGTTGTGGAGGATTTGAGGTATGGGAAGTTTTGGTAGATAACATTTTGCGAATGCCCTTTATAAACACATTTGGTATAGTGTTCCTAAGCATTTGCCTATCGCCATTGCGGTAATGATGATGGCAATGCCATGCTGCAATTTCGTACGGGTACATAGTATCGGAATAACCTTTAGCACCTCTGCCAATGCCATGGACAAGCAGCCGATATATACCCCGGAAAATAATCCTATGACCGCCAAAAATACAACGCCAAACGGAATATGCGGCTCATATATTAACAACAGATTTCCTGCTGTCCCGCCAAGCATGATTACCGTTTCCATCGGATATGTCCGTGAGGCTAACCCGAAGCGGTCTGTCATCCGTGGTATTACTCCCAGAATGGTGATCAGCGCAAAGACTCCACTGGCAACAGCTAATCCTGCTGCCAACCCAATAAAAGCTAATACTATTGTCACTGGATCTCACTTCCCTCCCTGGATGCATCCGCAACGATCGCCTTATTCATCTCCTCTTCATAATTGCGCATTTCAATATGAATTGGCGTCGGATCCTCTTTCACTTTTGAAGCGCTAAAATGATTATAAAAACCTAAGATCCCAATTGGAATTCCAATGCTATAAAACAGTTCTAACGCAGATGCTCCTTTTTTTCATGTCCCATGACCAGCAGATAGATCTGATTAAACAGATCTCCAACACTAACATCAGTATCAAATGTCATAATCGTAAAAGCTGATCCAAAAAAAAGACAATGCATGTCAATACTAACAACTTTAAATATTCCAACGCTTTATTTTCCTGTTTGGGAATATGATACTCAACCACAACATCCGTCTCACCTACCAGAACAATTTGTGCTTCTCGAATTTCCCTGCGGATCAGTTCGATCAGCTAAGTGACGAAATGACTTTCTTTTGGTTTTTGTCGCCTTTTACCTGCAATGCTATGATCTTATTGATCTGCTTGGTTACTGCATAATCACTGCATTGAATCTGTGCAATATCACCGATTGTTACCTTTTTGTTCACAACCTGCACACTCTGATCTAATTTCATATAAATCGTATTATCTTTCAAATCAACCTCATTTCTGCACACTTTCCAAACATTTCATTATCCACAGGATTACTACAGTTCTCTGCCGGCAGAAATCGCTATGTTGCGGCTGTAAAATACTTAGTATCCCTTGATATAATAAGCAATATGTGACCCGCCGGCAGTTTCGGATGTGCGAAGTTTGAGCCCATGAAACATCTTACACTGATAATAATATTATGCAGTCATGCAGTGAGCTTAAATGTGCAAAGTGTGCGTTGTAATACTATTATCTTTCCCGTTTCCTCACGTTTTATGCACGTGTTTGCAAAACAACACCGATATGTATTTGCTTTATGCAAGTCCGGATTCTCCACGCAGTTTTAATAATATTTTTTTCTCTAAGCGACTTACCTGTACCTGACTAATGTGTAGCTTTTCTGCAACCTGACTTTGCGTCATATCATCAAAAATAGCGATATTCGATCAATCGGCGTTCCCGCTCTTCCAAGCTTTCAATAACTGTTTTACTAACATATGATCAAGCACTCGTTCTTTCTCGCTGTCATTAAGAACTCCTGTCATATCCTGTCCACTCACGAGACTGCCAATACGATTTCCAGGCATCTGTACGACCTGATCGATCAACTGCATTTCTTTGCCACTTTCCTGATAAAGCATCCGATCTATCGTTCCGACTTCGCGATTGGCTTCCAATGCCATAACGATTTCTTCACGCTCAAGTTCTGTTGCCGCAGCGATCTCATCTACCGTTGCACTACGTCCTAACTCATGATGCAGCCGTTCTCCTGCCTGATGGATCTTCCAGCCATTTTCCTTAAGAGTGCGGCTTACTTTGATCATGCCATCATCCCGCAAAAAACGCTTGATCTGCCCGGTGATCATTGGCACTGCGTACGTTGAAAATTTCACATCGTAACTAAGATCAAAGTGATCAATTGCTTTGATCAGTCCAATGCAGCCGATCTGAAAAATATCATCCGCTTCATATCCTCTGCCATGAAATCTTTTCACAATATTCCAAACCAGACCGACATTTTGTTCTACTAATTGGTTCCTCGCAACACGATCTCCACTACGTGCCTTTTTCAGCAGTTCTAACGTGTCCATATTGCGATTCATTCCTCTGCCTGCGCCTTTCCAATTTCTTTACTCATAATAATGGTTGTCCCCTCCCCCAATTTTGAGATCACTTGCAGCTCATCCATGAATGCTTCCATAAAAGCAAAGCCCATTCCGGACCGTTCCCATTCCGGTTTCGTCGTATACAAAGGTTCCATCGCCTTTGGAATATCTTCGATACCAATGCCTTCATCGCGCACAGTAACTTCTATCTGTTTGCCGCAGATCCTGCAGACGATCGTAATCTCTCCCTCTCTTCCACCATAACCATGAATAATGCTGTTGGTTACCGCCTCCGATACTGCTGTTTTAATATCTGCCAGTTCTTCTAACGTTGGATCCAGCCTCGTCACATACGCCGCCACTACTGTCCGCGCAAATGCTTCATTTGCCGAATCGCTATCGATTGTTAATGTCATTTCCCGTTTCATGCCTTATCTTCCTCCTGTCCTGCACTCTATACCTTCTAATTACTGACTACCCCTGTCAATTTGTTACCTCTCTTTTTTCATTTACCTTACTATAATTGATCCTCCTGTCTGACGCTTCCGTTCCTGCTGCGTAACAACTTTTGCCCTCTCACAGATTTTCCACCGCCTCCTGCGGTGTGACATACTTCTCTACGATCTGATACAAACCGGACATTCGAAAGATCCGGTCAATATTCTTACCAACACCTGTCACAGCTGTCTTACCTCCCAGAAACATAACCTTTTATGCCTTCCCATGATCAATCCAATCCCTGAGCTATCCATAAAATCAACATCTGAAAAATCAAAAATAATGTGTTTCACATTTCCTGCCTGGATCAGCTTGTCCGAGGTCGCCCGCAGATTGATCACCGCATGATGATCTAATTCCTTGGTAACATATACGATCAAACTTTGTCCTTGCAGCTCATAATGTACTTGTTCCATTATTAATCGCCTTCCTTCCCTTTATTTTTAAACGCAAAAATCCCTGCCAGAGTATTCTTTCCTTCGTATACTCTGACAGGGAAACCTATCATTTTATCCAGTTGGTAATTTATTCGCCAAGTTCCCGCAAACGTCTCTTCGCTTCGCTGACACGCTTGGAATCCGGATAGTTATCTACAATCTTGTTGTAATAACTCTTTGCCTTCTCGACATCTGATTTCTGCTGATAACAGCGGCCCAAGAAATAAATGGCATCTGTGTTATTTTCATCAAAAGATAATGACTTCTCTAACAACTTAATGGACTTGTCATAATCTCTTCGAATACGAACCGGTGCCATTATAGGCATCACGTCCCTCTTCAAAATACTTCTTTGTCGCAGTCGCATAGGTTGCCTTTTGATCTTATCATAGCAAGATTTTGCAACGTCCGAAGTCAGTCTGTCTGCATTGATCTTCACCAATTTATCCGCAGCATCAGCCTTTTTGTTTTTCTGATAGTCATCGTATGCGCCAATTAACGCATCATACACTTCCTGAACACCAGACACCTGTGTAGGATCCCCGCCCTGAAGATCCTTGATCTTGCTCTGCAGTTCCTCAACCTGAGACTGTAAAGACTTGTTTTGATCTTTTAGTGTGGACACATCGCTGTCACTTGCCGCCTGATTTTCACTGTACTGCTTGAAGTTTTTGTTTGCATTACTTGCCAGCGTGGCACGCATATGCGGGATCACCAAAAATACATCACAGCCAGACCGATGATCACACCAATGATAATATTAACAAATGGCATAACGGATGGCCGCTCTTCTTTGTATGGTGTGATCGTCTTGTACGCATCCATCTCCACACTTGGCAATTTTGAAGCTTTCTTCGCATTTTCCTGTTCTTTTTCTACCGCTTTCACTACAGGATCCGAAGACTTATTCTTCATATCTGAGAGTTCTTTCAGATAGCGGATCGTTGTCGTATTCGTCACATCAATCTTATGTGCAGCACGCATCAAACGATACGCTCTCGCACGGTTATCCCGACGCTCGGTCTTCATATAAAGCAATGCCAAAAGCTGGCTTGCACGTATAAAATTCGGGTTGAGATTGACAACCTTTTTGAGCTGGATGATCGCCATATCGTCATCCCCATGCTTTGCCGCCTGCAATGCTGTGTTGTACTTCTTGATCGTCTGATTGTACGTATCCAACTTGTTCGATTAGACTGAACTTCACGAATGTACTCTTCCGCATCATTATCTTTGTCCTGATAATGTTTGCTAAGAACCCATTCACTCAGCGCAGCTACGATCTCGCCTTCCTCATAGTAGATCAAACCCAGCAGATTTCTAGCACTGGTATTTAATTTATTGAACTGAAGACTCTGTTTCAAGGAAACGATCGCACCGGATAAGTCCCGCACTTTCGCCTGGCTTAATGCCAAATTATAAAAACTGTTAGACAAGCTTACGGTTTTGCGATAACTTCGAAGCTCCTGTCCGCAATTATCACATCGATTTTTCGTAAAGGCTACCGCCACATTACATCTTGGACAATTCATCGTTCTTCCACCCACTCCTCTGGAGCTTTGTTACCTTCCATCTTACCTTTTAGGATCGTCTGCAGCAAATCCGTAACATCCGTTGTATTATTTCCATAAATTGCATCTTCTGCCTGCTCCACATCGAGACTCGGCTGAAACTTTGCTAATTCTGCCTCAAAATCAATCATCATACTCTACCTGCCCGGATAAATCCCTTTCCATTCCCCTGCATACCATTCTTCAAGGTAATATCACGGTTTGCCTGCAAATCTGCCTCCTTCCACAAATCCATCAACCAAGATGGATCCTTTCTCCGAAACAACCGATACTCCGGATCCTACATTTCCACGGATGCGAATATCTCCTCGGAAACAAATACTGCCTGTGGAATTGGTTAGATCACCCTCGACCACAAACTCCTGATCGATAAAGATCTTATCCATGGTCTCCACGATCTTACCGCTGCGATTAGCGATATAGGTACATCCATCTTCAGCACACGCAAAACCTTTTCCGAATAATCTGGCAAGATTCTTTCCCTTGCGGGCGACCAGAATATTACCATGTACATCCATACCATCCTTCGCCTCCGTCGCCGGATGATAGACGGCAATCACATCTCCTTCTTCTACGGAAGGGATATTGCCATACTGGCTGTAATCCACCGAACCGTCTTCCAATATTTTGGGTTTGTGATCCGTTTCCCGATGAAAGGCATACTCATACCAGCCATCTTCTCCATTCACGGAAGGCGTTCCCTTCGCAACAACAACCCATTGATCATACAGCAATCCGTTTGCCAGCTGCTGAATTGTCTCCTCCTGCAGTCCACTGGTGACGCCTGCCTCACTGAGCCGATTTTTCAACAATGCTGCCGTGTAGTGACTCTCGCCTTGTTGAATCCACACACTCGCGGAAAGCTGATCCTCTGCAACCATGATCTGAATTGATTCCTGATTGTTCTCTGTCTGAAAATCTGTCACAGTCAAACGCCCCCTTCCCCCTACAAGATATGCCTTACTCTACTACGACCTGTCGTGTTACAGGCTGCTATATGAGCATTTTATCATTTTTGCAAAGAGGACGCAGTATGCACTTATGTGTATACTGCCTCCTCTTTTGATTTTAGCATAAGGATTCTTATATTATAAGAAAGGAACGATGAATTTTCTCTTACTTTTCTAAGGCTTTTAATTCCTCTTCCACTTTCGCCATCATAGCTGTGTATTTTTCAAGTTTTGCGCGTTCTTCCGCAACCTTTGCCTCCGGTGCCTTGCTCATAAATTTCTCATTTCCAAGCATTCCATTGACACGCTTCAACTCGCCCTCCAACTTCTTCTTTTCTTTGGTGAGGCGCTCTTTTTCCTTGGCAAAGTCAACCAGATCAGCAAGAGGCATATACGCAGTTGCCTTATCGATCACAACAGATACTGCATTATCCTCAATACCAGTCTTGTCTGCCTGTACATGAACCTCTGATGCAGAGATCATATGCTGATATGCCGGGATCAGCTCTTCTAAAGCTGCTCCTGTCGCCTCGTCATCTGCTACGAGATATACAACTGCCTTACGGAAGGTGCTACATTCATTTCCGTGCGGATATTTCGGATACCACGGATCAGATTTTTCATGAGTTCCGCCTTTGCTTCAGACTGCTCATCTTCCCATTCCTTGCGGTAAACCGGCCAGTTGGAGATCATGATGGATTCTTCCTCTGACTGCAATGTGCAGAAGATCTCCTCTGTGATAAACGGCATATATGGGTGCAGCAGTTTCAAGGACTGGATCAATACTGTCTTTAATGTCCAGAAAGCTGCATTTGCAGAAGCAGGATTTTCATCCTTAGCAAATAATCTTGGCTTAACAAGCTCGATGTACCAGTCACAGAACTCTGTCCATACAAAGTCATAAATCTTCTGTACTGCCACACCTAACTCATATTTCTCCATGTTCTCTGTGACATCTGCTGCCACATGATTTGCTGCAGACAAGATCCAACGGTCGATCACTTCCAGATCCTCTTTTGCCGGCTCTGTGATCACATTATCGCCTAAGTGCATCATGATGAAACGAGAAGCATTCCATACTTTATTGGCAAAGTTACGGCTTGCCTCTACACGCTCCCAGTAGAAACGCATATCATTACCCGGTGCATTGTTGGTTACCAAAGTAAAACGAAGCGCATCTGCACCATACTTATCAATGACCTCCAAAGGATCAATACCATTGCCAAGAGATTTACTCATCTTACGCCCCTGACTGTCTCTTACCAGTCCGTGGATCAATACTGTATCAAACGGCACCTTTCCGGTATGCTCCAAACCGGAGAACATCATACGCATAACCCAAAACGGAATGATATCATAACCGGTTACCAGAGTGCTTGTCGGATAGAAATAATCCATCTCTTCAGTGTTATCCGGCCATCCCAGTGTACTGAAAGGCCAAAGTGCGGAGGAGAACCAAGTATCCAGCGTGTCCGGATCCTGTCTCATTGGCTTGCCGCATTTTGGGCAGTTGCAGGTATCTTCTTTCGTAACAACCATTTCACCACAATCATCGCAGTAAAATGCCGGAATCTGATGTCCCCACCAAAGCTGACGGGAAATACACCAATCACGAATATTCTCTAACCAATGAAAATAAGTCTTTTCAAAATGTGTTGGTACAAACTTTGTATCTCCATTCTTCACTGCATCAATCGCCGGCTTTGCCAGGTCTTTCATAGCAACAAACCACTGCTTTGATACTCGTGGTTCTACAGTTGTATGACAACGATAGCAGGTACCTACATTGTGCTCATGGTCTTCTACTTTCAGAAGAGCACCTTCTGCCTCCAAGTCAGCAACGATCGCTTTTCTTGCCTCATAACGATCCATACCTGCATATTTCGGATAATCTTCTACAATCTTGGCATCATCTGTCAGTACATTGATCACTTCCAGATTATGGCGAAGTCCTACCTCAAAGTCGTTCGGGTCATGTGCCGGTGTAATCTTTACGACACCTGTACCAAATTCCATATCAACATAATCATCTGCGATAATTGGGATCTGACGATGTACAATTGGAAGATCCAAAGTCTTACCCACCATATCTTTGTAACGATCATCATTTGGATTAACTGCTACTGCCGTATCACCAAGTAATGTCTCCGGACGCGTTGTCGCCAAGTCAATATAACCGGTTCCGTCCGTTGTCTTATAACGCAAATGCCAAAAATGACCTGCCTGATCCTCATACTCAACCTCTGCATCAGAAATAGAAGTCAGACATTTTGGACACCAGTTTATGATACGCTCTCCACGGTAGATCAAGTCTTTGTTATATAACTTTACAAACACTTCTTTTACTGCCTTAGAGCATCCCTCATCCATTGTAAAGCGTTCTCTATCCCAATCACAGGAAGAGCCGATCTTCTTGAGCTGTTCTACAATGCGGCCACCGTACTGCTTCTTCCAGTCCCAAACATGCTCCAGAAACTTTTCTCTTCCAATATCTTCTTTGCTGATTCCCTCGGCACGCAGCTTTTCTACGACTTTTGCCTCTGTAGCGATCGAAGCATGATCGGTACCCGGTACCCAAAGAGCCTCATATCCCTGCATTCTCTTGAAACGGATCAAAATATCCTGCAGTGTATTATCCAGGGCATGTCCCATATGAAGCTGTCCTGTGATATTTGGAGGTGGCATAACGATCGTGAATGGTTTCTTGTCACGATCTACCTCCGCATGAAAATACTTCTTTGCAATCCACTTGTCATACGTTCTCTGCTCAATATCCGCAGGATTGTAATTTTTTTCCAACTCTTTTGCCATAATCTTTTTCCTTTCTCTTAACATACAACACTTGCATCCTCGCGGAGCGTTTATTGCTTTATAGGAAACGAGAGGTTTCCTATAAAGTAAAAAACGCCCTCTGCACATAGTGCAAAGGGCGATTATACGCGGTACCACCTTTGATCGCAATGTAAAAATCACATTACCTCTTGCATCGATAACGAGATGAACCGATGTCTCTTACTATCTGTTCAGAGACATGACTCCGAAGCTACCTTCTGCTTTCGTTCTATTCAAATGGTCTTTCAGCCAATGAACCATTCTCTCTGTGAACTCCGAAAACGTACTCCTCTTCTTCAACGTCATTATACCTAATGATCAACCAATAATTCTACGAGCGCCGCAAGGCTTTCTGTAGTACATATTGGAAATCTTAATACCATCACTTGGGTTGCTGGCGTGTACTACACGTCCACCACCGATATACATTGCCACATGACCGATACGACTACCGTTACGATAGAAGATCAAATCTCCCGGCTGTACGTTCGACAGGCTTACCTTAGAACCACATCCTGACTGTGCTGCTGCACTATGTGGAAGACTATATCCAAACTGTGCATAAACACTCATTGTAAATCCGGAACAATCAGTTCCTCTAGTCAAACTGGATCCACCATATACATATGGGTTACCAACAAAGTTCTGTGCATAGCTTGCAACTTCTGAACCATTGCCGCTTCCCGTATATGAACTATAGCTCTTAGATGAACTGCTCTTCTTGCTGGAGGAGCTGCTCTTTCTGCTAGATGAACTGCTCTTTCTGCTGGAAGAACTTCTTCTTGTTACAGAACTGCTGCTCTTTCTGCTAGATGAACTGCTTCTATTGCTAGAAGATGAGCTGCCGGAAGAGCTTGAAGATGAACTGGAAGAACTGCTTGCAGACTGCTGACGCGCACGCTCTGCTGCCAATGCTGCCAAACGCTCCTGCTCTGCCTTCTCTGCTCTTGCTTTTCTTCTTGCCTCAGCCTTCTCTTCTGCAATGGATACTGCTTTCTTGAAGTTCGCATGAAGACAAACAAACTCTCTCGCTACGAAACCATCCTCACCATCGATAGAGATCTTAACCCAATCCTTACCGATCTTGACAACTTCATAATTTTCATCTTCCGGGATCTGTGTCATGATCGTAGAAGAAGTATTTGGCTTCGTACGAACATTTAATGTAACGGTTCCCGGTTTTACCTTCGCATAATATTTACCATACTTAGCAGCAAGCTTCTGTGCTTTAATACCTGTTGCCAAATATTCACTCTTAATGTAACCTGTCACCTTACCGGACTCAATCTTAGCCCAGCCATTCTTATTAGACAGTACCTTTGCTGCGCATCCTTCATACAGCTTTCCAAGGATCTTGGAATCTGTATTCGGTTTCTTACGAACATTCACATAATCATCTGCAATGGAGATCGCTGTATCGACAAACTGTTTTGTAACATGTGGTGTCGGTACCGGCGTTGCCGTTGGTGCTGTTGTCGCTGCAGGTGTCACAGCTGCCTGTGTTGCTACAGGTGACGCAGTCGCTGCCGGCGCCTCAGTTGCATCAATATTTTCTTCCTGTTCCTCTTCATTATAAACGTCTGCATAATGCTTGTCCAAAGAAAGAGAAAGTCCTGCCATCTCTGTCTCTTTACACATGGTTGCAGCATTCGTATCTACTCTTACTGAACCTGCCGCTAATGCAAGTGTCAGTGCCGTTCCACAAACCACGGCTGTCTTGACCCAATGTGTCTTAATCATAAAAGCCTCCAAACTGTAAACAATCCTTTGTAATCTATTCTAAGTTTCTTCAAGCACTTATTCATGTAATAATTATTACAAATTTATTACATAACAGTTGTCATTATAACAACCTAAATTCATCTTGTCAATAGTTCTACAACAGAATACGAATGGAATTTACACGTATTTCCAGTATCTTCCACTGATAAGATGGCTTTTTCACTCATCCCAAATTGTTACATTTTGTTACAATTTGCATTCTACTTTATAGTCCACATTCATATTTCTCCCATTTTCCATAAATCCGAAAAACACTTTACACAGACATCCCGGTCATATTCTTAACGCAAACTTCCCATACCCCAAATCTCCCACAACCACATATTGCTTATTATGTCGATGTTTTTATCATATTTTGCAGCCACCATACAGTGAAATCTGCCATCAAGAAACTATAGCAATTGCCTTGTTGCAATTAGTTTTTACTGTGATTTCTAAATTTTGTTGTCTCTGATGATTGATTTACATGCCTTTCGGCAACTCGAAGTCCCGGAAGCAAGGTGTTCATCATTTTTGAAAGGGACTTTGCGCTCGTCGTTACTTATGTCTCGTATTTCAGAGACATTAAGTAACGTAACGTAGCGCATCGTAGCGAAAGCGTCCCGTCCAAAAATGGATGATACCTTGCTAAACCGGGACCTCTCAGACATACCTTCAGGCATGTATTCATCAGAGACTTAACAAAATAAGAAATCACAAAAAAACTTTGCATACTGCAGCAATTGTCTTAGTTTTTGATGGCAGAATAATTTGCTTTATCGGCTGCAAAATAGTTATTGTTTTAGTGACATAATAAGCAATATGTGGTTCGGGCAATAACTTCCGGTATGGGAAGCTTGTTTTGTTAGTTTTTAACGGCAACAGCCTCGATCTCGATTGCTACGTCCTTTGGCAGTCTGGCAACCTGAACACAGGAGCGTGCCGGATATGGCTCTTTGAAATGTTTCGCATATACTTCATTGATCTTTCCAAAGTCATCCATGTTGCTGATAAACACAACCGTCTTAACAGCCTTCTCTATAGAAGAACCGGATGCTGCTAACAGTGCTTCCAAATTGGATATTGCCTGCTCTGCCTGTGCTTCCACACTACCGGTAACTAACTCCCCTGTTGACGGATCGATCGGGATCATGCCGGATGTGTAGATCATTCCATTGACCTCGATTGCCTGAGAATACGGTCCAATTGCCGCAGGTGCCTTATCTGTACTAATTACATTTGCCATAATAAAAACCTCCAATTATCATTTTTTTACCTGGTAACACTACTTAATGAATCGTACTAGCATTTTTTGCAGATAACAGTATACTGAAAGTATTAAATTCATGGAGGATAATTATGACCAGTAAAATAGAACTTGGAAAATTTCAAGAATTGATCGTTGTCAAGCAGACCGACTTTGGTGTGTTTCTCAATACCCCGACAGGAGCTGAGCAGGACAAGATCCTTCTTCCAAAAAAGCCCATGTACCACAAGGCACACAGCTTAAAGATGTACTAAATGTATTTGTGTATAAAGATTCCGAAGACAGACCAATTGCAACAACCTTAGAGCCGGATATTACCTTAGGCGGTGTTGCAAGACTCTATGTAAAAGAAGTAACTCCGATCGGTGCTTTTTGGAATGGGGACTGAGTAAAGATCTGTTTCTTCCTTTTAAGGAGCAATTGTATCCGGTCAAAGAGGGCGATGCCGTATTAGTCACCCTTTATATTGATAAAAGCGACCGTCTCTGTGCTTCTATGAAAGTTTATGAATCACTGCGCAGCGATTCTTCTTATCAAAAAGACGACGAAGTATTTGGACGCGTCTATGAGATCAGCGAGAATTTTGGCGTGTTTATCGCCGTAGATGATATGTACTCTGCTCTGTTACCACACAAAGAAGTCTTTGAGACCTACCGCATCAATCAACCGGTATATGCACGCGTTGCACAGGTGTTAGAAGATGGCAGACTGACGTTAAGTGTCCGTAAAAAGATTCCTGAGCAAATGAATGAAGATGCGGAAGTGATCTACGATTGTCTGGAAACGGCAGGCGGATTCCTTCCTTATCACGACAAAAGTGATCCTGAAGTCATCAAGCGTGAATTTCATATGAGCAAAAAATGCATTTAAGCGAGCCATTGGCCATCTCCAAAAAGCCGGCAGGATTAAGATTGAATCAAACGGTATACGTATGCTTTCCTAAGCCATACAGAATACTATTGCAATTATAAAACCTATATATTGACACACCAAGATATACAAAAAACCGCCCGGTCCATATCATTTTGATATGTCCGGACGGTTTTATTGTTTGCATTATTATTGTTCAAATTCCCCATATTGGCGGAATCGCTGATAACGTTTTTCCAACAACTCTTCTACAGGTGTAGATTGCAATTTAGGCAACGTCTCTGCCAACGCCTTGGCAATCTGGTCTGTCGTGTAAAGCAGATCCTTTTCGATGCCATTTGGCGACTCTGTAAATTTGCGATCTATCACGTTGTTTTGCAGCAAATGATCTGCTGTCATGCGCATTAGCTCTGCAGCTTCATCGACTCTGGAAGGATCTCTCCATAATATACTGGCAAAGCCCTCCGGCGATAACACCGAATACATACCATGCTCCAGCATCCACACCGTATCTCCAACTGCAAGTGCAAGTGCACCGCCGCTACCGCCTTCTCCCACAAAGATACTGATGATCGGCGTTTTAAGACGCGACATTTCCATAAGATTCCGCGCGATCGCCTCACCCTGTCCACGTTCTTCTGCACCAATACCGCAGTATGCACCCGCCGTGTTGATCAACGTGATGACCGGACGATGAAACTTTTCTGCCTGTTTCATTAATCGAAGTGCTTTGCGGTATCCTTCCGGATTTGGCTGACCAAAATTACAAGCAACGTTCTCTTCGAGAGTATGCCCTTTCTGAATACCGATCACCGTAACCGGTTCTCCCCGAAAAGATGCAATGCCTCCAACGATTGCTCCATCATCAGCATAATAACGATCCCCATGAAATTCCATAAATTCATCAAATAATTGATCAATAAATTCTCTTGCCGTTGGACGCTTTATATTTCTAGCTATGGATACTGTTTTCATTGTATCACTTACCATATTGCTGCTCATGCTGCCTACCTCCATTATTTTCGACTATGAAGTTTTAAGATCCTTCCCAACTCTTCCCGCATTTTTTCGCGATGAACAATGCGGTCCACAAAACCATTTTTAAGTTGAAATTCTGCCCTCTGAAATCCCTCCGGCAATTTCTGATGGATCGTCCCTTGATCACACGCTGTCCTGCAAATCCGATCAAAGCTTTCGGTTCAGCCAATATAATGTCTCCTAACATTGCAAAGCTCGCCGTCACGCCACCAGTTGTCGGATCTGTCAGTACTGTGACATATAGTAATCCCGCTGCATCATGCCGTCCCAACGCTTCCGATACTTTTGCCATCTGCATCAGAGAGATGATCCCCTCCTGCATTCTGGCGCCACCGGACGTCGTAAAAATAATGATCGGCAGTTCGTGTGCTGTTGCGTATTCCACTGCTCTAGTTACCTTTTCACCAACCACAGACCCCATACTTCCCATCATAAAATGGCTGTCCATAATGGCAATAACTGTGTCGTGTCCTTCTATCTGACAACGTCCTGTAACAACTCCCTCGGTGATCTGTGCCTTTTTGTGCTTTCTCGATCACCTTATCATAATCCGGATATCCCATCGGATTTTTAGGATGCATCGCAGCATCAAATTCTTCAAAGGTCCCCTCGTCGCAGGTGATCGCAATACGTTCCGTTGGACTCATTCGAAAATGTGCTTCGCAATTCGGGCAAAGTTTATATTTTGTCACTTCTTTTTTGTATATAATATTTTTACAGGAATTACACTTGATCCACATTCCATCCGGAATTGACGGTTCTTTGGACTTCATCCGTCTTTCCGGTCTGCGTGTCTCCGGTTTTTCCAGAGAAATATAATTTTTCTTTCCAAATAAATTCATCCTGCTCCTCCATGCATTACACTACTGCTGCAATAAATTATCTTCCAAAACGAAGTATCAAACTGTCCTGCCAAATAATCCGGGTTATTTAAGATGCGGCTCTGAAATTCAATATTCGTATCTATGCCATTGATAATAAACTCATACAGGGCCCGATTCATTTTAGCGATCGCTTCCTCTCGATCCCTGCCATGGGCGATCACCTTTGCAATCATAGAATCATAAAACGGTGGGATTTCATATCCTTCATAAATTGCCGTATCCACGCGAATACCTAAGCCGCCGCTTGGTAGCATCAGATAGTCGACAAGACCCGGGCATGGTGCAAATCCTCGATCCGGATTCTCTGCATTGATTCGACATTCTATAGCATGCCCTGTAATATGAATATCCGATTGTTCATATGATAACTTCTCCCCGGCTGCCACGCGGATCTGCTCTTTCACAATATCCACTCCCGTGATCATCTCCGTGATCGGATGTTCCACCTGAATTCTGGTATTCATCTCCATAAAGTAATACTGTCCGGAATGATCATACAAAAATTCAATTGTTCCTGCACTTTCGTATCCTGCCGCCTTTGCAGCAAGGACCGCAGATTTACACATCTTTTCTCTGGTCTCTTCGGACAATACCGGAGACGGTGCTTCTTCTAATACTTTTTTGATTTTTGCTGCAATGAACAGTCTCTCTCCCCAAATGGATCACATTACCAAAATGATCGCCAAGCACCTGTACTTCAATATGTCTGGCATGTTCGATCACTTTTTCCATATACATCTGATCGTCACCAAAAGCTGCTTTCGTCTCGCTTTGTGCTGCCTCAAATGCCTGATCCAGTTCATCTTCAGTACGCACGATGCGGATTCCCTTGCCGCCACCGCCGGCAGATGCCTTGACCATAACCGGATATCCCAGCTTTCCTGCCACCTCGTGCGCCTGCTCTCTGTCAGCAACAACACCATCGCTTCCCGAATAACCGGTACGCCGGCACGGATCATCATTTCTCTTGCATTGGATTTATTGCCCAATGCATCAATAACCGATGGTGCCGGACCTATAAACTTAATATTACATTCTTCGCACATTGCCGCAAATGTACTGTTCTCTGACAGAAAACCAAATCCCGGATGAATTGCCTGCGCCTTAGTCTCTACAGCAGCCGTAATGATATTTGGCATATTTATATAACTGTCTGCCGCCTTGGCAGAACCGATACATACTGCTTCATCTGCAAGCTGCGTATGCAATGCCTCCCTATCAGGCTCCGAAAAAACAGCAACTGTTTTGATGCCCATTTCCCGACAGGCACGAATTATCCGCACCGCAATCTCTCCTCTGTTTGCGATCAATATCTTATCAAACATCTGCTCCTCCAATCACTCAACATTTCTACGATCTATTATCCGAGTTTTGATCCATTCTCTCTGTCAAACTATCAGCCAATCATAAAAATAATTTCTGCCTGTGCAGCAACCTTGTCACCAACATATGCAGTTCCAACACCTATTCCGGCATTACGTTTCAATTTTTCAATGGAAACTTCCAAACGAAGTACATCTCCAGGTACAACTTTCTTTTTGAACTTTGCATTTTTAATGCCGCCAAAATATGCCGTCTTGCCCTTAAATTCATCCATAGACAAAATAGCTACCGCTCCGGCCTGCGCCATTGCTTCCACGATCAACACACCCGGCATCACCGGTTCCTGTGGAAAATGTCCTGCAAAAATGGTTCATTATAGGAAACATTTTTGGTCGCAATAACTTTTTCACCTTCCACGATTTCTTCAACCCGATCGATCAGCAAAAACGGCTGACGATGTGGGATGATACTCATAATTTCTTTGATATCCATGCCCATATTAATTTACATTCCTTTCTAAACCTGCGGACTCAACAATTGTCTTCCCCTTTTATCCACAGGTATATCTTTCAGATTCCGATACACAACGTCTGCTTAACAGCAGACCATTGCCCAATATTGGTATTGCTATTTCACACGGAATAATTCCTGTCCAAACTCAACGAACTGTGCATCTTCCACTAAAATTTCTGTGATTGTTCCATCCACTTCGCTTATGACTTCATTCATAAATTTCATAGCCTCTATGATACATACGACATCGCCTTTTTGCAATCGTATCCCCACCTTCACAAAAGGTGGTTGATCCGGTGCACTTGCTCGATAAAACGTACCTACGATCGGAGCTGTCACGATCTTATCTCCGGCTGCAGACTCGGTCTTCTCGGTTTCGACTGTAGTCGGTGCTGCATCTGTGACAGGATTCTCAACTTTTACTGCTGTCTGTACCATCTGCGCTTCCGAACTTTCCTCGACTGCATTTGCCATACCGCGTCCTAATTTTACGGAGGCATTTCCTAAAGTTACTTCCATATTATTTAAATCCGAGTGTTCAAATATCTGAATCAACTCTTTGATCTGATCATACTGCATTGTGTTACCATACCTTTCTTAACCATCTGTTGTCACCGTCTGCACACTACTCATCCCACTTCTTAAAGCAGAGAACTCCATTGTGTCCGCCAAATCCCAAAGAATTAGACAATGCATACTGTGCCTCTGGTACTACTCTTCCCTCATTTGGAATATAATCCAGATCACATTCTTCATCCGGTGTATGATAATTGATCGTCGGCGGCAGGAATCCTTCCTCCAATGCTTTCACACAAGCAATTGCCTCGATAGCACCTGCTGCACCAAGCAAATGTCCTGTCATAGATTTGGTAGAGCTGACCGCAACTTTTGCTGCCGCATCCCCCAATGCCAGCTTGATCGCTGCCGTTTCTCCGGCATCATTAGCATGGGTACTTGTTCCATGTGCATTAATATAATCCACCTGCTCCGGCGTAATCCCTGCCTCATCCATTGCTAATCTTATCGCTCTTGCAGCTCCGTCGCCATCCGGACAAGGTGCTGTCATATGATAGGCATCTCCTGTAGCGCCATAACCTACTATTTCACCGTAAATCTTAGCTCCTCTTGCTTTAGCATGTTCCAATTCTTCCAAAATGAGTATTCCGGATCCGTCTCCCATGACAAAACCATTTCGGTCTTTGTCAAACGGTTTACAGGCATCTTTTGGATCTTCCGTCGTAGAAAGTGCTGTCAAGTTCGTAAATCCAGCCACACCGATCTCACTGATCGACGCCTCAGCACCGCCGGCAATACAAGCATCCAAATAGCCATGCTTAATATCCCTAAATGCAGTGCCAATGCAATTTGTTCCTGTTGCGCACGCAGTGACAATATTTTCACATACCCCTTAGCTCCCAAACGGATTGCAATATTACCAGCCGCCATATTACTGATCGTCATCGGAATAAACAAAGGAGACACACGAGAAGGTCCTTTTTCGTGCAAACGAATCACCTGCTCCTGCATTGTCATCAGACCGCCAATACCAGAACCTACGATCACACCGACCTTAGCCGCATCCTCTTTCTCCATATCTAATCCGCTATCATCAAATGCCTGAACAGCTGCAGCCAGTGCATACACAGCATATGGGTCATTTCTCTTTACATCCTTCTTACTCATATACAGTTCCGGATCAAAGTCTTTTACTTCAGCACCAACCTTAACCTTAAAATCCGTCGTATCGAACTTTTGAATCAGATCAATGCCACATTTGCCATTTTTTAATCCTTCCCAAAATGTATCTACCGTACATCCAAGCGGGGTGACCGCTCCCATACCTGTTACTACTACTCTTCTATCCATCTCTAAATCATACCTTTCCAAGTCTTGATCACTATAGGTTACATGCACATTCCGCCATCAACATGGAGTACCTGACCGGTAATGTACGTATTTTTTTGCCAAAAATACTGCTGCTTGCGCAATATCATCCACCTGACCGTAACGTTTAAGTGGAATTGTTTCCAGCATCTGCTTCTGCAGATCTTCTGAAAGTGCAGCCGTCATATCCGTCTCCACGAATCCCGGTGCGATTGCATTACATGTCACGCCACGTGCAGCCAACTCTTTCGCAGTTGACTTCGTCAGTCCGATAATTCCGGCTTTCGATGCCGCATAGTTAGCCTGTCCAACATTGCCCATAACTCCGACAACAGAAGACATGTTGATGATAGCTCCACTTCGTTGCTTCAACATGATACTGCTGGCATGTCGGATCATATTAAACGTACCTTTCAAGTTTGTCTGAATAACACTAGCAAACTGTTCTTCTTTCATACGCATTAATAACATATCTTTAGTAATACCGGCATTGTTGACCAGTATGTCCACAGAACCAAGCTCCTTTTTGACTTTTTTCATCATATCTGCCGCAAAGGCAAAGTCACTCACATCGCCTTGAACCGGCATACAAGTCACTCCGCATGCTTCAATCTCCTGTACCGTTTCATCATCTAAGCTGCTGTGATAATTCAATACAATATTGCAGCCTTCCTTCGCAAATGCAAGTGCAATTGCTTTTCCAATACCTTTCGCTGCTCCTGTAACTACTGCTGTCTTTCCCTGTAACATGTTTACCATACCTTTCTGTGTGATTCACACACTGTCATGAAGTTTATTCATGGTTTTCTGCAAGGATATGCTATCCTCAACATTCACATTTACAACGCCTTTCAAAGTACGTTTCACAAAACCATTCAAAGTTTTGCCCGGTCCCAGCTCGATAAAAGTATCTGCACCTTCTGCCGCCATATTACGGATGATCTGTTCCCAGCGAACCGGACTAACGATCTGTTTTTTCAAAATAGGGATAATATCCTGTTCAGAAGCCACTTTCGAAGCATCTACGTTTGTATAGACCGGCATTTTCATCGGTGAAATGTGCATCTTGTCCAATTCCGACCAAGCTTTTCTGCTGCCGGTTGCAGTAATTCCGTATGGAACGGACCACTGACTTTCAGAGGCACTGTAAGTTTTGCGCCTTTCTCTTTCGCCAATGCTGCAGCTCTCTTCGCTGCCTGCGCATGTCCGGCGATCACGATCTGACCCGGTGCATTGTAATTAGCCGGAACCGCTAATCCATCGCCCTCTGCAGTTGCTTCTGCACAAGCTTCTTCTACTAATGCTGTATCTAATCCAATAATAGCATACATTGCTCCCTCTCCTGAAGGAACTGCTTCTGCCATGAACTTTCCTCTTTTTTTGTACCAGTGCAACCGCCTCTTCGAAGTCCATTGCTTCACTGGCAACATACGCAGAATATTCACCAAGGCTCAAACCTGCTGTCATATCTGCACGAACTCCCTCTTCTTCCAACACCTTCATCGCTGCAATACTCATTGTCAGGATGGCAGGCTGCGCAAACTCTGTCTCGCCTAATTTCTGTTCATCTTCAAAACAAATATCCTTAATGGAATAACCAAGTACATTATCTGCCCGGTCAAAAATTTCTTTTGCCACCGGATAATTTTTATACAAATTCTTGCCCATGCCAGCATACTGGTCGCCCTGGCCACTAAACATAAATACTGTTTTCATGTCTTCCTCCATAGTTGCAAAGCCGGCTCTGTCGGCACCGAAAGTCTCGGCGCCGGCAAAGCCGAAATACTCTGCTTCTTATTTCTGGTTCTTCTCTACAAAATCAACCGCATCCTGAACAGTTACGATAGACTCAGGATCCTCTACAGATACATCAAACTCATCTTCGATGTCATTGATGATCTGGAATAAATCCAAAGAATCTGCGTCAAGGTCTTCTTTTACATTAGTCTCTAATGTGATTTCCTCAACATCCTTTCCTGTCTGCTCTGCAATGATTTCTCTGATTTTCTCAAATACCATAGTGATTTCCTCCTATATTTTATTTTATATATACTGCTTGCGCAGTTATATGCTTCTACCATTCTACCAACATTGTGCCCCAAGTCATTCCACCGCCGAATCCGGTCAAAATAATTTTGTCCCCCCGTTGGATAAGCCCTTTTTTCGTTGAGTTCATTCAGCGCCATAGGTACACTTGCCGATGAAGTATTTCCATAATGCTCCATATTCTTATAAAATTTGCTGTCATCCATCTTCAACTTATGAGCAACAACGTCAATAATTCTGGCATTTGCCTGGTGTGGTATGACATAAGCGATATCTTCCATATCTACGTCAGCTTTAGCTAACACATTTCGAGTACTCTCTACAACCTTTTTGGTCGCAAACTTAAATACTGCACGTCCATCCATATAAATATAGTACTTTGGATCATGGTCGCCAGACTCATCATTAAATGCATTGTCACACGCCGTATGCCCCTCTGTCAGTATATCACAAAGTTCCCCTTTACTGCCAAGTTCTTCTGCGATAATGCCACCCTCTTCGGATGCTTCCACATAAGCACCACCGGCACCATCTCCAAACAATACACAAGTCGTTCTGTCTTCCCAGTTGACGATTTTTGATAGCGTCTCCGCCCCGATCACAACAGCGTTGCGGTACACTCCTGTTTTAATATATTTATCCGCAATACTAAGTGCAAACATAAAACCACTGCACGCAGCCACAACGTCAAATGCAACCGCGTTCACCATACCAAGTTCTTTTTGCACCATGCAGGCAAGAGATGGTGTTCCGTAATCCGGAGTGACTGATGCAACAATGATCAGATCCACATCTTCCGGTGAGATTTCTGCACGCTCGATCACCTGTTTTGCCGTTCCTATTGCCAAAGCTGAAGTGTTCTCCCCTGCCGAGATCCTTCTCTCTCTGATCCCGGTTCTCTGTGATATCCATTCATCACTGGTGTCAACAACCTTTGCCAGATCATCATTTGTTATAATCTGCTCCGGTACACAAGCACCTGTTGCCATTATTCTTGTTCTTATCATTATTTCCTCCATGTTCTCTCATGCAGCAATCCTGTTAATTATTCTGCTTATCTATAAAATCCCACAAATTGCTCAAGGCACAACGTACTGTCTGTTGCTCCTCTTTACTTTCTATCCCTTTGAGCAGCGCATTGACCAAATCTTCATGAAACGCTGCATGCGCATCGTATATTATACGCCCCTTTCTGGTCAGACCGATCTTCACAACACGACGATCCTGCTCACTTTTATAGCGCTCCACATACCCCTTCTTCACTAAATTATTAACCATGACAGTCAGCGTCCCCACCGTTATGTGCAGTATTCCTGCAATGTCACTCATACGGTACAGTGTATTTTTGCCAATGGCAGCCACTGTATGTATCTCTGTCATAGATAAATCGCATCCCGTCTTACGCGCGACCGAAATATTTTCTGTCTTCAAAACCTTTTCGAATATCTCGATCAGCTCTTGACCGATCATATATTTTTCTTTTTCCATTTTCTTCCCTTTTTATTTTGTAAATCAAACTTTTTTAACGCCACAAAGAGTATATTCCATTTTCACCCATTTCGTCAACTGTAGATTAGCAGTATTTTTAACAATATATCCCTTTTTTTTTGTGCAATGTGCATAATTTTATTAAGTATATAAAACTACGTCTCATGAATATAAGTATGTTTTCTTCTGATAAATAAAACCAAACATTTTGTTTCTTGAAACAATTTGGATAATCAAACATTTTTCTCATTGCACACACATTACAGCTATATTATAATGTACATACGCTTGACATGACGTCTCATAACTGTAATTTCGACACAGTGAGCGTCATTAAATATTGATCAACCATTTTACAGCAGGAGGTATTCATGCACTATAACTTAACAAATTTGGCAATTCTGTTTTTTTGCTACTCCTTTTTGGGATGGGGCATTGAAACGAGCGTTGCCAGTGTAAAAAGCACAAATGTTACCGTAATCGTGGATTTCTATCCGGTCCTTTTTGTCTGATCTATGGCTTTTCCGGAATTGTACTCAGCACATTTCTATACGAGCTTCGATCTGCCCCTTTCTTTCTGTTTTTGGGATCTGCGATCATTTCCACCTTTATCGAATGGATGACCGGCCGTCTTTTAGAACAGGTTCGACACAAAAAATGGTGGGATTATTCTAAGAAGCGTTGGAATCTGGACGGATACATCTGTCTGCAATATTCAATACTGTGGGGTATACTTGGATATATCGCGATCCAGTGGGGCAATACTCTGATCCTATGGTTATGGCAATTTATCCCCACCTTTGTTACCTATATTATTTTATGGACGTTAACCGCCATCTGCTGCATGGATATAACGGCTTCTGTCCTGACTATACTACATTTAGAGCATAAATCGCCCACTCTGATCCGACTGAATCGGGAACTTTTTTTATTTAAGACATCTTTCGGAAGGGCACTTACCGCACACATACGGCGTCGTATCCAAAAAGCCTATCCGGCCACTGCAACGGATAAAGTCATTTCGACATCTGCTACCAAACTGCCATTTTCTGAATTTATCTGGCTGTTCATATTAGGGGCTTTCTTAGGAGATATTGTAGAAACCATATTCTGTCGTCTGACTGTCGGTGTCTGGATGAGTCGCAGCAGCGTGGTATGGGGTCCCTTCAGCATTGTATGGGGGCTTGCCATCGCTTTAGTGACCACTCTTCTGTTTAAGAGTAAAGGCAAGTCCGACCGGCATCTTTTCATACTTGGGACGCTATTAGGTGGTGCTTATGAATATAGCTGCAGTGTATTTACTGAAATTGTTTTTGGAAAAGTTTTTGGGATTACAGTCACATTCCGTTTAATCTTGGCGGCCGCATCAACCTGTTATACTGCTTTTTCTGGGGATTTGCCGCTGTCATCTGGTTCAAAAATCTGTATCCCATCCTGCACCATGTGATCGAACGGATATTGCATAGATCCAAATATCTATTGACAACTGTCGTTGCTGTGTTTATGATCTGCAATATTATAGTAAGCATGCTTGCTCTGATCCGATACGATACCAGGGAACATTCTCCAAAACCAAAAGCACATTGGGAAGAGGTAATGGATCATTACTACCCGGACGAAACAATGCGAAAGATCTATCCTAATGCAAAATAGCAAAGTAAACGAGTCATATGCCAGTCGTGTAATGTTTGATCAAAGTGCACCCATGCAGCAAAGTAAAAAGACCATAGATTACTTTTTCATCTATGGTCTTATACTTACTTATCGACTTAACATCTCTAGCGTTGCTAACAGCACATCATCTTCCCATGGCTTCGGAATCAAATATTTTAATCCAATTCCCCGAACCTCTTCTAATGTACTTGCATCACACAACGAACTTAACATCATGATCTTTACATCCGGATGTTTCTTCATCAAAATCTGCGCCGTTTCTAATCCATCCAAGCCCGGCATAATAATATCCATGATAACAATATCCGGATGCATCTCATCATAAAGCTTGATGCCATCCTCTCCATTAGCTGCATAGGCTACCACTTCATATCCATTTTCTTCTACTACATCCTGTATCTGTTTGAAGCGAACGGTGAATCATCTACCACCAT
>VOFB01004390.1_pt1 | contig 24680 bp, 43 predicted proteins | sample 5384141 | NCBI WGS metagenome assembly VOFB01 (sample SAMN12384721, study PRJNA508395) | human gut metagenome | isolation source: healthy gut A | host: Homo sapiens | reverse complement strand
ATCAGTACTTCGTTCAATTGCATGTGCTCAAAGCTGTGGATCTGGCAAACAATAGTGCCCGCACACATGCAATTAGTATTGAGCTATTTAGAGACATGGATGGGGAAGAGGCGTTGCCTGAATTTATGTTATTAGATTTTAGATATGTGGAAAGAACTGATATAGGTCATTCTTGAATATCAGAATATATGTCTTATGATAAAGGATTTTGTGGATAAAAATGAAATTGTACCAGAACACAGATGGAAATTATTTTTCCAGATTTGGCACAATTTCAAGAATTGATAGTTCTATTACTGCAGTGGCTGCTTATTTTTATAAAAGTGTGTGGGGAAATTTTTGATAACACAGAATATAAAAATATCATTTCCCCATAATTGCTGCATTGCATTGATGAAAATACTAGAAGATCCGGTAAAGATAGACTTTTCACAAGGAGATACAAAAGGTAATGGATATATTCAGAGTAGATTGATATTTTGCCATTTACACAGGGATGGCATTACAAGGAGCAGATAGATAAAATGCAAGATGATTCCAGAACAGCAAACCTCAATAAAAAATATTATTACAGGTTTTTACGGGACAAGCAGTACAAATGCTTTGGGGTTTGTTAGTCGTATGGTATTCGTACGTTGCCTTTCACAAGACTATTTTTAGAGTAAATGGTTTATTTACCAACATTCTTTCTATGCTGTCGTTAGCGGAATTAGGGATAGAACAGCTATTGTATATGCACTTATAAACCGTTAGCGGATAAGGATGAAAAAAAATTAGCATCATTGATGCATGTATATTCTATAACTTATCGAAGTATAGGAATTATTGTGGCTGTATTTGGCTTTATGTTTAATCCCATTCTTAAAATTTTTATTGCTGACCCACCTGATATACACAGGAGAGTCTTGTTGTTATTTATGCCTTTACTTATTCAACACAGCATCTTCATATTTTTTACATATAAGACTTCAATATTAAATGCAGATCCAGAAAAATTATATAGTTGTTGGTACAAGCTATATAGTTACCGTTATACAAACCGTTGCGCAAATTATAATACTACTTAATACCAGGAATTATTTATTATACTTATTATGTCAGATTTTGTTTGGGCTAACTTACAATTTTATTATTTCTTGGATAGCTGATAAACGTTATCCATATATTCGAAAAAAAATCCCCGAAGCCTTTAGATAATACGACAAAAAAGGTCTTTTGGAAAATATAAGAGCTTTGATAATAATAAAATTAAGTGGAGTTTTAGTAAACAGTACAGATAATATTATAATATCAGCAATCAGTGGACTAGCTACCACAGGGTATCAATTCTAACTATACATTGTTAACGAATACCTTAAACTCTATACTTAACCAGATATTTAGTGGCATTACTGCAAGTGTTGGTAATTTAAATGCAACTGAAAAATTGAAAGAAAGATTGAAATGTTTAATATTTTAAATCTCTTTAATTTTTGGATGTATAGCTGGAGTGCTGTTACATTTATTATTTTGGCAGGAGATATAGTGAAAATTTGTTTCGGGGACTCATATGTGCTTCCCCTTCATTGTCAGTTATTATAGCATTAAACTACTATACGGTAGGAATGCAAAATACTGTATGGACGTATAAAAATACCATGGGCCTTTACAAGTATGGGGAAATTTATGGTTCTTGTGACCGAATTCTTAATATTTTATTGTCTATTTTATTTGGAAAGAGATGGGGGCTTGTTTGGGATTCTATTTGCCACTCTAGTCTCAAGAGCCTTAACAAATCTTTGGTATGATCCATATGCAGTATATAAACACGGTTTATTTATTTCTCCTATTAGATATTTGAAAAAAGTATTTAAAGTATTTATTTATTGCTGCAGGAATGCTGGTATTAACCTGGGGAGCGTGTTCCATTGCTCCGGGAGAAGGTATCATTACGTTTATAATAAAATTAATTATATGTATATGTATTCCTAATTTTATGCTGGCTATTTTATTTAGAAAAAGTAAGGAGTTTAATTATATACGCCAAAAAGTAAAAACATAATTACTCGGAAAATATAAAAAAGTAGATTTATAGCTTTGGCTGCTAGAAGATAGAAAAAGATTTAGCAAATGATTACTGGAAGCGCTGAATATAGCTATTACAAGTAAGCGCTTACTTTTTAGACGATGGTTGAATATTTGATGATAAATAAAGAATCCTTTTATTATAGAATCAAGGAATAAATAGTCTGGACAAAATTATTGTTGAAAACGAAACTAATTGAGGTGAGTTAATGGATCATAAAGAAAAGAACCGAAATATTTTACATACAATTATACTTATAATTTTACTCATAGCAATATTAGTCGGCGGTTACACTGATCCAAATGGTACAAAAAATATAACCCCAAAGTTCCCACTAAATGAGTCATCCAATATCGAAGAACCATCAGAAACTTTAGATGATACAAATCCATCCACAGACACGAACCAAAACCACCCCACCAGAATCCACAGAACTGGCAGAATACCCCGTCTACTACGCAAACACCGAAGCGGAAATCTTCGCATCCCCATCCAGAAGGCGAGATCATCGGTAGCTCTACCTCCACGAGCCAGTCCGGGTCATGGAGGAGGTAGAAAATAATGCGTGGGGCAAAAATCCGTATGAATGGAGGAGAACGGTTATGTTCCCATGTACCAGCTCTCACAAGAGATTCTTAAAGAGGGGGATGAATCCACAAACATACTGGGACTACTCCCGTACGGGCTTGGAAATCAGATTAATAAGTATGCTGAGGATAACCTTGTGTATTGGGTAGCGGATGTCTATACGGAGAATCCGGAAAAAGGACCTCAACACCGCCTGGGCTGGCGGCAGCTATGAGAGCCTCCTATAATCAGAGAAATAAGACAAGCCAGTTGGCTTATGATAACAATGCTATTTTGCGGTTAACGGCATTCTGCCGGGGCCAGAAGAGCGGGAGTGAATTTAGAAAATCCCATTATTATAAGAAAACGGCATTCTGTATCATGAGGATGGGGATATTGGAGAGATGTGTGCGCTGAAAAAGGATGGCGAGCTGGTGATTTTCCGGCCCGGTGAATGGGAAGTGCACAGGAGATGATGATTGATGCAGGGGTGACGGATACCTGGTGGTTTGACTGCACTCTTTTGAAAAATGGTGAGATCCCGAACAGCTTGATAGAAGTGGAGGAAGTCTGGAGAAAGCACCCTATACAGCTATCGGACAAAAGGACAAGAATCACTTTCTTTTTATTGTGGTCGATGGGCGCGGAAGCAATGGCAGTGAGGGTGTGACTTACACTGGAATGGCGCGTCTGATGCAGCGCTACGGAGCAGTGACTGCGTATGAACTGGACGGCGGCGGAAGCTCCACGATCTATTTTGATGGGATGGTGCTGAATAAACCTTCAGATGGGTCTCAGCGCGCAATCAGTGATATTATTTATGTAGCCAGATAACAGAAATGACTTTCATATATGAAGGTGTCCACGTTAGCAGATATGTCCGTTTACGATCAGAAGGAGGAAGTTCAGTCATAGCAAAAAAAAGCTTGGAGTATTCTTGGTATATGTATAGCGGCGGTTTTGACCGGAACGATAACATCTGTAATATGTTCTTATACATGTCTAAAAACATATTTCCAGATAGACTCTTACAAAATTGCCAAACCTATTCGTCTGGTTGTTCTGGCTGACTTACATAACCATGAGTTCGGAAAAATAATCAAAAACTGATAAAAAGAGTGAGAGAACAAAAGCCTGATTTGGTTTTAATGGTTGGAGATATCCTGGATGCAGAGGCAGAGGATGACTCTGCAGCAGTAAATTTAGTAGAGACGTTGAGTAGTGTAGCGCCAGTCTGCTTTGCGCTTGGCAATCAGGAAATAGAATTTATGAAAGAGCATAAAGACTTCCTCTCTCATTTGGAGAAAGCAGGAGGATTTGTGCTGGAAAAAGTTATCAGGATATACAGGTTGGATCTTCTACTCTGCGTATTGGCGGAATGTATGGTTATGCATTTCAGACAGAAGAGGGAGCAATGGGGTTGGGAGATGAAGAAAGATTTGAATTTCTTAAGGATTTTACAAATACAGATAATTATCAGATTCTACTATTCCACCGCCCGGAAAGCTTTGTGCTGGGAAATGCTTCAAAACTTTGGAAACCGGATATGGTAGTTTCTGCGCATATACACGGTGGACAGGTAGTCTTGCCGTTTGTAGGCGGAATCTATGGCGCAGAGCTTGGATGGTTTCCTGAATATACTTACGGGAGATACCGTCTGGAAGATACCGATCTATTTATTACCAGAGGGCTCGGTTCCGGAAGGGAAGCATTGCCAAGGTTTAACAATATACCAGAGATTATGGTTGTGGATTTACAGTGATGATTATGGCAATGGAATAAGATTTTTTCTAAAAGAGCAAGAAATACAGTATTGTACTTACAAAAATAAGAAAATTTGAAAAAATGGAAAAAGTTGTGACAGACGCGTGACTTGGTATAGTTATACTATACACATCAGTAGTGTAGGAATTTTAACATGTAACGAGGCAGAATGACATGAAAAATGTAAAACAAAACAAAAACCAGATAAAAGGTTTTTAGTAATGGCCCTAATCGTTCTAGCGGTTATTTTGGGGATTCTTGCTTTTATATTTTTACGGACACCTCCAAAAGAGCAGGAAACAGAAAAAGCGTCAGATTCTAAAAAACAATTGTAGCTGAAAATGAATATAATGGACCGAGCACGGATGTGGAAACTGGAAGTATACCAGGTTTTCAGACATCGGAAGAAGACCAGGGAGGCTACAGTGAACCGGATACAAATGATTCATTGCCGGATGAGACGACTCAAACAGAGGCCATAACAGAAGCAGAGACAATACTAGCCGGGGGAATCAAATGAAGTAGAGAACGGGCTTCAGATACCATATTCCATACCGGACACCTTATTGGAGATTCAACAGATAGGCAAATACAGCGGCCCGTTTCTGGAGGATGGGAGTGATGAACCTCAGACTGCCGTCACAGCTATACTGGTAAAGAATAATTCCGGAAGGATACCCAGTATGCTGAGATTGTCTTTAAGGTAAACGCTTCAGAGACAGCGGAGTTTACATTGTCAACGATTCCAGCAGGAGCCAGCGTACTAGTGATGGAGAAAAACAAAAAGGCCGTACAGTGAATCTGACACATATGATTTTCAAGAGGTAGCCTATGTTGAAATGGATTCTCCTGATCTGCTGGAAGATAAGATAAAAGTAACAGGCAAGAATGGTATACTGGCAGTGGAGAATCTTACGGAAGAAAATCTTGGTATGGTTTATGTAAGGTATAAATACTTTTTACGGATGGAACTTATCAAGGTGGAATTACATATGAAACAAAGTTTGATAGCGTGGGGCCAAACGCAGTAGTAGAAAAAGGATGCGCCGCACTATTCAGCTGACACCAGTAAAATACTGATGGTTGGATATGTTCAGGAAGAGTGAGAGTAATTAGATTAGTTGGAACATAGAGAATGTAGAATAGGAAAGAAGATAGGAGGAGTCAAAATGAACAGAAGCAAAAAAATTTTTAGCGATGTTTCTGGCGTTGGCAATGATTTTTACAGCTATACCAATGAATGCGCTGGCGGCGGAAGTTGATGTGACGGACCAAGCCGAGACAATTTTGGAGGAAGAGGGAGAAAAAGTACCGAAGATGTGTCTGAGGGAGAGTCTGAGGAGCTGATTACCGACTCGGAAGAATCAGAGACAACGGATGTGTCAGAAGAGGCTTTGACGGAGGAACAACAGGAAGAACTGTTATCCAATGATACAGAAGATATAGGAACCAGGGCGCAGGCCAGAGCTGGTGAACTAAATACTTATACTAAAATAACGAATGGTTTTAGTAATACAGTGAAGTACATGATAGTTTATACAAATTATAGTAATAGAAGCTGGGCGCTTTGCTGGGATGGAAACAAATACACGGGGATAGAGGTGTCGCCTGGCAGTAACGGAACACTAAAAGTAGATGCAGAGTTAGGTGATAAAATTCTGTTCAGGAATATTAACAATGGCAATATAACCAGTTGTTTTGATGACAGGGTGCTAAAAGGTAAATCAAATTACGATTTGACGTCAAATCCTGGATACAATTATGGATATTTAAGACGTATACAAAGTTATAACAATAGTCAAAACATTCAAGTGGATGGTGAGTATGGTAGTTCTAAATATCTGCAATATGATAACAACAGAAAAACTTGGAAGTTTAATACCTCAAACGGAATCATTTCTTTTTACGCACGAGAGGCCAAAATAACTTATAATTATTATGTTGATGGAGAAGTCTACAGTACAAACTCAGAGACAGTTCCTGCTCAAGAAAATTACAGGATATCCATACCTAATGAATTAAGTTCTATGGAATTCCAGAAGATGAGTATCAATGGAACTGAGTATACGAGTAAACAGACTCTTATAAACATTTCAGGTGATACAGTAATAAATTATTATTTCAAAGCTCCTGAGAAACGGAGTCTTACCATAGAATTTTATCAGGACGATAAGATGATTTCTGGATATCCTAAGGACGTAGAAGTATATAGTGGTGTTGCATACAAGGTCACTGCGCCGGATACCGTAAAAGAATATGGTGTTTAGTAAACGGGTATTAAATGGTAATACAACTACAAGAGAGGATTTTTCAGTTACAATATCCAAAGATTCGAAGGTTCAATTTTACTATATTAATATGAGCAACAATAATAAGGAAGCGGATGAAAAACTGTACCGGATGATACTTCCGGTACAAATGATTATCCGAACTATCCAGAACAAGGATCTGTAAACATTAGTAAGACAGCGTCGGGGACGATTTTAATGGCAGCGGTGTTGCAGAAGTTGCTTTGGGTGTAACTGGTGTTCCAATTAAAAAGGGCGTTGATATAGTAATTGTATTTGATACTTCTAACAGTATGAATGAAAATATCTCTGGTACAAGGATAACGAAACTTGCAAGCGCAAAATCAGCAGCGGAAACATTTGTTAAAAAAGGTGTTTGAAAACAACCCGGATGGCTCTAGATCAACAATAGAGTTGGCCTTGTGACCTTTGGTGATTTTGGGGAGAGAATATATGGTTTAAAGAATGCCAATGGTCAAAGCTACTTGGTTAATTCAATTAATAAACTAAAAAAGCAAGTGGCGGAACAAATTACGATGAGGCTTTTAGTCAGGCAGAATTTGTATTAAGCGATGCAGATGAAGAACGTGATAAAATGGTAGTATTTATGACAGACGGTGCACCATGGAAGTATAATGGATATGAGGCTCAGTCATACCAAGGTTATTTAACGAATGCTTATAAGAAAAATGTATTAAATTATACACTGAAAAATGCAGACAGTGTAAAAGCAATGAAAAATACTTCGGTTTATACTATAGGGTTCGGGATGTCTCAGGGAAACAGTCCTTTGCAAGGAGTTGTTGGCTTTGAAGGGGCTGAGTGTACAAAGATTCTGCGTGATAATGTAGCATCTCCCGGCAAGCATGTGGATGCTGAAAATGATACAGATCTCCAAAATGCATTTAACAGAATTGCAGACCAGGTACGGAAGTCTGCCACAGAAGCTGTAGTTTCGGATACTTTAGGAGAGGATTTTACACTCCAAACCTCTGAGGTGACTTCTAAAACACCGGGAGCAGGCACTTATTTACCTACTATTAAACTTACTCAGTATGACACTTATACCCGTAATGATATCGGATCGACAATGCCGGATGGGACAGTGATTACAGAGAAGGAAGTTGGTATGCATAAGGGAACTTACACAGTTTTAGAAACAGTTACCTTTAATGCATCAGGAACCCGTGCAACTTCTGATATCAAAGGTTCTGTAATGGACGGTTATGGAAATATTAACGCGGAATACTTTACGTATAATAAGGCAACGTCCACCTTTACCTGGAATATCGGCACCATTACGGAAAAAGAGATAGTGCTCAGTTATTATGTATATCTCAAAAATTCAATACGTGAAAATGTTCCAGACAGCGAGCGTCCGGTTGAAGGCTTATACGATACAAACAAGAATGCCGTATTGGAGTATAAAAATTATTTAGACCATCCGTGCAAGCAGACATTTGAAAAACCCAAGATGCCATGGGGAACTGCTGTTGTAAACTATCAGTACTATCTGGTGAATGAGAGCGGTGAACCGGTAAACCCGGCAGGGAAGTAGTTCCGCCCACATTCAGATATCATGTGGGAGATACGAAGCAATATAAGATCCCATGGAATAATAACATAGCTGAAGGAACAATCTATGCAAGAAATGATGTACCTGATGGATATGAGCTATTTGAAGAAAGCGCATCTTATACAGTGCAGGCGGTAAGCTCCGGTACTGGAAGCTATCAGACTACAGGCAGAACGACCTACGTTTACAAGGCAGACGCTGCCTGCGTAAACACAGGAGTGGCATTTGCAGTAGTATATGACCCGAAGATTGTAGAGGATACGGTCGTCCTGGATTATGGAAAGAAAGTAAACATCGACGTTACAGCCAATGACAGCATGATCGGTGCTCAACTGGATTCTATTTCTAAAGTTATCTCAGATACAGCAGTACTTGGAACAGAAAGTTATGAGCATAAGGAGAATAGTTTTGCTGCAAACGCGGACTTAACAAATGGAACAGGGGCTGTTGTTCAGCTCGAAAATAAGAAAGTGATTCAGTATATACCGACCAAGATGATGAATAGTATTGATACCTTTTACTATGCATCTTCAATTGAGGGCAACAAGGTAGTTGATACTATTTCCGTACCTACAACCTACTACAGATATCAGAAGGTAAAGGTAATACCTGCTACGACAGTATACTATGAGGACAGCTTTGCAGGAGAAAACAATAAAGATCAAACAGCCGGTATCGTTTTTAATGGAAATTGGGAAACAAAAAGGGAAGGATCTTCAACCGGAAGTACTCAGGATAACGGCACGGTAGCAAAGATGAACATCCGTACGGATATGACAGCAGCTACACTGAGGATGCGAAATTGAGCGGCGGTTCTGCAAAGGTTCTGACACTCAGCGGCAAGGATACAGATACCGAGGGTGTAGATGCGGTCTTTACCTTTAAAGGAACCGGATTTGATCTGATCAGCAGAACAGATACAGAGAGCTGTACAGTCGGTATCAGGGTGAAAAATGAAAAAGGAGAGGTAGTTAAGAAGCCTTTTGTCAATGCTGTTTACCAATCAGGATGCTTGTACCAGATTCCATTGATTCGGGTAAGCGATTTGGAATATGGCACTTATACAGTAGAAATTAATGTGATGAATATCCAAGATACAAAGGGTACCTTTTATCTGGATGGGATTCGAATCTACAATCCTTTAGGAACCAATGAGAAGGATGGCGGCGAGGATTTCACAGTCGCAGATAAAAAGTACAATGAGGATAAAGAAGCCAATGCGGTCATTACAGAGGTGCGGAATCTTATTCTGAGTGCAAGTGAAATTCCTGGGAAAACCCGGAGGATTCAGAGGCAAAGGTTGATGGAGCCTTATTTGTGGATGTTAAAGGAGAGACGGCGAAAGTTTCTGACTACTTATTTGAAGGTCCCAACAATGAGCTTTATTTGGCGGCTGGTCAGAGCATTGCGTTTGAGATGAGCGCAGATGCAAATCCCCAAACCATACAGATTGGTGCCAGAATTGCAGATGGGAAGAATGCAGAGATAACCGTTGGAAGTCAGAATTATAAATCAAAGAGAATTTCTCTGAGAAGCGGCGTGGATATGTATTACGATATCACAAATTATGTATCTTTGAGCAGAGGAAGTGCCAAAATTGTAATCACAAATACTTCCGGTGGAATTGTTTCGATAACGAATCTAAAAGTGACTTATAATAATACGGAGCAACCCATCAACGATGTACGCTTCAGTGTGTCTCCAAACCTTGTAAGCAGAGCGCTGGAATTAACTGAAATGAGGCTAAATGGGGGAGATGCAGAAGAATCCTTTACTGTGACATTTAAAGATGGAGCGAGAGAAGAAATACAGACGGTACCAAGCGGTGAGGCCGCAGTTGCGCCAAACTGGACGAAGGAAGGCTATACACTGAGCTGGGATAAAGCCTTTGATCATGTCACCTCAAATTTAATTATTAACGCCGTGTGGACCGCAATTGATATGCCAGTAAAAGAGTACACGGTTACCTTTAAAGAAGACGGCGCTGTAGTCAGGACGGAAAAGGTTTCTCAAGGAAAGGCGGCAACTGCCCCTGTTTTGAGCAAAAAAGGATATGTACTCTCATGGGATAAGGCATTTACCAATGTCACCTCAGACCTTACAGTCAATGCAGTATGGACTGCAGGTAAGTATACTTTTGAGTTTCAACGGAAATGGAGGAAAAGTGTCCGGCGGAGCTAAGACGGTAATCTATGGCTCTAAATGCGGAACATTACCGAAAGCTTCCAGAAAAGGATATACCTTTGAAGGATGGTATACAAAGGCATCCGGAGGCAGCCAGATCAGTGCGGATACAACCTTTGGAAATGACTCGAACACTACTGTATATGCCCGTTGGAAGAAAGTAAAGGTTTCAAGAGCTGTGGTGAAGAAGGTCTCAAACGTCAAAGGCAGGAAAATGGCTGTGACTGTAAAGAAGGCTTCCGGAGCAGATGGGTATTATATTGAGTATTCAACAAGCAAAAAGTTTACGAAGAAAACAACTAAGAGGACTTCAGTAAAGGCAACCAGCAAATCAACGGTTAAAAGACGATCGGAAGTTGAAGAAGGGGAAGAAATATTATGTAAGAGTAAAAGCTACAAACTGGATTCAACAGGTAAAAGGTGTATGGTAAAGACAGCAAAGCAAAAAACAGTTACAGTAAAGAAATAGAATTCAGAAAGGAGTAAAAATATGAAAAAATATGAAAAGCCAATGGTAATAATTGAAGATTACTCCGTGTCTGAGTTTATTGCCAAGAATTCATGTGAATCACGTGTAAACTTTAGAGAAGGGATGGGAGGCTGTACCTTCAACTATAGTGGTATAAACTTATTTACAAACTCCCTAAGTGAATGTGCGTTTTCAGTGGATCAAAATGATGCATTCAATGGTGTATGCTATCACGGACCAAGCGGTTCCAATAATTTCTTTTCTTCCTAGAGGAAGAGAGGGTATCAAAACGGTAGATATGGCCATGCCTCTGTGCATGGTCATATTTGCTAAATAGAAAGATAACAGGTGAAAATATGGACTTTGATCTTTACTTTGGTAAAGTACACTTACATGTGAATGCTGACTTTTTCAGGGTTTCATGTCAGATAAGATGGCTTTATTTGCCCACCCGGTTGATAAAAAGAAAGCGTTTCATTCTGTACAGTATCGAGTGAAGCTGGAGAAATTTATAGTGCCGGATTCGGCCAAAGTAGTATGGCGGGATGAAGATATGAGGGTTCTGGAAAAGTCTGGATGTACGTGGCGTGTTTTTCGTTATCTGGGGAATCAGAGGATTATGCGGTTGTAAAAGATGCGGGAAAGAATGAGATTGCATGTTATATTATGCCCGGAAAAGAAAAATATTTTCCATCAACGTTTCATCTGCAGCCGCTATTACTATTAGACTCCGTTTTAATCAGAAATGGAGCATTTATACTCCACGCAGCAAATGTGATTTGGAAAGGGAAAAGCATACTGTTCTTTGGACCTTCCGGGATAGGAAAAAGCACCCAGGCCAGGCTGTGGGAGCATTATGAGCATGCAGAGATTATAAACGGCGATCGGACATTGATTCAGAAAGAACAGGAACATTATAATTCCTATGGGATTTCCTGGTGTGGTTCTTCTGATATCTGTAAAAATAAAAAGGCAAAGCTGGGCGCATTAGTGTACCTAAAACAGGCAGAATATAATCAAATCACAGAGCTAAAGGGTATGGATGCATGCAAGGCTGTCATGAGTGAGGCTGTTATTTCATCGTGGAATTTGCGTGATAAAAATCTACTTCTGGATCAGGTTACAGGTTTGCTGGAACAAAGCAGTGTGTTACAATTGTCCTGTACTCCGGAAAGCTCAGCTACGGAGTGCCTGAAAAATTATTTGGAGGCGGATTGGTAATGGAGATAAATGCAGGGGAACCTAAGATTTTGAATTATTTACATGGTGTTGCAACAAAAAAGAAATTTCCGGTAAGCTGCAACTTTGAATTGACCCCACGCTGTAACATGAACTGTAAAATGTGCTATATAAGAAAGACAGAAAAAGAAATTTCTTCTACGGGGAAGAGAGAGCGGACCGCGCAGGAGTGGATCGATCTTGGAAGTCAGTGCCGGGATGCAGGAACTCTCTTTTATTCTGCTGACAGGAGGGGAACCCTTTCTGCGACCGGATTTCAAAGAGATTTATATTGCCCTGCATGAGATGGGATTCATGCTCAGCATCAACTCAAATGCCACAATGATAGACGAAAAGATTACAAAATGGCTGAGAGAATATCCGCCTTATCGTATGAATGTGACGCTGTATGGTTCATCTAATGAAACGTATGCCCGTTTGTGTAACAATACAAAAGGATTTGACCAGGTGATGAATGGAATGCATCTTCTTAAAGACGTCGGTCTTTCGATCAAATTAAATGCCAGCCTTACTCCATATAATATACAGGATTTGAGGGAAATGTATGACATTGCTAAAAGAGAGAACTTATATATCCAAGCAAATACCTACATGTTTCCACCGATCCGCAAGGATGAAAGCTTGTTTGGATATGGAGACCGGTTTACTGCGCAGGAGGCAGCGGAATATGCTGTTTTCGTGGACCAGCTTAGGATGGATAAAGAAAGCTATAAAGAGTACGTGCGTGGAATCCATGAGGCATATGCGCCAATCGGGACAGAGATGAGGAGTGCCTCCGTGATCAGGTGGAACCTCTGTGGTGCAGGGCCGGCAGAAGCACTTGTTGGATTAACTGGGATGGAATCATGACGCCCTGCGGACTTATGAACAGTCCTACGGCGGAACCATTCGAAGAGGGAATGCTCCCTGCATTTCGAAAGATAACCGTGGAGACGGAAAAAATCAGGATGCCTGCGAAATGTACTACCTGTAAAACCGATTCCTATGTCATGTATGTGGTGCTTCTGTCCAGGCTGAGACAGGGGATTTTTAAACGAACCAGAATATGTCTGTAAAATGACGGAAATGGTTGCAGAACAGGCAGAAATGTTATATGATCAGTTATATCAAGATGGAGATGAGATAAATGAAGATTAATAAAGCTTTTGTTGTAAGGAAAATTGGGGACGATTTTGTATTAGTACCTAAAGGGGATACCGCTTTAAGCTTTAATGGCTTGGTGTCATTAAACGAGGCAGGCGCTTTTTTATGGGGTAAACTTTCCGAAGAGGTTTCGGAGTCGGCACTGGTAGATATGTTTTTGGAGGAGTACGAGACGGACAGGGAGACAGCAGCAAAGGATGTAAGAGAGTTCTTGGAGAATCTGCGCTCTGCCGATCTGATTTCATGAAAAAGGTACCGGCAAAGGAACTGTTTCTGTTAGTCAAGGAAGCCGTTGATAATGGCCAGCAGTCTACCTTCCAGGTGACAGGTTCAAGTATGCTGCCCTTTCTGGGGGATACAGGGACTATGTGACTGTCGAAAAGAGGGGACTATACACTTCTCAGAAAAGGTGATGTTATCTTGTTTTATACCAAAGAAGGTAACTACATTTTGCATCGAATCTATCGGAAGGATCGGGATAAATGTCAGACTATGGGAGATGGAAACGATTTCTGGGACACAGCTATTGATCCGGATCAGATCATTGCATTAGTGGTATCTGTCAAAAAGAAAGGGCAGACAAATTGACTGCAGAAGTTTTTCATGGCGTATATTCTCATGGATTTGGCGTAAATTATGGCATATAAGAGGGCCGCTTCTGAGACTGATGAGGAAGACCGCATATATAAAAAGTAAACGGATGAAATGAGTTCAGACTTGAATTAAACTTCTTATTTTCTATAAAATCGTTATTATTCTATAGAAAAAGGGGTTATGTGACACGGATGTGATTAGAGAAGTTTATTATGTATCTATAGGAAGAAAATTATGGCAAACAATAACAAGAGTAGCAAAAAGACAATATGGTTAGTAGTTCTCTGTATAGCATTGACAGCATGTATTATCTGTGTTGCTGCAATAGGCTGGTATGTATGGAAACAGAGTACCGCAGGGGACGAATATGAAAATTTAAAGTCCGAGGTTTCACAGACTGAAACAGAGAACGAAAGTAAACCAACACTGGAAGAGATACAGGCAGCGGAGTTTGATGGCTGGACCGACGGTGAAGAACCTGAATTACCAGAAGGGGCCAAAACAGAATTGGAAGAAAATCCTATCAATTTTATGAAGCTGCAGGAAATCAACTCGGAGATCTATGCATGGATTGAGATTCCAAATACAAAAATTGACTATCCAGTGGCCCAGAGTAACAGTGATGACAGTTACTATCTGTCCCATAATATGTACGGGGAGCCTGAATTTGCGGGATGTATTTATACAGAGGCGAAAAACAGCAAAGACTTCTCGGATCCAATGACAGTAATGTATGGACATAACATGAGAAACGGTTCTATGTTCCAGAATCTGCATCTCTTTGCGGATAAGGATTTTTTGAAAAGAATGAGTATGTTTATATTTATACCCGGGACATAGATTTGTGTATCGCATTTTTGCATCACATGAATATGATGACCGGCATATTTTGAACTCTTTTAATTTTAAAGACAAAGATGTGTTCGGAAAATACATAGAGGATGTTTTTCTGCCTACCAGGTTAGCGGAAATATCCGGTCCGATGTGGAAGTAACCGCAGAGGATAAGATTCTTACACTCAGCACATGCATAGGAGGTAAGACAAATTCAAGATACTTAGTTCAGGCGGTGTTGCAGGAAGATGACCAAACGAAATAAAAAAAAAGAAACCAGTGCTTCAGGCAGATAACGAATTAAAGAAGCTTCAGGATGGATTGATACAGGAACTTTCCGAGTATCAGAATGAAAAAATGAGAAGTTTCATGGAATTGATGCCAGAGAGGATGAGGACTCGAAGAGAAAGAAGATACATCCTTTAAAAATCCTGGTGGGTATTCTAATCGGTATTCTATCCTGCTTACGATAGCAATAGCAACATTTTTGTGATGAGATTTATGGGGAAAAAGCTCACTCTTGTCGAAACCTCAGTCTGGTGTAGCGTTTTCGGCTCCCGAAAAATTAAAAAAAGTAGCCGTGGATGAGACCGGAGGCGTTGTATATAAAGGACAGAAGTACCAATATAATGAGAATATAATCAATATTCTATGTATGGGTATCGATAAAGAGATTTTTAACGAAGCAGATTCCATAGCAGCCGGTGACAGCGGGCAGGCAGATACACTATTTTTGATTACAATGGATACAACAACGGGGAAGACCAAACTGCTCAGCATTTCCAGGATTCGATGGTGGATGTAAATGTCTATACGCCAAAGGGGAATATGTGAAAACAGACAACATGCAGATTTGTTTGGCATATGCCACAGGAGATGGAAAAGCTCTCAGCTGTGAAAATACAGCGCGTTCTGTTTCCAGATTGCTATATGGTGTACCGGTGAATGCGTACGCAGCCATTGATTTGACAGCAATTGGTATACTGAATGATGCGATTGGCGGAGTTGAGGTGGAAGTAATCGAAGACTTGTCACAGACAGATCCGGGACTCAAATTAGGAGAGGGGTTAAGCTGTTAGGGCAGCAGGCGGAGACCTATGTAAGAACAAGGGATCGAAGCCATACAACGGGGATGAGGCAGCAGAGTCGAACAGCAAACGTATGGAACGGCAGAAACAGTATATAACCTCTTTTATAGGTAAAACAATTTCCCAAACAAAACAGGATATTACCGTACCCATTACACTTTTTAATGTCGCTTCAAATTATATGGTTACGGATGTCACAGCACCTAAAGTTGCATATCTGGCCTCGCTAATCGTTGAGCATGGCTTTTCAGAGACAGATATACTTTCCGTACCGGGTAAGGCCAGCATGGGAGAGAGGTATGCAGAGTACCGTGTGGACCAAAAAGCCCTGTATGAATTGATATTAGAAACTTTTTATGTTAAGGAAGAGTAAAATAAAGCGAATGGAAGTCAGGAGGTAGTGAAAATGAAAAGAGTGAAATGGTTCGTATTTATATGTGCAATGTGTCTGATGGTGGCAATGTCAGTGACAGCTATCGCGGCAGAGAGTCCCGAGTGGCCCGATACACAGCCGTACGAAGATAATACGGAAGAGCCAACAGAGACAGAAACGGAGACAGAGAGCAACACAGTGAAGTTTCCGCCAAAGCAACCGTATCAGACAGAGCCTAACAGTGGAAATAGTAATGGCGGCAACGGAAACGGCGGTGGTACGACGGATATCAAAGTAAACAAATCAGATACTTCACCGAAAACCGGAGAGGTTACAGACATTATGTATCTGGTATTGGCAGCTTTAGCTTGCGGCGGTACAGCATTTATTGCCAAGAACCGTTTGACGACAGAAGAGTAAACAAGGCATCCCTCGTTATCAAACGAGGGATTTTTGCCGCTGGATTATGGAGAGATGATTTGAAGAAAATTTATGAGCAATTTTTACAATTGTAGGAAATGTTACAGGGATTGCTGTAAACCAATAGGGGATTTTTTCCTGTAGTGATTGGCAGACACTTTTCGAAATATCATCCCAACAGAAATTGGAATGTGCGGTTTACGAAAGTGTGTACAACACACCTTCCTTTGAAGCGGCGGAAAAGCAACTGAGAGAAGAGTGGAAAACGCTGGTGAAAAAGAAGGTATCTCTTTGAAGTGGGAAAGGTAGAACGTTTTTGGGATATTTATGAAACACTTACAGGCGCAGGGGTGCAGCCTCTGGTTCTAAAAGGGGTTGTCTGCCGTTTTCTATATTCAAAACCATATGCCAGGCCTTCAGGTGATGAAGATCTGCTAGTCAGAAAGGAAGATCTTAAAAGTGTCATTTGGTATTAAAAGAGATGGGACTAAAACGAGCTTCTGACTCCGATGGCAATGTATTAAAATACATGGATGTCAGTACAGGACTTCAGATTGAAGTGCACAAAAGCCTCTTTGAGGAAACAGATAGTGTCGGCAGTTATTTTAATACTTGGTTTGAAAATGCTTTTAAAATGAGTGAGATGGTGGAAACAGATGGACATTCCATTATTACCATGGAACCGACATATCATCTTTTGTATTTGTTTGCGCATTGGATCAAACATTTTGTAGGGCCGGGGATCGGCATAAGGCAGATATGTGATATTTCTAAGTTTATAAACAAATGGGGAGAGTCCATAGATTGGGAAGTAATAGCAGAAAAAATGTGTGGCCAGAAATATGGTTTGCTCTGCGCAAATGTGATAGAGATAGGTATCCAGTATTTTCATATGGAAAGAGATAAGGTGGGGTATCCGGAAACCATGCTTGCGAAAGCAGAGCCGGAAGCACTTATGGTCGACTTGCTTAAGGCAGGGATTTATGGTTCCAGCAGCGTCAGCAGGCTTCATAGCAGTACAATTACTTTGGGCGCAGTGGAAGGCAATGGGAGTAAACTTCATATTATTTTTCCAGAGGCCAAGAGCCTGGAAAAAAGATATCCGTATTTGAAAAGATGCCCCTGGTTATTGCCCATAGCGTGGGTCAGCCGACTGCTTTCCTATGGAATAGAGGTAATAAAAAACAGGCGCGGCAGTAATTCACCCGGCGAGAGCATCGCCATTGGATCAGAGCGCGTGCGCCTGCTGAAAAGTATAGGGTAATTAAATAGAATCTATTTGACAGTCACAGTTAAAGTTTCATTGGCTGATGACTGTTTTTCTATTTTACTGTTTATCGTGTATGTGAGTGTATAAGTACCAGGGGTAGAGGTATCTACTTCTCCCGTAACAATAACACTGTCAGATAAGCTGCTGCCGTCCTGGTCAATGGCTGTCTGAATATAGAGGATTGAGTTAAAGCTCTCACCCCGTTCGATGTTCACGGAGGACTTCTGTTAAGAACAGGAGGGGCTTCGAAAGCTTAACCGGGATGCTGGTCTCCTCAGAGGCTGTGTCGCCGCGGCTGTTTTCAACAGAAAATGTGACGAGAAGACTCCGGGCATTGTCAGGGTCTGCCTTATAAGAAACTTCAACCGAGGAGGTAATATCGTTTCCAAAACCATCCTCCGCCAAAAGCAGCTCCCTGTCAGAGAGCACGCGCACCAATCGTGTCAGATCAGATTGGTTTATCTGGGGAAGTTCATCTGATAGTGAGATAACAGGCCCTCATAGTCAGCGTAGGAGGCAGAGTCAGTGTTTCGTAAAGGTTCTGATTCGGTTGATATTATTTCTGTTGGGGTATCGGCAATGGACTCCAAAGTTTCAGATTCCTCGTACAAGAATGCGGTTTCCGGAAATTTGGGTTCGGTTGACGAAGGCAGGTCGGCAAGCCCGTAGTTGAAAAGGAAAAAGCCAGATAAGGTTGGCGACAGCAATACAGGCCAACAGAACCTTGAATATTTTGACAACTGCACGGCTTTTGCCGGCAAAGATGCCTGATAGTTTTCGTTTCATATGTAATTCTCCTGTCTAAACAATAAAATTTTGATTTCTGATTGGACATGTGTTCCCAAGCCAGGAATGTACAGTATCAATAAAAATTAGGGTTAAGATAAATATACCATAAAAAAGTTTAAGTTACAAGAATTTTATTGTATAATAGATAATTAAAACAAATGATATAAATGGGCCTGGAGTAGAAAATGGGATATGTGAGTAAAATTCGCCGAAAAATAAAAAGACGGAAGTATGAAAGAGATATGGCTGGAGTGGAAATGGATCTACAGCTATACAAAAAAATATGCTTTAACGATAAGCGGATATCTTTCCCTCTCAGTGCTTGGCATTGTAATGGGACTGGTGAGTAGTGTGGCTTCTAAGAATTTGATTGATATTGTAACAGGTTTTCAAGTGTCTAGAATTATTCCTATGGCAATTCTGATGGTCGGAATGGCTTTGGCTGGAATACTTTTTTAATTCAGGTGTCCTCAAGAATCGCGTTTAAGGTAAATTTAAAGATTCAGAATGATATCCAGGCCGGGGTATTTGAACAGATTATGGATGTTGACTGGCAGCATCTCACACATTACCACAGCGGAGATATCCTTAACCGGTTTGGAAATGATATAAAAACCGTTGCATCCAGTGCCATGGGGTGGCTTCCGCAGCTTGTGACAGGTGTATTCAGCTTTTTGGGGTCTCTGGCGCTTATCTTGTATTATGATCCCACTATGGCGCTGATCGCCTTGGTAAATGCGCCGGTAATGATGTTTGCGTCCAGATTTCTTTTAGGGCATTTAAGGAAGCATACACAGGAAGTAAAGAAGGCAGACAGTGAGATGGTTGAATTTCAGGAGGAGGCCTTTTACAATGTGGACTCTATAAAGTCTTTTGACTTAAGCGGTCTTTTTAAAAGGCGTCTTTTGAAAGTACAGGAGCATTACTACGAAACAAATCAGAGATATAATCGTTTTTCAATTTTTACAAATATGGTTCTGTCAGGCCTTGGGATGGTAGTGGAGTACTCTTGCTTTGGCTGGGGGATTTACCGCCTTTGGACGGGCAGAATCACATTTGGAGAAATGACATTATTTTTGGGACAAGCTGGAAAACTATCTGCAACCTTTAATTCACTTGTTTCTATTGTACCATCTACACTCGGGGCCACTGTCTCAGCAGGGCGCATTATGGAACTGCTGAAGCTTCCGAAAGAGAGACGGCGCGGGAATTTACCGGAGTCATTTACAAAAAATGAAAGTCTTTTGCATATACGGCTTAAAGAGGTTGATTTTGCTTATGTACCGGATCATCCGGTGCTCCAAAGATCCGAAATGACAGCAAATTCAAATGAGATTATCGCTCTTGTTGGACCTTCAGGGAGGGAAAAACCACCATCATACGTATGCTTCTGGGACTGATTCAGCCTCAGAGGGGACAGGCTCTCCTGATTGATAACGATCAAAATGAGATTCCAATGGGAATTTCTACAAGAGCATGTTTTTCTTATGTACCACAAGGAAACACACTTTTTCAGGAAGTGTGGCTGAGAATCTGAGGATGGTAAAGGAAGATGCAACGGATGAGGATATAGTGGAGGCCCTGAAGACTGCCTGCGCGTATGAATTTGTATCAAAGCTGCCGGGGGTATCTATGGAATGCTTGGAGAGCAGGGGCATGGTGTCTCAGAAGGACAGGCACAGCGCATATCAATAGCAAGGGCAGTGCTTAGGGATGCCCCGGTGCTGCTGTTGGATGAAGCGACCTCTGCGCTGGATGTTGCCACAGAGAGAAAAGTATTGAAAAATATTGTAGAGAAGGCTCCAAACAAGATATGTATAGTGACAACCCACCGTCCCAGTGTACTGAATATGTGTCAGAGGGTGTATCGCATTATGGATACACGTTTGGTGGAATTGACGGAAGAGGAATCTGCCAGGATGGCAATGGATTTTTAGGAGGTTTCAGTAAAATGATTGATATACATAGCCATATTATCCCTGGACTGGACGATGGCTCTGATAATATGGAAGACTCATTGAGATGATTCGTTTAGCACAGAGCAGTGGAACATTGGCCATGGTAGCTACCCCGCATTGTAATATTGAAGGGCATACTGAGGAGTATAGTTTAAATATGCTTGCAGATGGTCTGAATACATTGAATAGGAGAATTGCGGAGGCAGGTTATCAGGTAGAGGTTATGCCAGGCATGGAAATATATGCTTCGGAAGACATCGCTGAAAAGATTGTGGAAGGGAAGCTTATCAGTTTAAATGGTTCCAGATACTATTTGATAGAATTTCCCTTCGATACCTCCACTGGCTGGGTGGACTACATTCTGGAACGCATGCAGGAAGTAAAAGGGGTGGTGCCGGTGATCGCGCATCCGGAGAGATACTTTTGCGTTCAGGCGCACCCGGAAATTACTTACAATTGATACGCAGGGGCTGCCTTACACAGATAAACAAAGCAAGCCTGGCTGGGAAATTTGGACATTTGGCCTTTCAAGCATGCATGGATATGGCGGAACACAATCTCATTGCATGTGTGGGAAGTGATGCGCACACCCCATATTCCAGGACGCCTCATATGATACAAGCTTGGGAATTTTTGAAACAGGAATATTCCAGTGCATATGCTCAATTGCTATTGGTAAATAATCCTCAAAAAATTGTTCGCAACATCAGGGTGGAGATGAGAGGAACCGCGCGAGAGATCGGGAAAAGCATTTTTGGAGAGAGTGATAGGAGACAAGGATGAAAAGACTGAAAGCGATATGTATTATAATATTTATTCTGACGGCAGCAGGATTTGGATATTATCAGTTTAAGGGCATTAAGAATGTCGATAAGTTAGCGCCTCTGATTTCTATTGACAATAAGGTTATGGAGGTAAGCACGAAAGATGATACGCAAACCCTTTTGTCCGGAGTCACTGCAAATGACACAAAGGATGGGGATGTGACAAGCTCGATTGTTATTGAAGGGATGTCAACCTTTTTAGAAAAGGGTCGAAGGCTGGTAACATATGCAGCTTTTGACTCGGATTTACATGTCAGCAAGGCCACCAGAGAGATCATTTACACAGACTATATATCTCCCAGATTTATATTGAAGAGCCTCTTAGGTTCCCAAAGGGGACCACTAACTTTGTAGAGTACATGAAAGCAGAGGACTGTCTGGATGGGGATATCACAAGAAAGATTAAACTGACTCCAGACTCTTCTGTCACTGTAGATGCAGCCGGGGAATACAAAGCCACTTTTCAGGTGGCAAACAGTGCAGGCGATGTGGTATATCTGCCGGCGACGGTGGAGATCTATGAGGGGCCCGAGAGGGATACTCCTCAAATAATGCTGTCAGAGTACCTGATTTATACAGAGGGCGAGAAGCTGGACTTGGAGTCTTATTTGGATGGGGTAGTCATAAACGGCACAGAGTTTAGTCTGACAAAAGGGAATGAAACTTATGGGAAGGAAAATACAGATGGGAAAAAAATAGAGAGAGTACGGTAAGTTATGACAGAATTAAGATAAATAACACCATTGACTATAAGAAACCAGGAACCTATGAGGTAACCTACAGTATGATGGGTGAAAGTGGAAACAGGGGAAGTGTTCGTTTGATTGTAGTTGTTGAAAAGAGCAGCCACAAGGAGGATCAGGATGCAGGAAAATAAAAAGTATAAACCAATTGCCATTTAATGACATTGGGTTAAATTTGATCTCTACAGTATTATAAAGGATATAGGCAGAGCGTGGCTCCCACCCTGCTACTTGTCGTCTCAGCAGGAATGGCAACGCATGTCTTGGTATCTGAACGGTATCAGCCTGTATATACTACCCAGACGACACTCTTTGTCACAAACGGAGGGACGGACAATAATATCTATAATAATCTCTTCAGCACAGAAGAGACATCAACGAAAATTTACACTAAATCCTGAACAGCAATATTTTGAAGAAGAAAGTGGCGGAGGAAATTGGACTGAGTGGTTTCTCAGGGACAGCCGTTGCAATAATAACTGGCATAAAAATAGCATGAAACCAAGCTGGTTTTGGTATAATTGAGTTGTCCAAAAACAATTACTTCCGGAGGCTCATGCTATGAATAAAAGTATAACACAAGCAACTCAAAATGATAAGCAGATTTCAAAATCTATATAAAGATTTTTTGCGAGATTTCATGTTTCTTCTGCTTTGAAAGCGTCCAATGCCTACAAAAAGAAAGGGGTTCCAGTAATGGAAATTTTCTAGTATTTGTTTCTGCTGATTTTTCCTAACAGAAGCATGTACATGAACCTGATTATAGGACGAAATACGCCTGATTTTGCAAAGGATACGGTATATCGTTTTATGAAAATGATTCAGATCAACTGGATCCGTTTCACAACAATACTTTCAACCAGAATCATCAGGGATGCCATTCTCCTTTAGATTCCGAGGAACGTGCAAATGTTTTTATCATTGATGATTCCATGTTTGAACGTAATCGTCCAAAGAAGGCTGAGCTCTTGCCAAAGTCTATGACCATGCGAAACATAAATATCGCTTTGGATTTCGTATGCTTACTTTAGGATGGTCAGATGGAAGTACTTTCCTACCGGTCAACAGCGTTCTTCTTTCCACAGAAAACAGGAAAAACCGTATCAATGAAGCAACAGAAGTGGATAAAAGAACTGTTGGTTACAAACGCCGGAAGCTGTCCTTGGAAAAAGGAACCCATGCTATGCTTACGCTTTTGATGCAGCCAGGAAAGCTACAATTTCGGCGAAATATGTTCTTTTTGACAGCTGGTTTTCATCACCAAGGACTCTTCACGCAGTAAAAAGTATGGGTTACGATGTAATCGGCATGGTCAAGAAAACACCAAAGATGTTTTTTCACTACAATGGCAAAGATATGTCTCTGACTTCTATCTACAACAAGAATAAAAAGAGACGTGGAAGATCAAGATATCTGCTTTCTGTAATGGTTGATGTTGTAAAATATGGTGAAACCATTCCGGCAAAAGTAGTTTATGTCTGCAATCGCAACAAACGCAAGGAATATCTCTGCCTCATTTCCACAGATGTAAATCTGGATGAGAATGAAATCATCCGAATTTATGGGAAACGCTGGGATATAGAGGTATTTTTCAAGGTGTGCAAAAGCTACCTTAACCTCAGCAAAGAATGTAACTCCCTTTCTATGATGCAATGACTGCACATACTGCAGTCGTTTTTACACGATACATGATGTTTGGGCCTTAGAAAACTTTTCGAATGATAATCGCTCACATGGTGAGGCTTTTTTATAAATGTTCTTTTTTCAGATAACACTGAACTGATGAAATGTCTGATATCATCAAATGATGCTTCAAATGTTCAGAACAATGGATACAGAATGCAATTCCAGCATTATTGAAAACGCAACTACAAACAGCCTAATAACTGAACATTGACAACTGAATAACTGCCAGGTATTGAATTTTCAATGTGCATAGCTAAAATCTATGTGCGAAGTTTGAGTAGATAAATCTGGGAAGTGCTGAATGAAAAGTGATATCCGGGGAGTTGATTCAAAAGGTACCTGGTACTGAATCCTTTTACTGTATTTTAAAATGCCATGGTACATCCTAACCCACAGAGATGATTTGTCTATTCTAAAAAGGGACAATTGAGTATTTCTGGAAAACAAATGGACTATATAATTGTGATACCTCTCCATTAGCCTTTGTAGCAGACGCAGAAGAGTTGGCTGGGATGGTGGATGTCTCAATAGTAGTGAAACAGCATTTAGTGGAGTTAAGGATATCAATGATGCCATTGATGTGCTGAATGGAGAGAATTCGAGAATGTTGGTTGCATTTTCAATGATGTACATGAAACTGAAAAAGTGGGGAGATATGGTTACTATGGATATGGTTATGGAGGTCATTATGAGCGATGATTAAGGAGAAGGTGCCTGAGAGAAGAAACCTTGTGGACATCAGTGCAGTAATTGATGATATGGAACGGACTTTTGATGGTATTGGTGGCTATTCTTGGTCTTAATCAG
>VOFB01002741.1_pt1 | contig 24694 bp, 31 predicted proteins | sample 5384141 | NCBI WGS metagenome assembly VOFB01 (sample SAMN12384721, study PRJNA508395) | human gut metagenome | isolation source: healthy gut A | host: Homo sapiens | reverse complement strand
TTGATGTCATTTTGATGGAAAAGTTAAGAGAAGCAAAAAGGATGTATATGGGAGATATATCTTTAGAGCAGGAGAATCAGGAAGTGGTTCTAAGTATTATGTTACAGGTAGAATAAGGACAAAAATTACAGCACCTTCAGGGGTGCTTTTTATTTGCTTCACAACAAAAAAAGGGCGGTTCACAACATCGCTGTTTATTGTAAAGAAAGATATGCCGAAAAATCAGTAAAGAGAAATCATGTTGTACGATTTTTAAGGAAACGGATTTCAGAATTTAAGCTCAAGGAGGCCAAATCATCTCCTCACCAAAGGGTTCGGATTTTGCTTCGCAAAACAAGGAGGATTAGAATGAGAATCAATGGATTTAGTGGGACAAATACGCAGACAGGAACAATGGGAATGACACAGGGGAATGATTCTGTAAGTAAAAATATTCAGAATCAGATTGCAAATGCACAGCAGAAGCTACAGGATTTATCATCGAATGAAGAAATGTCATTAGAGGATAAGATGAAAAAGCGTCAGGAGATACAGCAGGAGATTAACAATCTCAATCAGCAGTTAAGACAGCACCAGATCGAGCAGAGAAAGGAACAGCAGAGTAAAAATTCGTCATCTATGGATGATATGGTGGCTGGAACAAGTAACACTTCAAAAAAGAAAGACACCGGATTGTCACAGGCAAGTATGCAGGCGATGATCTCCGCAGATTCTTCCATGAAACAGGCAAAGGTGCAGGAAAGTATGGCAACACAGATGGAAGGGACGTGCCAGTGTGCTTGAATCTGAAATCAAACAGGATGCCGGAAAAGGCAATACCGAAAAGAAAGAAGAAGAACTGAGCGCAGTCTGCGACAGCAGCACAGATGTCTTCACTTTCAGATGCAAATAAATCTATGGAAGAAGCAGTAAAGGCAGACAACAGTACAGATGCAGCAGAAACAAAGAAGAATCAAACGCAGAAAGCAGAGAATACACAGGAAAATGCAGATACGGCAACAGATGCATCAGAGAATGCAGATGTTAAAACAGAAACAGCAGAAACAATAAAAAATCCAGCATCAGAAAGTGGACAGTCGGTAGTATATACACCGTTCGATATACGTTTATAGTTTGAAAAGGAGGCTGGTGTTATGTCAGAAATCAAAAGTTTTAGTGATTATACAAGTAAATATAACAGCAATGTAGATTTTTCAGCGTTGTTTAGTGGAACGTCAGATAGTTCATCAATAGGCAATACGAATATGCTTTCTGATTATGCTGCAATCAAAAATGGAAGCTATGGAAAACTTATGAAAGCATATTATGCAAAACAGGATGCTGAAAAATTATCGGGAAAAGGTGATACTTCACAAAAACTTACCTTGATGAAAACAAGTGCGGATTCTCTGAAAAAATCAGCAGATGCTTTGAATGACTCTTCTCTTTGGGAAAAAAAGAAAATAAAAAAGAAAGATGAAAAAACGGGGGAAGAGATTGAGGTAGAGGATTATGACTGGGATAAAATCACCAAGGCAGTAAAATCTTTTGTTGAAGATTATAATGATGTAGTTAAGGAAGCCGGAGAATCTAATACAAAGGATGTATTGCGAAATGCTTCATGGATGACTGGAATGACAGACAAAAACAGTAATATGCTTGCCAAAATAGGTATTACCATAGGAAAAGGAAACAAGTTGGAATTAGATGAGGATGCTTTAAAGCAGGCAGATATCAGTTCACTGAAAACAGTCTTTACAGGATATAATTCTTTTGTAAGCAAAATATCGCAGAAAGCAACTGGTATATCGAATGCTGCAAACCGGGCGAGTGCAACCTATACAAATAATGGTACATACTCTAGATAGATAAAGAAGTATAGAAAGTGTGGACTAACTTAGGGAGGTTGCTATGAAAGTTCAAGGAAATAGGTATATTAATAATCCAGAGATGATAAAAATAAGGTTGAGAAGAAAACAACTGTTCCTCAGAATATTATTTCGGAGGATGATGTGAAAATCAGTGATTCAGCAAGAAAGTTAGTTGAGACTGCTCGTAATAAGGTATCGGATTTTCATACAATGCATTTTTCATCTATTAATGGAGAAATAAGAGAGATACCAGCAGAATATAAATGTGAAAATTTATTCAAATTAGATTTGAAAGCAACTTCCATTTCTGGAGAACAAAGTGCGTTTGAAGGCTGTTCGGAAAATCAGTCAGAGGTTTTTGAAAATGGCTGGACGAAAATGCTTCTGAATATTTGACAGAAGATGAAATGAAAGATTTAAAAGAGAAGATTAATGCAATGACAGCAGATGTAGATTTTTTGAATGCTCAGGAGGGATATAGAGGAACTTCTTATGAATCTGTATTTTTGTTAAGTGCAAGTGAAGCGGGGCTAAGAAAAGTAAATGAAATGTATGTTCCAGAGCAATTTCAAGCTGGTTTTTCAGACATGATTGACGAATATGTTCATTTTAATGATTCGGCACGTAATTCTATCATGGAGAAAATGACACCAGATTACATGGTTGTTGGAATTGGAAGCAAAACAGAATCTTATAAGTACAAGTCAGAAATAATCTCAGATGAGACAGCTTTTTATACAAATGAGAAGAAAGAGATAAGTGGTATCTGCAATCAGTTTTTAAATGGTAAAACAGATCAAAAATTATTTTGTAATGAAATGAAAGACCGTTTAAATGATTACTATGGAAGCAGGTATGAATTAAGGAATCAGCCAGAAGCTGTTGAAGGCAGAGTAAATAATATGCTGGACAAATTGCAGCATATGTTTGGCGTTTAATGTTGAAAAAGGGTTTGGAGAATAATTATGAAGACAGTGACAGATGTAAACACAGTAAACCAGCTATTGACATATTCAAAGCAGGCAGAGGCAGGAATACACCAAAAAGCAATACAGATGTTGCTTGGAGCAGGAAATAATAAAAAACAGGACAGTTTAAGTATTTCTGATGCTGCACGAGGCTTTTCAAAGCAATCCATAGCTGCACTGATAGATAAAAATGCGAATATTTCTAACAGTGAATTGGCTTATTATTTTGCAAACTATAATAATTCAAGTGCTATTTTGGATGCAATCAATTTTGGGGAGAATGTTTCCTGTGGATATAATTCTGATTTTAAGGAGTACGGGGTTATTTCCTTTGACCTTAATGGGAGCAGACAGGTAGTACCTAATTATGCAGTACCGAAAATGAATACAAGCACCATGTCAGGCATTTGTGCTGCGAATAATTCTCTGGTACTAAGTAATAAAAGTTATTATGCATGGACAACATCAAGTGGCGGTAAATATACATGGACGGTCAATAATGGAAGAATAGGCTGGGCAGCCTCGGAATCGTTGCTTGCAGAGAATACAAATCAAAAAGGAACAAATTATAAGTGGGAAATGTGTAAGGCAGGCAATATCCTGTCTGATCTGGCACAGGGAAAGAGTGTGTGGGGGTATCTCTACAGCAATGAGGAGGTATTGTCCGTCTGTGAGAAAGTCGGGATTTCTCCGGGATTCTTTTCTATAGATGCGGGAGCAGGAAAACACACTTATTTATTGCAGGAATCAGGAAAGACCATAAATGTTGACGCAAAGATAAAACAGTTAAATGATATAAACTGGATAGAAATCGGATATAAAGAAGGAGATACGTTTTTCGTTTATGGTAAAGAGTATGCTATTGACAGCAGTGGGCATATCAATGTTTCGGCAGAAGATGAATTTACATCAACGGAAATTAAATATCCAAGTCGTTCAATATAATAGAAATTATTTTAAGTTTCAATAACAGGGAGGTAGGATTATGGCAATTACAGGTATCGATAACAGCAGTTACACATCGTATTATGCATCAGGGTACAAGAACACGGTTAAAAAGGCAGCTTGTGATATTCAAAAAACAAAGGAAAATTCACTGGTGGGCAAAACAGAAGAGAGTCAGGAAGATTATGTAAAAAAATTGCAGGAAAAAAATCCTCAAATAGATATTGTGGCAGGAAGTTCGGATAAAAATGTAAAAACAGCTAATCGTACAGGAAAAACGGATGTGAGGATTGCTCCTGAGATTTTAAATAGGATGATGAGTAATCCAAAGGTTGCCACAAAATATGAAAATATGTTGTCAAAAATTCCAGCATTAGATAGATGGGCTGACTCAATGATTAAATCAATGACTGGTAGTGAAGTTAAGTATCGTCAGATATGGATAGATAAGGATGGTAATATGGGCTCCATGGTTATTACAGGACCAAGCGAAGAACAAAAAAGGGCTTATGAAGATAGAAAAATCGAGAAAAAGAAAGAAAATGAACAAAAACTTGTGGAACGGAGAGCTGAAAGAAAAGAGCAGATGAAGAAAATTCAGGAAGATAGACGCACAATATTTGCAATTGGTACGGATATGAAAAGCATTACAGAGAATGTTGTAGCACAGGCAGTAGGTACAGCTCCATCTATCGGAGGAAGTTGTGATGTTAAGGCATAAAAGGATTCGGTAAAAGGGAAATATCAAATTGGTGCATTGGTTGGAACTGCTTGTTTCCTATTATGGCATATCCAAGCTAACGATAGCAAAAATGGCTGGTGTTGAGGAAAATGATATTGACAGGCTTTTAGTCAATCCACCAGAAAAAGTTGAAATCGAAGTAAAGTATAAAATTGATGTGACGGTTATGGAGGGAGTATCCCAAACAATATTAAAAAAGGTAATCTTAGTGCTGTTGAAAATAAGCCGGATGATCAAGAGTAAATGTACGTTCAGATTTTCTGGGTGCTCTTGACATACCGGCTTATTTTTGCTATTAAATAAACAACGGCTTAACAACAGAAAACTGCTGTTAAGCCGCATCAATTATCATAGAAGATCTGAATTTACAGAAAAAATTTCACACCGTCGAAAAATCACCATAGTTCTAATGAATCTTCTGCATCTACCCACATCTGCATATTCCCGTCCAAATATAATCGTACATATTCAAGTGGTTCATCAATAGCAAGTGCGTTTAATGCACAGTCTGATCCGGGTGTAGTTTTTAAATTCTTTTCAGCTTCCCAGCAATCAATGCGGAGCATATAGCCAGCAGAGGTGTAAACATCAATACTATTGCGCTGTGGATTGTATTCTGCAAATATTGTTCTCATCGTAGCTTATCTCTCCTTATCATTCAATCAATTATCAGTTACAAAAATCAGAAGCATTTCAATCAGTTCACCATGTCACTTTTATTTTGTGTTATACTGTTTTATAGATATAACACAAGGGAAACAATAAGGAAAGCTCAACACAAGGGAAACAATAAGGAAAAGCTCACCTGCGTTCCCCGACGATACATAAAACCGGCACAATAAAATACAGGGAACTTCACCGGCAAACCCAAAACAACATAAGCAGTGCACACTATAAATCCTATTATTTCATTTCCAAACAAGGATACAATCGCATACAGCCAATATATGGTACACATTCCAAGCAACAATAATATCTCAGACTCCAATAGCATTGTGCTATTTATGTTAATACAATAATCCGCACTGCTATAAGCAGATAAGATGAATTGTTTTTCCAGTATTTGAAAGACGACTATCCCACACGCCAAAACACCTCCGCATAATATCTTGCTATACCAATACCATTTTCTTTTTTTGGAATGTGCGGCATAAAACAGCTTGTATTCCGTGAAAGATCTTTTCGAATAAAGTCAATGACAATGATTAATATCCCCACTTGGTTCCATACCCACTGAATTGGAAATTTATCCGGTTCTGAAAGAAATCTTTGCACAGAAACCCCCAAAATTTCCTGTTCTATAACTGCGCTACGCTCATACATCACTAACATAATGTCTATCAGCAAAATACTCCCAAAATATACAACGAGTCTCCTCCACTGATGCAGCAACAGCCAACTATCTCTTTTTATCAACCCAACCATCATGTTTTTCACGCGTTACTCTCCTCTGCCTTTCACTGAACTCACGACCTGTTACTAATCGAAACATCATGTTTTCATTCAGTCATTCCCCGATCCGTTTAATCCAACTCATGCCTCTTTGCTCCCCAGCACATCCCAATTATTGTGATTCCCAATAACAGGATCATTAACGTTACCATAACCGATAATTCCATCTCCCCCAAGGGAGCGACTTGATGTGCATAGGTGAGCGGATAATAGGTTGCCGCACCATTTTTGCAGACAATGCCAACCAAAGATTCATATAAATAGTTCAACACAAACACGGACACCCAAACCATAAATATATTTTTAAGCAAGCCGCTAAGCGCTAACGCAACACCTGCCAAAAGTCCCCCCCCTATACAAAAGGCAAAGAATAAAAACAAACAGATATGCAATAACGGATAATCATAAAAACGCTCGGAAATAACGTCTCTTTTCATATAAGCTCACGGTATGTGTATCCCATAATATCAAATCCGGCTTTTCATCCGGGACGAGCAAAAAACACGCATAGAGGTTTATCGCCAACGGAAAAATAGTAACCAAACCGCCCGCCGTAAAATTGCACACGTATAATCCACGAAAATACTGCTTTGTCTTATTTCTAGTCTGCACAAATTGATAATAACCGCTTTGTCTGTCAGAAAGCCACGTGTCCGCCATTGGTATTGCTGCAAGCAATGGCACTAATAGATAAAAAAGCGAAGCATATATCGACCCGTTAAAACCTCCCATCCATATTGTATATACGGAATGTCCATATTTTAACGCTCTATATGGATACACATCCTTTGCAATGTATAACATAGATAGCATTGCTCCAGCCAATAATGCCAAATAAAAATTCTTTTTATGTAGTAATCTTTTCCAAAAATACAGAAACATCTTATTACTCCCCATCTACTTTTTACGATATATTCCGTGCGGAATTGTTGTATTTGATCCTCGTCTTCCTCTGGTTCCGTTGTATAAAACAAACGATAATTCGTCATGTCTCCCGAAACATCCTGCTTGCATTTCACTAACATTTTTGCCTCTGTTGTTTCATGATATTTGAGGGTTTTTCTCCCCGTAAGCAAAACTGCATTCCACTCTGCTTCTCCCAGTTTGACCGAAAAAACCCTTTGCAAACTTCTCCACATCAACGGTCTCGCCTTTACGGCTATTTTTTTTTTACAAGTCAAAACGTACTTTGCCTTTTTTTTGTAAGTTACAGACTGCAATGTAAAAAAAATGCCACAATCTTCGTTTTCCTCATTTAGTTGCAGCGTATTTACCTTAATCTGAATATCTTTTTCGTGAACGTCTTTGACACCCTGTTTTCCGTCTGGTGTTTTTTTATCGGTTGTATTTTTCGTATCTTCTAAATTTTCTTTCTTCTGCGCCTGCTCCTGAACACTCTCCGTGCTATTGTCCGAAAATTCACGAACCTTCGCAGTCACAATCCCTGCTACAATAGCTGCACAACACACAAAAGAAATGATCTTGATCGTTTGTTTTCTTGCCCCCATATACCTTCTCCTCCTCATAGCAATTCTTGATGATGTCACGCTACACAACAGCAGTTTCCTATTAATAAAAATAGTACACCCACAATTGCTCTTTGTCAAATACTTTTTTATTAAATAGTATTATGTAAATATTTATATTGACATGAATTTTATTTTCTTCTAATATGGAATTGTAACTATTCTTTATTGGAAAAGGTGTATGATTATGGCGAAAAAAATACGAAGACACAACAATATAAAACATGGCACAATAGAACTGGTCTTATTACTGCTACTGCAATCCGGCAAGAAATATGGCTATCAGCTCGCCCAAGAGCTTTCTGAACATACCAGTAGCCAATATGAGCTCAAGGAAACAACGATGTATCCAACGTTGTACCGATTGAACCAAAACGGCTATTTAGATTCCGAACAGGTCAAAGTCGGTGAAAGACGAACTCGCGTCTATTATTATATAACCGACAGCGGACGGCAGTATTTACAGGAATTGCTTACCGAGTACAAACTGATTTCCGGTGCTATTGAACAACTACTATCATATACGGAATCTGAAAACAAAGATTCCTAGGGAGGGCTTTTTTGAAAAATACAGCAGCGAAGAAATATATCCGACAGGTTAAACGCCTGTACAGAGGAAAACGGCGATTTAAAAGACAATTTATTCAAGAATTAAAAGATGCTCTTCTATGTTATTTAGAAGAACATCCTAAAACAACCTATACTGACTTGACGAAAGAATTTGGTCACCCGTCCGAGATCAAAGATCAGCTTTCTTTTCACACGGCTGATGAATTACACCTGAGAAATATGACGCTTTATTGGACGGTTGTCGGGCTATGTTCTGTGGCCGTTATCACAGTAGTATTTTTTACCGTTCGTCACGTAGTATTTATGCATGACTACTCTAAAGGCTATTACATAGAACAGTGGGAAGATGATGAAAATGGCTCGAACAATATCAATCCTATCACCAAAGCGACGGATCCGCCTTTGGAAAATCATCAGACCTTTGACGACTAATTAACTCAAACTTCCCATACCAGAAGTTATTGCGAAACCACATATTGCTTATTATGTCAGCAATATATAAACTATTTTGCAGCCAATATATTAAATTGTTCTGTCATCAGAGAACTAAGATAATTGCCGCAGAACGCAACGTTTTTACGTGATTTCTTATTTTGTTACGTCTCTGATGCATACAAGCCTGAAGGAGTGTCTGAGATGTCCCGGTTTAGCAAGGTATCATCAATTTTTGGACGGGACGCTTTCGCTACGATGCGCTACGTCACGTTACTTAATGTCTCTGAAATACGAGACATAAGTAACGACGAGCGCAAAGTCCCTTTCAAAAATGATGAATACCTTGCTTCCGGGACCTCGAGTTCTCCGTAAGGCATGTAAATCATCCATCAGCGACAACAAAATTTAGAAATCACTGTAAAAACAAAATGCGGCAAGGCAATTACTATAGTTCTCAGATGGCAGAAATCACTCTTTGGTGGCTGCAAAATGCACTATAGTCATTGACATAATAAGCAATATGTGGTCGTTGGAAATTTGAGATATGGGAAGTTTGAGTAATTAATATATGGACATAAATGCGATTACAAAAACACTTGACCTTAGAGGAGGTAATTATGCTAAACAGACGTCAAATTCAAAAAATTGTAAAGCAGGCATACCCATCAGGTATGTTTATATCTGGCGAACAAAAACAACTTCGCAAAATACTAATGCAGGATATTATGAGCGATCTGGAGCAAAACCCGGATATAACGTATCAAGAAGCTGCGGCACATTACATAGACACTGCTGAATTAGCATCGGTCAATGAACAGCCGCACCTTCCAAAACGCATCGGTATATTGATTGGAATCACTTTAGTCATTATCGTTCTTTGTATCCTTTTATACGTAATTTCCAATCAATTTACTCCACCTACTTACTATTTTTAGGGCTCCTTTTCTATTATTCTTTGATCGTACCGTCAATTCCAATGGTCACTACCTGCCACTGAATAAATTTACCACTTTCCTGGAGTGCTTTCTTTGCCGCCATCTCAAGACCTCCTCAGCAAGGCACGTCCATTCTCACGATTGTCACAGACCGGATATCATTATTTGCAATGATCTGTGTCAGTTTTTCACTGTAATCCACAGCATCTAGTTTCGGACATCCAATCAGCGTCACTTTTCCCCGAATAAATTCGTGATGAAAGTTAGCGTAGGCATAGGCTGTACAATCCGCTGCAATCAGCAGCTTTGCACCATCGAAATACGGTGCATTCACAGGCGCCAGTTTAATCTGAACCGGCCAGTTGCCCAGTTGTGATACTTGTGCAGGCATGGTTACATTTTCCGGGGCATCCTCTTTATGATCCATCATATGGATTCTGGAGCCAGGACATCCCCCTCATGCATATGCTTCATCTTTTCTTGCAGTTCCTTTTTCTTCTGCGCTTCCTTCACTGCCTCTTCATCATATTCCGGGGCTTCTCTCTCTTCAAAAGTAATTGCTCCGGTCGGACAAGCAGGAAGGCAATCTCCCAGCCCGTCACAAAAATGCTCTCTTACAAGCTTTGCTTTTCCATCTATGATATCAATTGCTCCTTCATGGCAGGCATTGGCGCAGATACCACAGCCGTTGCATTTTTCTTCGTCTATATGGATAATCTTTCTAATCATGTTTGTCCTCCTCAAATATTATATTTTTGCTTTTCTGATGCAATCATATTATAATTATTGCAACATGTATGTTTGATTTCAAACAAGGAGTAAATAATGTGAAAGAAAGTTGTGCCGCCAGCCAAAGATGGCAGAATGGAGATTTTTATGGAAAAATATTTACCGATTTTGAGAAGTTGTCCGTTCTTCATGGGACTGAATGATACCGAAATTCTGTCTATACTTCATTGTGTGAATGCAGTTAAAGTATCCAAGGCTTCTAGATCCTATATTTTCAAGGCAGGAGATTCCACAGAAGTTATGGGACTTGTACTAGCCGGCTCAACACTAATCATTCAGGAGGACCTTTGGGGACATCGCAACATCCTTTCAAAATGCAATGCGGGAGATTTTTTCGGAGAACCATATGCCGCAACCCCGGGCACAATATTAAATATCAGTGTTGTCGCTGAAGAAGATTGCGACATTCTCTTTTTGAATATCAATCGTCTTCTGACATCCTGCCCAACCGCCTGCGATCACCATCAAAAACTGATCCGGAATCTGGTCTGTGTACTGGCAAATAAGATACTGATCCTTAACGACAAGATCACTCATGTCAGCAAACGATCGACCAGAGATAAGCTGTTATCCTATCTCTCATCTGAATCCGTCAAAAAATCATCGCTTTCTTTTGATATCCCATTTGACAGACAGCAACTGGCAGATTTTCTTTGTGTAGAAAGAGCCGCTATGTCCGTAGAATTATCAAAGTTGCAAAAGGAAGGATTACTAAAACAAACCGTAATCATTTTGAATTAATAACAAAGTAAATCAAGACGACAATGTTGATGTTTGCGAAAATTATCTCAGCAATACCAGCGTTATTACTAACGAAATCATACTCAATGCTACAAAAATATGATTTGTTGACTTATTGATCAGAACTTCATATAATTGCTTCGTAACGCACCTTGGGACTTACGTTTTGCAGATGCAAAACATCGGATAAAAAACAAGTGAAATCGCGAAACTTGTGGAGGAATACAGTTATGTTAAAAGATGAGTATTTAATTACAGATGCGCCTCTGAAAGCACTGACAATTTTTGCATTGCCAATGATCCTAGGCAGCTTTTTTCAGCAAATATACAATATGGCCGACTCCATCATCGTCGGTCAATTCGTTGGCTCCTCTGCACTGGCAGCCATCGGTGCATGTGCAGCTCTGACTAATGTTTTTATTTGCGCGGCGTTGGGAGCCGGTGTCGGTGCCGGTGTACTCGTGAGCCGCTATTTCGGTGCCAGGGAGTATGGAAAAATGAAGACCATCGTGTCAACGTCCTTGTTTAGCTTTTTAATTCTAAGCATAGTCCTTGGTGTTTTTGGCTTTTGCTTTTCCAACTCGATGATGAGTGTATTACAAACCCCTGCCGATATAATGCATGATGCCGTTTTATATCTTCGGATCTATTTTGTGGGATTTCCGTTTTTGTTTATGTACAACGTTCTTTCAACGATGTTTACTTCCATAGGCGAATCAAAGATTCCACTGGCACTCCTGATATTTTCGTCAATCTTAAATATATTTATGGATCTTTGGATGGTAGCCGGTCTTGGTCTTGGCGTGTTCGGTGCGGCACTTGCAACCTTGATCGCCCAAGGCATTTCCGCCGTATTGTCGTTTTTGATCTTCTTCTTTCGGATGCGACGTTATAATAGCCCATTCCGCCGATTTGACTGCCACGAGCTGCGTTCCATGCTGCGGATCGCTGTTCCGTCGGTTCTCCAGCAGACCACGGTAGCTATCGGTATGATGATCGTACAGGCAGTTGTAAATCCTTTTGGCACACAGGCACTTGCGGGATATGCGGCGACGATGCGGATAGAAAATGTTTTTTCCCTGATCTTTGTATCCATCGGCAATGCGGTTTCACCATATGTTTCCCAGAATCTCGGTGCAAACAAACCGCGGCGTATCAAAAAAGGATACCAAGCTGCATTGGTATTGGATGTGTGCTTTGCAGCACTTGCTTTCATCATCATCGAAACACTGCATACGCAAATTTCCTCGCTATTTCTCGGCAAGGACGGAACAGCTTTTGCCTATCAGGTATCCGGGGATTATATGAGATGGCTTGGTTATTTCTTCATCTTTATGGGAATCAAAATGGCAACCGATGGAGTCCTTCGTGGTCTTGGAATCATGCTGCCATTCCTCTTGGCAAACATGGTGAACCTGGCGATCCGCCTGTCTGTTGCTTTGATCTGTGCACCGCGTTTTGGCATTGTATTTGTCTGGCTTGCTGTACCAGCCGGTTGGTTTGCAAATTTTTTAATATCCTATATGGCTCTCAGGAGATCATGGCCAACCGATAACGTGGTGCCACCTCGATAACTTAAAGCGATTTACAAGCTATAATTTATATTATGAACTCAAACTTTACGTTTTTATGCAGAAGGAGGGACTTATAAATTCGAGGCTCTTATGCCATACGTTGATCACTGCTGTGTCGGAGGAAATCGCCTACTCATGCAGATAAATGCCTATCTTGATTTTAATCCATTTTCCCTTGGTTTCCTTTGGCAGTGATTTTCCCAAAGAGTAGTTTTCCTGCATCCATCAAACGAGAAAATACTACATTATCCTCTCTTGGCACATATCCAATTTTGACCCCATTACTGTTTTTTATCACTATCGCTTGGGGATCGAAACGATTATGTGGCTCACGATAAAAATCCAACTTATCGTTAACATTAAGATACTGAGCCAATTCCTCAATACCTTCAATGTGCGTTGTCCCGGCAATAAAAGTGTCAAACAAAAAGATATCACGTTCCTAAGGTTTCGGTATAGTAAGGCCACCGCCTTTACCATGAAGTAGGCTTGCAAGACTGCCGCCATCTGTTTTTACGATATTACTCATCCTATCACCTCAACATTTCTTTCAATCTTCCAGCATACAGATCATATGCTTCTTTCAATTCCTCTATCATTTTCTCAAGTTCCGTCCGTTTTTCAGCCACCTGTTCCGGGGCATTCACCAGTTCCTTCATTGTGTACGGATATTCCGATTTTATATTTGCAATTTGTTCACGGATAAGTTCCAACGTTTTAGTCAGCCGTTCCTTGTCTTTCGTAAGAATGGATAACCCGCTTTCACTTTGTTCCGGAACGACAGGTTCCGCTACCATCTCACTGATGATGAGAAGATTCCCTATATCACCATTTTCATACGCTTGTACTGCGTTTTGAAACAACTGCATCTGTGCAGGTGTAATCTCCGGATGCAGATCGGGATGCAGAGCCTTTACAATGCTGCGATACAATTTCTTGATCTGCTTGGTCTCTTCATCCGTAAGAACATGTCCCTGACTATGATCAAGAGCCTTATTCATCTTATCGATCTGCTCATTGAGCTGACACTGAAAACCGGCAAACTCTTTATCAAGCAATTTATCAATGGCTGATAACGCAATCTTTTCCTGTCGATTTTTTCTTTGCTTGGATAAGATCAATTTTTCTTTTGATACGCAACACATTACAGTTCAATTCAAAAGCTTTGTATTCAAGGCTGCCAAGAGCGAGCATATATGCCGTTTCTATGTTTTTGCAGATTACAAAGCGTAATTCATCCCGCTCAAGCAAAAACATGGAAATTTCAACTCGCAATTTTTCTACTTCCGCTTTCAATGCGGCAAATTCCGGAAAAGGGACAACCGTGCAATTAGTATTCTGGTCGCGATGCTTATCGCTCCGTTTAGCAGCGAAATCATGTATTTGTTTCATATCTTCCACAGCAGAACACCTCCCAATTTCTTTTATCAATCCTAATGTTTACTAACGGCTCTTCAAATATTCTCATACGGATGCGCACTCGCTAATCGCTCTTTAAATATTTCCTGTGGCAGCGGTTTGTCGAATACATAGCCCTGCACGATATCGCAACCAACTCCTTTCAGATATTCAAGCTGCTCCACCGTCTCAACCCCCTCAGCAATGGATTTCTTATCCAGTTCATTGATGAGCTGCACAATGCTGTGAAACATAACAAGATCTCGGTCTTTTCCCGGGTAATCCGTTTCCAACGGAATAAAGGATTTGTCTATTTTTATCCTCTCGAGATCAACTTCTTTGATCATATTGAGTGAAGAAAAACCGGTTCCGAAATCGTCAATCGAGGTTCCAATGCCATTCGCCTTGAACTCATCAATAATTCCAGACATGATCTCATAATTTTGGAAATCTTCACTTTCGGTAAGCTCGATCTCGATCAAATGATGATCAACACCATAGCGGTCAATAATCTCCAAAGTATGTTCAACGAGATTTTCTTCCTCCAAATGTCTTCTGGAATAGTTCACTGAAATCGGCACAACCGAAAGCCCCTTGTTCCGTCGATCTTTCAAAAAGCACAGACACTTTCCAATACATAGTAATCAAGTTTACACACGCTTCCCTCGCGCTCCAACTGCGGAATAAACTGCATTGGCGGTACCATCTTTCCATTTCTGATCCAACGAACCAAAGCCTCTGCACCATACATTGTCCGATCTGCGACGTTGACTTTAGGCTGGTAATATATGACAAATTCCTTTGCCTGTAATGCTGGAAGGAAATTGGACACAATGCTCTGATTGGCTAGTATTTCCTGTTCGATCTCCGGCGAAAACTCTACCACGCTGCCAACCCCTTTTTGTCTGGCTGCCTGATAAGCAATGCTGGCTCTTCCCATGATGGCACGCGGTACTGTAATGCCCTTCAAATTGCTGACACCGATTGTTGCTCCAAACACAAATTCCCGCTCTTTCATCTGCCATTGATGATGTATCCTGATATTCTGAAGCTGTTCGATCAATTTTTTCGCGGCGTTCCTTGTGAAAAACAAGCACAAAATTATCTCCACCTAATCTTGCAACAATTTCATCATTTCCCATTATATTTTTGATATGCTGGGCATAATTACGCAGGATAATATCACCCTGCTCATAAGAAAACACTTTATTGACATATTTAAAATTATGTACATTAAAAAATATAATATTGTAATTTGCAATTTGTCCGGAAGCGATCAATCCTCCGGCAAAATGCATTAAATAATCCTGATTTGCCACACCGGTACTCATATCCGTCATCATAACCTGCTGCAGTAAGTTCTGCGTCATCGTTCTGCTGATCTTATAAAAAATTTGGCGTAATAACATATTATGCAATTCCAATTCTTTGGACGAAAACTTGCTTTGGTCACGCGGATAATCCATGATCGTTACCGTTCCGCCGGACGGTAACGGGAATACCGAAATATTCGGTTCACCGTCAGATACATCTCCTGTGTCATACAAAACTTCTACGGCACGCTGTCCCTCCGGACAAAGTTTACTGACCGGTGCCTCTAACTTAAGTTCTACTTTATTTATATGAAAAAGTTCCGCCGCAATAGAAAGAGAACCTTTGATCTTAGCCATGCACGCTTCCATGGTAGTTGCATCCTCCGCTAACAATTCAAACATCGCTTTTATTTCCGGATCAATTATCATCTCTATATTCATTTTTTACCTCCACACTCTTAACAATAACGCTTTATACCTGGCCGCCTGATTCAGGCTTTTGTTGCGTATTTCCATAAATCCCAATATTTATTATAACACATTTGTCGAATCATAGTGGTGAATTATGTCAAATTGTAACAGAAATGATCGCTTTACACTACATATATCTTATGTGAGCGAAGACAATGATGCCTTTGATACAAAAGGCGGCAAAAATACGAACGATTACGTATCGCTTATGTCGATTCGTGAAGCAGAAACCTATTTCAAAGAGTCTTCTGAACGTTCCGCAAGTCTTACAGACGGCACCGGTGTTTAGTGGTGGCTGCGTTCTCCGGGATTCGAGGAAAATAACGCCGCAAACGTTGACGATTACGGTAGTGTCAACAAAGCGGGACACAAAGTGTTTGATGATTATGTTGTAAACGGCGGTTTGCGTCCGGTAATTCATATTACCGTGAAATAGTTTTAGGAAAACGTGATCTGGTAATAAAGAACCTCGAGCACTGGATTTCTTACCGCAGTTTAGAACTTTCTCGGCATATCCCAATATTATCTCTACCTTGGATGCTTGATTTCTCCTCTCAAGGTAGAGATTCTCCGGCTATGACCAACGTTTTCTCTACCCCAGGCGCTGGATTTCTCCTCTCATGGTAGAGATTCTCCGGCTATGACCAACGTTTTCTCTACCCCGGGCGCCAGATATCTCCTCTCATGGTAGAGATTCTCCGGCTATGACCAACGTTTTCTCTACCCCGGACACCAGATTTCTCCTCTCATGGTAGAGATTCTCCGGCTATGACCAACGTTTTCTCTACCCCAGGCGCTTGATTTCTCCTCTCAAGGTAGAGATTCTCCGGCTATGACCAGCGTTTTCTCTACCCCGGACACTAGATTTCTCCTCTCAAGGTAGAGATTCTCCGGCTATGACTGACGTTTTCTCTACCCCGGGCGCTGCAAATCACTACTCTTGCACCTTCTCAAAAATCAAAATTTTCTGCGTCATTTTACGAATGATCGGCAACCAGCCAAATGGCCTTAACACTGGAATAATCTTGGTCATGCCTCGTGTAATATTATCATCTTTGATCTTGCGGAATCCCTTGGCAACATCTCCCAGATCTTCAAAACAATCCGCTCCAAAAATAAATTTTGCTCCAGTTTTTTGAATGGATTCTTCAATGTCCTCTTTATTGACCCATTTCTTGGCCAGACACTCCATCATCACCGTTGCATTGTCAAAATGATCCCGAATAATTTCAAGCATCGTCGCATTTTCTTCCGGCGTCAGATACATGCTAAGGCCTTCGATAATAAACAACATTTTTCCTTGTGCATCAATCTGATCCGCCCAAGCCGGATCCAATGCAGAAATCCCGATTGTTGATACCCTTCCTGATTCCTGATAAATCTGATCTCTGACGGCGATCGTCTCCGGAAGATCCAAATTGTACCACCGCAGCTTGCCGTTATCCATTCGATAAAATCTAGTATCCAATCCGCAGGCAATATTTACAATCGTACAATCCGGATTGCGATCAATAAAATCTTCTACCAACTCATCAAATACAAGCGTTCGAGCAATCACACCATTGCTCATGGTGGAATCTTCCTCTGCCGACGAAAAATCATAATCTATCTTATTCACCAGTTCCACTGCTTTCGCATCATAAAATTTATGTCCCTTTTTCAGCGAATATTTTGCTCTCGCATAAAAACTTTGCAACATGGTCTCTGCTGTTCCATCCAAAGTCACTTTGATTTTTTCTTACTCATTTTTTCCTCCTATCCATCCAGAAAATAAAATATCTGTAGTTTTCAAGGTCCCAATTAAACCTTTTCCCTGACTCGTTTTTTTTCACATATCACTTGACACGATCATAGCACAGATATTTTATACATCGCCTAGCTTTACTCACTATTTGCGCAGCAGTTAGCCGTAGCTAACTGCGCTTAGTGTACCACAGATGCAAGATAGCTGTCAAAACGAAAAACCGTCACTTCTTTATTTCTATTGTGTTTTTCGCTTTTTATAAGCTCGGTATCCCTCATCTCATCCGATCATGTCTTCCAATCCGCTCAAATCTTTTTCCGAAATGCATTCTTTTATTTCAATTTTACTCACAATCATGATTGAGAATCGTACTCATTTATGCTAAACTTATTTTAGTTGCGCAAATATTCTATTCACTCTAAAAATAGCGTGTATGGATACATTTGAAACAATGTTTCTTTTATTTATAAGATCAAGATGTCAACGCGCCAACACTTCAATATGTTGACAGCGAAAACATCACATGTACTCTCGAATTCATCGAAACGAAGAATTTCGAGATGAATTTTTGATATACCATGACATTTTCGCAGTGCGTACACGGTGTGTACGACGAGAAAATGGAAACAGTATATCGGAAATGCAGCCGAAATGGCTCGTTTTAAGAAGATACTGAGAGTACATTCACTTGAAACGGAGGATAATTATGTTATTAGAAGAAATGAGACAAAAGGTAGTTGACTATGGAAATCAGTTGATTTCATCGGGTCTGACGATTGGAACTGCAGGTAACATCAGTATGTATGACCCGGAAACCGGATATATGGTGATCAGCCCATCCGGTATTCCTTACGCAAAACAACAGCAGAAGATGTTGTCGTTATGGATCTGCAGGGCAATATTGTGGACAGCAAACGCACACCTTCCAGTGAACACAGTTTACATGCTGCCTTTTATTTAGAGAAACCGGACGCTCGTGCCGTTGTCCATGCACATTCTATGTATTGCACAACGCTTGCATGTGCCGGCGTTGATCTGAAGGCGACTCATTATGCAATCGCAGATACCGGTGTTGCTACGGTTCCTACGGTTCCTTATGAGACTTACGGCACTCCAGAGCTTGCTGATGAAGTTCGCAAATGCTTACGCGAATCTGACAGCAAAGCACTTCTCATGGCAAATCACGGAATGGTCGCTTACGGCGATTCCTTAGAAAAGGCATTTGCCATCGCAAATACTTGCGAGTGGTGCGCTCAGGTTCAGTGGCGCGCAATGGCAATCTCTACGCCAAATGTATTGTCTGATGAGCAGATGGCAGAAGTAATCGAGCATTACAAAACATACGGTCAAGCAAAAGAAGATGGCAAGCAGTCCCAGGGCTATTTTGGATAGATTACATCTATTTGCTAAATGCAATCAAACAAGTACTCGATATAGCTATTTTGAATAGACTGCATCTATAAATTTACTCAAACTAAAAAACTCCCCGGCAAAGCGTTGCAGGGGAGTTTTTATTAATATCCATTTACGATACCATCTGACGTAATCGGAATGGTGTGTCTATTATCTACGTCAGTCTTCCATTAATATTGCTTAAAAGTCACAAATATTTTCTCATAGTTGCCTCTATTTTTTGAAGTGATATGGCAAATAGTTCTTATATGTTTTCACATGATAACTATAACTAAACTTATGATCCTTGCTCAGCTTCTTTTTGCTTACTAAAAAATATTTCGTATTTCCCTTTTTATTTTTAATAACAGCGAACGGCTTCCTCGGATTAAATTTTCTCATCAGAACCGGATCATCCCATGTCGTATCAATATAGCGATATTTACCACCAACCTTAACAAGGTTCCACGCATGTGCTATTCCATAAGTAGTCCCGGTTACATAAACGCATGGAATTCCCGCACGACGCGCCAGCAGTGTAAATGCCTTAGCATACCCTTCACAAACTGCTTTTTTCCGGATCAGTGCTCCATATGCAGTAAACGACAATTCGCTTGGTTTCTTTTTATTGACATATCGTTTTCCTTTATAGCGAAAAGATTTATATACCATGCGATCATAATCACATCGCTTTATAATATAATCATGAATTCCACGCAGACGCTTTTTGGTCGATTTGTTTTTCTTAAGAATCCCTTTTAATACACTGTCCGCTTTTCGGGTCATCTTCTGCACATACTGTCGGGACTTCGGCTGATACATCCGGTAATGATAACCCTCTCTTCCATCCTGCAAGTAAACAGCGGCTCCTGATCCCAAAGGTTCATCATATTTCGTACAATTCGAATTGCCAATGACGTATTCATCATACATATTGATCGCTTTATCCAACTCGTCAATTAGATTAAAATCTAACAATGTCCTTGGATAAATGACACCAAACTCGTAGTTTCCAACTTTCAAATGATCGAAAACATATTTGTACAATTCTTTTTTAGAATGAATTTCTTTGCCATACTTGCTGACGTAGTTTGTCTTTTCCTCATCAGATTGCACCGGCTCTACCCATTTTTTGCGGGGATTCGGTTTGACCGTTACGGTAAGAGTATCTGTGTAGCCGCCAATAGATACTGTCAAGACAGTCTTTCCCGGTTTTAGCGCCTTAAATCCGCCAAAATGAACATATTTCACATCAACAATGGAATTGTTTGCACTCTTCCAGCGAAGTTTGTTGCCATATTCTATATTAGACGATAACGCCTCAAATGTTGATGACACTTTGCCATCCGTAATATATTGATACCAATATCGTGCGGGCACCTGAAATTCCTCACCCTGCATTACCGTTAATGTATTTCCCGGCTTTGACTCTCCTTCACTATTTAATGGCCACATCTGTACTTTTAAAAATTTTATAGTAGATTTTCCTGCAATAACAAACGTTTGCGACACACTATGCTTTCCCAAACGTGCTGTGATCGTTGCAGTACCCTCTGACTTTGCTACCATGCGTACGCATCCTGTCGCATAATATTCCAGGTCGATCACCTTACGATTCGATGACGTCCAAGTAACTGCGCTTTCGTAGTATGCCTTGGCTTTGTTTGCATTAAGACAATTCGCATAGGAAATCGGCTTGCTTGTGTTAAGACCTGTCGTATTGCTTGGATATATATTTAAAATTGGGACATATGTCCAGCCAACCCTTGACGTCTCAATCGGTATATCCAGCTCCAATCTTCCAACCTCTTTTTCCATTTGTGCAACTGTCGATTTGGTTACACGCTGCGCCCCTGCTAACGATGCCGGCAACACACTAACGACACAGGTCAACATAAATATTCCAATAAACTGCCATATTTTTCTGCATTTTTTTGATGTGTGACTCATAAGCAACACTCCTTCCTCATATCATCAAATGTTTTATTAAATATTAAAGGGTTTTCAACCTTTTATGTCGCAGCAACTAAGCCACTGGCATGATCATCTCCGTTTCCGACCAAATACCTTTTCGCTCGTTGCTCTGATTCCATTTATCAGCATCCTATCCAGCGAAAAAGACAACAGTATATCACATATTTACTGGCACATATTTACTGGCACATATTTAATCATACATTTTTACTCGCACATATTTAATCATACATTTTTACTCGCACATATTTAATTGCGCATTTTTTCTTTTAATTTTACCACAATATCCTGATATTTTCTATGCTTCATATCAGGGAATGCCCGAAGCAAACGCCCCTGTCCAAAAGACAGTGCTTGGTCATAGAACCAACTAATTCTTCATATTTCTTCTGCAACTCTGCTCTCTTCGTGCGAATCACTTCTCTATACTCTTCTGCGCTAATATTTTCTTTCAAAGAACTAAGCGCTGCACGCAATTCTGCCGTACTCAGGTTATCCTTCAGGGAACCAACTTTCTCTTTCATTTCTGATGTACTTAAGCTATCCTTCAGAGAACCAACTTTCTCTTTCATTTCTGACGTGCTTAAGCTATCCTTCAAAGAACCAACTTTCTCTTTCATTTCTGACGTGCTTAAGCTATCCTTCAAAGAACCAACTTTCTCTTTCATTTCTGACGTGTTAAGCTATCCTTCAAAGAACCAACTTTCTCTTTCATTTCTGACGTACTTAAGCTATCCTTCAGAGAATCTACTCTATCTCGTAATTCCGCCTTAGCTAAGGCCGCCTGTACTCTGCCTTCTCCAATATTTTGCGCCGTTTCGATCGTTGTCTCACCAAGTTTCTCACTTACCTTATCACTGACAATCCGAAGATCGCCACTAAGCTTATCAAGCTGTCCAAGCTTCTTATTAAATCCTCGAATCACTGCTACCGTAACAACAAAGTCAACAAAATACACAACGTATAATATCACCAGAATGGTCCACCCAAGTACACTGCTGTCATGCCCCGTGATCAGCTTGTCAATATATTTCTGGAAGATCCGCACAACAAATAAGATGGCAAATCCCCAGATCAATGAAAACTCCAAACATATATATCCACGAAAATTAAATGGTTGCTTGGAATAATCCCACCATCTCGCATGAAAGCATATATCAAGAAGCCAGCCTGCGACCAACTCAATTAATGTTGCTAAAATCACGCCGAACACGTAAACCAACAGATCACTCATCTGTGTCCCTTCAGGCTGGATCAGATTGATCAATGCAAACACACTCACAACCCCGAATCCATATACCGGGCAAACCGGTCCATTCAAAAAATCCACGGTTCGTAACCTCGCCCCCCAAGTGACCGCGTGGTAGATCACTTCCACACACCATCCCAAAAAGGAATAGATCACAAATAGCCACGCCAATTGATAAAATGTCATTCCAAAAATCATAGATATCCTCCTGTAATATCTCGATAATGTCTACCCTAAGCTGGTTATTCTCGCCTCTGGGGTAGAGAAATCCGCCCTGACTTCTTGTTTGACTCTACCCTGGACCGGTCATTTCTGCCACGGGGGTAGAGAAATCCGCCCTAACTTCTTGTTTGACTCTACCCTGGACCGGTCATTTCTGCCCCGGGGGTAGAGAAATCCGCCCTGACTTCTTGTTTGACTCTACCCTGGATCGGTTATTCTCGCCTCTGGGGTAGAGAAATCCGCCCTGACTTCTTGTTTGACTCTACCCTGGACCGGTCATTTCTGCCACGGGGGTAGAGAAATCCGCCCTGACTTCTTGTTTGACTCTACCCTGGATCGGTTATTCTCGCCTCTGGGGTAGAGAAATCCGCCCCTGACTTCTTGTTTGACTCTACCCTGGACCGGTCATTTCTGCCACGGGGGTAGAGAAATCCGCCCTGACTTCTTGTTTGACTCTACCCTAGATACGTTCTTTCTGCCTCTAGGATAGAGATTTCTTTCTGGTCTTCTCCTTTTTCTCTGCCCCAGATACGTTCTTTCTGCCTCCGGGATAGAGAATCTTCTCTTTGAGAGAGTATAGCATGATTTATTACAAATAACCATATGATACTATCATCTATTTTATCAAAAACTGAAGTCTTAAAATCAGCGCCTGTCTCGGCACTACAATATCTATTTTCGATTAAATATCCAACTTTTTATGGATAGATTATCCGAATACTTCATCCACTTTTGTCACACACTTATCGGATTTTTGTTGCGCATTTATTGTATTTTTGTCGAACATTTATTTCATATTCTCTATGAGGGACTGTCTTTATAAATACCAACATTAGTTTATATAACAACAGCCCGACTTTTTAATGTCAGGCTGCATTCTAATACATATTTTTAATATACGATTGAATTTCCTCCAAATGCTTGTCAGCATCCATCCAACTTTTCATCTGTTTGGATTTTTGTGTCACAATGATTGCCGGCACACTCGTTATCTTATACTTATCTAAAAGCTGTTATTCCTCATTACGCATTATGTCCAAACACCATAATAACAACTCCCAACACCACCAGCACCAGTCCTGTCGCACGGTTCAGGGTTTTCGGCTGTGCTTTATTGGCAAACAATGCTGCAATCCGCGCCCAGATAAATGTAAAAACAACGCACAATCCCATCACTAAAAAGTCCGGTTTCCCACCAATGGCAAAATGTGAGGTTGCTCCGGTAAATGCTGTAAATGTCATGATAAAAACGCTCGTTCCAACCGCCGTTTTTAACTCATAGCCAAGCACGGACGTAAGAATCAACAGCATCATCATACCGCCGCCCGCTCCAACGAATCCACAGATGAACCCAATGATCATTCCACACAGAACAGACTGCACCGCTCTTTTCTTGGCAGACACACTATTCATCGCTTCCTTAGTCGTCATGACCGGACGAACGATAAATTTAATTCCAAGAAAAAATGTCATAACTACCGAAAAACTTCCCATCGTAGTCGATGGTACCAGACTTGAAATATAACTTCCGATCACTGTAAATACAAGCACTGTCACCATCATAATACTGCCGTTTTTGACATCAAGATTTTTATTTTTGCCATAGGTGTACGCTGACACCGCACTTGCCAACACATCAGAGGACAGCGCGATACCGACCGCCATAAAAGGATTCATATGTAAAAAGTAATGAGCATCGGACTGATCACGGCAGCCGCACTCATCCCGGCAAAACCGGTGCCAAGACCTGCCCCCATTCCCGCAAAAAATGTCACAATGATCGTCATAAGTAATTTCATGGTAAGTACCTTTCTATATCGACAGTGTCAATGTCCAAAAAAATTCATTATATTCATTATTTCTCAGACATGTTGCGTCACAGAACGGCGAGCAATTCGACACTGTGTTTTTATTATCATTTTGCAACGAAAAAGTATAACACGGTTTTGTATTTTTTGCCACCTATTAACAAAGACTTTGTATAATCAATACAGAAATCGGCGTGACAAAAAGCCGAAAAAAAGAAAGAAGATTAGGAACCGTAATAATTCTATTCAAATTTTCTTCCTGATTCACTTCACTCTGCATGTACGGTCACCTCACTTTCCTTTTTTTTAGGCATAAACCAATAAAATATAACACAAAATGCTAAAGCAAACACAACACCAAAAACATTTTGAATCACTCTAAGACTAACCGCTCCTTGTAGTCCATAAGTCTCTGCAGCAATGGCTAAAGCACCAAATGTGTTAAATACTGCCTGCCAGCCATATTTTGCAGAAAATCCTACACCGATTCCACCAAGAATTCCTATATATGTATAGATGGATGACGGAAGCAGAAAATATAGTACTGTAAAGCATATTACACCGGCAATATTTCCGACAATCCTTTTGCGGACTCT
>VOFB01002220.1_pt1 | contig 24698 bp, 42 predicted proteins | sample 5384141 | NCBI WGS metagenome assembly VOFB01 (sample SAMN12384721, study PRJNA508395) | human gut metagenome | isolation source: healthy gut A | host: Homo sapiens | reverse complement strand
CTCCGGTATGCTTCGTTCGGTTACGTATTGCTCGATTATTTAAATCAATAACTGGATATCCTCGATATCTTGTTTCAGACTTATAACTTCTTTTCATATAATCTAAGTATCATCTGTAAGAAAGTTTTATCTCCCTTTGATCATGACATATTCAACAGGATTGCGAACATTTGTTGAGATGTTTTGATAAGTATTAAATGGTGTAGAAATAATTGAAATTCCTTTGTTCTTCCACATTTTTTTTTACAACATTTTCATCAGCAGTTAAAAGAACCAGTTAATACAATTAAAAGATGGTTTAACTGAAATAAGTTCTTTAAATCATCACTTCTATCTCCACCTACAATGCACAACATCATTTTCATGAATACGTTTTTTAGCTTCACTACCTGACATTGCTGCAATGTGAATATCACCTTCAACAACTTTTTAAAGATTCATTTAAAATAAATCACATTAGCTTCTAAAGTATCAATAACATTTTCAACAGGAGTTTTTGAGCTTTCTTTAAACTTCACTATCCCATTGATCCATATATCCTTCAATAATATTAGATGGATAATAAACCTAATAATTGACCATGTTCATCTAAAATAGGTGCAGATTTTAAATTTTGTTGTTTTAATAAAAAACCAAGCTGTTTTTAAAGTTAAATCTTTTAGAAAAAACTAGTTACTTTATCATAATTTAAATCTTCAACTTTTTGTTTAACTGTTTTAAGTAAAACAGGGTGTTCTACTCAAAACGTTTTAAAACATATTCAGTTTCCCTATTAATTTCTCCTAAACGTACAGGAACTGCATTATATTTATTTGTTGCATTTAATAAATAACTATAAGCAATTGCCGAACAAATACTATCTGTATCTGATTTCTATGTCCAGTTACATAAACTAAATCACCATTCATATTCTCCTTTATACATTTTTCTTCAAATAACGATAAACTGTTGGTTCAGATACCGCTAATTTTTCAGCCACTAATACAATAGCACCTTTAACCTTAAAAGTCCTTTTTTCTTGTAAATATTTTACAACTTTTATCTTTTCATCTACATTTAATCTTTCAGCTAAGAAATAACTTGGGAATCCCATCTTTTCTAAGCATTCTTTAATATACATATCAATCATTTCATCTAATGGAGATGATAAGATTTCAACTGATTATCCATTTTAAATTCAATATCTTTTTCTTCCTTAATCCCTAAAATCTTTTAATTGTAAGTTAAATATTCTAAATCTGAAATATTCACATTAATACATAACATTCCTACGGGCATTTCACGACCTTCTTCTTTAATAAAATAAGTCGCTGCTCTCATTAATTTACCATCATTACCTACAAGTTTTATAATTCATGACAAAGTCATGATTTAAATATTGTTTTTCTTCTAAATAATGTAAAGATAAATTTGATAATTTTGTCCAACTTCTCTCCTGAAATTGATTATTTGAAATAGCTACAATTTCTTGATCTTTAGATGTCAAATCATGTAAAGCTATTTCACAATTGTCACCTAATGCAGCACTTAAAAAATTAACTAATTTTGCATAAGGTTCTAAACTTTTGTACATACTATTCTTCCTCTCATTTCCCCTTATTATTATGATAATAATTCATATCTATATATTATCACGATAATAATTCATAAACAATGATTATTATTATAATAAAAAAGAAGTCTATAGTTTTTCACAAAGACTTCTATTTATAAATATTCTTTTTAGAAACTTCTCTTAAAGAAGAAACACCTGTCATCATCATCGTATTTTCTAATTCTTGACCTAACTGTTGAACATAAGCTTCAACACCTTCATCTTTACCACCATAAATCATATTAACAAATGGTCTTGCTATAATGACTGCATCCGCACCTAAAGCAAGGGCTTTAAAAACATCTAAAACCACTACGAATACCACCATCAACAATAATTTTAACTTGTCCTTTAAATTGATCAGCAATTTCTTCTAAAACACATGCTGTTGCAGGAGTCCCATCTAAAACTCTTCCTCCATGATTGGAAACAACAATCGCTTTGGCACCTGCATCTACCGCTTTTTGTGCACCTTCAACTGACATAATCCCTTTAACAATAAAAAGGAACGTGGGCATAATCAATAATCTCTTTTAATTCTTCTACACTCTTTCTACCAGCCGGAGGAATTCTTCCTTGTAAAAAGGAAGTCCTAGCATCAATATCCATAGCAATCGCAAAAGCATTTGATTCATTAGCAAGATCTAATTTTTAAAGCAAGTATCTTTATCCCAAGGTTTAATCGTTGGAACACCAATGCCATTATTTTCTTTAATATAATGTGTTGCATGCATCATGATTTCTTCATTTAAACCATCCCCTGTAAAAAGCAGCAATCCCACTTTTGCACAAGCACGTACATAAATTTCATTAAACATATTATCATTATATAAATCACTATAATGTTGACTTACTGCTCCTACTGGTCCAGCAAAATAGGATACTTAAATGTTTTTCCAAACATTTTAAAGGTTGTATCAATTTCTTTATTTTCAGCAAGAGTATCCATTTTAACTTCTATCTTTTGCCAAGCATCATAATTTTTAATAGCAACTGTTCCTGTTCCCTTAGCCCCTGGTCCAGGGATTTTATTCGAACAAGCTTTTCCATTACATACTGGACATGACTTACAATAAGGTCCAATAACACTTACTTTTTTCTCTTATTTCATTAACATTCATTTTCCTTCATCCTTTATTTACGCTAAAAGATTACACCTGTACTTTGATAAAAATCAAGCTTTCATTAAAAACTTGTTTGTACAAGTTGTACAAACAAGTTTGAAAATATCATCAATCTAACATCTTTTGCATTTCCTTTGAATTAATACTTACAATTTCTTTAAAATATTCTTGTTGAGTCTTATCTCCTTTAAATAATTCTTTTTCAATTTTACCATCTTTTAAATAAAGAAGTCTTGATGAATAAGAAGCAATTAAAGGATCGTGACTGACCATAACAATTGTAATATGATTTTCATTCATCTTTTTAAAGATAGATAATATTTCATGAATTTTGACTATCTAAGTTTCCTGTTGGTTCATCTGCAATAATGATTTTAGGATTTCCAATTAATGCTCTAGCAATAGCGACTCTTTTGTTGTTGTCCTCCCGAACATTCATGAGGATATTTATTGAGTAGTGATTCAATATCTAATTCTTTTTGTAATTTGATGGACTTTTCATCAATCACTTTTTATCTTCTCCAATAAGTTTTAAAGGAATCATAATATTTTCATAAACTGTTAAAGAATTTGATAAATTATAATTTTGAAAAACAAAACCTAAATATTGATATCTAAACTTACCTAATTGGTTTTCAGACATTTGTTTCACTTCTTGATTTAAATATACAAACTCCCATTAGTAGGAATATCTATTGTTGAAATATTATTTACTAAAGTAGATTTACCGGAACCTGACGGTCCCATAACAACAATAAACTCTCCTGTTTTAATTTCTAAATCGATATTTTCTAAAGCTGTAAATGGTTGTTTGCTTCCCATACCATAAATCTTTTGTCATATTTTTTGCTCGTAAAACTGTTTCCATATTATTGTCCTCCTGTTGTACTTTTCCTACACAATAATTTAATAAAAGACAAATCAATAATGTCACTACATAATAGATAAATAATCCACTATAGAAAAATAACATTATTGAATTCATTAAAATAAACTCTCTCGCCATAAAGATTAAATAAGGTAATGGAATTACTAAAACACAAATAAAATAAAGGATATTTTCTTTCAAAAGCATCTTCTTTAAATCACTATAAACATAACCTACTTTATTTAAAGTATTAAATTCCTTCATTTTATTTTTCTTTTCCCATATTCATCTTATATAAAAAAATAGAAATAATTACCATCGCTACAATAAACAAATAACTGATCATTCCTGTCACAAATTCATTACTTTCAATATTTTGTGACGCTAAAACAGGTAATAAAACTGTAATCAATAATGTAAGTAAGCCAATTAACGAAGCTGTTGATTTAATCATCAATCCCATGTGATAAACAAATATAAATTTGCTTTCCTTTTTAAATTCTTTTATTCTTTAAAAATATTTGTGGTAATAAATACTTATATAATCCATACATTCCCCAACACCTAAAGCTGTTGGCGGAATATAATTTATTAAATTTCCTTCAACCGTTATAATTGAACAAAATCCTATCAAATAAATAAGTAAATACATCATCATTTTTTTTAAACTTACAAAATGAATAGCTTGTACCTTATTTTCATCATTCATTAAAGTATAAATATCACTTTTATGAAGTTGCCCTATTAAAAAGATGATCCACAATAACAACTAATACACATAACGCTGAAATCGTTGTAAAAAAGGTACTTGGCATAATGGTATAAATTGAATAATTGATTTGTAGATAAGGATATATCTTTGAATGAATGAAAAATAAGCTAAGAACACCTAAAATAAATGAAATCGGTAAAACAAAGATAAAAAAACAATCCCCATTTGAATCAATGTATATTTAATAAAATCTAACAAGTTAAATCCACAAGTAAATAAAATTCCAAATTCTTGATGTTTTTTATTGAAATTATATTGACTGGCATAAATAATCATAAACCAACAAAATAAAATAATTAAAAATGGTAATCCCATTGATAATGGTATATCCGCTCAAAGAGGACCATCTATTCCTCTAGCCCTATCTTCTTCTATTAAATAGGGATTGTTGATAAATTCTGAAAAGATCAAATGAATGACAATTGCAAAAATAAGTGTGAGTCCATAAATCATATATTGTTTTTTATTCCTTTTTTTAATGTTAACGTAGCTAGTGAAAAAACTTCATTGCTTCCACCTCTAACTCCATCATAAACTTTCCATCACACCTTACAATAAAAGTGGCACAAACAACCTAGAAATGACACAAACAACATCTTAAATAAATCTGCTTATGATACAATACAGTTAAAGGAGGGATAGTATGAAGTACAAAGTAGGGAAAACCCCATTATAAATTAAGTTTTATTTATTCATTCATCATTATTTTTTGGGCTGTTTTTTTAATCATTTATAGTCCATTTTCAGGAATGAATATTTGTGGATTTATGCTTTTTTTGATTATCTTTATCTTTCTTCCTAGTATGGCATTTGTAATAATATTTGGGAAGTGGATGAACATTATCTTAAATACACTTTTTATGAGAATATAATAGATAAATCACAAGCATTTTTTAAAACAATTTTTACTAGAAATATGGAATATCAAATGAAAATAAAACTAGATAAGATTATATCTATCCAAGTCAGTTATGAAGCAGTTCAATGCTTTTTATGGAACCAATGGTTATAATGTTATTTTTAAAGTATTGATGAAGGATGGTTCTTCTTTTTCTTTTCAACCAATCGTTACTAGAAAAAAGAAAAGAAATTATCGATAAATTGAATTTTTAAAAAGTAAAGGCATTATCTTTAAAGATAAATATCATATTCTAGATCAATTAGATAAACAAGAAGCTTTATCTTATTATTTAGAAAAAAAATACATGGAGGTAAAAATGATTTCTATAGCTTGTAATATACAAGAGTGTTATTTTGAAATCATCAAAAACACTTTACCTCAAAAGATTTTTATTTAGAAAAATTCAATCCTGCATCTTATGATGATATCTATTTTATTGAAATCAATTCACTTAATGATTTAGATAAAATTCATCAAATCAATAGATATCCAGAAACTTTAATTTATATTATTGGTCCTAATGACTTTCATTTACTTAATGAATGTTTAACATTAGGTATTCATTTATATTTTGAAAAAGATGATTTAGAAAACAGTCTTCACTCTAAATCAGAAACTATTCATCAACAAATATTTACTAGATTTAAAACATATCATTATAAAAAATAAACAAATGTCTTTTGAATTAAGACTTGCTCAAATTATGTATGTAGAATCCATGAATCATAAACTTGTAATTCATCATGATAATGGTGATTTTATTGAAAAGAAAAAATTTATCTTTATTTATAAAAAGAAATCAATTCTTCTGACTTTATTCAAATTCATAAATCATTTGTCGTAAATAAAAACTATATTCAAAAATAAAAGCTAAAGAACTCATTTTAAAAATTCTACTATTCTACCCATTGGTAGAAACTTCAAAAGAGTATTTAAAAAGTAAGGACACCTATCCTTACTTTTTTACAATAATACATTGCCTAGAACAAATTTCTTTTAGATGTTGATTAATAACAAGTTTTTTTGAGTAATATGTGGACAAACACTATAACATAATTTACACCCTATACATCTATTTTGTACAAAATACTCATGTTTATTTTCTATTGTTTTACCAATAAAAATAGAATCTCTTACCATATGACTAAGAACACTAAATCAATATATTCTTCACTTGCTTCATATAACCAAAAAACTTCTAAAGCACCTCTTGTATCTTGTGAGTAAATTTCTTCCACCAATATTTAATAATCCATTAATCAATATTTCTTTATTAAAAACATCTCTTATTTTTAGAAATAAATATTATAATGTATATTCTTTTTGGTGATTGTCCATTATCAGCAATAATACTTGAGCATCAGCTAAATAAAACACTTCAAAATTGGATTATCCATATTTCTTTTTCAGCTTTATTATCTTCAAATACAGCTCCACAATAGTTAAATATTGTACTGGCGTATCATTTAAAAGTTTTACGAATCATTCACATTTACTTCCATCGTTATTAATCATTATGAAATAATTTTTTTTCATCTTCGCTATTATAATAACTTTACAGAAATATATGCACTCTAAAGTGCTATATACTATCCATTTTAAAATTATTGTTTAATATAAGCATTTTGGAGGAAATAAAACGGAAAATAATGAATTACCTGCTTGTCCAGTAGAAACAACACTTACCCTTATTGGAAATAAATGGAAAGTATTAATTCTTCGTGATTTAATGCCTGGTTCTAAAAGATTTGGGAAATTACAAAGAAGTATTGGGAAAATCAGTCAAAAAGTTTTAACTTCTAATTTAAAAGAAATGGAAACAAAGAGATTGTTCATAGAAAAGTTTATGCTGAAGTACCACCACGCGTAGAATATAGTTTAACTGACTTAGTAAAAAGCCTAAAACCTATTCTTGATTCTATGGGGAATTGGGGAGAAAATTATAAAAGAGCTATTCAATAAAATAAGTGCCAGCCTATAGCGACACTTATTTTTTCATTTTAATAATCACATTTAAAAAGTTATTTATTGACATCACTAGCCTTATATAAAGCGATCAAGCTGTTCTAATGGAAATTCATGAGTAATCATACTTTCTAAATTCCACTACCACAAGCCATGATTTCTTGAACATCATCAACATCTTCTTTCATATAACCACCAGAGCCAATAATACTTTGTTGTGCATATGTCATATGCAATAAATCAATGGAGCGTGGTTCTTTATTGACCGCTACTGAAACAAAACGACTTTCTATTTTTCCTAGTTTTAAAAAATCATCAAGAATACTTTAGTACCTGCTGCATCTAACCAACAATCAATATTTGCAGTTGGACCATTTAAAGAATAAGCCATTCCAAAATATTCTTTGGCATGATTTATAAAATCATCTACTTGTAGGTTACATGTTTCAAAACCCTAATTTTTTAGCAATTTCTAAACGATAAGCTGAATAATCACAAATCATCACTTTTCCATCCCAAAATATTTAAAAGCAACCGCTGCAGCAATACCAATCGTTCCACTGCCAAAAACAACCGCATTTTTGTCCTTTGACATACCCTTGACCACTTGAATCATGCCTCTTCCTAGCCCCTCGACAGCCTACAGTAAAGGTTCAATTAAAACTTGCTAGTTTATCTGAAATACGTTTGTCTATCTGATAGAGAGAATGATTTTTTTCTTAACATTTGGTACTAATATATACTCTGAAAATCCACCTATGTCCCCTGCTCTTGAAGTATCATCTTTAGCATATAAAGGATAAGGATAAACACGGTCTCCTACTTTAAAATCACTTAACTTCTTTTTCCCACCTTAACAATTCTTGAAATTGTTTCATGACCAAATTCACCACCAACATTCACTTTTTATGTCCTGTATTTGGACCATGCATAAAAACAGCCACATCTGTTCCACATATACTTGAATAAATATTTTGTATTAAACATCATAATCACCCACTTCAAGGAAGAGGTAATTCTTGTATTTTTACTTTTCTTTTCCTAAATAAATTCTGATTTCATAAATTCCCCCTTTGGTTGTTTGATACATCGTTGAATCACTTGCATCACAAATTCTATTTCTTCTTTACAATCATCTTTTTAGCCATTGAGTAATAATTGCTATAATGCCTTGTATATAAAAAAGACATAATGTATTTTCTTTCTTCTTGAGGAACTTGATAACAATCTAAGATTGGCATTAAAACATGTTGAAATAATTGAATAACTTTGATTAAGTTGTATTTTTGCTTTTTTTATAGCTGTTAAAAAAAAGACGTTTGTTCCTTTTAATATAACTTAAATAGGTTTAAATATTTGGGTGTAATTAGATAAAAGTTCATCTTTTGAACAATCATTGATCTCATTCATAAAATTTCGTGAATCTTGTCCCATATATTCAAGAAATGACGATTCATATATTCAACACTTTCCTTTAATAAATCATCTAATGTTTCATAATGTAAATAAAATGTTGAACGATTAACACCTGCTTCATGACAAATCTCTTTTAACCGTAATATAAGCAAAGTCTTTCTTTTTCTAAAAGTTCTAGAAAAGCCTGATCCATTTTTACTGCTGTATAAAATATTTACTTTCATTTTTATTCATAAACTTTCTTTTCCTTTTTACTATGTATAATCATATAAAATGCAGTCATAATAACAAGTACATAAACAATGCCACCTTTATTGTATTCATCATTTGTCGATAACTATCTCCATGAGATGAAAAACGAGAAATCATAGCTGTTTGTAAAGCTAAAATTGACATTAAAGCACATACAAAATTAATGATTTTATTAGCTGATAAAATTAAATTTCCTGTCTTATGAAACTTAACTACATTGATTACGGCAACAATCACTGTATAAAAGTATATAATGCTGATAAATAAATAATATAACCGGGATAACTATATCCTGCATTTGTTTTAATCATTAATATGATCATCCCACCCATGGGAATATTCAATAAAAATAAACCATAACCAATATTTCGATAACATTGCATTTGATTACAAAGTCTTTTATAGCATACTATTAAATATATTTTCACTATTGATAAAACTAAATAATAAATTCCCATTGATATAAACCATGGTAACATATAATAAATTCCTATAACCAACCTAAACAACGTATAAAATAAATTAACAATCAATCCTTGATAAATATTCATTGTTCCTCTAAAAGAAAAATCATTTAAATACCTTTGAACTATCTTTATAAAATAATCTTATTAACTATCCTACTTCCCTTTAGTTTATTTATTAAATCTATACATAAACAAACAAGAGTATGCTGACATACTATAAATAAAGTACGAAAAGATACTCTTTGTTTTTCCTAATATAAAAATCAATATCAATAAACTAAATGAAATAACAACTTTCTTCTTATTATTCTTTTCACTAATTTCTTTTAGCAAGTTCCATAATTTCAAAAGCATACTTTTTGTTTTCCACGAACAATTATTTTCTTATAAACCGGATAATTAATTCCCATTCCAATTAAACCAATTAAACCAATAATAACACCTAAAACAAACATACCTGTTGTCCCACTACCAATGACATTCATTGATAAACACATTCCAACACCCATCAATAAAGCTGAAATAATTCCTAAAGTATAAGTAAAAATATTAGCTGGTAATTTTGCCTTTGCATCTAATTTTCGAAGAGCCACTACCTTTTGATGTATCCTTTGGCGCATATTCATTAGCAAGTTGTTCTGCATAAATTTTATCTGTATTCATTTTCATTTCCTCCATTTCTTACAGGTTTATTATAAAAAATAGAAAAAATGAAACCAAACAACACAAACAAAGAAGAATGTTGATTTAAAAAAAAGAAGCTATCGAATAATATATCTTCTTTTTGTATTCTTTTTTTAGATAATCTAAAATGCTTGATTCTTTTTTTCACTACCCATTTGTGATAAATTTAAAATAATGATGATGATCTAATTCATCAGGCATACATTTTTACCTGAATAATGATTAGGAAATTGATGAACATTATCTAAACCAACACCTCTTCCTAATTTATAAGCATTTTATAACTTGCATCTTGTAAAAATGCTGGAATAGAACATCCGTTGTTTTGTTTGCCTCATCCATTGCTTGATAAATGCCATTAGAAACCGCTGATGATTTAGGCGAACAACAAACATATAAAGCAGCATGTGCTAAAATTGTTGTAGACTCTGGCATTCCTATTCTTTCTACCGCTAGAAAAGCATTTGTCGCTACAACAAAGAGCTTGAATTAGCCAAACCTATATCTTCAGATGCACAAACACAAATTCTTCTAGCAATATATTTAACATCCTCTCCAGCAATCAACATTCTTGCTAGATAATAAAGTGTTGCATCTGGATCGGTATGTTTCATCGATTCAATAAAGGCAGAAATAGTATCATAGTGATTATCACCATTTTTATCATATCTTATGGCCTTTTTGAATACATTGTTCAGCTACTTCTAAAGTAATTGAAATTATCCCTTTTTGTTTCTTTCAGTTGTAAGATAAGCAAGTTCTAAGGCATTTAGAACACTTCTGGCATCTCTCCTGCTTGATCTGCAAAAGAAAGCTTTTAGCATTTTCATCAATTATAATCTTTTCTTTTACCTAAACCTTTTTCTTGATCTTTTAATGTACGATCAATTAAGGTTATTAAATCATCTTTTTCTAAAGGTTTTAATTCAAAGATACGACATCTTGAAAGTAAAGCATTATTGACTTCAAAATAAGGATTTTCTGTTGTAGCTCCTATTAATATAACAATTCCATCTTCAACAAAAGGAAGAAGATAATCTTGTTGTGTTTTAAAAGCGATGAATTTCATCAATAAATAAAATTGTTCCTTTTTGATAAGCATTTTGATTAAATTTAGCTTCTTCAATGATTTTTTCTAAATCCTTGATTCCTGCATTTGTTGCATTTAATTTACAAAAGTATGATTTTGTCGTATTCGCAATTACTCGAGCAATCGTTGTTTTCCCTACCCCTGGTGGTCCATATAAAATAATAGAACCTAAACGATCAGCCTTTATTGCACGATAAAGCAATTTATCTTTCCCTATGATATGAAGTTGGCCAACTATTTCATCGAGTTTCTCTGGTCTCATACGGCTTAGTGGGAGTTGTCTTGTATTTTCATTCATATCAAATAAATTCATTTTCTTATTCCTCTTTTATCTTTGTCATTAGTTTTTTCAAATGATTTTCGCATTTAATATTGTATTCGATATAAATTCACCTTTATAAAAAATTATTTAATTATTAAAGATACAAGGAACATTTTTTAGCCTTTTCTAATGTATCTATTTTAATAAAATTAATTATCAAATTATTTTCTTTTTAGCATATTTGATAATTCTTTTTAACTCCATATTCAACATAAGGACATTCATAACTATAATAAACTGTAAAATCTTGTTGTTCTATTTTCATAGTTCTTGCCTGTTCATTAAAGCGTGGTATTTCATGATTATCAAATTGAAGTGCCATTAATTCATATTCACCAATTGTATCAACTACTTTAAAGCCATAATGTTCAAAGAATTTCTTTTCTCCAAGAAAAGGCTTCTTCTTTAAGAAACAAAGTGTACATACCCCACTTTTTAGCTTTTTTCTTTAGAATCGTTAATCACATATTCTAATAATTCATTGCTATTCCTTTTCCTTTAAAAACTTCCTGCCACCCATCAAACAATAAATATATTCATAATTACTTCCACTAATAGGCACCCATGCTGTTTCTATAGACTCGTATTCAACAAACACTTTACCTCTAGCATCAATTTTCTAAATACATGTCCATCTTTTATTTTATTTTTAATCCATTCTTTTTTTTTGTGTGACACCTGCTTGATGTTTTTTATCTCCTATAGCGCAACAAATATGTTCTTTTTTCAATATTTTCTAATGTCAAATTTATATACTGATTCATATTATTCAGTCCCTTCTAATGTTTTAATTCCATTTATTATAATTTCTAATGATAAATCAAAACTTTCTTTTATAGATACTGGATTACCAAAAGCATTTGTTATTTACAAGCAAAGAAAATCCTTCTAAAAACTGCGCAGTGTTCTTATGATATGATTGATATTTTCATCACTTATATTTACTTTTTCATCACTTTAAAAAATCATTTCAAATAATTTTCTGGTTGCATTTTCTTTTTCAATACTTTCATATTTGTTATACCAAAGCATCGCTGTAAAGATTCCTTTATTATTAATTGCATAATTATAAAATGCATAACACATGTTTTTAATGCCTCGTATCCTGTCACTCCAACAGCTGCTTCTATCGTTAATGTTTCAATTTGTTTCCAGCCATAGAACATTAATTGTTTTTTATATCATCAAGGCTAGAAACATGATTATAGAGAGAAGGGGATTTTATCTTTAGCTCTTCAGCAATCATCTTTAATGATAAATTCTCTAACCCTGCTTTATTTGATAAATTTGCTGCTGTTTCAATAATTCGTTCTCGACTAATATTACTCATAGTATTTCTCCTAATTAATTATATTATTTTTTAACTAATCATATTAGTTTTATCAATTATTAAAAAATGTATCCAAACCCTTTCAAGTTCAAATACATTTTTTATATTATCTAGCTTTCTTTCGATGATATAAATAGGAATAAATAATTGGTAAGATTCCTGGTACAAGAGCTAAAGTAAAAAGTATAAACATATCCATAAAGGTAACAGCATAATAAGTAGGACCCCACCTAATACCATACATTTACCACTAAAGCGATGAGTATGATACCAATTATCTTGATCGTTTAAAGTCCAAGGAACACGTATTCCAACTGTATAATTAGGCTTTTACAGTTGGAAGATAATTACCTAAAACAATATACAATGTTCCTAATAATAATCCTGTAATAAAGCCAATATTTTTTAATAAAACCTAATGTATACCCATAAATACAATTACAAATAAATACTGAAACCAAAGGGCAAATCCACAAAACAATTGAATACATCTTGTTATTAATATTTTTGGATTTTGGATCTGTACTTACAGCAAAGATACAAAAAAGATGAATCACAAATATAATTAATGGTAAGACAAATACTGCAAATTCTTTTTTGATGAATAACCATCAGGTTGTCCATTAAAACCAAAATGTGTAGCAACATCTTTTGGTAATTGATTCCATATAAGCAAACCAATAACCATTGGAAGTAAAACAACAATAGAAGATAATATTACTTTATTTTTATTTCGTTTCATCATAATCATTCTCCTTTTAACTCACTCATCCATAACATAATTTCTTCTAATACCGTTGTATTAAGCTCATAATAAATAAATTTTCCTCTCGCTCATCACGAATTAAACCTGCTTCTTTTTAAAACAGAAAGATGTCTTGAGATTGCCGTCCTGATACAGAAAAGTTTTTAACAATATCACCTGCAGACATTCTTGATTGCTTAAGCAAATTAAGTATTTCTCTTCTTGTTGAATCCGCCAAAGCATGAAGCGTATCTTGCATTGCCATATTCATCATCCTTTACATTTAATATTTAACTTAATTGTTAAATGTATTATAACATACTAAAAAATAAATAAAAGACCATTTTTCTCATATATTCAAATTTTCTTTAATTTCAAAATTTAGAATTTCTATTGTGTATATAGACTTGATATGTTTGAACATATTTTTTCATGAAAAAGTTTGCCTTTCATTTAAAAATAAAAAAGCATTTGAATTTATTCAAACACTTCTTCATAATTTGGAATTGAATCAACAGCACCAAATCTCGTCACCGCAATGGCACTTGCCTTCTGTTGCCATTTGTGCTGTTTCAAGTAAAGGCATTTCTTCAACAATACCTCTTACAAAATAGCCAATATATGTATCTCCTGCACCTGTTGTATCAACAGCATTTACTTTAGTGCTTCTACTTTTATATCTTCTTTATCTGTTAAAACTCTGCTTCCTTCTTTTCCCATTGTAAAAAGAATGTGGGTATGAGGATATTTTTGTTTTAATGTTTGAATAATCTTTTCGTAATCTTCTTCATTACTTAATGCAGCTCCTTCTGTTTCATTAACAACAAGCCAAGTTACTTTTTTCAATAGGATAGTTTTTAACAGCTATATCATAAGGGAGCTGCATTGAAAAAGCTTTTCATTTCTTTTTCATAACAACGCTCTATGATATAAGGAACATTATTGATTTCATTTTGTAATACAACAATATCACCCTTTGAAAAATGAGAAAGTACCTCATCGATATATTCAAAATCAATTTCTTTATTTGTTCCACCATATAAAAGAATATGATTTTGTCCACTTTGATCAACTTCAATAATTGCATGCCCTGTTGGTTTATTAGAAATCTTCATATAATCAATATGAACACCTTTATCTACTAAAGCATCTTTCAATAAGCCACTATCACTACCAATAATTCCCTGCAAAATAAGTATCATTACCAGCAAATGCCATGGCAATCGCTTGATTAACGCCTTTTCCTCCACATTTAATATTATATTCAAGACATCCTTGAGTTTCTCCCTGGTACCGTAAATGATCTACTTTATATACATGATCCAAATTAGCAGATCCAAAACACAATACTTTCATAACTCCTCCATAATAAATCTTTATTCATTCACATTATAAACAGTATTCTCTTTTATTAAAAAAAGAAATATTTGAACATCAAGTTTAATTACTTCTAAATTCATAACATTCCGGAAAAGACGTTTGTTCTATATATGTATCTGCTTTTGACTCATAAACATCTTTCATTATTGCATATGGTAATTTATTCACCTTTTATAAAGGTGTTCCTGTACTGATATTTAAAGTAAATATTCTTTTAGTTTCAGCCAAAACTTTTAATTTATCCTTTGGTAACTTTATAATATAAACATTTCCTAAATCACTATTATCTTCTTCTTTGAAACTCCCTACATCCCTCATTTATCCATGTTCTTAAATCAAACCATTGTTCAGGTTTATAAATTCCAATGGAACCTACATCTAAAAATCCACAAAAGTTGCTCCTTTTTCCGCCTTTATAACAAGTTTGTAATCCCATTATAAAACAGCAATTATCAAGATGTAAACAAACACATCACAATACTTTCATTAACTAAAACACCTTAAATTTAACTTAGCATTTCATATTCATTATCGACAATATTTTATATAATTACTTTGTTATCGTCCTCCCTGAAAGGAGGTGGTGTAAGTTGTTCTCAGATTTAGTAATATCTGTCGTGACATGTTTTTAGTTTATTACATATGCAAATGGTTGGACAAAAGATTTAAACGATAACCAGCCTAGTGCTAAGTACACTCTAAAATACTAGAAAAGGTAAGGAATGGCACTCCTTACCTTTTCGTTTGATGCAATTGTTCTCAGATTTGCATTTAGATTATAGCATCTAATATTTTAATGTGCAAGTTGATTTCAAAAATCCAATTTGTTATACAAGGTACATAACGAAAATTCATTTCAGTTTTATATATTGTCAAGGAAGAAAAATTATAAAACTAATCTAGATCTTCACCATTTGTTTCAATTACTTTTTATACCAATAGAACGATTTTTTCGATATCTATTCATTGTCCCATGACCTTTATCGTCTAAATCCACATAAATGAATCCATATCTTTTTTGACATTTGACAAGATGAAGCACTTAATAAATCAATGCAGCCCCATGTTGTATACCCCATTAATTCAACACCATCTATAATAACAGCATCCTTTAATGCTTTAATATGTTCTCGATAATATTCAATATGTCTTTCATCATTAATTTCTTTGCCTTTGACATATACTTCATTTGTTCCTGTACCATTTTCAACAATAAATAATGGTTTTGATAACGATCATAATACATATTCAATGTATTGCGTAACCCTATTGGATCATCTTGTCTTTTATATAAAATTTCACCTAAATATGGATTTTTAAAGTAGCAAGAGGATTATTTTTTATCTCCTCATTTATTCTCTCGTCTCCACTAACAACATGAGTTGCATAATAAGAAAACGAAAGAAAATCAACCGTATTATTTTTAAGAATTTCTTTATCATCATCTTCAAAAGGAATAGTAATACCTTTTCTTTCTAATTCTCTTAATTTATACGAAGGATAATAACCTCTCGCCTGTACATCACAAAAAAGAATGCATCCCTATTTTTTGTAATTGCTGCAAATATATCTTGTGGATGACAAGTATATGGATACCATGTGCCTCCCGCAAACATATTTCCAATTTTATTTGTTGGATCAATTTCGTGACCAATTTTTACCGCCCATGCACTCGCTACTAAAAGATGATGAGTTGCATTGTATAACTGTTGTTCTCTACTTTCATTTTTGATCTATAATCACTCCCGCTGATAGATAAGGTAAAACTAGCGTACAATTGATTTCATTAAAAAGTAAGCCAATAATGAACAACGCCTTTATATCTCTTAAATAAAACTGTTACATATTTTTATAAAAATCAATCATTTTTTCTACTTTTAAACCACCATATTCTTTTTACTAAATAAAGTGGAAAATCGTAATGAGAAATCGTTACTAAAGGTTCAATGTGATATTTTTTTAATTCTTTAAAAACATCATCATAAAATTGCAAACCTTTCTCATTAGGGTGTTCTTCATCTCCACGTGGAAATATTCTTGACCAAGAGATAGATAATCTTAATACTTTAAAGCCCATTTCTGCAAATAGAGCAATATCTTCTTTATATCGATGATAGAAATCTATTCCTTTTAAAACAGGGTATTTTTCTTTTTCTTTAAAAGAAAGATCTTTTACATTCCCCAAACATATATTGAAAACGATTTTTTCCACTTGAACCACATCCATGTTAGCTAGATCTCTACCATCTTCATTATAACTGCCCTCTACTTGGTTAGCAGCTATTGCTCCACCCCACAAAAAGTTTTTTGGCAAAGTCTCCATTTTATGCTTCCTCCTCAGCTAATTTCGTAGCTTCTTCTTTCTTGCATAAAGAGTGATCATATGCAATAAAGAATGGATACCAAATAGCTAATGTTAATGGAATCATCAATGCTACAAAACTAATACTCTCCAGTCTAGACAATAAACAAATATACTTAAAAAAATAGGATACGTTCCACTAATCAATAAATAAGGAGCTGTCACTAAACCAAATGAACATGCTAACCAATAAAGAATAGCAACAATTAATCCATTGGCAATAAATGGAATCATTAATACAGGATTAAACATAATTGGAGCACCAAATAACGCTGGCTCTGAAATTCTAAAATACTAGGTACAATTGTAGCTTTTCCAAAGCTTTCAATTGTTGTGATTTTGACTTTCCAACAAGATAAAACACATAATCCAAATGTGTTTCCTGTTCCTCCCAAAAATCCAATACCTAATGTCATAAAATAGGATGAAAAATCGGTGCTTGTCCTTTTGCAACTAATGCTGCATTGGCTGTAAAGCTGCTGTTGTAATAGGAGCAGTAAGCGCCATTGTAACCATTTGCCCATGTACACCACAACACCATAATAACAGCATAAATGCACATAAGAATAATGATCCAGGAACAGAGTCAACGGCAGCAATAGGAGTTGCTAAAACTTTTTTCAATAAGCGTTGAATCGATACTCCTAAATAATTACTACTTAACAAACTTAAAATAAAAAATATAGAAACATTGATAACCATAGGTACAATAGTTCTAAAAAATTTGTTAATGCTGGAGGACAAATTTCTGGTAAACGAATTGTAATATTGTGTATTTCACAAAATCTTGTGATTTCTACTGTTAATAAAGCAACAATAATAGCAGTAAATAATCCTTGTGCACCTAAATATGTACAATTCATTAATAATGGAGTTGTTCCATCCGCTAAAGCTAAATAATTTGCTGGTGCTGCAACTAATAGAAAAACAACAAGTGCAGTTAAACCATTAGTAATACCTTTCATTGAATATGAAGTTGCTAAATTATTAGCAATAACAAAAGCAACTGCCATTGCTAGTAATCCCATTGACATATTATAAGGAACTAAAATTGTCATTTTATATTTTGTTGCAAAATTAAGCCACCCAGAAAAAATAGACCAAATTCCTCCTGATTTTACCATATCTGCAGTTACCGGTGGATTAGCAATAACCATAAATACCGCTCCAACAAAAATCAATGGCAATACTGTCATAAAACCTTTTTGCATTGCAGATAAATGTCTTTGTTCCCCTAATTTATCAGCAATTGGAGACATTTTATCTTCAACAAAGTGCATAAACTTATCCATTTATTTTTCCTCCTTTATCATTCTTTTTATTTCTTTTATAATATTTTCAACATTCCCCAAAAGCATAATCTGAAAGGATTAATAACAGCCGAAGGTCGATCAGTTACTGCTTTTTTGAACATCTTTAATTTTATATCTCATTTGTGGTCCCACTAATAAGACATCATAATCTTTATAAACACTTAAATAATCATCAATTGGAATTGCTTTTACCTCTAAATCTTCGTTATTTTGTTTCGCCCATTGATTCATCTTATTCATTAAAATGCCTGTCGACAAACCATTGCACATTAATAATACTTTCATAAATCTTCCCTCTCTTTAAATTTGGTAGTGTCAAAAGTAAATTGAACACTCGATCGATCTTTTATTTCTTTTTACTTAACAACTGTAGTATAAAATGTAACCCTTCTTATTCAAATAACATATTTTGCCTATTTTATTTTATTTATACACTTTTTAAAATTTATACACTTTTTCTTCATCCTATTTATTTCTTACTTTAATTTATATTTCTATAAGCAATAAATTTTTTATCTTTTTTATTACTATTAAATATTTTTTTACACTTTATACACTAATAAATAAAAAAATAGCTTACTTTACAATAAGCTACTAAAATAAGTATTAAATTTCTTTGATAATCATAATCAAACTTGCAATATCAGAATCAGAAAATCGAATATGAAAAGGTTCTTCTATTATCTCTAATATATCATATAAATATTCATAAGTTTTTTTATGTGTCAAAATTATATTTTTATAATTAAATTTTTTAGGAATTGGAATATTATCAACCAAACTACAGATAACTCCACTAAGATGCATAATAATCCCTATCTTTTTATCATAGGACAATTTATACTGATGATCCAATTCCTGAATAAATTTTGGCAATACTTTTTTCAAGATATCAATATCAATATTAGGTGCTTGCTTCTCAATATTATTAAATATTAATGAATATTTTATTTTCTTTTTTTATGACAATATCTTGATCAGAACTTGAAATTAATAAAGTTAATTTATCTAATGGCGTATTGAATAATTGAGTTATTGAAATAAATTTAACGCCATATAATTGAGGATCAAATGGTCCCATTGTGCATAAAATATTATATAACTTTTTTAATTCATTAATTTTAAACAGTAATTCTTTTTGATTGCTCATTGATAATGGAAAAATATCAATATCTTGTAATTCCAATGAATCTTCTAAATATTTTTTATTTGAATAGCACCACCTTCGCCATTCATACATAAAGTGATAATAATATTTTCTTTTTTGGCGATAATAGTTTTCAACAATAGTAGGAAAATAATGTTGATAACTTTGTTCCAATCCAGACATAATATCATCTAAATTATCGTTACAACTCATCTTTTTTACAGTTTCCAAGGCAAGTATTGTGGAGGGGGCAGCAATAAAACGAATATCTATACCTGTTTCTTTAGATATTAATTTACCCATAGTTTTTACAGAACCCATATCATATATAAGTAATACACCCTTTCCTCTATTAATTTTCTCTATCAATGATTTCATTTCTTCATAAGCCACTTGCATTTTCTTTTCTAATAAAAGATCGTATGAATAAACACTATTACTATTTGACATTTGTTTAACAACACCAGCAAGAGAATTTGCAACGTTCTTTCCATGCATAGCAATCAGTAATACTGGTTTATTTTCAGTTTCTTTCAGTTGATTCAAAAGTAAAATTAAAACTACATTTATCGCTTCACCTAATGGAATGGATATTTTATATCTTTTCTCAAGATTTTCTATTAATTTTAAACTTAATATATATTCTTTTTGATATTTATTTATTACCTGATTTAAATCAAAGTTTATATATTCATTTTGATTATTATTTATTATTTTTGTCAAATGAAGCGATAAAATAAGAAAGACATCTTGAGTAAATATTCTTTTTTTAATTTTGTGATGAGTTATCTAAAAATTCTTTTACTATATCTATAATATCTTGTGAAACATATTTTCCAATGGTCAACTCATCTATTTTTCTTTATCAATATATTGCCTATAATATGATATCAATTGTTCATATCTATTTTTCAATAAAAGAGAGGTATCAGTTTTTCGTGTGACTTGTTTTTCAAGATGTTCATAAACAGTATAATTACTTTCTTTTATTTTACTTTTTCAATAGTGTCTTTTGAATAATAATATAAAAAATCATGTGAAATAATTTTATTTAGTTCTATGTCCTTTTTCTTTATAAAAATAAATCCTTTTTTTACATAGATTGGAAAATCGTCAAGGTAAACATAAACATTTGAATCATTATCTAAATTCTTCAAAAAAGCATGTGAACATGCACTAGAAATATCATTTATAAGTTGTTTTATATTATTTTACAATGATAAAGCAATAAACATTCTAAGGTTTCAGGTTCAACAACAAACGATTTATCGATTTTTCTTGCTTCATTTTTAAAACATTCTTGCACTATTTCTAGTCTTTTCAACCAATCCTCTTTTTATCTAAAGAAGGTAAATCAATTTTTATTGATATATTATCAAGAGCATTGCTTTTTAAATCATTTTCATTAAAAGTAATCAGATGACAAAACAACCATAAAATTATTTTCTTTTATTGAACTCATTTCAATTAAATCATATATAATTGATTTATATTTTTCCGGTATTAAATGAACGTTATCAAAATAAATCATTCCGTTTTTGCTTTACCTATAGTAGATTTTCTATAATCAACAAATATATTTTTAATCATAGTTTCATCATTCATAAAGTACTTACAATTTAACTTCACTAATTGCCCACTTTGACTAACAAGTCCTTTTTCTTTGCAAAATTCATATATTTTTTAGCAAATAAACTCTTACCCGTACCACTTTCCCCTGTCAATAAAATAATAGGTTTTTTTCCAGGATATAAGAGCGTTGATTTAATATCTTGAATGGGCTTAGCGAGGCTTCCATTAACCCCTATAAGTTGATTAAATATTAGATCATTTTCATCTAATTTATTATGTATTTTTATAAAGCACAGGTCTCCCAGATATTTTTTTTCTAATTTGTTTTCTCTAACTAACTCATTCAAAATAGCAGATAAATTAGAACGTTGAATATTTAAATAACTTGCTAATTCTTTCGTTGAAAATAACATTTTAGAGGATTATTTTGATTTTTTGTGTAGATAGTTTATCGATATAAAAAAGAACTTCATATTTCTTTTTTCATAAAATTTCTCCTTTTCTAAATATATTCATTATTATAAAACAAAAAATAAATATGCACACTTTTATAAAATCTATATTTTTATACGCCTTTCAATTCTATAGGTACTTTAACTTTCGCATAACGTACTTTTTACCACTTTCTTGAAAATAGTAATTTGGATAAGTTGCTGTTGCAATTCCACAAGATTTAATATTGTGTTTTTTTCAAATAATTAAAAATATCTCTAAAAATTTCAGTATTTGGGTATTCCCAATCTTCATTAATAACAACCGTAATTTAAACAATGTCTCCTTGGCATAACTTTTGATCTTCTAAAAATTCTTGAGAATTTGATTAAATAATTTCTGGTATTACAAAAAACCACTCTGTTACACTTTGTGGAGAATCACATATATTTTCTACATTAGTTACTTGTGCTTGGTTAATAAACGGAAGATATTCAAATAATTTGCATAATATCTTGGATTATCTTTAGTAAAACATATTTCTGATTGAGAATTTTTGCATATGGCAATAAATAGCATTTAGGTTCAACAGTAATCCAATAGTTTCCAATATTATAAAAGTCTATTTCTGACTCCATTTTTAAAGTTGTTAAATAAAATTAATAAGATTTTAGTTTCTTTTTACTTTCTAGCTCTAGTTCATCAATTTTTTTATTTAAAATATCTGTTATTTTTAGAAACTGGTATACCTTCAAATATATTCTACCGATTCTTTCATAGAATAGCCAATTTTTTTCGATTATATATACAAATCAATAATGAAATAATATCTCTATTGTCTAAATCACGATAATTATTTTTACTTGTTCTTTTGGAGTAATAACTCCTTCTTTTCATAATAAAACGTATTGTATCTGTAGAGATTCCCAACAATTTAGCTGCATCACTAATTTTCATAATCTAAACTCCCTTAACATTTAAGTTACTCCTATGTTTTATTGATATAGAATTATATCATACAAGATTTATTTGCAATTTCATGTATTTTTAGAAGCAATCATACCTAAATTAGATAATAAAAACCTTCCATGACTATAGAGTTACTCCATAAATTATAATTTATATATAATCAAATTTGGAGGTAGAAAAATGAAAATCGTATTGTATTAATTACTGGTGGAGCAAGCGGAATAGGAAAAGCTATGGTTCGCATGTTTGCTGATAGAGGTTGTCAAGTTATTATTTTGATGTTCAAGACGATAAAGGAGAAGTTTTGGCAAAAGAATTATGTGATCAAAGAAAAAAAGTTGTTTATAAACATGTTAATTTATTTGATATTGATGAAATCAAAAGTGCCTATACATGGATAAAAGAACAATTTGGAAAACTAGATTACGCTATGAATAATGCAGGATTTGGTATTCCAGCAAAACCACTTGATGAATGTACTAGTGAAGAAGTCAATAAAGTAATTGGAATTTGCTTAATAGCTGTTACAAACTGTATGATTGAAGAAATAAAAATAATGAAAGAAAATGGTTTTGGACGTATTGTCAACACTACATCAGGTGCTGGACTATTAGGGGTCAAAGGAAATTCAATCTATTGTGCAGCAAAACATGGTGTTGTGGGTATCACAAAAGCAGCTGCACTTGATTACGCAACATCTAATATTACTATTAATGCTATTGCCCCAGGTACTATTGAAACTGAATTAGTAAATTCACTTAAAGAAATTGCGCCTGGAAAGCTTATAAACAAGCAGAAGAATCAAACCCAGCTGGTCATTTAGGAAAACCAGAAGATATTGCTAATGCAGCACTATTCTTATGTGAAGATACATCATCCTTTATAAATGGTGTTATACTTCCTGTTGATAGCGGTTGTGTAGCCGGAAAATAATAATATAGTTCTAATAAAAAAAATTCTAACAATTGTATTGTAAACCATATTATATTTATAAATGACTATTTTCCTACAATAGCTAACTCTTAAAAATAGAAAAGGTAAGGCGTACCATTCCTTACCTTTTCGTTTTGATGTTAATTGCATTCCAATTTGCAATTAGATTATAGCATCTAATATTTTAATGTGTGTTGATTTCAAAATCCAATTTGTTGCATATTTGATAACTTTGTTACATAATAGTCGAATTGTCAAAACAATGTAAAATAACTTATTACACATTATATTTTTTTTCTTTACCTAAAAAAAATCAATAGCATTTATATGATGAACACCTTCTTGTTGATCACGAAATCTATCTAATGAAACAATATAGCGAGGATAACCATCCCTTATTTTCTAAATGGTCGGTACTCTCTCTCCTTAATCCGTTCTGTGGCTTTTATATCCTCACCTTGCATGGTATAAGTAACTTGAATATATGCGTAATCACCACTCGTTATTCCGTGTAATAAAATCACATTCAATTTTACCTATTTTACCAATGCTAATTTCTGATAATCTTGGCTCGCTAAATATAAATAAACCATATTTTCAAGTGAAGGTCTATAACTCAATCTATTATCCGTATTCATAGCAAAATATATAGCCAAATCTGATAAATAATATTTTTGTTCTCTTCTTTAAAGATTTTTTACTTTTTAAGATCAAAAGCGATTACTCTATATATTATTTTTGCTTTTTTAAATCTTCGATATAACCTCTAACTGTTGTTGCCTTTGTTTTATACCCTTCCTTTTCCAAACATTCAAGCAGATTACTTTAGCGAAAATGGTGCTGAATAATTATTTAAAAAGAAAAGATTGTACTTTCACTCATATACTGGAACATTTGAAATTCTTTTTCTTGTTTTAACATCTTTTTAAAATTTCAGATATAATTCACTCTAGTTGTATGTTTGCCTTGCTTGAATATCATCAAACTTATAGTTTTTGGAAAAGCCTCCATTTAAAATATATTCTTCAGCTCAACATATGGCAGCAATGCAGCCAACTTC
>VOFB01004380.1_pt1 | contig 24716 bp, 41 predicted proteins | sample 5384141 | NCBI WGS metagenome assembly VOFB01 (sample SAMN12384721, study PRJNA508395) | human gut metagenome | isolation source: healthy gut A | host: Homo sapiens | reverse complement strand
CGGAAAATCAACATTTTTAAAAGTGTTATCAGGAGAAATAGAAACCAAGCAAAGGAGAAGTAAGTCTAGAAAAAAGAAACGATTATCAGTATTAAAACAAGACCACTATGCTTTTGAAGAATTTACAGTAATAGATACAGTAATAATGGGAAATAAAGAGTTATACAATATAATGAAAGAAAAAGAAGAAATATACAGCAAACCAGACTTTTCAGAAGAAGACGGAATGAAAGCAGCAAAACTAGAAGAAAGATTTGCAGAATTAGACGGATGGAATGCCGAATCAGACGCAGCAATGTTATTAAATGATTTAGGGATAGTACCAGAAGACCACTACAAGCAAATGAAAGAAATAGAACCAAGAATAAAAGTAAAAATCTTATTAGCCCAAAGCCTATTCGGAAATCCAGACGTATTATTAGACGAACCAACAAACGACTTAGACCTAAAAAGTATAGAATGGCTACAAGAATTCCTAATAAACTACGAAAACACAGTAATAGTAGTATCACATGACAGATACTTTTTAAACAAAGTATGTACATATATAGCAGACGTCGACTTTGGAAAAATAACCCTATATCCAGGAAACTACGACTTCTGGTATGAATCAAAGCCAACTAGCACTAAAACAAACAAGAGAGCAAAACAAGAAAAAAAGAAGAAAAATAAAAGAATTACAAGACTTCATAGCAAGATTCAGTGCAAACGCATCAAAATCAAAACAAGCAACATCAAGAAAAAAGACACTAGAAAAAATACAACTAGACGAAATAAAACCATCAAACAGAAAATATCCATATATAGACTTCAAACCAGACAGAGAGCCAGGGAAAGAAATATTACAAGTAAAAAACATATCAAAAACAGTAGACGGAGTAAAACTATTAGACAACATAACATTCACAGTAAAACAAGACAACAAAATAGCATTTTTAGCAGACAACGAAAACGCAAAAACAGTCCTATTCAAATAATAGCAGGAGAAATAAAACCAGACGAAGGAGAACTAATATGGGGAACAACAATAACCCAAAACTATATCCCAAAAGACAACAACTATTTATTTGAAACAAACGAAAACATAACAGACTGGCTAAGAAAATACTCAAAAGACCCAGACGAAACATATGTAAGAAGCTTTTTAGGAAGAATGTTATTCTCAGGAGACGAAGCACTAAAAAGTAAAAGTATTATCAGGAGGAGAAAAAGAAGATGTGTATTATCAAAAATGATGTTATCAGGAGCAAACTTCCTAATATTTGACGAACCAACAAACCACTTAGACATGGAAAGTATAACAGCAGTAAACAACGGAATGCAAAACTTCAAAGGAAACATCTTATTCATCACACGACCACCAACTAATGGAAACAGTAGCAAACAGAATAATAGAATTGACCAACCGATAAAAGAAAATTGTAAACAGAACAATTTACCACGCTTACCAGTCATAAGTTCTTTGCTCTTTAAAAATCACACTCTTTAGAAGATAATTCAGGATTTTCAAAAGCTATAAAATAAGATAATGCGTAATAGTAAGATCTAGTAGCCATCAAAATTGATGAAACTATAAATAAAACTATAGCAGCAATAATTAAAAATATAGAAAATCCAGAAAGAGCACCTAAACCATAAGCAGAATAAGCAGAATAGCTATAAGCATCAATCAAAGGCATTGTAGAAGATACTGCCACACCTGCTAATGAAAAGATAATAAGAACAATAGCAATTACAAATAAAACTAAAGGTAAAATTAATTGTCCAAAAATACTCAAAAGAAACTTTCAAGATTTTTAAAATTACCATTAGAAAAACCTAATTTTAAAAAAGTCAAAAGCTTTAACTTCATCACCTAAAAATAGTTTCAAAAATGCACAAATAAGTCCAAATTGAATTGGAACATCGATAACTATAGCAGCTAGTGAAACTAATGAAGAAATAAAACTATCTTCTGGAAAAAATCCTTGAACAAAACCTATAGCAAAAGAAATTAGCAAAGAAGCTAAAACTATGCATATAGCTGTCCCCCATTTACCATCTAATTTTCTACGAGCTTCAGTTCTAAAATCTGAAGAAATCATAAAAAAACCCCCTTCATTTTTTATAAAAATATGATATGATAAATAACGAAGAAAGTCAATAAAATTAGGGATAAAAATCAAAATTCGACAAACAAAAACACGAAATGAAGAGCAAACTTTGAAGATTTCAAAATAATAAAATATTAAAAATACATTAGGTATAGTTTGAAAAATTCAAAAAATCGTAATATTGAAGATGTTTTTGAGTCCGTCCCCAAAAAACACCCAATTAGAAAGGAAAGTGAAAAAATGAACAAAATCAATAGCACAATAGCACAAGAATTAGAAGTAAAAGAAAGCCAAGTAGAAGCAGCAGTAAAATTAATAGACGAAGGAAACACAATACCATTTATCGCACGTTATAGAAAAGAAGTAACAGGAGGACTAAGTGACGAAACACTTAGGGATTTAGGAGAAAGGCTAACATATCTAAGAAACCTAGAACAAAGAAAAGAAGAAGTAGTAAAATCAATAGAAGAGCAAGGAAAACTAACAGACGAAATAATACAAGCAGTAGCAATAAGCAAAACACTAGCAGAAGTAGAAGATATATATAGACCATATAAACAAAAAAAAAAACAAGAGCAACAGTAGCCAAAGCAAAAGGACTAGAACCACTAGCAGAAATAATAATAGAACAAAAAGAAACAACACCAATAGAAGAAATAGCAAAACAATATATAAACATAGAAAATTTATCAGAAGAAGACAAAAAAACAAAGATAAAGTAGTAAAAACAGCAGAAGAAGCAATACAAGGAGCACTAGATATCATAGCAGAAAACATATCAGACAACAGCAAAATACAGAAAAGAAATAAAAAAAGAATATGTTACAGAGAAGCACAAATAGAAACAAAAGCAACAGACGAAGAAAAAATCAAAATTATGAAATGTACTATGACAAACAAGAACCAATAAAATACATTCCGAGCCATAGAATATTAGCAATAAACAGAGGAGAAAAGAAGAATTCATAAAAGTAAAAATACAAAAACCAGAAGAAAAAATATTGATGTATATAGAAAAAGACATAATAAAAGGAGAAACACAATTCACAGAAAAGCTAAAAGCAACAATACAAGACGTTTCAAAAGATTAATAGAACCATCAATAGATAGAGAAATCCGTTCAGACTTAACAGAAAAAGCAGAAGAAAAAGCAATAAAAGTATTTGGACAAAACTCAAAACAACTATTACTAGGGGCACCAATAAAAGGAAAAACAGTAATGGGATTTGACCCAGCATATAGGACAGGATGCAAAATAGCAGTAATAGACGAAACAGGAAAAGTATTAGACTACACAACAGTATATCCAACAGAACCTCAAAATGATGTTGAAGGTGCTAAAAAAGAACTTCTAAAACTAATTGACAAAGATAAAATTGATATGATTGCAATTGGAAACGGTACAGCCTCAAGAGAATCAGAAATATTTGTATCAGACATGATAAAAGAAACCCCAAGAGATGTACATTATGTAATAGTAAGTGAAGCAGGAGCATCAGTATACTCAGCATCAAAACTAGCAACAGAAGAATATCCAGACATAAATGTATCAATAAGAGGAGCAATATCAATAGCAAGAAGACTACAAGACCCATTAGCAGAACTAGTAAAAATAGACCCAAAAGCAATAGGAGGAGGACAATATCAACATGATGTAAATCAAAAGGAAATTGTCTGAAAGCCTAACAGCGTGTAGTAGAAGATAGTGTTAATAAAGTAGGAGTAGATGTAAATACAGCAACACCATCACTTTTATCTTATGTATCAGGAATAAATGGAACAATAGCAAAAAACATTGTAAAATATAGAGATGAAAACGGAAAATTAAAAAACAGAAAAAGAACTACTAAAAGTTCCAAAGTTAGGAAAAGTAGCATTTGAACAATGTGCAGGTTTCTTAAGAATATTAGACGGCGATAATCCTTTAGAAGTAACAGCAGTTCACCCAGAAAGTTATGAAGCAACAGAAAAATTATTAGAAACAATGGGATTTGATAAAAAAGATTTAAAGGATAAAGAAAAACTAGACGAATTAAGACAAAAACTAAAATCAGTAGATGTAGCCAAAACAGCAAAAGAGCTAGAAATAGGTGAAATGACATTATCAGACATAGTAGCAGAACTATCAAAACCAGGAAGAGATCCCTCGTGAAGATATGCCAAAACCAATTCTACGCTCAGATGTCTTAAAATTAGAAGACTTAAAAAGAAGGTATGATATTAACAGGAACAGTTAGAAACGTAATTGACTTCGGAGCATTTGTAGATATTGGGGTAAAACATGACGGACTAGTCCACATTTCTGAAATGAGCGAAAAATTTATAAAAAATCCATCAGAAATCGTATCTGTAGGCGACATTGTAAAAGTTAAAGTTATAAAAATAGATTTAGAAAGACAAAAAGTAGGATTATCTATGAAAGTATAAATTATAAACCAATTCAAGCAAAATAATAAAAAGCCCAGATTTTGAAGTGCCCCACAATATTAAAGTTTAATAATTGGGGGCACTTCAAAATTTTAACTTTTTACAAATTAAAACTCAACGAATTTACTATTCAAAATCAACGACATTTACAATTTATTTAACCTATTTATACTTTTCCATAATTTCATTAATAGAATCAAAATCATTTCTCAAAATATCCAAGAACAAATCATCCAATTCAGGATCAAACTGAGAACCACGGCAACGCTCGAATTCACTAATAACAGTCTCAAAGGAAGAGAATCACGATAAGAACGACGAGAAGTCATAGCATCAAAACTATCAGCCACAGCCGCAATTCTAGCCAAGAAAGGAATTTGTTCACCAGCCAATCTTACCAGGATAACCAGAACCATCAAACTTCTCATGATGATGTTCAACAATAGGCAAAATATCCTGAAAAATAGCAGCATGAGACAAAATATGAACACCAATATTAGGATGTTGTTTAATTTGAGAATACTCATCATCAGTAAGTTTAGAATCCTTTTTGCAAAATACTATCAGGAACACCTATTTTACCAATATCATGGAATAAGCCACCAATTTTCAAAGTTCTAATATCAGAATCAGGCAATCCCAATTTTTACCAATTAAAACAGAATATTCAGAAACCCTATCAGAATGACCTCTAGTATAAATATCCTTTAGCCTCAACAGTATAACGAAGAGTCTGAATACTATCCAAATAAGCCTGTTCCAGTTTATCATAAGTATCAGTCAATTTATCATTAATATGTTTAATCTCATTCATTTGTTTAATAGATTTAATACCAGACTCAATCAACAACAAAAGTTGATCAAACTTATCACTTTTTTTCAAATAACCCTGAATATCCAATCTTTTAATAGTCTCTAAAGGAGGAGCCAAATCCTTATGTCCAGTAAGTAATAAAATATATAAATCTTTATTAAACTTACGAATTTCCTCAACAACTTGATCACCATGAAAAGGAGTCATAATAAAATCAAAAATCATCAAATCAAAATGCTCATTTTTAACTCTTTCAATAGCCTCCATAGGGTCTGTAACCCCAGTAAACTGGTAACCAGTCCTCTTCAAAAAATAGACAAAGAATCAACAATACCTTGTTCATCATCAACCGCAATAATCTTATATTGATGATTTTCAGTATTTTCTACATTTTGTGGTGTACCTATTCTCATCTCAACATCCTCCTTGTTTATAAATTACCTATATTATAGATATAAAAATAAATAAATGCAATAGATTTTATAAAAAAAATATTTTTAGTCTGAAACGGGTGCTTTCGGGGACGGGGTGTTTTTTCGGGGACGGGGTCAAAAACATCTTTAAGAAGATGTTTTTTTGACCCCGTCCCTAAAACACCTTATAAAAACACTTTGATTTAATTTTAATTACTACTTGAATCATTACCCAAAATGATATTAAAAGTAGTACCCTTACCAGCCTCAGACTCAAAAGTAATATCACCACCAAAGTGAGCCTTAATAGTAGAATAAGACATATACAAGCCAAGACCAGTACCATTTTTACCCTTAGTAGTAATCATCTCAGAGAACAACTTCTGTTTAACAATATCAGGAAGACCAGGGCCATAATCTTTAACAGAAATAACCAGATTACCATTAGAATTTCTATCAAAAATAAAATCAATTTTCTGTTCAGGTTTACCATTATAAGCCTGAATAGCATTAGAAATCATATTATTAATAACCTGGACCAAACTATTAATATCACCATGAAGAGAAGTATGCTCAGAACTTTCATAATAACATTCAAATAAACAATAGCATTTTTTAAGTTCATGTCTCATCAAAATATTAACTCTCTTAACCAATTCCTCAACATCAAAAGTAACATTATCAGACTCTGACATAACAACAGCCTGACCCTTAACAGCAGTAATAATATCAGACATATATTCAGTATACTCCTTGATTTTAACAGTCCAGCTAGACATATCTTTTGCAATATCATGATGATCTTGAGAAGTAACTTGAGGATTATCAATAGAAGCATCATACTCTTTAATCAAATCATCAATACCCTCAGTAGCACCAGCAATAGACATAATAGGAGTCTTCAAATTATGAGCAATACCACCAATTAATTGGCCAAGAGAAGCAAGACGCTCACTTTCCATCAACATGCTTTGATTTTCATGAATTTGCTCAATATTTTTAGCAGTCAATTCCTGAATCTTATTATAATAATAAGACAAATCACTAAACTCATCATTAGAAACCAAAGGCAATATCCTATTCTTATCAGCATTTTTAGTATCCAAAATATCCTTTAAGCTATTAGAAATCCTAATCAAATTATTAGAAATATTATGTGCCCAAATATACAAGAAAAATAGAATAAGCAATAAGCACTAAAATAATAATCTCAACAAAATAAGTAAGCAATTTAAAATCAACAACAGGATATTTAAAACCAATATACCAAGTCTGACCATTAGAATCCTTAACATCACAAGTATATAACTGTTCATCAATACCAAATTTCTCATATAAAATACCATTAGACTGATCATAAAAAATAATCACGATATTTCAAAACAAAATCACTAACACTACCATCAGGATCAGAAACATAAATATCCGTATCACCAGGAGAAATTATAAAATAATAATGAGAATCAGATTCCAAAGGAATAGAACCCAAAATTGATTTCAAATTTTCCATATTAACTTCAGAAGGTTGAATATCCTTAGTTTTAATATACACACGGTAGTAGTTAGCAGTAGCAAACCCTTCTTGCTGAACAGCCTTAGAATAACCAATTAAGGAAATAATAATCAAAATAACAGCAATAAAAGGAACCATCTGGAACAACAAATTCTGAGAATTAATAATTCTGTAACCAGTATGTTTTTGATATTTTTTAGATACATGATATGTAGTCAAAATAACATTATACAAATATCTTTGAGAGCCTATTAACAAAATAATAGACAAAATAGAAGCAAGAGCAATAATCATAAGAGTAAATCTCATAATAGCAAAACTAGAAGCAAGCATAATAAAATTAAAGAAAAGCCCCACACCTATAAACAAAGCAATTTGCACAAAAAGACTTTGTATGGAATATTAATACAATCTTTTCTAACTTTTGGACTTCATCATAAGAAATTTTCTCTTTTCTATAATACTTATTCAAATATTTATAAATATTACGCATTAACACAGAAAAAGAAAACAAATGAATAGAAATGCCCAAAATATAAGCAATAGTATATTGCTGAACATGAGTCAAAACTTGTACATCCTTTGAAAAGCAAAATCCTCCGAAAGAGGCGGAAAATTTTGCACCAAAGGCATAATAAAATAAATTAAAATAACGGCAATAGCATCAACTATTAAAACCATAGAAGTAAACTTCCATCTAAACTTTTTAACCTCTTTAGTATCTTTCTGTTTTTTTGCCAAAATAATCACTAACCTTTCTATAATGAACTAACTCTCAAGATAAGGAAAAATATCAAAAATCCAGTAAAACTATATTCAAACCTAGCAAATTATAAAGATTTAATAACATCAATAACCTTTTGCAAATAAGCAGCATCAGTCTTATGCCAAGCCAAATGTAAATCAGCCAAATCCCTCAAAGTAAAATCTTGAGAATAACTATTCAAATTTTGACCTAATAAATACTCTTTAGTATACTCATCAGTATAATTAATCAAATTATTTTTAAAAGTATCAAAATCTGTTTCTACTATACCACAACCAAGACCATTAAGTAAAGTAGTAAGCTCAAAAATCGAAATCTCATTATTATTCAAAATATGAAAAACAGTACGAGGCGAATTCTTAGCAATCAAACTAACAATCAACTTAGAACACTCATCAACAGGGCTAAACTCCAAAGAAGTATTATAAAACTCCTTAGGAATCATCTTACAATCCAAGATAGACTTCATAGCCAACAAAAACACATTTTGAGAAGCATTCTGTTGAAAAAGACCATCCTCATAACGAGGCATAATATTACCAATACGGAAAATAGAAGCATTAAGTCTTTTTATAATTAGTAGCATAAAGAACAGCCTTTTCCGCCTCAAACTTACTAACCAAATAAGGATTACTATCAAACTCTTGATCAAAATACAAAGTATTCTCATCAAAAACAACATCTTTAGTACGAGGCCCCTTAAAACCAGCAATAGACAAAGTAGAAATATGAGCCAAAGAAATTGAAGAGCCACAAAAATCAATCAAATACCAAACACTCTTAACATTATCTTTACGAATTTGATCAGGTTTAGCAAAATGTCTAACATTAGCAGCAGAATTAATAACAGTAGTAACTTCACCCTTCAAAAAATCATAATTTTTTTGATCAAGACCAAGATTCTCTTTAGTAACATCACCATTAAAAAATAGTAACCTTTTGGTTAATAAGTTTTAATAGAGTAGGATCAGAATCAAAATAATATTCCATCATTCTATCTAATCTCTTTTTACCATTAGCATTAATTTTATTCCTAATAATACAATCAATCTTTTTTTAACAGAATCATTAAGCAGTAAATCACGTAAAAGGTGAATCCCTAGGAATCCAGTCACACCAGTCAACAAAACAGTAGACAAATCAAAAGGTCTAACTTGATTCAAAATCTTGCAAGAAGAAAGATTAGCCAAATTAGGAACAATATCAGAAGAAGATTGATTACTATCAATAAATTTAGCCAAATCCTTAATATTAGGATTATTATAAATATCCTGAATAGCAAGATTATATTTATCCAAAGCAGTAAAAACATTAGTCAAATCCAAAGAATCAATACCCAAATCATCAATAAAATCATCATTAATAGAAATAGTATCTAAAGCCACAAACTTCTTAACAACCTTGTAAATATCCCTTTCAGTTCTAGTTTTAGGAGGCTCAACACGATTCCTAGATTCAGACATATACTGTTCCGCCAATTTCTTCAATTTCTTACGATCAATTTTACCAGAAGAATTACGAGGAAACTCAGGAATCTCAATAATCTTCTTAGGTTTCATATAAAAAAGAAATATTATTATTAATATAATTTCTAACACTATACATAGAAATATTAGACTCATTGCTAACAACAAAAAGAATAATAACCTTAGTATTCTTAAAAGGAATAGCAATAGGGTAAGTATCAAAATCATTGCCAAGTAAAGACTGAATCTTTTTCTCAACCTCATTCAAAGCAACCAAATAACCGCCATTAACTTTAACAACATCATCATCTCTACCAACAAACTCAATCTCACCATCAGTAGAAAGTTTAACAATATCACCAGTTCTGTAAGCCTTAACAACTGTATTCAAAACAGGATTATAAACACTTACAAACTTATTCTCTGTTTGAGCAGGAAGCTTCAAATACCCTTTAGCAATATTTTTAATAGAAGAAGAATCTTCATAAACAATAAGTTCACCCTCTGTATTAGGAGGCAAAAACTCCAAATCAGAAATTAACAACAGCCAAACGAGAACCAAAAATAGGTCTACCAATAGTAATAAAATTAGACTTAGCATCATCAAGACTAACAAGTTTACAAGTAGTAAACATAGTAGTTTCCGTAGGGCCATACAAGTTCAAAATTTTCAAATCAGGATATTTTTTTAAGCAAATTCTGAACAAGATAAGGTTTAAGAGACTCACCACCAGAACCCAAAATACGCAAACTAGACAAATCAAAAGAACCAGACTTATCTTGATAAGCAATTTGTTCAATCCATTTAGGAATAAGAAAAGAACGAGTAACATGATAATGTTCAATCAAATGCAAAACCTTTTCAGGATTCAATTCATCCTCTTTTTAACAAGAAGCAAAGAAGCCCCAAACAATAAAGAAGTATAAATATCAATACCAGAAGCATCAAAAGAATACTTTAATAAAGACATACAAACATCATCATGGCAAGCATGTAAAACATCGTCATTAGAAATAGAAGCAAATCAAAATAACAATATTAGTATGCATAACCATAGTACCCTTTGGATTACCAGTAGAGCCAGAAGTATAAATAATATAAGCAACAGACTCAGGCAAAATGCCAGAAAAGTCCAAGCAAACATCAGGAAAAACATCAATAGTATCAACAGCAAAAACTGGACAACTAATCTCTTTTAAAACATCTTGATGCAAAGAATCTGTCAAAACACAGAAAGGATTGCAATCACTCAAAATATATTGAATTCTATCATTATTTTCATTTGGCAAAATAGGCACATAACAAGAACCAGCCTTCAAAACAGCCAAAATAGAAACAATCATATCAAAAGATTTATCAAAAAATAAAACAACAGGTTTACCTTTTGGCAAATTCTGACTAACCAAAAACTTAGCCAAATCAGAAGACTTTTTATCTAACTCAGAATAAGACAAAGACTCATCACCACAAATCAAAGCAGTATGAGAAGGATATTTAGATACCATACTTTCAAAAACATTAACAACAGTATCATCAACAAAAACATTACCACTATTATTAAAATCTCTAATAAGATTCAAAGAAGAATCAGTAAGTACATTAAGCTTAGAAATCTCAAAAAACACCAGACAAAACCTGTCTAATTAAATGTAGCAAAATATCATTCATTTGATTAATATCATCTTGAGAAAAACAAGAAGTCCAATAATCAAAACTAAGCAATTTATCATGATTCAAAACAGTCAAATGAATAGTAAGAGGATTATTTTGCTCACCTAAAAACACCACTCGCAGTGCCCCTTATCACCATCAGGCAAAAGAATCATGAAGTTCATTAATTTGATAAGAAAAACCAACTTCAAATAAAGAATCTGAGCGATTAGTATTTTTATGATATAAATTTTGAATTTGTTGACAAGGAAAATTAGCATGTTTAAATAATGCCAAATTAGAAGTGTTAATATTTCGACATAAAGATAAAAATTCCCCACAATTAGTTAGAGTCACAAAAGTGGCAAATTACAAATATATAAACCTGTAGATTTCAACTCATTAGCCCTTTTCTGTCTATTCAAAAAAGGCGTACCAAAAACCATATCTTTAGAATTATAAACTTTAGCAAAGTAAATAGACAAAATTGCCAAAAAAATGCATATTCAGAAATAGAGTTAGATTGACAAAAAGAGTCAATATCCTCAGCTAAAGAAGAAGGAATCAAGTGGTCAGAACGAATAGCATCCTTTTGGAACATATCATCATTGTGAAAAAGGCGAGAAGTATCTAAAGAAGAAACATATTTGTCCCAAAAAAGCATAATCAGATTTATATTTAAAAGATAATAAATAATCATGTTCTCGATTAATAAGACTAGTATAACTAGGCCTCTCAAAGTCATCTAAAGAAATGCCCAAAAGCAACTTAGAATAAATTTCCTTAATTTGCTCAGCAACTTGAGTCATCCCCAGCCGTCAGCAATAATATGATGAGATTTATAAAAAACATAAGAATGAGTTGGAGTAAAACAAGACCAAAAGCAAACAAATCAGTCAAAGACAACTCAAAATTCTTATAAAACTCCATAATAGGAGAAATATTCTCATCACTCAAAAATGCATATTAATAGTAGGATTTTCAGGCTCAGTAAAAACTGAACATAAGAACCATCCTTATTTCTCTTAAAATGAATATGGAAAGAATCATTTTTCTCAATAATGATTTCAATTGTTTTCTTAAGTAAATCAGGAACAAGAGCACTGTTTAATTTCATAACAGACAAAATGTGGCTAACGCTGCTACACTTATTATTAACTTGATCCATTTGTAAAATATTCTTTTTTGTGGGTTTGTTAAATCATAAAATTCAAAAACATTTTTTTTCATCATTTCAAATTCACCTTTACAAAAACATTATAATAAAATTATACCAAATTTTAGCAAAAAAAAGCAAAGATATTTTAAGAAAAAATAATGTTTTTTTTGGGCAAGTGCTTTTTTGGAGACGGACTCAAAAAAGCACTAATGTTTTCAGGGACGGAGCAAAAAAAAACTAATGTTTTTGTCTCAGGCCCCAAAACATTAAAAATAAAAAATTCGACAAATTTTTTCAAGAAAATAAAACAAAAAGTGATATAATAAAAATAATTAAAAGATATAATGAATTTTTAATTTTTATCTTCCTCACAAAGCAGGGGGTTTAAAAGGTACCCTGCTAAATTTTTTTGACTATAAAAAATAAGAAATATAAAACTATTCAGATATATTGCACAAACTAAAAAAATAGTGTAAAATAAGAAAAAAACAAAAAGGCTATAAATAAACAATAAAAAAAAGGCCTTAGGAAAGGAAGAAAATAAAAAATGGGAGATAACGAAAACAGAAAAGTATATGAAGCAAGACCAATTAAAAACTATAGAGAAATGGTAGAATACTCATGCAAAAACTATGCACAAAATGTAGCATATAAATACAAAAAAAGACTACACAGCAAAAAAATGTAGAGTACATAGAAAAAAACATATGAGCAAGTAGGAAAAGACATAAAAAAGCATTTGGCACAGGGCTATTAAATTTAGACCTAATGGGAGAAAGAATAGTAGTAGTAGGAAAAAACAGATATGAATGGTGTATAAGCTTTATTTAGCAACCACATGTAGCAACATGGTAATAGTACCAATAGACAAAGCATTACCAGATGTAGAAATGCAAAGACTAATAGAAAGAAGTGAAACAACAGCAATCATCTTTGACGAAAAATATTTAGAAACAGTAAAAAGGTACAAGAAAAAAGAAAACAGCAGCTTAAAAATACTAATATGTATGGATGACATAAAAGAAAAAGGAATAAAAACATTCAACGAAGTTTTAGAAGAAGGAAGAAAGCAAATATTAGCAGGAGACCAAAAATATGACAGTATAGAAATAGACGAAAACAAAATGTCAATAATGTTATTCACCTCAGGAACAACAAATGAGCCAAAAGCAGTAATGCTATCACAAGGAAATATATGTGCAAACATAAGCAATATAGCATGTTGGGTAAAACTATATCCAACAGATGTATTACTATCATTTTACCAATACATCACACATTTGAATGCACAATAACATTTTTTATACGGATTTTATAGTGGAAGTCAAGTAGCATTTTGTGATGGACTAAAACATATCCAACAAAACCTAAAAGAATACAAAGTAAGTGTATTTGTAGCAGTACCATTAGTATTAGAAACAATGTACAAAAAAAATCCAAAAAGCAATAGAAGAACAAGGAAAAACAGGACTAATCAACAAAATGACAAAAATATCAAACACACTATTAAAAGCAAAAATAGACATAAGAAAAATAGTATTCAAACAAATATTAGACAATTTTGGAGGACATCTAAGAGTAGTACTATATGGAGCAGCCCCAATGAACAAAGCAACAATAATAGGATATAACAACTTAGGAATATCATTAGTACAAGGGTATGGACTAACAGAAACATCACCAGTAGTAACAGCAGAAACAGACAAAGAAAAAAGACCAGGCTCAATAGGACTAGCATTAGCAAACTTAAACTTAAAAATAGAAAACCCAGACAACGAAGGAGTAGGAGAAATAACAGTAAAAGGACCAAGCGTAATGCTAGGATATTATAAAAATCCAGAAGAAACAAAAAAAGTACTAAAAGACGGATGGTTCAGCACAGGAGACTATGGATACAAAGAGAAAGACGGATTTGTATATATAACAGGAAGAAAAAAAGACATAATAGTACTAAAAAACGGAAAAATGTATACCCACAAGAAATAGAATTTTAATAAACAAAATCCATATGTAGCAGAATCATTGGTATACTCAAGAGACAAAGACACAACAGACACAATGTTATGTGCAAAAATAGTATATGACAAAGACGCAATAAAACAAATGATAGGAGAAAAAACAGAAGAAGAATACAAAGAAATAATATGGCAAGAAGTAAAAATATCAATCAAGAATTACCAATATTCAAGAAAATTAAAAATATCACAATAACAACAGAGCCATTAAAAAGACAACAACACAAAAAGTAAAAAAGATATGAAGAATTAAAAGACTTGACTTAAGTTGATGCTTTTGGGGGCTGGACTGATGTTTTTGGGGTCGGAGGAATAAAAACATTGCCTTTGGGTAATGTTTTTTTGCTCCAACCCCAAAAACAATCAGTCCGGCTCAAAAACATCAGCTCATAAAAAGAATAAAAAAAAAAAATGGAAAAACTAAAAAGAAAATAGTTCAGAAAAATTGCAAAAATAAGAAGACACAAAAATACGGAAATTATGAAGCAACAAAAAAGTACAATCCACAGAAAGTGCACAAACTGTGGAAAAAGTAGAAGAAAAAAGCCAAACAATAGCAGATATAATAGAAGAAACAACAAAAAGTGTAGTAGGAATTTCAAAACTAAAAAGCTGCAGGAAACTCAATTTATCAAATAGTAATGAATCAGAGCTAGGACTAGGAACAGGAATAATAGTAGCAGAAAATGGCTATATATTAAGCAATGCACATGTAACAGGAGAAAGATACAGCAAATGCTATATCACACTAGAAAACGGACAAAATTACGAAGGAAAAGTAATGTGGAGTGACGAAAACCTAGACTTATCAATAACAAAAATAGAAGCCAAAAACTTAAGCTATGCAACACTAGGAGACTCAAGTAAAATACGAGTAGGAGAAACAGTATATGCAATAGGAAATCCAATAGGATTCGAATTCAGAAGAACAGTAACATCAGGAATAATAAGTGCCAAAAACAGAAGCATAAAAATAGAAGAAGAAAACAATCAAACATACATGTCAGACTTAATACAAACAGATGCAACAATCAATCCAGGAAACAGTGGAGGGCCACTAATAACACCAAATGGGAAAATAATAGGAATAAACACAGTAAAAATATCAACAGCAGAAGGAATAGGATTTGCAATACCAATAAATGTAGTAAAAACAATAATAGAATCATATAAACAAACAGGAACATACGAGCAAGCAACAATAGGAATATATGCATATGACAAAGATGTAATCCCATATTTAGACACAAACGTAAAATTTGAAAAAGGAATATATGTAGCACAAATAACACCAAAAAGGAGCAGCAGACGGAAGCGAGCTAGAAGAAAAAAGACATAATAGTATCAATAGATGACAAAGAATTAAATACAATGAATGACTTAAGAGAATATATTTACAAAAAAAGCCAGGAGACCAAGTAACACTAAAAATAATTAGAAAAAAATAACGAAAAATATAAATATAACATTAGGAAAAAAATGATGAATTAGGGACGGAGTGATGTTTTTGGGGTCGGAGTAAAAAACATTACTAAAAGGAAATGTTTTATTCCTCCGACCCCAAAAACACCACCGTCCTAACTTATCAATTCCCCAAAGCATCATTAAAATCAAATTTTCTAGAATAATCCTTAGAATCAGGAAAAGCCACATAAACAGCACTTTGATTTTTTCTCAAAAACTCAATAATATTATAAACATCAATCCAAATCTCATTAGGACTATCAATCTGAGACTCATCAAAAATAAGTTGCAAACCAAAATGAAGATGAGGAACATTAATATTATTAACATTCTCCTTCAAACTATAACCAGTCATCCCAAGGTAACCAATAACATCACCAGCCTTAACAGAATCACCCTCTTTCAAATCTTTAGCATAAGGGTGATTTTTTCGCAAGTGAGCATAATAATAATAACGTTTACCATCAAAACTTCTAATACCAATGCGCCAACCACCATATTGATTCCAACCAAGATGCTCAACAACGCCAGACTCAACAGAAACAACAGGAGTACCAACGCTCCCCATTAAATCATTACCAAGATGAGTCCTTTTAAAACCATAAGAACGAGAATTACCAAAATCATCATAATGGCTAAAATTATAACCTTTAGCAATAGGCAAAAAAAGCCTTCAAACCGTAGGAATCAGCAAAAGAACGAGAACCATCATCAAATTCCTTTTCAATAGAAAAATTACCAATAAAATTAGAAAGAATAGCAGAATAACTTTCAAAAAAATAATCATAATACTTAAAATCGCGAGACAAATCAGACATAGAACAACCAGAATCCAATTTAGAAACAACAAAATCCAAATCAGATTTTTATAATTCTTAAAATTACCACCATTTTACAAGCAAGAAAAGCCAAAAGTTCAATCAATTATATTTAACATCAGAATCATTAGAATGAGAAGAAATATCAAGTTTAGATGTATCATTCAAAGCATCATAAGAAACGTTAAAATCCACCCATTTAATAAAACTTTTAGAAGAATCAGAAGTGATATTCAAATTAGAATTAGTGTCATTATCAGAAGAAAGAGCAAAAGAATACATAAAGCAAGAAATAAAAATCAAAATTAAAAAACAATGATAAAATTTTTAGAAAATTTAAAACATCTAATAAACACAGAAAACACCACCTAACATCAAAAGTCAAAAAATTTAACATTAAGACAAGCCACTAATATTTTTCAACACTGTCCCCAAAAGCACTAATGTTTTTTTGACTCGACCCCAAAAACACTAATGCTTTTTGAGTCCGACCCCAAAAACACTATCAATAAAATATATTTAAAAAGACAAAAAATATGATAAAATAGAAACAGCAGAAAGGAAAGTGAAAAAAAATGAGAATATTAATAATAGAAGACGAACAAAAATAGCAGAAGTAATAGCAAGCAGACTAAAAAAGAAAACTATGTAGTAGACACATATAAAGACGGAGAAGAAGGACTAGACAACGCATTAACAAACATATATGACTTAATAATACTTGATGTAATGTTACCAAAAATAAACGGATTTGAAATCTTAAAAGAAATAAAAAGACTACAATCATTATTAAAATGTCAATAATAAACTTAAAAACTGCAAATTATCTTACGGAAGCAACACATTGATAAGCAGTAAAAGAACAACAGAATGGGGCACAACAGGAACAATAAATGCAGAAAACACCGCAAAACAAATAGACTTAAAAATAGACAGTAACACAAAAATCAAATTAACAGGAAAATCATATGTAACAACATTAGAAGATGAAGACACAACATATAGCAATATAGATTTCAATGGATACACACTATATGTAAATGGAACAGCAATAAATTAAAAAGGATAAAAACAATTAGCCAAGTTAGTCCAAAAGCCAGCTTGGCTAGAAGCAACCAAAAAAAGAGAAAATGCACAAAATAAAAATGGAAAAAAATTCCAATAAAATATTGCAAAAAAATCAAAAATGCAGTATAATATAAACAGTAACATAAAAATATGTTTTCACAAACAGGAGGAAGACAAATGAACGAGAGAGAGGAATTAAAAGTAGCAAACATCATGGCAAAAGTATTAGATATGGGATTAAGCAAATATCATACTTTATTCCTAACACAAAATGGCAATACGCCGGTACAAGAAAAGTATGAAAGGAAAGGAAGAAAGCATAGACAAAACACTAGACAAAAATTATGAGGAGAATGCAAAGTCTATGTAAAGAAACAAAAGGTCTTGAAAACAAAATTGTAATAGAAACATCTTGAATAAATCAAGAGCAAAGCTTGAAGAAGAATTATCTGATGCAAACTTACCAGACGAGCTACTTAACGGAGAAATATTAGAAAATGTATTAGAATATCTTGTAAAAGACTAATACATGTGCCTCTTAAAAAGAACCTTGCAAATGCAAGGCTCTTTTTAACATGCCAACAAATAAAAAGAAAAAACACAACAAATAAAACACTTAGAAAAAGCAAAACAAAATCAACGAAAAATAACAAACAAAAAGAAAAATAAACATTGTAAAAAAAGCAAAAATAGTATAAAATAAAGCTACAAAAAAATAAAAAAGCAGAAAGGAAAGAAAAAAGATGAAAGTATTAGTAATATCAGATATACACGGATCAGGATATTATGCAGAAAAAATAAAAGAAATCAACGAAAGAGAAAAGCCAGAAGAAATAATAATATTAGGAGACCTATACTACCATGGGCCAAGGAACGAATTAAGTCAAGAATACAACCCAATGAAAGTAGCGCAAATACTAAACTCAATGAAAGAAAAGCTAACAGTAATAAAAGGAAACTGTGACGCAGAAGTAGACGAAATGATATCAGAATTCAAATTCCATGACCACATAATAAAAGAAATAAACGGAAAAAGATATACTTCACACATGGGCACAAATACAACATAGACAAAATACCATACGAAGACTTTGAAATAATGATATATGGACACACACATCAAGGCTTCATAGGCGAAAAAGAAGGATACATATTTGCAAACCCAGGCTCAATATCACTACCCAAATGCAACACAGAGCACAGTTATATAATCTTAGAAGACAACAAAATAATATTAAAAAATGTAGAAGGAAAAATAATATCACAAAAAGAAATAGAAACAAAAGGAAGAAAGGATTGAGATGGTGTATTATATAGTGGTTCTTTGTCAAGTTAGTTGACATTAAAAATAAGATTTGATTGTATATATGTCAATGATGTGAAACAAATTCTTTTGAGAATATAGAGTTTACCGTGTAAACTAGATTGACTATGATTATTAGATACTGTAATTAATTTTATGGTATCTATTATTTTATATTTTTAATATACATCATTTTTGTTATAATGTAAATATAATATTAATTTTTATGTTCACTTAATAAACCTTATTAAAAAGGTTTTATTATGAACATAATTTTGAACTTATGAAAACCCCGTGTTATACACGGGGTTCTAAAAGCTTCTAGCTATGAGTAAAAAAATCCTCCTTTTTGATATAATAGATGTGGTAGCCAACCGCAAATAAAATCGAAAAGGAGGATTTGTCATGAAAGACAATAATAGTTTAGCACACAGCACATGGAATTGCAAATATCATTTAGTATTTGCACCAAAATACAGAAGAATGCAAATATACGGACAGATAAGAAAAGATATAGGAGCAATATTAAGGAGATTATGCGAACAAAAAGGAATAGAAATAATAGAAGCAGAACTATGCCCAGACCACATACATATGCTTGTAAGTATACCACCTAAATATAGTGTATCAAGTATAATGGGATATTTGAAAAGAAAAAAGTAGTTTGATGATATTTGATAGACATGCTAATTTAAAGTACAGATATGGAAATAGACATTTTTGGTGTAAAGGCTATTATGTGGACACAGTAGGCAAAAATAAAAAAGCAATAGAAGAATACATAAGAAAACAATTACAAGAAGATATAGCGACAGATCAAATAAGTATAAAAAGAATATGTGGATCCATTTGAAAAGAACAAAAAGGAAAAAGAAAGAAAAATAAAAAGAATTAGGACCACTTAAGTGGTAGTCTGAGAAAGAAATGCGGTTGGCAACCCATTCAGTATGGCTTAAGCCCAGAAAAGCCAGAAGAAAAAGCCTTCTAGGCTAAGAACAAACCACGTGTTTTACACGTGGTTATGATTCAAAATATTGTGTGCATTTGATAGAAAAAGTAATGGTTTTAGTACTAAAAAATAGTGCATTATTGTCCTAACAAGCAATGAATTTCGTCAACTCAAAGAAATTCTAAATGGGGAAATTCCCCAATCCCCTTTTTAAATGAGAGGAGAGAGCGAATGGCAACAACAAAAATATGGAAAGTACAAAAGAGATTAGATAAAGTAATTAACTATGCAACAAATGAAGAAAAGACAAAAATAATTATAGTGAATATGGAATGGATGAGTTTGATAGTATCAGACAAGTAATAACTTATGCAACTAATCCAGATAAAACAGAAAAACAATTTTATACTACAGGAATAAATTGTGAAGTAAAAGATTCAGTTAAACAAATGCAACTTGTAAAAATGATATATGGGAAAGAAAATGGTATATTAGCATTTCATGCTTATCAATCTTTTAATGAAGGAGAAGTTACTCCAGAAATAGCGCATGAAATTGGAGTAAAACTTGCAAATGAAATGTGGGGAGACAGGTTTCAAGTTGTTGTATCTACACACTTAAATACAGAACATCTTCATAATCATTTTGTAATCAATTCGGTTTCATTTAAAGATGGGAAAAAAGTATTATAGCAATTTAACGAATACAGCATTGCTAAGAAAAACATCAGATGAAATATGTGAAGAATATGGCTTAAGTGTTTTAACAGAAAAGACTTGCAAATCAGGAATCAACTTTGAAAATTTTTATAAAAAATCCATGAGAGATTCAGACTATTATAAATTTGCAAAAGAAGATATAGATTATGCTATAAAACATTCATATACTTTAAAAACAATTTCAACAGATGTTAGTATCAATGGGATATAACTATTGCTATAGAGCAGACAAATTAAGTGTGAGAAGAGAGCCATACAAAAGAAATATAAGAATCGAAAGAGCATTCGGAGAAGAGTATTCATTGGAAAATATCAAAAGAAGAATATTTGAAAATGATTATATAAGATCAGAAAAAATACTTCCATATATGCTAGTGAAAAATAGACATTTTACAACTAGAAATAAAGTAAAAAATAAATATAGACCAAAAAGGGATTGTGGCATTGTATTACTATTATAAATATTTGCTAAAGTTATATACCAAAAAAAGAATATACAATATAAATTGACTCCTGAAATGAGGGCAGAAGTAAAAAAGATGGATGAGTATTCGGAAAGAATTAGATTTTTATGTAAGTATAAGATTGAGACTATGAGTGATGTTGATAATATTAAAGAACAGAAACAGGAAGAATTGCAGAAAGTTTTGAATATTAGAATAGACTGTATTATAAGAGACAAAAGTTAGATAGTGGAATTAAAAAAGATAGGGTTACTAAAGAAATAATTGATGTTACTGCTACTTTAACAAGGGTTAGAAAAGAGATTAGGTTGTGTGGTGAATTTTATGATGATGTGCCAAAGATGAAAGAACAATTAAAAGAACTAAATGATAAAGAAAAGCAGAAGATAAAAGAAAAGAACAAGAGAAGAAATTAAAAGAGAAGAAGAAAAAGACAGAAGATATGATAGGTAGGGGCTGGTACAGAAATGTATCAGTCTTATCTTTTAATGTGTTCTAAAATAAATATAACAAAAAAAAACTTGACAAACAATTAAAATTGTGTTATAAAAATATTTAGAACAAACGAGAGGAGGCTTATATGAAGCTAGAAGATATTGCGAATGTACATATCGGAGTGGTTCTTAAAAAGAAAAGAAGCTGTATATAAAGGAAATAAAACAAATAAATATAAAGTTTTCAATATAAGATGCTACGAAGAAAAAAATAGAATATGATGATTTTTATAGTATGGAAGATTTAGGCGACTATGTTACACAAAAAGGAGATTTAATTTTTTAGACTTTCTTTCCAAGTAAAATTATCTTAGTAGATGAAAAAACAGAAGGTCTGCTAATTAATAATTTATATTGCATTATAAGGTGTAATAATAAAAAGATAAATAAGGAATTTTTAAAGTGGTTTTTAGAAAGTAAAGATGCAAGTAGGCAATTAGAAAAATTATCATTGAACAGTAGTAAAATCAATTCCAGTTGCAAAACTAAGGTCAATAGAAATTCCAAATATAACAATTAAAGAACAGAAAAAATATCAAAATTGATTTTAGTTGGAATAAACAAAAACAATTATATAATCAAATGATATTAGAAAAAGATAATTATTATAATTCAATAGTTAATAAAGTAATAAATGGAGGTAAAAAATAAAATGAATGAAAACAATTACAAGATAAAATAAATGGAACAATTTGGTCAGCTTGATACTTTAAGAAGTAGTATACCAGGAGGAAACTACAAAGATTATGCATTAGTAATGCTATTTGTTAAATATTTAAGTGATACATATAAAGAAGAAAAAGAAAAAAGCAAATGAAATGTACAAAGGAAATGAGCAAATGATAGAAAGATATCTTTCTAGAAGTAAATTTATATTAAAGGAAGAATGTACATTTGATTATCTATATAATAAAAGACATGAAGATAATATAGGTGAAATTATAAATAAGGCATTAGAAACAATAACAACTTTGAATGGTGTTAAATTATTAAATTTGTTTGCGGGTGTTGATTTTAATAGTGAAGTTGTATTTGGAAAAAGAAAGAAAAAAATGCAATATTAAAAACTTTATTATCTGATTTTAATAATGATGATATTGATTTAAGACCATCTAAAATAGGAAATTTGGATGTTATAGAAATGCATATGAATATTTGATCGCAAGATTTGCTGGAGATTCAGGAAAAAAAGAGGAGAATTTTACACTCCAGCTGAAGTTTCAACATTACTTGCAAAATTAGTTGAACCAAAAGAAAATGACAGAATATATGATCCAGCTTGTGGCTCAGGGTCATTACTATTAAAAGCAGCCAAAGAAGTAAAAGATAAAAAGTTAGTGTATATGGACAAGAAAGCAATAGCTCAACTTATAATTTATGTAGAATGAATATGTTTTTACATGGTGTTAATGATGCTCATATTGAATGGGGAGATACTTTAGCTAATCCATTACATTTAGAACATGATGATTTAATGAAATTTGATGTAATAGTATCTAATCCGCCATTTTCATTAGATAAATGGGCAAAAGGTTTTGAGCCTTCAAATTCAACAATTATTGATGATGGTAAAAAGAAAAATACATTTAAAATGGAAGCTTCAATGGATCAGTATAATAGATTTCAATATGGAGTTCCACCAAAAAGTATAGGTGATTATGCATTTATTCAGCATATGTTAAAAAGCTTATCTGATAACGGAAGAATGGCGGTTGTTCTACCACATGGGGCTTTATTTAGAGGAGCTTCAGAAGGATTAATTAGACAAAGAATTTTAGAAGATAATTTAATTGATGCTGTTATAGGATTACCAGAAAATCTATTTTACGGAGTTTCAATACCAGCTAAATAGTTGTGTTTAAAAAGAATAGAACTAAAAAGACGTATTATTTATTGAAGCAAGCCGTGAATATGAAAAAAGGTAAAAATCAAAATACATTAACAAAAGAAAATATCCAAAAAATATTAGATGCATATAAAATTACAAAGAAGTTGAAAAATATTCTCATATTGCAACTATGGATGAGATCAAAGAAAATGAATATAATTTGAATATTAAAAGGTATGTAGATACTTTTGAAGAGGAAGAAGAAATTGACATAGAAGAAACAAAGAAAAAAATTGAAAAATAAATAAAGAACTACAAGTATTAGAAAAAGAATTACAAGAATCATTAAAAAGAATTAGGATTATAGAAGGAGAATGATATGACAGTTATAAATGGGAAGAAAATAGAAATACATTTAAAAGGAGGTTTTTCTGAAAGAAAAGGAATTAAGCACTTTTCTGATATAGTTCAAGTGAATAGTTTAAATGAAAGAACAAGAAATAAATTATATACAGCTACAGAAGAAGTATTTTTGCTTAATGGATAAGTATAGTGAAAGACTTCAGAACTATTTTATTGAATTTATATATGAAGAACTATTTTCGTTAACCAAAAGGGATATTCCAAGAGTTTATGGATATTCGAGTTACTCACATACATCCGTATTTAATGAGATATATATATAATTAATACAGAAAATTATGGCGATGTTTTAACTTTTTATTGAAGGAATAATAAAATGTTGTTGTATTATTGATAGAAGTAATTGTAGTATGTTAAATTTGAAAAATAATTATATTGAAAGAATAGGTTATATTTTTCAAAGCGAAAATGTAAATTATAGAATCGTAGATGATAAAATTACAGATATAGTAGATAAAGAGTAAATAAATAGTTTAGAAGAAACATTAAATAATCCGTATAAAGTAGTTTCAGAACATTATTCTAAGGCTATTGAACAATTATATAGTGTAAAGGATTAGCATTCCATTAAAGAATCTATTAGTACAGAAGCTATGTGTCAAATAATAAATGGCAGTAAAGAGACTTTAGGAAAAGCATTAAATAATTTAAAAGTTGAAATACATCCAGCTTTGAAAAGTGCATATAGTAGCATTACATGGATATACTAGTGATGAAAATGGAACAAGACACATGCAAATGATAGAGAAAAAACAACTTTTGAAGAAGCAAAATATATGTTAGTTAGTTGTTCAGCATTCTTGTAAATTATTTAAAAGAAAATTTTGAAGGAAAAATGGAGAATGAAATGAATCAAATGGATATTCCAC
>VOFB01003794.1_pt1 | contig 24749 bp, 38 predicted proteins | sample 5384141 | NCBI WGS metagenome assembly VOFB01 (sample SAMN12384721, study PRJNA508395) | human gut metagenome | isolation source: healthy gut A | host: Homo sapiens | reverse complement strand
CTACCGAGTACATGTCTGAAAGATATGTTGTTGTCATAACATATAGATTAAATAAATTCAATAAAAATCTGATTATCAGTCTGAAATAAGTATCTCCTGCATATTTATAATATGGGGTAGTGGTTAATTATTATGTCATGTATGAATGGGAAGAAACAAACGGAGAACTGCTTCAGAAAAGAAGTAGACAACCGTAAATAAAGAAGTTAAGAGAGGCTGTTACTTTAGAAACTATTTTAAAGAAGTAACAGAAGTCGGGGAAGCAAGCAGGGAAGATACAAGAAACATAAATCAATATTGTTCGTTCTATTTTCGTAACACATTTCTCGCAATGCGAAAAATAGGTTGCTGGAACAGTCGTTGCCTATATTATAATGAAGCTATAGCACCCTGTTAAATAATACATTTGAGAAAGTTCAACTTACGCTTTGTTGCCAGATCAATATACATTATTTACGAGGAGTGCTACAGGTACAATAAAAAACGGACAAGAGGCAGACTGATATGGGAAAATAAACTGGAACATTTAAAAAGAATATCTGAAGTGGGACTTGGCAGTGTAGCAAAGGTTTTTTCAAGTGGGAGTGGATTCTACATTCTTATTAAAAAGTAAAGCTCATGATGTGCTGGGTGATAAGGCGATTGCGATTACGGCTCAATCCTGTTCTTTCCCGAAAAGAGAGCTGAATGAAGCGAAGGCATTCTTCGAGAAAGAGGATTCAGCATGTGATCTGCCAGTCTGAATTGGAGATTGAAGGATTTTCAAAGAATCCTCGAACAGATGTTATTTATGTAAAAAAAAAGAACTGTTTGAGAAGATTGGCGATATTGCAAAAAAAATGAATGGGATTGAATATATGCAGAGGGATCAAATATGGATGATAACGGCGATTACAGACCAGGTCTGATCGCCGTAAAAGAACTTGGAGTTAAGAGCCCGCTACGTGAGGCGAAGCTGACGAAAGCGGAGATCAGAGAATACTCAAAGGAACTGGGGCTTCCGACTTGGGACAAACAGTCATTTGCCTGTCTGTCCTCCAGGTTTGTCTATGGAGAGACCATCAGTGAGGAAAAGCTTGGAATGGTTGAGAAAGCAGAGCAGCTTTTACTTGACTATGGATTCCATCAGGTACGTGTCCGTATTCACGGTTCACACTTTGCAAGAATTGAGATCATGCCGGAGTGAATTTCAAACTTGAAAAAAACCGAGAGGATATGCAAAGAAATCTAAGGAGTATGGATTCACTTATGTGACCATGGATATTCTTGGGATATCGTATGGAAGTATGAACGAAACACTTGGGAAAATGTGATAAAACGACTGCAGATAGCAGCCTTAAGGGTAAAAACGAATGACAGTAAAAGAGAGAATAGCAGCACTTCGTGCACGCATGAAAGAAACAGGAATTGATGCATATCTGATTCCTACAGATGATTTTCATGGTTCAGGAATATGTAGGTGAATATTTCAAATGCAGAAAATATATCACAGGATTTACCGGTTCTGCAGGCACTGCGGTGATCATGCAGGATATGGCAGGATTATGGACGGATGGACGTTATTTTATCCAGGCTGCAGATCAGCTGGAGGGAACAGGAATTACTTTATTTAAAATGGGTGAACCGGAAGTTCCCACAGTTCATGAATTTCTGAAAAAATCTGACACAGGAAGGTGTCTGGGATTTGACGGACGTACTGTCAGTGCAAAAGAGGCAGCAGAATTGGAGAAAATGCTGGATGAAAACGGTGTGTCTCCTCAGTGTTGATCACGATCTGGCAGGCGATATATGGGAAAACCGTCCGGTACTTTCCTGTGAACCGGTTACAGAGCTGGATATAAAATGGGCAGGAGAATCCAGAGCTGATAAATGCGCAAGAATCCGCAAAGCAATGGAGAAGAAGGGCAGATTTATTTGTACTGACTTCTCTGGATGATATTGCCTGGCTGTTAAATATACGTGGGGAGATATCCACTGTTGTCCGGTGGTTCTTTCTTATCTTGTAATGACAAAAAAGAGATCAGACTTTTGCAAATGAGAAAGCCTTTCAGACAGACGTACTGGGAAGCGCTGGAAAAGATGGTGTGACCCTTTTTCCTATGACGGTATCTATGAGTATGTGAAAACATTTAAAAAGGACAAAAAAGTTCTTTCTCTGCAAAAAGAAAGTCAACAGTCGTCTGGTTAGCAATATTCCGGCAGACACCCGGATTCTGGATGAAGAAAATCTTACACTTCTTCCCAAGGCAACGAAGAATCCTGTTGAGGTGGAAAATGAACGCATTGCGCATATCAGAGACGGAGTTGCAGTTACAAAAGTTCATACTGGTTAAAGAAGAATGTTGGAAGGATTCCGATCACAGAATTAAGTGCAGCAGAAAAGCTGTATGAATTCCGTTCGGAACAGGAGGATTTCATAGATAACAGTTTTGATCCGATTATTGCCTATGGAAAGCATGCTGCTATTGTACATTATTTTTGCAACACCCGAAACGGATATTCCTCTGAACCATCCGGCTTTCTTCTGGCAGATACAGGAGGACATTATAAAGAGGGAACTACTGACTATTACCCGTACTGTTGTCATGGGACCGACTACTGAGGAAGAGAAAAAGTACTTCACAGCAGTTTTGCGGGAACTCTGAATCTGGGAGCTGCCAGATTTCTTCATGGCTGTACCGGTGTAAATCTGGATATTCTGGCGAGACAGCCGCTATGGGAAATGGGAGAGAATTTTAAACATGGAACCGGACATGGGGTAGGATATCTTCTGAATGTGCATGAAGGACCCAACAGTTTCCGATGGAAAAATTGTTCGGGTGGAAATGCAGTGCTGGAGGAGGAATGATCACCTCCTGATGAGCCGGGATATTACAGAGAGGATGGATTTGGCATCCGTCATGAAAATCTGATGGTCTGCAAAAAAAGCTGAAAAAAAACAGAGTATGGTCAGTTTATGTGCTTTTGAATTTCTAACTATGGTACCTTTTGATCTGGATGGAGTGGTGCCGGAACTGATGAGTGTCCGGGAACGTAACCTTCTCAATGATTACCATGCACAGGTATAGAGAAGATTTCTCCGTATTTGAACGAAGAAGAAAAAGAATGGCTGAAAGATGCTACCCGGGCAATCTGATAAAAATAAAAAACATTTTACAAAATCAAAAGAGGAACAGCCGTGATGGACAGCTGTTCCTTTTTGATTTATTATCTGGTTTGTTTTATTCAGAAACTTTTGACAAACTGGCTGTTATATAAAGTATGGTAAAATCCACCTTTGCAATCAGCTCATCATGAGTACCCTGCTCAATGATACTTCCGTCTTTCATAACAAGGATCAGATCTGCGTTTCGGATGGTTGAAAGCCTGTGAGCTACGATAAAGCTTGTTCTTCCCTCCATCATTCGTTCAAACGCTTCCTGAATTTGTAATTCTGTTCGTGTATCAATACTGGAAGTGGCTTCATCCAGGATCAGCATCGGAGGCAGACAGAGCATAACTCGTGTGATACACAGCAGCTGTTTCTGTCCCTGGCTTAAAAGCTGTCTTCGTTGAGCATGGTGTCCAGTCCTTTAGGAAAGCCTCCGGATAAATTCCCAGCTGTGAGAAAGCCTGGCTGCTTCGATAATTTCAGTATCTGTAGCTTCCGGTTTTCCAATCGAGATATTGTCGCGGACAGTTCCGTTTTTGATCCATGTTTCCTGAAGCACCATACCATAGCTGCTTCTGAGAGAATGGCGGGTAATGTCTCTGATCGGTTTGCCGTCAACGGAAATAGATCCGAAATTTACATCATAGAATCTCATCAGAAGGTTGATAAAGGTTGACTTACCGCATCCGGTAGGTCCTACAATGGCAACGCGCATACCTGGTTTTACATGGAGATTAAAGTCCTCAATCAGTTTCTTTGATTCATCATAATGGAAGCACACATTCTTAATATCTACTTCACCTTTACATCTTTCAGTGTCTCAGAAGCCTCTGCAACTTCCGGTTCCTCCTCCAGCAGATCGAAGATTCTGCCTGCACAGGCAAGAGGCATTCTGAAGTTCTGTAACAACGGAACTGATATCATTGAATGGTTTCATGTACTGGTTGGCATAGGAGAGAAGTACGGAAAGTCCTCCGACTGTCAGTCTGCCTCAGGGATAATGAATGCACCCACCAGTGCAACACAGGCATAAATGACATTATTGACAAAACGGGTGGAAGGGTTTGTCAGGCTACTGTAAAAACAGCCTTCAGACTGCATTCCTGTAATTCTTCGTTAACCTTTGCAAAGCGTTCAGAAGATTTTCCTCATATCCAAAAGCCTGAACAACCTTCTGGTTTCCAATCATCTCTTCGATGAGAGCAGTCTGACGTCCTCTGGCATCGCTTTTGCTTCGGAACATCTGGAAGGAATGGGAGGAGATGAATTTTGCCACCAAAAAAGCTTACAGGTGTCAGGACAATGACCATCAGTGTGATCCAGACATTTTTGGAGAACATGAAGAGCAGGGTTCCGATGATTGTTACGATTCCGGAAAAAAGCTGGGTAAAATCCAAGGAGCATACCATCGGACAGAATATCTGTATCTGCGATAATACGGCTGATGATATCTCCGGTACTGTGTCCGTCAAGGTAAGAGAGGGGAAGTACCTGAATGTGTCGGATGGCTTTGGCACGGATATCCTTTACTGTCTGGTAGGTCATGCGGTTATTGATCACATTCATAAGCCACGTGGCAGCAGAAGAGGGATGACCATTACAAGGATACGTGACAGGTAATACCACATCATTTCGAAGTTTACCTGATGTTGGGCAATGACCTGATCAATGGCATTTCCGAATAGGATTGGGACATACAGCTGAAGGATAACGAAACTGCTGCCAGTATGATACTGAGGATCAGCAGAAAACGGTATCTTCCGATGAAACGCAGTACTTTAAAAAAAGTTTCGCTGCTTTTGCTTTTAGCAGGATCTTTTATTGTTGATCTGCTCATACAGTCACCTCCTTCATTATATTACCTGCAGATACAGAGGAGTATCTGGCTCTTTCTTCCGGAAACTGAGAGAAGTAGATTTCCCGGTAAGTATCACAGGTACGTAGCAGTTCAGCATGAGTACCCTTACCTGCCAGAGTACCGTTATCAAGGACAAGGATCAGGTCTGCCTGCTGAATGCTGGAGGAACGCTGGGATACCAGAAATGTAGTTACTTTCCAGTCAAGTCTGTTGAGAGACTTACGCAGTGCTGCATCAGTGGCAAAGTCAGGGCACTGGCACTGTCATCCAGGAATCAGGATTTCAGGTTTTTTTACCAGGGCACGGGCAATGGTAAGTCTTTGTTTCTGGCCGCCGGAAAGGTTTTTACCGTTCTGTTCCAGCATAAAATCAAGCTGTCCCGGTTTACCCTCTACTACCTCTTTTCCCTGTGCTGTGGTAAGTGCCTGCCATAGATCCTCGTCAGAGGCATCTTCCCGGCCCCATTTCAGATTGTCCCGGATAGAGCCTTTGAAAAGAGCTGCCTTCTGTGGAACAACGCCGATTCTGGAGCGGAGATCACTTCTGGTGTAATTTTTCAATATTCTGACCATCCAGCAGAACAGTTCCTTTGCTGGCATCATAGAATCTGGAAATCAGATTTACCAGAGTGGTCTTTCCGCTTCCTGTACCACCGATAATACCTACGGTCTGTCCCTTTTTACAGAAAACTGATATGGGAAAGACTGGGGGCACCGGCTTTTGCTGTACTCAAAGGTTACGTCATTGAATACGATGGCATTTTCAGAAAGTGATGCATCAGCAGTTGCTGTTGCAAGGTCCTTCGATATCTGAGCAGAATATGTGGAGGAAGAGGGGTAATCCATAGTAGATTTCACTTTCAGGATATCTGCCACACGTCCTGCGCAGGCTGCAGGATTTGTTCAGGGTGATGATCAGGGAGGCAAGCTTGATCAGTTCCACGATCATCTGAGCCATATAGTTATAAAGGGCAACAACCTGTCCCTGCTGCATACCGCCAAGATTTACTTCTACCCTGCTTTCTGGATCAGAATAACAGTAGCAATATTGATCAGTACGTAAGTGACCGGATTTAACAAAGCGGAAAGCTTTCCTACAAAGAGATTTAACTTTGTCAGCTCCTGATTGCGGGTATCAAATTCTGCAACTGCCTCTTTTTCGCGGCAGAATGCACGGATAACGCGGACGCCTGTAAGGTTTTCTCTGGTCAGTCCGGTTACTGTGTCAGTTTTCCCTGTTTTTTAAACAGAGGAATACTGAGAAACATAATGACAAAGACAACCAGAAACAGAAACGGATCGCCAACAGCAAAAACCAGGGCACATTTAAAGTCAATGGTAAATGCCATGACCATAATCTGCGTACGATAAACGGACTTCGAAGAAGAAGACGAAGCCATATTTAATCCGTTCTGAATCTGATTGGACATCATCGGTGAGTCTTGTGATAAGAGTATCTGTTCCCAGTGTATCCAACTCTGTATAGGACAGATGCTGTACATGGTCATAAACTGCCTGTCTTAATTCTGTGCAAAGCCCACGCTGGCTTTAGCGGCAAAGAACTGAGCTGTGATGGTACTGGGCAAGACCAAGAGCCGCCATTAGTATAAGAATAGAAAATCTCTGGACAATGTATCCGTTGTCGTGGTTTGCAATACCTACATCTATGATCTGTGCAATGACGATAGGTACGATCAGGTCAAATACAACCTCAGAAATTTAAAAAAATGGCGCAAGGATGCTTTTTGTAGTTTTTAAATAAACCGTCCAATGAACGCATTTTAAAAATTCCTTCCTTTCGTAAAAAATCTTTCCTATATTATTCCTTCCTTTTTTTGAAAAATAATACATTCAAAAGTGTATCATTTGAGACTTTTTTGGTCAAGAAGAATGTGCAAAACAGATGAACTTTGGAGAAAATTCAGTTTGACTTCAAAAAAAAGATATTACTAAAATATTCCGTAGCCGCTATTTGTACGCTGGCAACTGATAAATTATTATTACCATAATGAGGGAAGAGACAGACTATGGAATTATTGAGACATTTAGCGGTCATATGTGGAAAATCCTGACGGATAAAGAAGCCTCCAGTCAGCCCGCCGGCTGTTAAAAAACCGGCTGGGAGGCGCAGAATCTGAAGTTCCGTTACATGCAGGACGTAGAAGGATTTTCCTGCTATCTTTCTGCATCTAAGGCAGAAAGAGCATTTTCTGCAACAGGCGGAGAATACGGGCATATCGAGACACTTTGCAGTTATCACAAGACATTTATCGGACGGCGCAGAAAAAGTACTTCCGAAACCAAAGTGTATTGTATACGAATCGACCTGTGATGCAAACCTTCTGACATTTAAGAAGCTGGCAAAGATGTATGATGTACCGATCTTTGCTATCGATGTGCCGATGCAGCAGAACGAAGACAATGTACAGTATGTGGCAGACCAACTTCGTAAACTGAAAGACTTTATATAGAAGAATGCACAGGCAAAAAGATTACAGATGAGACATTAACAGAACGACTGAGAAGAAGCAAGCGGACAGCTGGAAAAATTCGCACAGTATGAAAAGGCAGAAAGTGCGGACAGATATATCCCTGCAGACCTTGTTACGCCACTCTATGCAGGTATGACAAATAATCTGCTGTTGGGAACAGAAGAAGAGGAAACGTATATGTGGACCGTCTCTGAACGATGTGAAGAAGGCCCCGGCAAAAAAGGGAAAGAAGATTTACTGGATGCACACTATTCCGTTCTGGTCAGATGCGGTGAAGAATGAACTTTGCTTTCAGGAAAAAGCGCAGATCGTTGGATGTGAACTGAGCCGTGTCTGTGAGCCGGATTTTTGATCCGGAGAAGCCTTATGAAGCGATGGCGAGACGTATGGTGTATCATGCATTAAATGGAAGTGCGATCAGAAGAATCGAAGCAGGAATCTGTCATGCAAAGGAGACAGGAGCAGACGGTGTTGTTTGGTTCGGACACTGGGGATGTAAGCATACCCTTGGAGCAGCACAACTTGCCAAGCGCAAATTCGAAGAACAGGGAATCCCGCTTCTGATCCTGGACGGCGATGGATGCGACAGAAGTCATGGCGGAGAAGGGCAGACATCTACCAGACTCAGGGCATTCTTAGAGATGCTGAATACAGAAACGGATGAAAATACGGACAGACAGGAGGAATCGCACGATGAATAAAACATATTATGTCTGTAAATATACCCCAATTGAACTCTTAAAGCGTTCGGCGGGGAATGTCAGAACTTGAATGAGATGCCGCAGGGCTTTGACCATGCGGATCAGATAGCACATCCCAACATCTGCGGATTCGGCAAAACTCTTCTGGAAGCTGTGATGAGCGGAAAGGTAAAAAGAACTGGTGCTGGTCAACTGTTGTGATACGATCCGGAGTGTCTATGATATTCTGGAAGACAGTGGAAAACTGGATTTCTTATATATGATCGATGTGCTTCATTGTGATGCAGAGTGCAGCAGAGAGAACGTACAGCAGTGCAGTTAAAAGGTCTTGCGAAAGCATATGGAGAATATAAAGGCACAACATTTGATGAAGAAAAGTTCCGTCAGGCATTCAAGAAGCCGGAACACATTGTAAAGCCGCATATCAGTGTGCTTGGGTGCACGTATGGGAAATGAATTTTTGATATGGTGCAGAAGAGTATGCCGTATCCGGTGGAAATGATACCTGTGTCAACAACCGTTCGGTGGGCGAGACAGAGCCGCCAAAGGAATGGAATTTGATGAACTGATGGTATGGTATGCGAAAGAACTTCTCGGACAGATTCCATGTATGCGTATGATGGATCACAGTGGAAGAAAGAGATTATACAATGACCCGGGATTAAAGGGGATTATTTATCATACGGTTAAATTCTGTGATTTTTACAGTTTTGAATACGCACAGATCAAACAGAATGTGACCGTACCACTTTTTAAAGATTGAGTCAGACTATACAATGCAGAGCAGCGGTCAGTTACTTACCAGATTAGAAGCATTTGCAGAAAGCATGAATATGGAAGAACTGGAAGGAAGGAACTGAAAATGGGAAAAAGGATATTTCGCCGGAATAGACAGCGGATCAACAAGTACAGATGTAGTAATTCTTGAATAAAGACCGAAAATATCGTGACAGGGATCATCCTGCCGACAGGTGCGGGAGCAGCAATCGGAGCAGAGCGTGCCCTTTGGCAGAAGCATTGACGGAGGCCGGATTGCAGAGAGAAGATATTGATGCGCTGGTAACTACAGGATATGGACGTACAGCAATCAAAAATGGAGATAAAAGTATCACAGAGATCACATGCCATGCAAGAGGAGCACATTTCTTAAATCCAGAAGTGAGAACGGTCATTGATATCGGTGGACAGGACAGCAAGGTCATTCGTCTTGACGAAAATGGAGCGGTTGCAAACTTTGTTATGAATGATAAATGTGCAGCTGGAACCGGACGATTTTTAGAGATGATGGCGAGAACAATGGAAATGGATCTGGACCAGATGAGTGAATGTGGGCAAGACTTCAAAGAAGATATCACAATCTTCCAGTATGTGTACAGTATTTGCAGAATCAGAAGTCGTATCCCTGATCGCGCAGAATAAGGCAACAGATGATATTGTCCATGGCTTGAATAAGGCGGTTGCCGTAAAGACTGCCGCCCTTACCAGAAACGTGTGGGCGGTGAGGAAAATATATGATGACCGGTGGTGTTTCTAAGAATAAGGGTCTGGTAAAGACACTGGAAGAGAAGCTTGGAACAAAGCTGGTGATCAGTGACAAGGCTCAGCTTTGCGGTGCACTGGGAGCGGCATTGTTTGCAGCAGATATGGCTGATGTATAAAAATTATTTAAATATCCAGGGATTTTACAAGGTTTCTGGAAATCTCTGGAATTTTTATACTAACGATTTTTATAAAAGTTTAATTTTCTATTGACGAGTTCAAATTTAAGAGCTATAGTATACCACAGTAACAGCAAATTAACGAGGTGAAGTTTGCAGGAAAGAGGAAGCCACACAAAAGGCTATACCCGCCGGTTGGTGTGGCAACGGCTATTGTAGCAGGCGGTCCCGGAGCTTTGTTCTGGATGTGGATCGCTGCGCTGGTAGGTACGGCTACAAAGTATTCCGAGTGCCTGCTGGCGGTGAAATATCGTGTGGTAGCAGAGGATGGACACATTATCGGCGGCCCCTTCTACTATATCGAAAACGGTATGGGCAAGAGCTGGAAATGGCTGGCGAAGATCTTCGCTTTTATGGGTGTATGCGTAGGATTGTTCGGTATCGGAACCTTTACCCAGATCAACGGTATCACCAGTGCGGTACATAATTTCTTCGATGCAAATAATGCACATACCGTACAGCTCTTCGGCATGGACTATTCCTGGAGCGTGGTGATCTCCGGAATCCTTTTGACCATCTGCGTGGCACTGGTTGTTATCGGTGGATTAAAGCGTATCTCCACCGTGGCACAGGTCATCGTTCCTTTTATGGCAGTGACTTATGTAGTAGCCTGTCTGTTAGTATTGATCTTTAATGTAACTGCCATTCCGGCAGCTATCGTAACCATTCTACAGAGTGCGTTTGGTATGCGTGCCGTAGCCGGCGGTGCTTTGGGAGCGGTTATCATGGCAATGCAGAAGGGTATTGCGAGAGGTATTTTCTCCAACGAAGCCGGTATCGGTAGTGCACCGATTGCAGCGGCTGCAGCGCAGAACGACTCTCCTGCCAAACAGGGTCTGATCTCCATGATGGGTACCATCATTGATACTCTGATCATTTGTACCATGACCGGTCTTACGATCGTAATTACCGATTCCTGGAACGTAGGTTTGGACGGCGTGGATGTTACCACCAGAGCTTTCCAGCAGGGGCTGCCTTTTAACAGCTCTATTGCATCCTTTATCCTGATGGTATGCCTGGTATTCTTTGCATTTACCACGATCCTCGGTTGGGATTACTACAGTGAGAGATGCCTGGAATACCTGATCGGTCAGAAGCCGAAGGCGATCAAAGTATACCGTTGGATCTACATTGCCTGCGTATTCATCGGACCCTACATGACTGTTAAGGCAGTATGGACCATCGCAGATATCTTCACCGGTGATCAGCAAGGATAAAGTAGAGGAAACTGATGAAGAAACTGGAAGAGCTTGGAGAAGGCGATGTACCTTTTCCTGGCAGGCAGCATTCCCATCTTCTATGCCGGATGACATGTATGAACAGATCATGGCAAGGCTGGATGGAAAAAGGTGTGATGATCGTAGTTGATGCCACAAAGCGATCTTCTGGTCAATGTCCTGAAATATCATCCATTCCTTTGTAAAAACCAAACAACCATGAGCTGGGCGAAATTCGGTGTAGAATTAAAACAAGAAAAGATGTAATTCCTTATGGAAAGAAACTTCAGGAAAAAGGCGCAAGAAATGTGCTTGATCTCCATGGCCGGCGAAGGTGCAGTTCTGGTAGCAGAGGATGGACAGATTTGAAGAACCTGCACCAAAAGGCAGGCTGGTAAATGGTGGGTGCAGGAGATTCCATGGTAGCAGGATTCGTTGCAGGCTGGATGGAGAAGAAGATTACGAACATGCATTCCACATGGGAATTGCAGCAGGAAGTGCAAGCGCATTTTCTGAAAAATCTTGCAACAAAGGAAGAAATAGAAGCGGTTTATCGTCAGATAACCGAAAAATAATAAAGGGGGAAGAAGAGATGAGAATAACAGACCTTGCTTGACAGACGAAGCGTATCGTTAACAGCTGCTCCGAAAACAAAGTCAGAAACTCTGGATATGGCAGTTGATCTGATGGTAAAGAGTGAGAAGATCAGCGACCGTGAGGCTTATCGTAAACAGGTATATTTAAGAGAGGAAGAAGGCACCACCGGAATTGGTGAAGGAATTGCTATTCCACATGGAAAGTGTGATGCAGTTAAGAAGCCGGGACTTGCGGCAATGGTCATCAAAAATGGTGTAGAGTTTGAAGCTCTGGATGATGAACCTGTAACTTTGATTATTCCTGATCGCAGCGCCGAATACAGAGGATAACATTCACCTGGATGTACTCAGCAAGCTCTCTGTGATGCTGATGGATGAGGAGTTTACAGAATCTCTTCGCAATGCATCGTGCTGTAGATGAGTTTATGCAGATCGTTGATTGACAGGGCAGACGAGTGAAAAGAAAGATATTGATGAGAGACTGGCAGATACCGGATCAGCAGAAGGAACACAGGCGAAGATCCTTGCTGTTACTTCCTGTCCTACCGGTATCGCACATACGTACATGGCAGCAGAAGGAATTGAAAAAGCTGCAAAAGCAAAGAACTGCTTTGTGAAGATCGAAACCCGCGGATCCGGTGGTGCAAAGAATGTGCTGACAGATCAGGAGATTGCTGATGCAGACTGTATTATTGTCGCAGCAGATGCCAAAGTTCCAATGGAACGCTTCGATGGTAAAAAAGTGATCGAATGTCAGGTATCCGACGGAATCAGTAAGGCAGACCAGCTCATTGACAGGGCAATCAACGGCATGGATGCACCGGTCTACCACGCAGCAGCCGGTTCCCAGACTCTTCTGCCGGTAACAAATAGGCCGGCGGCAGTGTAGGACATCAGATCTATAAGCATCTGATGAATGGTGTATCCCACATGCTTCCGTTTGTTGTTGGCGGTGGTATTCTGATCGCCATTGCATTCCTGATCGATGGTCTTAGTGTAGATATCAATGCACTTCCGGCAGATCAGAGAGCAAACTTTTGGTACCATTACTCCGGTAGCAGCTCTGTTTAAAGGAATCGGTAATACAGCATTCGGATTCATGCTTCCGATCCTTGCCGGATTTATTGCAATGGCAATCGGTGACAGACCGGCACTTGCACTTGGTCTGTGTCGGCGGTATGATGGCATCTCAGCGGAAAATCAGGATTCCGTAAATTGGTGCTCTGCTAGCTGGTTTCGCAGCCGGATATATTATTCTTGGACTTCGTAAAAGGTTATGGGTGATAATACTTCCCGAAGCACTGGAAAAATGATTGCGCCTGTTCTGATTTATCCTGTTGTTTATGGTATTCTTGATCATGGGGACTGTTGATGACATTTGTTGTAGAGCCCATCATGGGGGGTATCAATTTGGCATGAATATGCCAAAATCCCGAGACATACAAGCCAAAATTCTATTGCCGCAGGCAATCTGGAATGAATTTTGGCTACGTTACTGTGAACGGAGCCAAGAAATGCCGACAGTGGAGAACTGCAAGAGTCAGAAATATCAGAATTAAATAAAGAAGAAAAGAAGAAGATTGCAAAATATGCAGCCGGCCTGATAACGCCAGATGATTTCGTTTATCTGGATGCAGGAACTACCACTGGCCTGATGTTGGAATATCTGGCGGTGCAAGGGCTGTTTTTTGTCACAAATGCAGTATCCCATGCCCAGACTCTGGCAAAGATGGGGAATCCGGGTTTACCTGATCGGAGTGAGAAACTTAAGAGTTCAACAGAGGCAGTCGTAGGCAGTCAGGCGATGCAGATGATCCAGATGTATCATTTTACAAAGGGGCTTCTTCGGAACCAACGGGATCACCAGAAGAGAAGGCTTTACCACACCGGATACCAGTGAAGCAATTGTAAAGAGTACTGCAATGAAGCAGTGCAAAGATGTATATATCCTGACAGATAAGTCAAAGTTTGAGAAGTAAGTTCTGTCACATTCGGCGGGTTTACAGATGCTAAAATTCTTACAGAAGAGATTCCGAAGGAGTATCAGGATAACAAAAATATTCTGAAAGTGAAATAAATAATGGATCAAATGCCGCCGGCAGACAGAGCAGGCAGGAATGATATTTAGATTGGAGAGATGTGGGATGAAGTTTGCGCATATTGGAGATCTGCATATTGGAAAAAGGGTGCATGATTTTTTCCATGCTGGAGGATCAGAGATATATTCTGGATCAGATGATCAAAATTTTTGAGGAACAGAAAGTTGATGGAGTTCTGATAGCAGGGGATGTTTATGACAAGACAGTGCCGTCGGCAGAGGCAGTGCAGCTGTTTGATGAATTTATTACAGGACTGGCTAAAGCTGAGATTCCTGTGTACATGATCAGTGGAAATCATGATTCAGCAGAAAGGCTTTCCTTTTGGAGCAAAGCTGTTTGAAAGCAGTGATATTTATATTTCGCAGGTTTATGATGGAGAGATGAAAAGGATTGTGTTTAAAAGATCAGTATGGACCAATATCTGTATATCTTCTGCCTTTTTTGAAACCTGCGGCAGTACGCCATGCTTTGCAGAGGGATGACATTAATACTTATGAAGAGGGTGTTATGGCTGCTCTGCAGGAGTGTGAGATCGATACGTCACAGAGAAATGTGCTGGTGGCACATCAGTTTGTGACCGGAGCAGACAGAAGTGACTCAGAAGAAACATGGGTTGGCGGTCTTGACAATGTCAGTGCGGAAGTATTTAAGGATTTTGACTATGTGGCACTGGGACACATCCACAGACCTCAGAAAATGGGAGAGAGACCTTGCGTTACAGTGGGACGCCGCTTAAGTATTCTTTTTCGGAAGCAGATCATAAAAAAGTCGGTAACGATTGTGGAGCTTCTGGAGAAGGGAAATGTGAGGGTCAGTACAGTACCCCTTTGATTCCCAGACGGGATATGCGTAAGCTGAGGGGAACCTATATGGATGTGACGGCGAAGGATCATTATACTGCTGAAAATAAGATGGATTATCTTCAGATTACCCTGACAGATGAGGAAGATGTGCCGGGGGCACTTTCAGAAGCTGCGTACTGTTTATCCCAACCTGATGCGTCTGGAATATGATAATAAACGAACACGTGAGAACCGTGAGGTTCAGGCAGTGGAGGCTCAGGAACAGAAGTCAGAGCTGCAGCTGTTTGAGGAGTTTTATGAACTGTTAAATAATGAACCTAAGAAAGAAGAACAGACAGAGTTTGTGGAGAAAACTGATCCAGGATCTGAAGGAGGTGCGCGTATGAAACCATTGAAGCGACATTATCTGCATTTGGTCCATATGCGGATGAGACTGTGACGATTTTACACAGCTTGGAGGACAGGGACTTTTTGGTGACCGGAGATACGGGAGCAGGAAAAACGACGATCTTTGATGGGATTACATTTGCGTTGTACGGGGAGACAAGCGGGAGGAGTCCGGGAGGCATCCATGCTCAGAAGGTATGCAAAACCGGAAACACCTACGTATGCGGAATATATTTTGAATATAAAAATGCAGGTGTATACAGTGAAGCGAAGCCCATTATGAGCGCCCAAAGACCAGAGGTACCGGAATGACCCACCCAGAAAGGGGAAGCATTGCTTACTTTTTCTGATGGAAGAGCTCCTGTGACAAAGCTGAAGGGAAGTGAATCAGACAGTTACTGATCTGATCGGGTTAGATATGAAGCAGTTTACGCAGATTGCTATGATCGCACAGGGAGATTTCAGGGAAATTGCTGCTGGCTGATACAGAGGAACGCAGCAACTATTTTCAGAAAGCTTTTCCATACGGATATTTATAAGGTGATTCAGGAAAAATTAAAATTCGAGGCCGGTGGTCTGGACAAGGCGTATAAAGAGCTGTTGAGAAGTATTCGCCAGTATACGGAACAGGTCAGATATTCTACAGAAGACCAGTTGGGACAACAGTGGATATTGATGGAGAAGAATGGCTTTGAGGGAAATCTGGAAGAAGGTCTGGAAATCCTGGAGCAGTTTCTGAAGGTAAATAAAGAGACGCTGAAAAATTTGAATAAGCAGATCAAAGAGAACGATAAAGAACTGGAAAAAGTAAATCAGCTTTTGGGAAAGGCTCACTAAAGAAGCAGCAGATGCAAAGGCAAGGAAGGAAACAGCTTCTGCAAGAGAAAGAGGTATTGCTTCCGCAGTTGGAACAGGCACAAAAAGCTGCAGAAAATGGGGGCAAAGGGAACCTGAGGAGATTCAACGCCTGATGCTTTCCATACAGAAAGAAAAAAGAGAATCTGAGCGTTATACAAATCTGGAAAATCTGTTCAGAGAAACAGAGAAGGCTTCCTGCAGATAGAGAAACTGGGACGGACGGTACAGAGCTGCAGAATCGTCAGAAAGAAATGAAAGCTGTGCTTGAAGAAAAACAAAAAGAATATCAGACAACAGACGGTGCAGAAAAAAAAAAGCAGAAACAGATTTCCGGAAAGAGAAAATAGATATTCTTTATGCAGGAATTTATAAGAACTGCGGAAATCTGGAGTTTCTTCAGACAAAAATCAGTGAACTGAAAATACAGTCCGGCGGGAAGAACAATTTGTGAAACAGATAAAAAAAAGGATTTGACTGATCTGGAAGAGAAAATTGTTTCCGGTGGGAATCCTGGAAATTAAAGAGAACAGTCTGGTCATAACGTTTGCAGCAGATAGAGAAAATAGAAGATCAGCAGAAACGGTATCAGGATCTGGAAAAGGAAGCAGAGAGAAAAAAAAGGGTTATCTGACAGCTTCTCAGAAACGGACAGAAATAAAAGAAATTTTAAACAAAATGGAGCAGGCCTATCTGGATGCGCAGGCGGGTGTTCTGGCAGCAGATCTTCAGGATGGGATGCCATGTCCGGTATGTGGTTCTGTTCATCATCCGAAGCTCACACAGATTCCGAATGAAGTTCCCACAGAAGAACAGCTGAAAAAACAGAAAAAGTTAACAGAAGCTGCGGAAAAAGCGGCATCTGACGCAAGTGTGCAGGCAGGAGAGGCAGCAGGACTGATGCAGCGCTGCAGGGAAGAACTGACAGAAGGGGTTAAAGGTTATATAGCGCAGTTTCTGCCAAAAGAGGAGACACAAGAGATACTTCGAAAGGAACTTCCTGATCATGAAATATGTTTATTTGTAAAAATCAGGAAAGCAGTGTACAGACAGGATTGAAGAAATCAAAAACAGAAAAAGTTCATCAGGATTTACTGAAGAAAAAGGAAAGAGTTCATCACACAGTCAGAACAACATGCAAAAGAATTTCAGAAATTACAGATCAGTCTTGAAAAGAGGAAGAGCCAGCTGGAAAGTATTCAGGAACAGCTGCAGAATCAATTGACGAACCTGTACTGACATGGATCCATGAAGAAGATATAAGACAGAGAATGAAAACTGATCCGGAACTGTCACAGGATCACAGCGGTGAAATAGTGTATCAAAAGGAAATCTGTAATGTATCACAGGCTTTGCTGCAGGGAAAGAGAGCAGCAGAATGGCTGAAACAGCAGCAAAATATTCTGGGACAGAAACAAAAGGATCTGACAGCACTTCTGGAACAGAGAAAACTTCTGGAGATGCAGATTGGTAAGACTCAGGCAGAACTCACAACGATCACAGACCAGATCAATCAGAATCAGCAGCAGACAGCAGCAGAGAAATCCAGATATGAGCAGCTGCAGAAGCAGAGAGAGAATATGGAAAAAGAGCTGGGTGAGAGGACAAAGGAAGAAATCCTGTCTCAGATCCAGCTTAAGACTGAGGAACAAAAGAAGCTTTTGAAATACATTATAAAACAGTAACAGAAGCGAGAGAAGTATTAGAAAAGAGAATGACAGAACTGGATTCGGTAATTGCATCTCTGACAGAACAGTTAAAAGAATCCATAAGTATTTCAGCTGAGGAACTGAATGCTCAGAAAGAAAACTTTGCACAGCAAAAGAAATCACTTTCAGAAAATCGTGATGAAATCCATGCCCGCCTGGAAATCAACAGTGACATGTATGAAAAAATCCGCAGACAGCAGACAGAACTTCTGAAAACGGAAACCCGCTGGAAGTGGATGAAATCTCTCTCAGACACTGCCAATGGTACGATCACGGGTAAGGCAAGGATCATGCTGGAAACTTACATCCAGATGCAGTATTTTGACCGCATTCTTGCGCGTGCCAATATCCGTCTGATGACTATGAGCAGCGGTCAATACGAGTTAGTTCGCAGAAAAGAAAACAAAGAGCAGGGTATGGAAAACCGGTCTGGAACTGGATGTAGTAGACCATTACAATGGAACTGTTCGAAGTGTCAAAACGTTATCAGGCGGTGAATCTTTTCAGGCATCCCTGTCTCTGGCACTTGGTCTTTCTGATGAAATTCAGTCAAGCTCCGGCGGAATCCAGCTTGATACCATGTTTGTGGATGAAGGTTTCGGATCTCTGATGAAGATGCCCCTGATCAGGCAATCCGCGCATTGAAGGATCTCAGTCAGAAGCAGACTGGTGGGGATTGTTTCCCATGTAGCAGAGCTGAAAGAACGTATTGATAAGAAGATCATAGTAACAAAGAAACGGACAGAAGATGGAGTTGGAAGTACAATCTGTATAGAAGGATGAAGTGGCAGAATCCCTTGATTTTACTGGGGTTATGCCACTTTTTATGTTTAAAAGAATGTTGTATGGAAACACTACTTTAAAATTTTTTGATTTTTTTATTTAATTCTTTTGGCTGGTAATATTTTTGTCTAATCCAAGGCCGGTAACTGCATTTAGTGAAGTACAGATTTCTGAACTGGTGTAGGCTGACATATAGCACATGTCTTCAATATTAACAACATTCATACTGTTCAGCGTTTTAATGATGCTGTCTACAGTGAAATGTGTGCCATATAGATCGAGTTTCTTTTCCATCAGCCGATAGATCAGTAATGCAGTATAACAGATCATGAAATGGGCAATGATGCGCTCACGTTTCTGATGAAAAACCGGACGTGCTGAAAAATTTGTCTTCATTACCCTGAAGCAGTCTTCAATCTTATATCTGTTTGCGCTGACTTCTAATATATCTTTTGCAGGATCATCAAGATTTGTAGCAACAGCGTAAAAACCATCGTACTTTTCTTCTGCTTCGATCGCAGCCAGATCAAGCGCATATTTATCAGTTACTGTTTCTCCGGACTTTGTAGAAGAAGTACGCTTGATAAAACGTGTTACATCATGAGGACCTTTTTTTGTAAGTCTCGATCTAAATTTTTCAAAAGTTTTTTGCCCGTTCAATCTGGCGGCTGCGTATATAACGCTGGTACTCCATCATTTTTCTCGAAAAGGAAACGATGATCTTTTTGTGGAACGACTGCTTTTGATCTTATCCGTCTGACTGAACCGTTCTTACAGATTTTTTCTTCATATAATCCCAGGTCAAAAAGCCTTATCCGCAGGAATGATCTTGTAGATCCGGTCATTGTATAGATCTTTATTTCCAGGCATGTATTTATCGAACGTTTTCATATCCTGGATGGTTGCCGGTTCATCTGTTGAAAGCAGTCTGTATCCCGTATCGTTGAATACAGCCTGCTGTAAGATAGCAGAAAGCTTTTTATGGATTGCGTAACGATAAAAGCCCTGCCTCCCATGGCATTGAAATTTCTGATATTCAAAGAGCCAAGCCCGGCATCGGCACAGTAAATAAATTTTTGCCATCCAGCATTTTTTGTAAGCTGTTTTTCCAGTGGAACAGCAGTTGTCTGTTCATTATCAGAACCAGAAGTAATGCACATGGAAAGAGGAATCCCATCTTTATCCATGAACAATCCCATTTCGACGATCGGATTGGGACGATGCTCTTTACTTGGTCCGTATTTCCGCAGTCCCTTTATGGTCTCGCCGGTTATTTCATCTACATAATCTTCATCATCCGATTCGATTTCAAAGTAGTAGTTTGAGCAGTCATAAAAACATACAGAAGTATCTCTTTTTACGATCTTGCAGCTGGCATGATAGAGATGGGAGATATATTCCTCATAATGTTCCTGCAGGATATCCATTGTACGGAGGATATGGACATAGCCAAACTCAGGCTGTTCATAGTAACTGCTGAGATTCTGGTATGTTCCAAGTTTCGAATCCGGATGAAGGATTCTGGAACAAGTCAGGAATCGGTTGACCAGGTTTGGATCGAATTCATTTTTCATATCAGCAGTAGCCGACTGGAAGAAAGAACCGATTTCCAGTTCATGGTAGAACTGCTGAAGGAAAAATACCCGATATTAAACAGGGTGCTGTTTGAACTTATGGCATTTGTAGCCTTGATCTTTTCGGCAAAATCAACTTTGATTTCTAAAGATACTTTGTTTTTCTTTTTTATACTCCTCGTTATATTTTCTGACCTGTTCTTTTGCATAAGCAAGAGGGTCATCAGTAATTTTAGAAGTTCAGAATGCTTTCCGATACGGGCTACATTTGTTTTGTAGTTGTTTTCTTTCCATTACTGATTCCCATTTGGATAAAGTAGGTGGGATCCTTGGATTTACGGTCATAATTGAGTTTAATACCTCATTATATCACATATAAAGATAAATACAACTCCGTACAACATAAAAATAAATAAAATTTGACATAAAAAGCCCGCATTTCTGCGGTTTATAGTAATTTTATTTCTCGCAAGTGTCGAAGCCCCCGACCAGATCAATCAGAATCAGCAGCAGACAGCAGCAGAGAAATCCAGATATGAACAGCTGCAGAAGCAGAGAGAGAATATGGAAAAGAGCTGGGTGAAAGGACAAAGGAAGAAAATCCTGTCTCAGATCCAGCTTAAGACTGAGGAACAAAAGAAGCTGAAATACATTATAAAACAGTAACAGAAGCGAGAGAAGTATTAGAAAAGAGAATGACAGAACTGGATTCGGTAATTGCATCTCTGACAGAACAGTTAAAAAGAATCCATAAGTATTTCAGCTGAGGAATTGAATGCTCAGAAAAGAAAACTTTGCACAGCAAAAAGAAATCACTTTCAGAAAATCGTGATGAAATCCATGCCCGCCTGGAAATCAACAGTGACATGTATGAAAAAATCCGCAGACAGCAGACAGAACTTGAAAACGGAAACCCGCTGGAAGTGGATGAAATCTCTCTCAGACACTGCCAATGGTACGATCACGGGTAAGGCAAGGATCATGCTGGAAACTTACATCCAGATGCAGTATTTTGACCGCATTCTTGCGCGTGCCAATATCCGTCTGATGACCATGAGCAGCGGTCAGTACGAGTTAGTTCGCAGAAAAAGAAAACAAGAGCAGGGTAGGGAAAACCGGTCTGGAACTGGATGTGTAGACCATTACAATGGAACTGTTCGAAGTGTCAAGACCTTATCAGGCGGAGAAACATTTCAGGCATCTCTGTCTCTGGCACTGGACTTTCTGATGAAATTCAGTCAAGCTCCGGCGGAATCCAGCTTGATACCATGTTTGTGGATGAAGGTTTCGGATCTCTGGATGAAGATGCCCTTGATCAGGCAATCCGCGCATTGAAGGATCTCAGTCAGGGAAGCAGACTGGTGGGGATTGTTTCCCATGTAGCAGAGCTGAAAGAACGTATTGATAAGAAGATCATAGTAACAAAGAAACGGACAGAAGATGGAGTTGGAAGTACAATCTGTATAGAAGGATGAGATTTTATGGTCAAGCGGATAAAATCATCCGCTTTGCTAAGGGCGTCGCTACATCGAATAACTGTTTCACAGTGTATCAGAAGGTTACTCTCCTCCTGATACAAACAAGTTGTTGCGTATTGTTTTTTGCAAACCGGATCCCTGGGGACTTACTTGATTCGGTTAAAAGGCAGTTACTAAAAAGTTATACAAAATTAACTTGACAGAATACCAGAGATAGTATATATTTAAGTTATGAAGTTAGACATAAATAACTCAAACTGCTGAACGATCTGTTGAAGGTCTTTTATAGCAGTAATTCAAGCTTTGCAGCAAACAAAAAGCAATAAATGTTTCGTAAAAGCTTTATTTTTTGATAGATAGTTAGTGTGGCCTAACTAATATTTTGCCATTGAGAAAGGGAATCATAACATGCTGGGAGAAATCTGTGATCGAACATTGTTCACCTACATTAGCATCTATTAAAACCGGAAATCTTTTTACATATAAATATGAATCTGAGGAAGAATTATGGGAAAGCGTGAAGGCTTTAATGAATGTGTAAGAGAAAAAGGCGTTTCCCTCACAGTACTTCGCAGGAGTGAGAAAAAGGCGCTGATTTATGTCTGCCGGTTCTCAAGCCTTGAAAGAGATCTGAAGAAACCTGGTGTTGCGATTTCATAAAGAAGTATGGGTATGAGAGTACAGATCCTGCATATGCACTTGAGAGACTGAGAAGCCGCCTGGCCCAGAGAGAAAGATTTTCCTCATGAAATCGGATTATTTCTGGGATATCCGCTGGGAGATGTGATCGGATTTATCAAGAATGCAGGGCAGAACTGTAAATGTGTAGGTTGTTGGAAGGTTTACTGCAATGAATGTGAGGCAATAAAGGCTTTTGCCAGATTTAAGAAATGTACCAGCGTGTATGTACGTCTCTGGAATCAGGGAAGAAGTGTACGTCAGCTGACGGTGGCAGCGTAAGAAAGAAGCTATATACAGTAATATAGCAGGGATGGAGAGTTCGTTTAAGAATCAGTATAATAGAAAAGCCGTATGACTTTTTATTATAATATAAATCATGGCTTTGCGGCAAAGAAAAAGGCAGAGCAAATTTAAGGAGGATTTTAATCATGAGTAAAGTAGCAGTTGTTTATTGGAGCAGTACAGGTAATACAGAAGCAATGGCAAACGCAGTTGCAGACGGAATCAGGGAAAAAGGCGGCGAAGCTGTTCTTCATACCTGTGAGGATTTTGACGGTTCTAAAGTTGCTGAATATGATGCAATCGCCTTCGGATGCCCTGCAATGGGAGATGAAGTTCTCGAAGATACAGAATTCGAGCCAATGTTTGACGGATGCAAAGATGCCCCTGAAAGGCAAGAACATCGCTCTGTTTGGTTCTTATGGATGGGGAGACGGCGAATGGATGCGTAACTGGGAAGAGTCCTGTAAAGAAGCAGGTGCAAATCTTGTATGCGACAGCGTGATCTGCCAGGAAGAGCCAGATGATGAAGCTACAGATGCTTGCAAAGCTTTAGGTGCTGCATTAGTATAACAGAATAGATAAGATAAGAAATACCGGAGACTGTCTGCATGAATATGCGGCAGTCTCCTTTTTTCGGTTGATAATATTTACAGAAACTGTTTTGGGATTATACTATTTATTAATAGTGAGTTCAGTTTTACAGACATTTACAGGCAGTCGCAATGTACAGGCGGAGATGGCGTTTGGGCTGAAATGATTTTTATAAAAAATATAAAATAAGGGAGATACAACAATGAATCAGAGAGAAAGAATGTTAAGCGGACTTCCATATAAGGCATGGCTAGATGGTCTGGAGGAAGACAGACAGGCATGCAAGCAGAAAATCTATGATTTTAATCAGCTACCGCCATCCAGACAGAGTAAGGAAGCGCCTCAGATGATCAAGAATATTTTTGGAAAAACAGGCGAAAATGTCTGGGTGGAAGCACCATTCCACTGTGACTATGGCTGGAACATTGAAGTAGGTGAGAATTTCTATTCCAATTATAATCTGACAATCCTTGATGTGGGAAAAAGTAACATGTGGAAAAAATGTTCAGATCGCGCCAAATGTCTCCATTTATACAGCGGGTCATCCGTTCATCGGACAGCCGTAATTCAGGATATGAATACGGAATTCCTGTGGTAAATGGGAGATAATGTGGATCGGCGGAAATACAGTGATTCTTCCGGGTGTTACCGTTGGAAGTAATGTAGTTGATCGGTGCAGGAAGTGTAGTATCCAAAGATATCCCGGATAATACGATCGCAGCTGGAAATCCATGTAAAGTAATCCGCGAGATTACAGACGAAGACAGAATCTATTACTTTAAGAAACAGAAATTTGATATGAGGCGTGGGAAGAAGTAAAGAATAAAAAATAAATAGCAGAACTGACAGTTTGCCTATGTCAAAATCCCGAGACATACTTTGCGAAGCGTGTTGCTGTGAACGGGTGAACAGTAATCAATTCCACAAAATACAGGTAATAATAGACAGGAGATGATGCATTCATCTCCTGTTTATGTTACAACAAATATGATAAATATGGGAGTTGTCTCAGTAATGGAAATTTGCAGATATCCAGAATTGGATGGAAGGAATATACAGATGGAGGCAGAAGATGCTGACAGAACAGAAATTTGACATTATCTGAAAAAGGAGAGAGAAATGAGTCTGAAAATTGAAAAGAAAATGAAGGAAACAAAAGATACGGTATTTTTTGACCGGAGATTAGATACAGCAACTGCACCCCTGAATTGATACTTTTGCCGAGAAAGAGTTGATCAATACTCAGAACTTGTGGATTTTGCAGGGCTTGAATATATTTCATCAGCCGGCACTGCGTGTTATTCTGAAATGCAGAAATTTATGAATGTAAAGGAACTATGAAATTGATTCATGTGAGTGATATCATACAGGATGTATTCGATGATTACGGGATTTGCAGACATACTGTCAATCGAATGACTGTGGCTGTAAAGATACAGAACCGCACAGCGAAAAGGAGGATTCTATTTACCTGAACTGAATGAAGGGAAGGAGAAGTGGATTTGAAAAGTATTACAGAAGAAGCAAAAATAGAGAATATAGCGGTAATTACAGATTTTGTAAATTCCATACTGGAAGCAAATGGATATTCTGCAAAAGTACAGATGGAGATAGATATTGCGATAGATGAGATATTTGGCAATATTGCCTATTATGCTTATACGCCAAAACCGGAGAGCAACTGTACAGGTTGAAATAAAGAATTTTCCTGAAAGACTGGAACTGACGTTTATAGACAAAGGGCATTCCTTATAATCCATTAGAAAATAGCAATA
>VOFB01002216.1_pt1 | contig 24779 bp, 33 predicted proteins | sample 5384141 | NCBI WGS metagenome assembly VOFB01 (sample SAMN12384721, study PRJNA508395) | human gut metagenome | isolation source: healthy gut A | host: Homo sapiens | reverse complement strand
GATCAAATTTCTTCCGGTCGGGTGTTTACAAAAGGTAGAAAGATGTTATAATCTGTGTGTGGTTTTGAAGGTATGTAAAACTTCAGAGAGATAATCCTCGATAGCTCAATGGCAGAGCATTCGGCTGTTAACCGAAGGGTTGTTGGTTCGAGCCCAACTCAGGGGAGTTGAAAAATCCTGTAAACATCGGTGTTTGCAGGATTTTTTGTTATCAATCAATTCTTTCAAAAATAAAAAAATCAAGGTTCCATGTGTAGCGAAAAGTGAACCAAAAACTTATCAATGTATATCTACGGAATGCACGAAAAGTATTTGTGCATTCCGTCAAGACCTCATGCAAATCTGTATGGGGTTTTTATTTTTTCCCGCATCATTTTAATAAAACTCAAACAAAAATTAAACAATCTATAAATAATGAGCTGATATTCTTGTATCATCAAATGAAACAGAAAATATTCAAAGAGAAAAGGAGAATAGAATTGTGGCAAAATCAAAACTGATAAAGACAAATGAAAAAATTGCGGAAGTCGTGGTTGGCGGCTACAAAAAAAAAATCGAGGAAGGAGCAGTTGGCGGATTTAACAAAATTGCTGATAAGTTCGTGGACAATTTTCTGACGAAAGAAGGAGAGTCCGTAGAAGAAGCAAAGGTGCGGTTGGAGGCGGAGAGGAAAGAAAGAGAAGCAAAGAGTATGGCAAAGAGGGAGGAACGTGAGCAGAAACAGAAGGCGATGCTGGAGGCAAATATACAGAAAATAGAAGCCGCCAGATTGGAAGCAAGAAGAAAGGCAGGTCATGAATAATGAAAAAGAGTACATTTGTAGCAATGATTTTAGGAACAATTGGAGGGATTTTGTTCACACTTGGTATGTGTATGGCGTTAATTCCGGAATGGAATGCGTTCCAGCCGGGAGTCATTATGGGAGTGGTTGGTGCAGTCGTGCTGCTTATTATGGTGCTTGTATGGAGAAAGATGGAAAACAAGGCCCCCATCAAGTTGTCAGGAAAGACGATCGGTGCGACATTGATTGAATTGTTGGTGCGCTACTGCTGGGTGTCGGTATGTGTCTGACGATGGTATGGAGCAATATGGTTGCCGGTATTATAGTTGGGATTATAGGGATTGTAGTTCTTTGTGTCTGATTCCATTCATCAAAGGATTAAAGTAATAAGAATTCAAAAGTTCGGGCTATGGTGGAAACTAGTGTACTGACCTGTTTACATTTCATCAAATGACTTGCCTGAATTTCCGTTTGCGGCGTTGTCGTCAATCGACGTAGCCACCGCTACGCCTCATTCCTCCGCCTTGCAAGACGAAAATTCATTCTTCGTCATTTGGCTGAAAGTAAACAGGCCAGTACACTAGTGAACGAGACAGTACACTAGACACAAATTACAAACAATATCTGTATATAATACAATATGTTAAAAAATGCCCTTAAATTTGTAAAACGGGAGATAAAAGGATGAATTTGCAACGGATGACCGATATTTTAAAAAAGATATTCAAGCTGCCGCCAGTCCCCACGGTATTGATTTCTATCCCATCATTTGTGTTTTCTAATATATGTGCTTGCAAATGATATGGAAAACATGGCGATTTCATATGTTGCGTATATATTGTCGGCATATGCTATGGTGATCACTATTACAGGCATGTCAGGGGTTATACGCCTGACCAGGCACGGGATTGAAAATCATCCTTTTGTGAAGAAAGCATTAAGCATTCCCTTATTTGATAGATATTTGAAAGAGCAGAGTTCGGACGGAAACATCTCTATATCAGGGATTATTTATCAATCTGCTGTATGTGGCATTGAAATTCTGTTCTGGGGTATATTACCGCTCCATTTGGTTTTACTCACTTGCCTTTTATTATCTTTTTGCTGGCAGTCATGCGTTTTTCTTTACTCCATTATGTGAGAAGCCGGAAGGATGACAGAGTTTCCCAGTTGAAAAGGTATCGCTTTTGCGGGATTATTTTACTATTTATGAACCAGGCCCTGGCGGCTATTGTGGTCATTGTCGTAAAACAGAATAAAGGCTTTGAGTATTCCGGGTTTTTAATCTATGCAATGGCGCTCTATACCTTTTATGCAGTTATAACGTCCGTCATAAATGTGGTAAAATTCAGAAAAAATATGGAAGCCCCGTTATGTCAGCTGCAAAAAGTAATCAGTCTGACGGCTGCATTGGTGTCTATGCTTTCTTTGGAAACGGCAATGTTAGCACAGTTTGGCAGGGATGATGTGAGGCTTCGGCAGATTATGATATCAGCTACCGGTACAGGCGTCTGTGCCATTGTATTGGGAATGGCTGTTTTTATGATTGCAAAATCGACAAAAGCGTTAAAGAATCAATAGCAGGAGGTAGTGTTTTTATGATAAATATACTTGTGGTAGAAGATGATGGAACATTAAATCAGATTGTTTGCACCTACTTAAATGACAGTGGATTTCAGGCGAAAGGCTGTCTGTCTGTGAACGAGGCATATGAGGAAATGTATCATAATCTGTATGAACTGATTATTTCGGATATCATGATGCCGGAAATAGACGGGTTCGAGTTTGCACGGACAGTCAGGGAGGTTAATAAAACAATCCCTATTTTATTTATGTCGGCAAAAGACGATCTGCCATCGAAACAGAAAGGATTTCAGTTGGGAATTGACGACTATATGGTGAAGCCTATTGAGCTGGATGAATTATTGCTGAGGGTTCGGGCATTGTTACGCAGGGCAAATATTGAGATGGAGCGGAAAATAACAGTAGGAAATCTGGTTTTGGATGCAGACGGTATGACTGCGGAAATGGATGGAGAGGAAATAGGTCTGACAACAAGGAGTTCCGCATCATTTATAAGTTGTTGTCGTACCCCAAAAAAGACTTTTTCCAGGGCGCAGCTTATGGATGAGTTTTGGGGCGTGAACAGTGATACCAGTCTGCGGGCGGTAGATGTCTATGTGACAAAACTTCGATAAACTGTCAGGCTGTGATGGATTTAAAATCGTGACCGTAAGGGGACTGGGTTATAAGGCGGTGCTGCAATGAAAAAATAAATCATAATAAATATGGCAGGATAAATGAAAGCCGTTTTCCCCATCGCTTTTTGCGGTTTATCTGGGGACACTTCTTTTTGATGTCCGGTATTCACACTGGTTTGCTTGTTTTTATGGATCGGGTGAGGTGGAATGGAGTCACTCAGTCTGTGGTCCCTATCTTGTATTGGAGTATGATTGCCGTCGGGCTTACCTTGTTTGCAAGAAGGGAAATACGCCGTACTTATGAGAAACCAATGCATATGCTCATGGAAGCTGCCGAGCGGGTGGCAGACGGTGATTTTTCCGTCTATGTGCCTGCGCTTCATACCGCTGATAAGCTGGATTATCTGGATATTATGATTATGGATTTTAATAAGATGGTGGAGGAGTTGGGGAGTATTGAAACACTGAAAACAGATTTTGTTTCCAATGTGTCCCATGAGATGAAAACGCCCATTGCCATTATAAAAATTATGCGGAACTGTTGCAGGCAGAACATATAACGGAAGGACAGAGGAAAGAATATGCAAAGTCCGTGGAAAATGCCGCAGTAAGGCTTTCTGACCTGATCGGAAATATATTGAAACTGAATAAGCTGGAAAACCAGAGGATTACGCCGGACATAAAAGTTTATGATGTGTGCAGGCAGTTGTGTGAATGTATCCTTCAGTTTGAAGAATCATGGGACGAAAAAGAGATAGAGCTGGAAACAGAGATTGAGGACGTGGCAATGATAAGAGCCGATGCAAGTCTGGTGGAACTGGTATGGAATAATCTGCTGTCCAATGCCATAAAGTTTACAAAACCGGGAGGAAAAGTTGCAGTCAGACAGACATCGGATGAGAAACAGATAAAAATCTCCGTATCTGACAATGGATGCGGCATGAGCAAAGAGAGCATGGAACATATTTTTGATAAATTCTATCAGGGGGATACTTCTCACTCGAAGGAAGGAAATGGACTTGGGCTTGCATTAGTACAGCGGGTATTGGAACTTATGGACGGAGATATTCAGGTTGTCAGTGAGGAAGGAAAAGGGAGTATATTCACCGTAGTATTGCCAGCGGCTGACATCGATTATGCCAGAGGAGGATTGTAATGGAGGATACGGGCAGGCAAAGGAAAAATTTTGTGGGATATGAATATAAAGAAATCATTGCTGAAAGCAGCAGGGTGTTGTTTCTGTTAGATGGGTATGAATGTTTTGGATGGGAATTGGAGGAAAGACTGACAGAAAACAGAGAAAGTAAAAATCCTCTTATCAGAAAAAAGGCAGTTCTTCATTTGAAACGGAATCGCAAGATTATCAATAAAGTGGAACTTACAAGGCTGCAAAGAAATTTTGAAGCGTGTATGAAAGAAATAGAAACATTAGAAAAAATCCAAAACGTCTGTTGCAACGATATACGCACTTGTTGTGGGGATTATAGGCACGGCGTTTATGGCGGGTTCGGTATTTGCAGTGACAGCGCAGCCGCCTTTTTGTCATTTTATCAATTCTTCTTGCTGTCCCCGGATTTATCGGTTGGATTATTCCTTATTTTCTTTATAAAAAAGGGTAGCAGGGAAGCAGACCGAAAAGTTGGAGTCGTTGATAGATCAAAAGCGTGATGAAATTTACGAAATATGTGAAAAGGGCAATAAACTATTATATTAAGAACAGAGTGCCATTCGATACAATTTTGATGTACCGGATGGCTTTTTTTCTTATCAGGAGGAGGGTCTTTATGATTGGCAATAGATTTGATGAAGAATCTGTGCCATTTCTTCCGGAGTTTCTTTTTTGCCCCATGCAAAGTCCAGGAAATATACAAGTTAAACAGAGAACCTGTAAAAAGCCTGTAAGGTATAGAAGTGCTCAATATTATCTTCTGGTTTCAGCCAGGTTTCTGTCATATAATTGCTGATTGCATTCAGAAGAACGTGACAGGCCGCTTTGAAACAGGCTTTCCAGATAATTCTGATACTTTTTAAAATAAGAAAAGCAGTGAATCAAATTTGTCATATCATAATAAATGCCCTGGCAGGTATATGTTTTCCGGTCCTCTTTGTAATCATTTATAATATCTTCCATATACAAGGAAAAAAAATATCCTCTTTTGATTTGTAGTTGCGGTAATAGGCCATTCTTGAGACACCGGCCTTTTCTGTAAGTTCAGAGATTGAAATATCATATAGAGGCTTCTCTTTCAGCAGCTGCATCAATGCAGTTGTCATACATTCCCGAACCAGCAGGTTTGCTTGATTTTTCCTTCGTTGCTCCATAAACAAAATTCCCCTTTTTGTCACAGTTAGCGGTGTGTATATTGAATTAAAATCTAAAAAGTGTTACAATTTGTCACACTTAATTATAAACGGAACAAAAAAAAGTTCAAGGAAAGAAGAGAAAAGTATGGGTGAATATGTGATTAGCTGCTGTTCAACGGCAGATTTGACAGAAAAGCATTTCAGGGAACGGGGAATCTTTTAGTGTGTGTTTTCATTATGAATTGGACGGCAAAGAATATGCGGATGACCTTGGCAAATCCGTTCCATTTGATGAATTTTATCAGGCGATGCAGCAGGGAGCTGAAACAAAAACTTCACAGGTAAATGCAGAGGAATTTGAGGCATATTTCGAGACCTTTTTGAGAGAAGGGAAGGACATTCTTCATGTATCTCTGTCTTCTGCCCTTTCTGGTGTGATGAATTCAGCGATGATTGCCAGGGAAAATCTGGCGGTACGTTACCCGAAACAGAAGATTTTTCTGGTAGATTCTTTGGGGGCGTCTTCCGGATATGGTTTGCTCATGGATAAGCTTGCAGATCTGCGGGATCAGGGAGAAAAATAGAAGCAGTCTATGAGTGGGCAGAAGAACATAAACTGAATCTGCACCATTGGTTTTTTTTCCACCGATCTTACTTTTTTATATCAAAGGGGGCAGAATATCAAAGACAGCTGGAGCGATCGGAGGATTACTGAATATTTGTCCGCTTTTGAATATGGATAGCAGGGATGTCTGACACCGAGATTCAAGATACGCACAAAAAGAAAGTAATCCGTGCCATCGTAGATAAGATGGAGGAGTTTGCTGTTGATGGACTTGATTATTCCGGAAAATGTTATATTTCGCAATCAGGCTGTTATGAAGATGCAAAAGAAGTGGCTGATCTTGTGGAACAGCGATTTCCCAAACTGCATGGAAGCGTGGAGATTAATCACGTAGGAACTACGATTGGCAGCCATACTGGTCCGGGAACAGTAGCATTATTTTTCTGGGGGTGCAAGAGGGTTGACTAGAAAAGAAAACATAGCAAAGATGATTCGTATCGTCACAACCCCTCCTATATTAATTACGGCATTGATTTTGATACTTTCCATAAGCAGGGATGATATTTTTCGGGGAATGGGAGAGATTCTGATGTCAATTTTATTACTTGAATGGTTCCTGTTCTTGCCTATCCTCTTCAGCGGATTCTGCCCGGATGGAAAGAAGGAGGCCGGGAGGGGCAGCAGAGAAATCTTGCCTTTGTCCTGAATCTTGCAGGTTATATGTCTGCTTTGATCCTGGGATATCTGTCAGGGCGGAAAAAATCTGAAATTAATTGATATTACCTACTTTTTGTCCGTTGTTATTCTGACGGCATTTAATAAATTTATTCATATACGTGCAAGCGGACACGCATGCGGTGTAACAGGTCCGCTTTTGTTGTTGCTGTATTTTACAGGATGGGCGGTGCTGATTCCTTGTCTGGCGATGGCAGCGGCGATAGTCTGGTCTTCACTTGAATTAAAGCGGCACACCAGACAAGAGTTGGCGTACGGCGCAGGGACGTGTTTGATTGCCTTTTTTTCTGCACGGTGGATACTTGGAATATGAGTTGAGAGAAAAAGAGAGTATGTACAGGAAGAAGGAGGTTTTACCTATGAAAACAGCTGTTATGACGGACAGTAATAGCGGAATTATGAAAGCTGAGGCTGAGGCAATGGGAATATTTCTGATTTCCATGCCTGTCATTATCGATGGAAAGGTTTGTTATGAAGGCGTTGATCTTACGCAAGAGAGTTTTTACAATAGCCTTACCGGCGGAAGAGAAGTATCCACTTCCCAACCTTCGCCCGGGGAGGTTATGGAGCTTTGGGATGAGATTCTGAAGGCAGGATATGAGGAAGTGATTTATATTCCTATGTCCAGCGGGCTCAGCAACTCCTGTGAGACTGCCATTGGGCTATCCAGAGAGTATGAGGGGAAAGTGATGGTGGCGGATAATCATAGAATTTCCGTAACTATGCGGGAATCGGTGTTAGAAGCGAAACGAATGGCGGATATGGGAGCATCTGCAAAAGAAATCAAGGAGCAGTTGGAGACATATGCCTATGATGCCAGCATCTATATCGCAGTGAATACTCTGGAGTTTTTGGAAAAAGGCGGCAGAGTTACGGCAGCCGGGGCTGCTCTCGGAGCAGTTTTGAATGTAAAACCGATTCTTACGATCCAGGGAGGAAAGCTGGATGCCTTTGCCAAGGTCCGGGGAATGAAGAAATGTAAGAATAAAATGATTGAGGCGCTTCAAAAAGATCTGGATACCAGGTTTGCTGAGGTAGACAGAAAACAGATTCAATTTGGAGCAGCAGGGGCGGGTTTAAGCAAGGAGGAAGCAGAAGAGTGGAAGAATGCTTTGGCGGAGGCCTTTCCTGGGGCTAACGTATATTATAATCCCCTGTCTTTTAGTATCGGATCTCATACCGGTCCGGGAGCAATTGGGGTTGGAATGTGTGACCCGGATATGACGAAGTGCAAGACTGCCTTTAACGCATTTTTCCATGCATTAAACGTAAAAATGCATTTTCCTTAAATATAGGTTGCTGTATCATAAGTGCCGAGATAACTTTTGACCCAAACATCATAACATGCGATAGGAGGCAGGAGAGAAAAATGAATCATTCTAATATTTATGTGGCGGACGAAGGGCGCTATGAGAAAATGATATATAATCGGGTAGGACGAAGCGGTCTGAAATTTCCAGCTGTTTCATTGGGCTTCTGGCACAATTTTGGTTCGAAGGATAATTATGATAATATGAGGGCTATGTGCAGGACTGCATTTGATTATGGAATCACACAATTTGACTTGGCGAATAACTATGGTCCTGTTTACGGAAGCGCAGAGGAAAATCTGGGAAGAATTCTGAAGAGTGATTTTGCTTCTTACCGGGATGAACTTTTGATTACGACAAAGGCCGGATATGATATGTGGGCGGGACCCTACGGGGATTACGGAAGCAGAAAATATCTGATGGCGAGTATAGATCAAAGCCTGAAACGCCTGAATCTTGATTACGTGGACATTTTCTATCATCATCGTATGGATAAGGAGACACCGATAGAAGAAACAATGTTTGCTCTTGCAGATATTGTAAAGAGCGGAAAGGCTCTTTATGTGGGAGTGTCTAATTATGATGCGGAATACACGGAAAAAAAGCAGTAAATATTTTAAAGGAAACAGCATTGTCCGGTGATTGTAAACCAGAGAAAATATTCGATATTTGACCGCACAATTGAAGAGGACGGAGTCAAGGCGTACTGCAGGGAGGCTGGTGTGGGCATTATTGCTTATAGTCCGCTGGCACAGGGACTTCTGAGCGATAAGTATCTTCATGGAATTCCAAAGGATAGCCGTATTGCCCGTGATGATAGATTTCTTCATGCCAATGATCTGACGGAAGAACGGCTTGAGCAGATTAGAAGACTGAATGATCTGGCCCGACAGCGGGGAGAGACGTTGACCCAGATGGCTCTTTCCTGGGTATTGAAAGATGAAGGCGTATGTTCTGTTCTGATTGGTGCATCGAAACCACAGCAGATTATAGAAAATACTTCTGTGGTTTCCTGTGCAAAGTTCACGCAGGAAGAAATAAAAATGATAGACGAAATCTGTACCGGAAAACGGGCGGTAGTGTGATAACCCATCACGCATAAACAAAGTTAAATAAAATAGACGGGAAGAATCTCCAGGATAGATCTGTTTATCCAGGAGATTCTTTTTTATTATTGTGTGTGATACAGTTCAAAAAAAAGAATATCCGACCATGGATTCTGGTGCGCAGAGAATTTGCTTCGCATAAACATGATTACAATGTTGAAGATGCTTTTAGACGCATTTTTCCATGCGTTGAACACAAAAATGCATTTTCATTAAACATATAATGCTGTATATTAAGCATATGAAACAAAGAAAAAAAGCAGGAAAACAAAGGAGGTTCTTATGAAAAAGAAAGTAATAAGCGCACTGTTGTGCACGACAATGTTGGTATCCTTTATGACAGGGTGTGGAAACAAAAGTACATCTGATGAGCAAGACGTATCTTCTGACAGCAAGGTTGAAAAATCAGATGAAAAAGTAACAATCAGCTATGCATGTTGGGATTCCAATCAGGCAAAATTAATTCAGCAGATTGCGGATGAGTTTGAAAAAAAGAGAATCCAAATATCAAGATTGACATTCAGGTAAATGGATGGGATGATTATTGGACAGGTCTTGAGGCGGCAGGAACGGGAGGATCGCTTCCGGATACCTTCTGGATGCATTCGAATAATATTTACTATTATGGATCGAATGATCAGCTTTTGGATCTTACCGATTACATAGAGAAAAGTGACAAGGTAGATCTGGAAAATTATCCGGAAGGTCTGAATGAGATTTATAATATCGACGGAAAGCAGTATGCGATTCCGAAGGATTATGATACGATTGCACTTTGGGTATAATAAGACGCTTTTTGATGAAGCAGGGCTTGCTTATCCGGACGATACATGGACCTGGGATACGATGAAGGAAGCAGCAAGAAAGCTGACGAAGGATGACGGATCGCAGTATGGATTCTGCGCCGGACTTCATAATCAGGAAGGATATTACAACTTTGTTTATCAAAACGGAGGAAAAATTATTTCTGAGGACAGAAAAAGAATCTGGTTATAATGACGAAAAGACGATCCAGGGAATTGAAGAATACTTCAGTTATGTAAAGGAAGGTCTGTCACCGGAAATCTATGATGATCAGGCAAGGGCAGAGGCAATGCAGAATGGGTTGTGCGCGATGGGACTTTTGGTTCATGGAATCTTTCTGGTTTTGCGGCAACCGATTTTATGAAAGATAATTTTGACTGTGCAGTCTTGCCTTCCGCAAACGATGGAGGCCGCGCAACGATTTTTAACGGACTGGGCAATGCAATTGCAGCAACGACCAAACATCCGGATGAAGCATGGAAATGGGTTGAGTATCTGAGCAGTAAAGAAGGCCAGGAAAGACAGGCTGAACTGGGTATTGCAATTTCTGCATATAATGACACTGCGGATCAGTTTGCCGCTGCGTATCCGATGTTTCAGGCGAAGTGCTATATGGACATGATTGGTGACGCACAGATTCGTCCGTATTCCAATCAGACAAGTATATGGGAAGACAAAGCTTATGAGATGCTGAAAAATGCATATGCCGGAAAAGAAGATGTAAAGGCGGCGTGAAGCAACGGCTGAAATGATGAACGAGGCGCTGAAAGCCGAGTAACTGTTAAAAGATTTGAATGCGGCAGTATAAGACTGCCGTATTCTTAACGGGGAGAGAAGCAGATTGAAAAAAAAGTAAGCAAGAAAACATGGAATGAATGGTGCTGGGCCTGGTTTATGGTAGCGCCGACAATTATCGGATTATTGGTATTGAATATTATCCCTATTTTTGAGACTTTATATCTGAGCTTTTTAAGAGCGGAGCTTTCGGAAAGGGAAATATATTCGTAGGACTTGAAAATGATAAGACAATGCTTCAGGATGAGCAGGTCTGGTATGCAGTCAGGAATACGCTGGGTTATACATGCCTTGTCGTACCGCTTACAATTGTTATTGCGCTTTTGATGGCTGTAGCGCTGAATGGAAAATTAAAGGGAAAGGGGATTTATCGGACCATCTATTTTATCCCGATGGTGGCGGCGCCGGCAGCCGTAACGATGGTATGGAAGTGGCTGTATAATTACCAGTATGGACTGATTAATCATGTGCTGGAGAAGATAGGAATTCACGGTATTAAGTGGATTGACGACCCCAAAGTGGCTTTGACAGCGATTTCTATTATAGGAATCTGGAGTACGATCGGTTACAGTATGGTTTTGCTTCTTGCCGGTCTTCAGGAGATTCCGCGGGATTACTATGAAGCTTCCAGTATTGACGGAGCCAGTAAAGTAAGGCAGTTTTTTCTATTACTGTGCCCCTTGTATCGCCTACACTTTTCTTTTGTATTGGTGACAAGTATTATTACGGCGATGCAGGTTTTTGATGTGATTTATATGATGATAGACGTGACGAGTCCTTCCTATAATCACACGGTTTCACTGGTGTACCTGTTTTATAATAATTCCTTTAAGTATTCAAATAAGGGTTACGGCTCAGCTATTGCCATGCTGCTCTTGTTTATTATCATGATTCTTACCGTGATTCAGAACAAACTGCAGAAAAAGTGGGTTAATTATATGTAGGAGGAAGAGAAGAATGAAGAAAAAAAGAAAACAGTCTCCACAGTGGCTTTACATATTCTGTTGCTGATGGGTGCCTGCATTATGATTATGCCGTTTTTATGGATGGTATTAACTTCGCTGAAGACCGTGAGTGAATCCACCTCTATGAATCCGTTTGTGTTTTTTCCAAAAGCGCTTCAGTGGGATAATTTTAAGGCGGTAATTCAGCAGAATGACTTTATACGTCTGTATTTTAACACGTTTGCGATGATGTTTTTCAGGGTACTCTGCGCGGTATTATTCAGTGCGATGGCGGCTTACGCTTTTGCCAGACTTAACTTTCCGGGCAAAAATTTTCTGTTCGGTCTGGTATTGTTTCAGATGATGGTTCCCGCTCAGATTTTTATTATTCCCCAATACCTGATGGTGGATCGGATCGGAATGAGAAATACCGTCTTCGCACTTGTATTTCCCGGACTGGTAAGCGCATTCGGCACGTTTCTGATGCGGCAGTTCTTTATGGGCCTGCCAAGAGAATTGGAGGAATCCGCGCGGCTGGATGGATGTAATATTTGGCAGACTTTTTGGAAGATTATGCTGCCGCTTACAAAGTCAGGTCTGGTTGCACTGGGGATTTTACGGCATTATTCTCTTTTAAAGATTTGATGTGGCCGTTGATTGTAAATACAAATTCTGATGCAGCCACATTGTCTTCGGCTCTGGCGAAGATTTCCAGCGCTTATTCTGTAAATTATCCGCAGCTTATGGCTGCAGCTGTGCTGGCTATCTGGCCGATGCTGGTGGTATACATTATTTTTCAAAAACAATTTATTGAGGGTGTTGCAACATCAGGAGGAAAATTATAAATGGCCATTATTTACTCGGATACATCAAAGGAAATACATATTTTTAATGACCAGATCAGTTATATCATTCAGATCCTCGATAATGGCGAACTTGGAAATTTATATTACGGAAAAAAAAGTTGATCATAAGGAGGATTTTTCATATCTTCTGGAGGGAGGACTCCGCTCATTGGCAGTCTACACAAAGGAAGACGATTACTTTATGAGTCCTCAGTATACCAAAATGGAATATCCCTGTGCAGGAAGAGGAGATTTCCGTGAACCTGCATATGAAATCTGTCAGGAAAACGGCAGCAGAATTGTATGTATGGAGTATCAGGGGCATGAGATTTACAAAGGGAAAAAACAGCTGGAAGGACTGCCGGCTACATATGTGGAAAATGCCGAGGAAGCTGATACGGTAGAGATACTGCTTACGGATAAGCTGCTTCAGTTGGATTGTATCTTGTCGTATACCGTGTTTCAGGATTATCCGGTTCTTACAAGGAATGTGCGTTTTGTAAATAGGGGAAGTCAAAGGTAGCGCTTGAGAGAGTTCTGAGCGCAAGTATTGATCTTCCGGACGCAGAGTATGAGATGCTAAGTCTCACCGGAGCATGGGCCAGGGAGAGATATCCAAAGGCGAAAAGCTTGCGCACGGAGTCCAGGGACTGGAAGCAGATGCGGATGCAGCAGTGCGGAGTTTAATCCTTTTCTTGCGCTGAAGCGTCCCGGTGCGTCGGAGAATCTTGGAGAGGTATTGGGATTCAGTCTTGTATACAGCGGAAACCATATGGAGCAGGTCTGCGTTGATACCTGTGATATGGCGCGGGTGCAGTTGGGGATTCATCCGGAAGGGTTTGAATGGGAACTGAATACGGGAGAAGCTTTTCAAAGTCCGGAAGCGGTTATGGTATATTCCTGTCAGGGCCTGAATGGGATGAGCCAGACTTACCATAAGCTTTTTATAGAACGAGACTGGCACGCGGATATTGGCGGGATCGCGAACGTCCGATCTTAATCAATAACTGGGAAGCCACCGGAGCCGCATTTACGGAGGAGAGCATTTTGCGGATTGCGAAGACGGGAAAAGAACTGGGTATGGAGCTCTTCGTATTGGATGACGGCTGGTTCGGAAAGAGAGAGGACGACAGATCCGGTCTTGGCGACTGGTATGTGACAAATTATGAAAAAATTGCCTGATGGCATTGAAGGGCTTGCAGGAAAAATAAAAAAGATGGGGATGCGGTTCGGACTCTGGTTTGAGCCGGAGATGGTGAATAAGGATTCTGATTTGTATCGAAGCCATCCGGATTGGATTTTGTGTGCACCTGGTCGAATTCCGTCTCCCAGCCGCAATCAGTATGTACTTGATTTTTCCAGACCGGAGGTGGTCGCTTATATTTACGGTCTGATGGAAAAAATTCTTAGTAGCGGAGATATTTCATATGTGAAGTGGGATATGAACCGCTATATCACAGAATGTTACTCTGCAAAGAAGACGGAAAGGGAGCAGGGAAAGGTTTTCCATCAGTACATTCTTGGAGTTTACGCGTTATACGAACGGCTGACGAAAGCCTTTCCTGAGATTTTATTTGAGTCTTGTTCCAGTGGAGGCGCGAGATTTGATCCGGGAATGCTGTATTATGCGCCTCAGACCTGGACAAGCGATGATACGGACGCGATGGAACGGGTCAGAATTCAGTATGGGACCTCCTATGTATATCCGCTGTCCAGCATGGGCGCTCATGTCTCAGAAGTTCCCAATCAGCAGACAGGGCGTGTTACGCCGCTTAAGACAAGAGCGAATGCTGCAATGTTCGGTGTTTTGGCTACGAGTTAGATCTGAGTCAAAATGACAGAGCTGGAGAAAGCGGAGATAAAAGGTCAGGTGCAGTTTGTGAAAGCGCATCGTCATTTGATTCAGCACGGAGTATTTTATCGTCTGTTGAATCCTTTTGAGGGCAGGGAAGCCGGATGGATTGTTGTGTCGGAGGACCAAAGCGAGGCATTGGCGGCTTATTATCAGATGTCTGCCGAGCCCAATGGACCATGGAAACGGCTGAAGCTTGCAGGGCTTTGCCCTGAAAAAAAGTATATAGTTGATGGAGAGGATGCAAGGGTGTACAGCGGAAGCGAGCTGATGAATGTTGGTATTATCGTAAAAAGGAATCGCTGTGTGCAAATGGAGGAGATTATAGTTCTAAAGTTTATTATTTGCGGTAAAAAGGCATAGGGTTTCCCGGATTTAATAATAGAGGTACATTCACTAAAAAGTATAGGAGGGCAAAGGAATATGAAGAGTAAGAGAGTGCTGGCATTTGGAATGGCTGTGATATTGTCGGCCGGCAGCGTTTTTTGCGGCGATGTTTCGGAAGTGCGGGCGGAAGTATCCGAAAACTTGCCAGAAGCTGCGTTTTCCTGGGATTTTGAAAATGTAGAGGGAAACGATGCCGGGAACGGCGCAGTGATTTCTGGAACTGCCAAGGTTTTGGAGGACGTCGAGAAAAGTCAAATGTGCTGGAATTGTATGGAGGAAACAACGGAAGTTCCTATATGAGTCTGCCGGAAAATTTATTTGAAGGTGCGGAGAATGGGTTTACAATCTCCATGTGGGTTAAGGCAGACCCCTCGGCAGGGGCATATACCAAAGGTATTTGCAGCGTCAAATGACGTGCTGGGAAGTACGAATAACGGCGGGAATAACTGGTCCTCTCCGGACTTCGGACTGGCAGCCGGCGGAAATGTATATGATGTGACACTTTATGTGGGCGAACCAGGAAAGGCTACATCAATTAAGACAAAATTGAAATATAATCAAAGCCTGAGCCGTAACAAGTGGCAGTACTATACGGTTGCCGTGAACAAGGATGCTTTTTCCGTTTATATAGACGGAAAGAAAGTAGAATATCAGGATGCGGTCGATAATACAAAGCCTGTTGCGGAGGTTCTGCAGCATATGTTTGCGGACGATTATCTGAAAACATTAAAATATGCATCCCTTGGAAGGTCTTTCTATACCTCGGATAAGGACTTCATCGGTAAGCTGGATGACGTAGCTTTTTATAATGAGACATTATCAGAAGAACAGATAAAAAGCCTTGTATGAAAGTACAAGATTTGATGAGCCGGCCAGAAAAGCGGAACTGGTTTATCAGTGGGATTTTGAGAATGTGGACGGTAAAAATGCAGGAAATGGAGCTCTGTTGGAAGGCAGCGCTGCAATTATAGACGACCAGGTGAAAGGCAATAAGGTTCTTTCTCTGCAGGGAGGAGACAATGGCTCCAGTTTTATGAGCCTTCCGGGAGATCTGTTTTCCAATCTGGGCAATGATGGATTTACGGTATCCATGTGGGTCAAGGCAGCCTATGACGCAGGGGATTATGTAAGACTTTTTACCGCGTCAAATTCTGAACTGGGAGCGACAAGGGACGGCGGAAATAATTGGACATCTCCAGATTTTGCGCTGGTAACAGGAGGCAATGTCTATGATGCGACAATCTATGTTGGAGAGCCTGAAAAAGCTACTTCAGATGCATTAAAGATAAAATATAATACACATCTGACAAGAAATGCATGGCAGCTGCTGACTGTCAGCGTCAGCCCGTCTTCCTGGCAGGTATTTATTAACGGAAAGGAAGTGGGGTATAATGATGCGCAGCAGGGCACAAAATCTGCAGCGGAGGTTCTTCCGAAGCTGTTTGCCGACGGATATCTTGAAAAGCTGACGTACAATGCTCTGGGACGTTCGGTCTATACTTCCGACGATGATTTTAAGGGCTTATTGGATGATGTGAGCTTTTATAAGGGTATTATGGATGCCGACCAGGCTCTGGAACTGTTTCAGAGTTACGGAGACGTTGATACGAGCGCTCCGGCCGGGGATCTGATTGTGGACATGGAGGCGAAGACAGGGGCTGTCAAGCATGGCGCAACAGGATTTTTGTATGGACTCGGATCTGACAATGTACCGAATGTAAATCTCCTTACCGGTCTGAAGCCGAATATTATTGAGCAGAACGCACCTCATGGTCTGCAGCATCCAAGCGGCGATACGCTGGAGGTTGCCGATACGTTTCTGGAGGCAGGGGAGATTCTATTCAGATTGCATGTCCGGATATTCATGCAAACTGGCCGTATGGAAGCCGAAAGCCAGGATATGGCGGAGTACGGAAAGAAGATGAGAAAGATGGTTCAGGATGTAAAAGCGGCCGGATTAGCAGATAAGGTGGTTTATGTTCCGTTTAATGAACCGGATGGACAGCGTTACGGCGAAATCAGAAGTAATAATAATACAAGATTCCTGAATGACTGGCTGACCATCTATAAAGTAATAAAAGAAGAAGATCCCACTGCAAAAATAGCGGGAACAAATTGCTGCTATTATATTGCAAACCATATGCAGGCATTTGTAAAGTTCTGTGCGGAAAACAATTGTATACCGGATCAGATTACATGGCATGTATTAAACGATGGGGAACTGGGCAATTTCTCAAAGAACGTAGCTAATTTTAGAAAATTAGAAAAGCAGTATTGGCTGGATCCGGGGCTGGTTGATAAAGAACGGGAGATTGTAATCAATGAATATGCAAACTTTACAGATCTGGGAGTGCCAGGAAGGCTGACTGCTTATCTGGGAGCTTTTGAGGATGAAAAAGCAAATGCATGTCTTGCTTACTGGCATATATCAAATAATCTCTGTGATATCGCCGCAGACAGTAATGAACCAAATGCTACCTGGTGGCTGTATAAATGGTACGGAGAAATGTCGGGTGAGACTTTGAAGATGAATGTTCAGGGAGCTTCCAAAACACAGCTCTACGGTGTAGCAGCCCTGGATGATAATAAAAAGTCAGCAATATTATTATCGGCGGAAAAGATGGAGATGTAAATCTTACACTGCAGAATGTGACAAAGACAGAGACCTTTAAAGATGCGAAGAAAGTAAAAGTAAAGCTGGAGCAGACGAACTTCACCGGTATCAATGGTGTGTGCGACGCCCCGGATCTGATCTCAGAACAGATTTGTGAGGTGGACGAAAAAGGATGTCTGGAACTGGTGATCCCGGATGCCCAGGGAGGCGGCGGCTTATCATGTCACCTTATCACAGGCGGCAGATGATGCGCCGGTGCAGGTAATAAGCCAGGGTGCATGGAAGCAGTTATATGAGGCGGAAAGTGCAAAGTTTACCGGAAATGTAAAATTCACAGCAAAGAGCAATCGGTATCCATGTTCGGGAACCGGTCAGGCACAGTATATTGATCATCCGGGGACAGCGTTACATTTTCTGCGGAAGTTCCTGAGAGCGGTTTTTACAAGTTTGATATGGTATACGGAGCGGCAACCGGGAATAAGACCAACGATGCGGCAAATAATAATCCGAAGAATGCGGTACAGACGCTTACGGTTAACGGCGGAGAACCGATTCGTATGACGCTTGAAAACACATTGGACTGGTTTATGTCAGGAATGCATACAGAGTATGTATATTTGAATCAGGGAAGCAATACGCTGAGAATAGAAGCAACCGAAAGTGAATGAAAAGCTACTATGGACTGTATATATCTTACCTATGTAGGGAAGGATGAGAAGGCAGTCCAAACCAGAAAAAAATACCAGAATCTTTGAAGCGGAGCTGAGTGATTTTAATATTCTGGGAACTCAGGATTCTACAACAGTGACAACACAAAGCAGTATACCGGGTTATTCTGGTTCCGGATATGTTTCGGGATTAAATACGCCGGTATCTGAAGGGGGCGGCATCCGATTCAATGCGTTTGTTCCCGAAAATGGCCTTTATGATGTTATCGTACGGTGCAGAGCCGAGTCCGATACTGAGATTCGCTATTATCTGGACAATACCAATCAGACACTGGATCGTAAAGTGGCAGAAAAGACAGTACAGGGAAGCGATACCTGGCAGGAGGTATCCGTAAGAATTTATCTGCAGAAGGGTATGAATATTATTGATCTTGATGCTTCCGATGAAAAATTAGCTGTCGATACGCTGGCAGTCAGCAAAAATGATGATGGTACGAATACCACGGTAATTGAGGCAGACAGCTGCGAATTGAGTGGGGATGCTGCTGTGGCGGAAAATCCGTTTGCATCAGAGGGCAGGTATGTGTCACAGATGCAGGGAAGCAGTGAAGCGGCAAACAGTCTGACTCTGACATATGATGCAGAGAAAGCAGGAGACTATAAAGTAGCTGTATACCAGTCGAATAAAGAATTGTTCGGCAATCATTCCTATAATGCTCAGATGGTTGACCGCTATATTACGGTTTCTGTGAATAACGGGGAGCCATTCCAGGTATTTTTCAGAATACATACAGTGATGACAGCTTCAGATCTCAGGTAATCACACTTCGGCTGCAGGCAGGAAAAAATACGATTAAAATCTACAATGATGATACAAGAGTATTGAAAAACGGTGTAGGAGGGACGAATACCTGTACAAATTACACACCAAATATTGATAAGTTTGAGATTACCCCGGCAATCGCAGGTGAAAAGCGGTAAGCAAACTTCCATATGAGGATGTGCAGGAAAGTGACTGGTTCTATGAGGAAGTTGCCTATACTTATTACAAGGAACTGATGACAGGTCTGAATTCGGACGTTTGGTCCCGAGAAATCCTTAAATAGAGCACAGACAGCCGTTGTTCTCTGGAGAATGGCAGGTTCCCCCGAAGGTAAATGCATCGGATACTTTCTCAGATGTGCCAGAGAATGAATGGTATACGGATGCTGTCAGATGGGCAGCTCAGGAAAACGTTATCAAAAAGGTTATGGGGACGGACAACAGTTTGGACCGGATGATGCAGTTACGCGGGAGCAAATGAGTACTATGCTGTGGCGCTTTGCAAAGGGACAGGGATATGACATAAGTCAGTCGGCGGAGCTTGACAACTACAAAGATGGGGACAAGGTAAGCCAATTTGCAATAGATTCCATGCGCTGGGCGCTTGCAGAAAAAATTATTCAGGGAAAATCCGGACAGACGATGCTTGATCCACAAGGCACTATGACACGATCAGAGTGTGCGGTTATTATCAGCAGATTTATGAATAAATACGCAAAGTAACAGACAGGTTCTTACATTCATTAAAAAGTAATTGAAGCAGAGGGTATCTTGGCAGATAGAGGCAGGCTTTAAAAAGCTGCCCGTCTGCTGAAGATACCTTCTGCTTTTTACATGTCTGACAGCTGCCGGAGTAGTCAAAATCCATGAAAGATAGGGAAGTCAGTCCTGGGAATTCAAGTGTTGAGCGCGGTAGTCTGAGGGGGACATTCCTGTTTCTTTTTGAAGACTTTGAAAAGGCAATGGATCACGATAACCAACTGCATAAGCAATATGTTGGATAGGAAGTTCAGGATTTTTTAGTAATTGTCTGGCTTTTTTTGATTCGGAAGAAAATCAGATATTCCTGAAGTGTATAGTTCGTTGCATGTTTAAAAATCTTGCAGAGATATGATCGGTCAAGACCATAAAAGTCTGCAATCTCCTGAATCTTTATAGGTTCAGAATACTTTTTGGAAATAAAGCTGATAACGTTTTTTACATAGCGCAGGGACTTATCAAGCTTTTGCAGCCTCAAGCTTGTTCGGATTGACAGCAATGAGAAGCTGAAAAAAGTTGGTATAAGTCTCCGATACACCGGTATTCCTGATTGTTGTAATGCAGCATATCCAACATACAGTTTTCCAGTTCCGGACTGGGGAGACCGGTCTGAGAACTGAGATTCGCTGGTGATACCTGCCTGGGAGAGCAGGTCAATGGCTTTTTTTCCATTGAAATGTATCCAGATATAATTCCAGGGATTTTGTTTACTTCCTTTATAGTAAACAAGAAAATTAGGTGGCAGAACAAAAACCTGCTTTTCTGATACCGGATATTCTTTATCGTTCAAATAGAGCTTGCCCTCTCCGCTTAAAACATAATGGAGGACATAATTGTCTCGAATAATGGGACCGAAACTATACCCTGGAGGACATTTCTGACATCCCACTTCATAGAAATTAAGATCGTCATAAGAATCATAATTTACAAAATAACATTCATCATAGTGTTTTGTAGTCATGGACGGTTCCTCCTTACTCATACCGGCTTGCCGTCCAATATCCATGTCCCTGCGCGTGCAAGCACGCTCCGGGTCATGGCTGCTGTATAGTAAACGGACATGTCTGCTAACGCAGACATCACTATTCATGAAAGTCGATTGCTCCGCACTTTGTGCTCCCGCAATCGCCGCCGGTATTCGTAATCCGGGCTTCCGCCCTCCTTACTCATACCGGCTTGCCCGTTCAATATCCATGACCCTGCGCGTGCCAGCACGCCCGGGTCATGGCTGCTGTCCGGGACTGGGCGTGTTCCAGGAAAAATGCAGCTGTGAATATGACAGAGGCCCTGGAGGATATCGGCGAGGTATCGGTAAGAAACGGAGCATCGCTTGTGGATGACTGGAGCGGCGGGAAAATGGTGTCGGTGACAGCAGGATGGATCAGCGGAGGCAACAGTACCGGTAACGGAGGCGAATCATTAATTCTGCGGATACTTATTTCCGAAAATCTGCGTTTACACTGTATACGGATGTTATGCTTACCGGAGACGGGAATGAGAAGGACGGTATGATTATAATTGAACGGCTGACGGCAGTTTCAAGATCCGCCGGAACTCAGACGGAGGTGCCGTGCTGAGTGTGGGAAGTGTCAGCGGAGATGCTTTTATGCAGGAACCGAATATCCGCTGAATATCAGTTTTTCAAAAAATAAGTGGTATGCAGTCGGCATCACTTATCAGGAAGACGAGACACAGGGATATGCAGCAGTTTATGTGGATGGAAGCAAAGTAAGCGATGATATTTGGTTAAGTGAGAAAAAGGGATTACGGCAGGTGTAGGTATCGACAAGGTGGGTTCATCAACAAAAGTTTCAGATTCTGGTGAGGGTGAGGCGGCAGCAGCGGAGACAGCGGCACGGGCAGAAGTATTGGCGGATGCGGATACGGATGCAAAGCTGCTGGTCATCAGCGGTTCTGATATTGAAAAAGGCTGCCGAAAAATGTGAATGGTCTGACCTGGAAAGGATGGGGACTTTTAAGCGGAAATGGTACAAGCAATCTGCTGCTGGACTATATATGCTGAGAATCCCTCCCGCTTACGAAGAGATGATTCAATACCTGTTCAGGGAAAACCGATCTTTACGCATATCAACAAGATGGGAAAACGGAAATAACTCAAGGGCGGGAAGCCTGCACGATGCGCACCGAGGATGAAGAGGCAGACGCTTCCTCACATCTCCAGTAGATGTAAAAAAGAACGGCAAATCCGGATGTCAAGGAGTTTCCTTCATGGAGATTCCAATTGGGTAAAAAGCGGCGGGACAGTGATAGCGGCAAAGGTTATCCGCATTTTTAACGCCCATGAAAAATACCCGGGTATGGCAGATTTCATAATCCGAAAACGAAACCAGTGACCCGGATGAAAATTTAACAAATGGTTTAAAATCAGGTTGAAATGAGAAGATTTTCCGGACTATACTGAAGCGGACAAAGGATGCCCAACACCATAAAACGGAATAAATCTGATGAGAATAAAAATACATTGCACCAAGCATGGAATGACGCAACATTGCACAATGCAGTGGATATTTGGATTCCATTATCTTACAAACGCAAAACAGATGACCACGAAAATAAAGAGATAAGAGGTTGTGAGGGCTGCAAAACCTTTGACATAAAAGTGAGTTCCATGAGAATCAAAACTACCGAATATGGACAGCAGAGTCTGGGGGCCATCCTCTTCACAGCGGAAGGTTTATGGTTCCATGACATCTTCACGGCAATATATTTTCCAGCCGGCAACTTATCCTTTCTTAGCGAATCCTAGTATGGACAATGAGCTGCTCAGCCCGTGACATCCATGAAATGAACAAAATAATGCAGGAGTCTGGAGAATGATTCCAAATGCAAGCGCGGAGCTTTGCAGGCAATGAATGGAACATAATACATCCAGATCGACGGCGGGGCAAGCTATGTAACCAGTCATCCCCGGATAAAAAAGATTTTTCCGTTGTATTTATGAATAATACGAGAAACGAAAAAGAAATTCTGTATAAAAAAAAAGACGCTGGAAGCGGCGGCAGGCAGTTTACATCTGGGGAGACATCAACGGACAATTATAGGAAGTATCGGGGAAGCCGGAGAGAAAACGTATGTGGGAAACATGCCGGCCCCATACAGTATCCTGACGGGCCACGACGCTGGACGACTATACAGACGGAACAGAAACAGGGACAACGCCGGAAGAACTTTCTATTCCGACGGGGAGTAAATACAGAGAAACTGGGGTATTGGATACGGACCGTACAGGAAAGCAGAGTAGATGTGACAGACGAATACCTGTATGCGGATAACTTTGAGTATGAAGAAGAAGCAGATGATTATCTGGCATCCAGAGGCAATGAACCCCGTTATATGCTTTCTGATACTCATGGAGCATGGATTGTAGAAGGCGGACGCCTGATGCAGGCAAATGATGCAATCCGTGAACCAGTGGAACGGCGGATACACCCTGCGTTTACGGATCCGTACGTGGAACTTGCGGCAGCATCAATCGTCCGAAGCGGCAGTACAACAAAAAACAACAGCAAGGAAAGTTAGCTGGGACCAAGAAAGTAGCAGCCACAGAGGTATTATCTTGATGAAATGGTCAGGTGGGACACCTATAATGACAGCAACGCCCTGAGCTGTGTGGATGCAAAACCGGCGTCCGGCGGAAGAGATGTACGATAATCTGGCGAAGCGAATCTTCCGGGGAACAATCCGCGCCATATGGATATCTGACGACAGCATTCTTAAGTGAAGGGGATCTGCAGCGCGAATGTGGACGGCGCTTTTCAGGCGTGGGCAGTGCAGACCGCTGGTACCGTACCAAATACTGTAATGAACAGCAGAGGCAATGTGAATTTACGTTTACATTCCTGGCCAGAAAGGGAAACCGGATTTTTCAGTAATCGCGCAACAATGGAGCCGAAACGGATGTTTATGGATGGTGAGGAAACGCCTTATTATGCGGCGGTAATGGTATTGGCACAATGGCAACGGCATTCGCACAATTTGCCGACTGAGAATAAGCAGCGCTACACGGTTCGCTATAGCGAAGGAATATTACGCCCTTTATACATTAGGTGAAGTCTTTCCGGGAGAGCAGGAGTTTCAGAAGCTGTGCAGTGTGATGATACACCGCTTTTGCAAAAAAGAGGAGAAACCGTGAAAGCTCCAAAAGAGACCGTAGCAATTTGACTTCTGTGAAGTAAAAGAAATGAAGGTGAACTGGGATAATACCATAGCCTGCTTTATAAATGCTGCTTTTCTGCGACGCATTTCCAGGCACTGTGGAAAAGTAAAAATCAGCAAATATGCTCTTATTTTACAGGTCCAGCGATCCGAAGCAGTATTATACTGTAATGATGATGCAGCCAGAATACGCTGCTGCATGCATGGCAGAGTAGCGTTACGATCGGCGTACAATGAAAGCAACAATCTTGCCAGGAACAGCCGGAACCCTGCGCACCACAAATGCAGATCTGTATGAAAGCATGTCAGTTTGATGTAGAAGCAGGTCCTTTGGCAACGGCATGTGGGTATGTCTGATCCCGCCGGATGGTACGTAGCTAAAAACGTTATGATATGGCATCTGGTCAACAATCAGGTAGTGACAGATGAGTAATATCTGAACAACACGAAAGATACCTCTGGCATCAGAATATTGCAGAAGCCGATGGAAAACTTACTGGCTGCAGTTGCACCGATTAGAATTCCAGTGGAGAAATACAGGTCATCATTGCTACCAGAAAAGGGAAGCTGGAGAAAACCGGTGGAAGAGATTCGAAAGTATTTCTGGCGATGACTGGTTCCGGATGACGTACAGTATGTATGTTGATCAGGGCTCATGAAAGGAAGAAAACGGTGCGAATTCGGAACAATGACCAACCCAAAGCCCAGCTCTGCGACGTGACGGTATCGTATGGAAGGCAGTCCGACATCAGGTGAAACGACAAATAGATTTTCCGGATGTAGAAGAGGGATGCTTCACACGGATGCAGTTCGACGGGAAGCCGCAAATGGCATCATACGGATATCCGCAGACAGGGGAAATTCGAAACCGGACAGAGCGGTCAGCTGGCAGATGGCGGTAATGGTGTACTGATACGCAGCATAAATCTTATGATACAAGAAGCAGGCTGACGCGACAGAATTTTCGATGGAGAAACGGTCAGCGAATTTTGCAGAAGATGCGATGCGTTTTGCAGCGCGGAAGCTGATTACAGGTGAAGGAAAGAAGACGTTGAACTGGTGGGAAGCGCGACCCGTGGTGTGCAGCGGTGATTCACAGATTTAAAATTGA
>VOFB01003414.1_pt1 | contig 24786 bp, 40 predicted proteins | sample 5384141 | NCBI WGS metagenome assembly VOFB01 (sample SAMN12384721, study PRJNA508395) | human gut metagenome | isolation source: healthy gut A | host: Homo sapiens | reverse complement strand
CAATACAGAAAGACACCACTGCCTATGAAAAGAATACCATTTGACCGCTTTTCTGACAAGCGGTTTTATTATGCTAATGCACCTCCATGTAAGCAGGGTTTTTCATTAACTACTGATTTTACATGGAGGATTTTATTATGTACGAAGAAATTTTTAATCAGATTCAATCTGCTGCGAATAAACGGAATCTCAAGGATTCCACGATTCATGCATACTGTACCAGTGTTGCTCATTTTTTGAACCGCACAGCCAAGGATATAGATGCATTAACAACTGACGATGTTGATATATTCCTAACTGAAAAGAAACTTTCCGGGATTTCACCAGAAACATACAATCACTACCATTCAGGAATCCGCTTCTTTTACAAAAAAATATTGAAGATGAATTGGGATGATGATGACATACCTCGTATGAAAAGGGACAGAAAGTTACCAACGGTGCTTACAAAAACAGAAATATCAGCTATTCTTGATGCTACGCCAAATCTGAAGCACAAAGCTATGATTGCTACTATGTATTCAGGCGGACTTCGTGTTTCAGAAGTCACACATCTTCATTATGATGATATTTCACGCACGAAAAAAACCATACACATCCGTGATGGGAAAAGTCGCTCTGATCGTTATACTTTGCTTGCAGACCGGACGCTCGAGATATTGACAGAATACTGGTTTCAATGTGGCAGACCAAGAGGGATTTTGTTCCCAAGTTCATGGACAGGGGATTATCTTACAAAAGATAGTGTCATTCAGTTTTTTCGTGAAAGTGCCAAAAGAGCAGGCATTCAGAAACACGTCTCCACGCATTGTTTACGTCACAGCTTTGCAAGTCATCTGTTTGAATCCGGCTGTGATGTAAAATATATTCAAGCGCTTCTGGGACATCGTGATCCAAAATCAACAGAGGTTTATCTGCATGTAAGCAATAAAACCCTGCTTGGAATCAGGAGTCCATTTGATGAGATGGGCGGTGAATGATTATGGAGAAATCATGTACGATACAAGATGTATTTGAACGGTTTTATCCTTCTTATGAAAAGAGGAATAGCCCTCCTGCTCATCATAGAAAAACAGCTTATCATATCATGAACTGTAAAACAGGCGCTTTTGGTGTAAACATCAGTGTTTGTGAGGACTGCGGATGTATCAGCATTCATAATAACTCCTGCAGAAGCAGATGCTGTCCCATGTGTCAGGAGTTTCCGAAAGAGAAATGGATTGATGCACAAAAAGAGAACGTACTTGATGCACCCTATTATCATGTAGTATTCACAGTCCCTGAGGAATTGAATTCCTATCATTTACAGCAATCAGAAACTTCTTGTATGATGCACTGTATCATGCTGCATCATCCACTCTGAACGAGCTGGCGAAAGATTCAAAGTATCTGGGAGCTGACATCGGATATATCTGTATTCTTCATACATGGGGTTCTGCAATGAATTATCATCCTCATATCCATACCATTGTTCTTGGTGGCGGACTTGATAAGGACAGCAAATGGAAAGATACCGGTGGGAAGTTTTTTCTCCCGTATGGGGTCATTGCAAAAAGTGTTCCGTGGGAAATATTTGTGCGAATTAAAAAGCCTGTGGAATGATTCAAGGCTTGAGTTTCATGGTACAGCGGAGAAATATCAAAACCACTATTGCTTCAAAGGACTTCTCGATGAGTGCTATAAAAAGACTGGGTTGCTTATTGTAAGGAAACATTTAATGGAGCACAGTCAGTCATAAATTATCTTGGGAAATATACTCACAGGATAGCAATCAGTAATCATCGGATCAAGTCCATGACGGAAGCAACTGTTACATATGCTGTAAAAGACTATAAAAACAAAGGTCAGTGGAAAGAGAAAACAGTTCCGGGCGAGGAATTCATCCGTCGATTTTTAATGCATGTTCCACCAAAACGTTTTGTCAGAATCCGGCACTATGGTTTGCTGTCGTGCCGAAACAAGAGCAAAAAAGATGACGCATTGTAGAAATCTGCTTGGATGTAAAAAATATATTTCTGCATTGAAAAATCGAAGTGCCACTGAAATGATAAAGCTGCTATATAACATAGATGTATGCAGGTGTTCTTCCTGTGGCGGAAAAATGGTTTCACATCTTCCAGATAAGCATACACCATCTGTTTTAGCGCATATGAGATGTTAAAATATACAACTGAATACTTCAAAAAACTTCCGCAAAGGGAGTCTGTTTGTCATGCCTAAAAATAATTCTTTTGGCAAAAACCAGCTGTCAATAAAACACGAGATATGATAAACTTATAGAAGAGAGCAAAGATTGAATTCCCATAGAAGTGGCGAAAGGGACGCGACTTTGTTCACCAAGGAAAAATCGAAATTGATGTAAACGAAAGGGCAGTTTGATAAAACCGCAAGACTGCTTTTTCGTTTACACCAAGATGGCATCGACTGCTTTTTCCAACACAGGTATCTACCGTCTCAACTGCTTTGATGGCAGCTTCTAAGATTCCTGTATGACCGACCATATCCGGGTTTGCAAAATTGATAATGATCACATCATATTTATCAGATTTGATTGCTCCACCTAGCTTGTCACAAACTTCCGGTGCGCTCATCTCCGGCTGAAGGTCATAAGTTGCAACCTTCGGAGATTTTACTAAAATTCTGTCCTCTCCTTTGTTTGGTTCTTCTACACCACCATTAAAGAAAAATGTTACATGAGCATATTTCTCTGTCTCTGCGATTCTTGCCTGTTTCATACCGTGTGCTGCAAGATATTCGCCAAATGTATTTTTCAGTTCTACTTTCTTGAATGCAACTTCTTTGTTAGGAATGGTTGCGTCATATTCTGTGAAGCAGATATAAGCAACATTCTTTCTTGCGCCTCTCTCGAAACCATCAAACTCATCCATGCAGAATGCTCTTGTGAGCTCACGTGCACGGTCCGGACGGAAATTGAAGAAAATAACTGTGTCCTTATCTTTGATCGTAGCAACCGGTTTCCATTCTCTGTGATGGCTGTTGGAACGAAGAACTCATCTGTCACATCTTTTGCGTAGGAAGCATCCATTCTTTGCAACTGCACTCTCTGCCTGTTCGCCCTCCCTCTTGTGAGAACATTGTATGCTTTTTTTCTACACGATCCCATCTGTTATCACGATCCATAGCATAGTAACGTCCAGAGATAGAAGCAATCTTACCAACACCAAGTTCTGCCATCTTTGCTTCCAGTGCCTCGATAAATCCTTTTTCCGGAAGTAGGTGCTGTATCACGTCCGTCTAAGAAACAGTGTACATAGACATTCTTGATTCCCTCTCTCTTGGCGAGTTCGAGTAAACCATAAAGATGTGTATTATGGCTGTGTACACCACCATCAGAAAGAAGTCCATATAAATGAAGATCAGAATTATTTTTCTTCACGTTCTCCATTCCGTCTAATAAAGCCTGATTTTTGAAGAAATCACCATCGTTGATCTCTTTTGTGATTCTTGTGAGCTCCTGATATACAATTCTTCCTGCGCCCATGTTCATATGTCCTACCTCGGAGTTGCCCATCTGGCCTTCCGGAAGTCCTACTGCCAGACCGCTGGCATTTCCTTTTACAAAGGGATATTCTTTCATCAACTGATCCATGACAGGTGTTTTTGCCTGTGCAACAGCGTTTCCATCTGTTCTGTCATTTAAACCGTATCCATCTAAAATCATTAATACAGTAGGTTTTTTCTCATGTTCTTATCCTCTCTTCTTCTTAAACTTTGAGGTGTCTGTACGACACATATCTCATTTATCTATAGGAAACCACAGATTTAGAATCTGCAGTCACTATTCCAAAATTAAATTACCGGTCTTCTCTCAGGTTACCGACAATATCAATCGCGTCCCCCTCATTATCAGCCATCCCGATAATATCTGTCCGGCTTGTATCAGAGTCATATAAAATCTCTCCTGCAGGATAATCATCCGCATTTTTATGATAAACCACCCCGTCCGCATCAATTCCGATATCTGCGGAAATAGAAGCCAGATATTCATAAAAAATCTGATCGTTCTTCCGGTTCTGTAAGAATCCTTGTTGTAAGATTCTGCTGTATACAAGGGATCAAAAAGAAAGTTTTACTGTTCCATCCTCTGTAATGGTAACTTTTTGACAGTGTTGTATACAATGTTCCGGTGGAAAACCAGAAATTTCCAAGACTATACGCAATCGGAACATCTCCCACAAAAGTAGTACCCTGAAGCCGATGTGGATGTCCTCCTATGATCACGTCAGCTCCTGCCTGTGCAATCTGTTCTGCCAGATGCCGCTGTGACTGATCCGGATAAAGCATCCCCTCTGTTCCCCAGTGCACTTCTGCGATCACATAGTCGCTGTTTTGTGCTGCCTCCTCTACTATTTTCAAAAATTTTTCCGGATGTAACGCTTTCAAAACACCCGGTTCCGTTTCGGTTGCAGCCTTTGTATACTGTTTGGAACGCTCAATCTGTGTTGCCGATACAAAGGCAACTTTACGTCCATTCATCACATAATAAATAATTTTCGATGCATCTTTGAGATTTCTTCCGGCGCCCGAATAAGGAATGCCCTCCTGATCCAATACATCTAACGTGGAAAGTAATCCTCTTTTCCCATAATCATAGACATGATTATTCGCCAGTGTCACTGTGTCGGTTCCAAATATTTCCAATAATTCTGCTTTCTGCGGGTCGGCACGAAATGTGTAAGCTTTGCCGTAAACTGATGTTGCCCCTTTTTTATTTACGTAGGTAAATTCATTATTCATGATCATCACATCTACGCCCTGCATCTGCGCAAGTAAATCTTCTGAAAAGCAATCCTGCAACCCATCCGGCTGTTCTTTCATATACTCGGTTGTATACCAGTTCTCTGCGAAATTAATATCACCGGCGAACCCAAATACCATTTCCGAGACAGCCGCTGTCTGCATCCAATATACGTTTTCCAGTTCATGCTGTCCAAATCCACTGTCCCTGCAATATAGCAGCCACAGCACATAGATAGAATTTCCGGTTTCCTCATACCAGACATCTGGGTCATTCCCGCCATCCAGCACATCAAATGCAATGTGTATCACTGCATCCCTGCCATACTGCGCATAAAACCACATCAAAATGCTTCATCCACCGTACAGCCTGCAAGCATATCTTTCGGAGCATACTGTAAAATCACAGTAAATGCATCTGTCAGATCCTCAATCTCTATTTTCGGTATATCACTCTGCTCCAGCGAAACTGTCTTTTCCCCAGAACGCATACTCTGTACTGTTGTCTCGCCGATAGCTTTATCGGACACTTTCCGGTCATTCTCACAGCAGATCATCCATAAAAAAGCAGCAAATACTGTCACTACAAGTGCATACATTATCTTTCTGCACTTTCCAGACATCTTGTTTCTCCATCGTAAAATATTATTTTTCACTTACCGATAGAATTATAACTTATTTAAAACGGGTTTTCTACCACTTCTGATAAAAAACCCGTTCGCTTATAAACTTACTTTGTAAATTTTAAAACCTGCCAAACAGGTGTCTATTTTCCTACAAATGAAGTTTTATTTGTAATTAACGATCTTACCGAAATCAGCTTTTAAGGAAGCTCCACCTACTAAACCACCATCGATATCCGGCTGTGCAAATAATTCTGCTGCATTACCTGCATTTACAGATCCACCGTACTGGATACGGACTGCCTCAGCTGTGTCTGTTCCGTATACTTCTGCAATGCACTCACGGATTGCTTTACAAACTTCTTCAGCCTGCTCGGTTGTAGCTGTCTTACCTGTTCCGATTGCCCAGATTGGCTCGTAAGCGATTACCATGGAAGCAACCTGCTCTGCTGTTACGTCTTTCAGATCGGATTTGATCTGTAAACGGATCCAGTCCAGAGTGATTCCCATCTCTCTCTGCTCTAACGTCTCGCCACAGCAAAGGATTGGTGTAAGTCCTTTTCTCGAAAGCCTTTAATACTTTTTATTTAATAAAACATCATCTTCTTTGAAGTAATCACGTCTCTCAGAGTGTCCTAATACAACATATTTTACGCCTGCGTCTACCAGCATCTCTGCGGAGATCTCACCTGTGTATGCACCCTTCTCTTCGAAGTACATGTTCTCGGCACCAACCTGTACGTTGGTTCCTTTCACAGCCTCTACAACCGGTACGATATCGATTGCAGGTACACAGTAAACAACTTCTACGCTATCACTTACTACTAATGGCTTTAACTCTTCTACTAACTTTACAGCCTGGCTTGGAGTCATGTTCATTTTCCAGTTTCCGGCTACGATTTTCTTTCTTGCCATTATATTATTCCTTCTTTCATGTACTTATATTTTGCTTGCCTGAAAACTCTGCGAGTTTCCACGCTCGTTGCGCTTTCAAATAAGTAAGCAATCACGTGCATGCATGCAAGCATGCGCACAAGATTACTTACTTATTCTCAATCCGCTGGAATCACGTCTATTTGCAGCTGGCAACTAAGGCGTTGCGTCATTTACGTCATGGTCTGCTTATTTATCGCCTGCAGCTCCGCCCGGTACCCTCCCTCTAAGAATTCAAGAGAAGCTCCACCACCTGTAGAAATGTGTGTCATCTTATCTCCAAATCCTACTGGTTAACAGCTGCTGCTGAATCGCCGCCGCCGATGATTGTTGTAGCATCTGTCTCTGCAAGAGCCTTGGCTACAGCAATTGTACCTGCTGCAAGTGTCGGGTTCTCGAATACACCCATCGGTCCGTTCCAAACAACTGTTTTAGCTGTCTTAACAGCATCTGCGAAAAAGCCTGAGTCTTAGGTCCGATATCACATCCCTCACGGTCAGCCGGCATTTTGTCAGCGTCATAAACTTCTACTTCAACCGGAGCATCGATTGGGTTAGGGAGAATCTTTGATCGTTACAGCGTCAACTGGTAATAATAATTTTTTACCAAGTTTCTCAGCTTTCTCCATCATTTCTTTACAATAATCAAGCTTGCTGTCGTCTACTAAAGATAAACCAATCTCATATCCCTGCGCTTTTAAGAATGTGTAAGCCATACCGCCACCGATGATCAAGGTATCACACTTCTCAAGTAAGTTAGAGATAACGTTTAACTTGTCTGCAACTTTTGCGCCGCCAAGGATTGCAACAAACGGTCTTACTGGATTCTCAACTGCATTTCCTAAGAAGTCGATCTCTTTCTGCATTAAGTAACCAACAACTGCTGTGTCTACTAACTGTGCAACACCTACGTTAGAGCAGTGTGCTCTATGAGCTGTACCGAATGCATCGTTTACGAATACATCACAGATAGAAGCAGAGGTCTTTGGAGAATGCTCTCCGTTCTTTGTCTCTTCCGGTCTGAAAAACGTGTTTCTCAAGTAAAATAAACTTCGCCGTCTTTCATAGCTTCTACTGCTGCTCTTGCGTTTGGTCCGACTATTCCGTTGATCAGCTACGAATTTTACTTCCTGTCCTAATAACTCAGAAAGTCTTACTGCTACAGGAGCGAGTGTTTTTGTTTTTGTCTTCTTCTTTTTACTTTTCCTAAGTGAGAGCAGAGAATTACTTTACCGCCGTCTGCGATTAACTTCTTGATTGTTGGAAGTGCAGCTACAAGACGGTTCTCGTCTGTGATCTTACCATCTTTTAATGGAACGTTGAAGTCACATCTGCAAAGAACTCTTTCCCTTTACATTGATATCATTTTTTATTTTTGAAATCATTGATTTTTTATTCATCCGTTCTGCCTTTTTGTTAATTTTACATATTAAGTAAATCCTTTCCATTTTTATTTTTCAAATGAAAAAAAAGGAACCCGGTCCCTTTAAGACCGACCCCTTTGGAGTCTTATCTGCACTCTGGCAGCCCTGTCGCTTAAAAAGTAGTCTACCGTGCAGTGATTGTACGTTCTGATTATGCTAACTCAGAGAAGTACTTGATTGTACGAACCATCTGAGATGTGTAGCTGTTCTCGTTATCATACCAAGAAACAACCTGTACTTCGTACTGATCATCAGATACCTGGTTAACCATTGTCTGTGTAGCGTCGAATAAAGAACCAAATCTCATTCCAACGATATCAGAAGATACGATTTCGTCTTCGTTGTATCCGAAAGACTCGTTAGCTGCTGCTTTCATAGCTGCATTGATATCTTCTTTTGTAACACCAGCTTTTTTAACAACTGCTGTTAAAATTGTTGTAGAACCTGTTGGGGTTGGTACACGCTGTGCAGATCCGATTAATTTTCCGTTTAATTCTGGGATAACTAATCCGATAGCTTTTGCAGCACCTGTGCTGTTAGGAACGATGTTAACTGCTGCTGCACGGGATCTTCTTAAATCACCTTTTCTCTGTGGTCCGTCAAGAGTCATCTGATCTCCTGTGTAAGCATGGATTGTTACCATGATACCAGACTGGATTGGTGCATATTTGTTTTAATGCATCAGCCATAGGTGCTAAGCAGTTTGTTGTACAAGAAGCTGCAGAGATAATTGTATCTTCTGGTTTTAATACTGTATGGTTTGTATTGTAAACAACTGTTGGAAGGTCGTTACCAGCAGGTGCGGAGATAACAACTTTCTTGCACCAGCTTTGATATGAGCCTGAGCTTTTCTTTGCTTGTGTAGAATCCAGAACACTCTAATACAACGTCAACTTTTAATTCACCCCATGGGCAATTGTTTGCATCTGGGAAAGCGTAGATTTTGATTTCTTTTCCGCAAACTGTGATAGAATCATCTGTGTAAGATACTTCATCAGCATGCTCATATTTTCCCTGAGAAGAATCATATTTTAACAAGTGTGCTAACATCTTTATCCTTCTGGCTTGTTAAATCGTTGATTGCTACTACTTCATATCCTTCTGCTCCGAACATCTGTCTGAAAAATCACTGCCATTATTCCATTTTCTTGTAAAATAAGTTATATTAGATATCATGGTAAATTTAACAACGTTTTATTTTAACCATTCACTTATTTTTTTTCAATTTTTTCCGTCTTTGTTAATTTTTTCTTGTAAAATAAGTTTATTTATCGAAATGCATGATAAATTATGGAAACCAGATTTTTTAATTAAATTTTACAATAATTTTTTTACGAAAAATATAAATTATGGCTCTGGGGACACGCATATGCACAGCCAGTTTTCCGGCGACAGTGAAGCCCCGCATGAAGAAATGATCTCTTCTGCTATTGAAAAAGGACTTGCCGGGCATCTGCTTTACAGATCATCTTGATATTGATTATCCTGAGGATCCGGATATTTTTCTTCTCGATCTGCCAAATTATACTTCGTCCGTACTTTTCAGGAAAAATATGCCGCAAAGCTTCCGGTACGCCTCGGCATTGAGCTTGGTTACAGCCGCATCTAGGAAATCAACCGTACACAGATATTTTATCGCAGTATCCATTTGATTTTGTCATCGGTTCCTCCCACGTTGTGCATGGATTTGATCCGTATTATGCGGCTTTTATATGAAAAACGGACAGAGAAAACCGCCTACCGCGAATATTTTGAATCCATTCTGGAAAATATAGAAAGTTACCATGATTTCGATGTATACGGTCATCTCGATTATGTTGTCCGCTACGGTCCGACTTCCAATGAAAATTATGACTGGAGAGAATATCAGGATGTGATCGATGAGATTTTACGAAAACTTGTCTCCCTCGGAAAAGGGATCGAGCTGAACACCGGCGGCTTCAAGTACGGTCTTGGCCACCCGAATCCAACCGAGGAGATCATCCGGCGTTACCGTGAGTTAGGCGGCGAGATCATCACGATCGGTGCCGACGCCCACAAACCGGAACATGTTGCATTTGATTTTGCAAAAGTTCCTTCTATATTAAAAGATGCCGGCTTTGAATATTTTACTGTATTTAAAGAACGGAAACCGGAGTTTGTGAAGATCGAATAGGAAAAGTGGCGTGTAAAATCCGCCATTTATTCTAATTCCAGATTCCACTATCTGCAATCTTTTTATGCTTTGAATAACTGTATCGTAGGTTTCTGGCACAAATAGCAAGCCTAATGTTATTTCCTCATAATCTTTTTTATAAGTCTCTTTTTCTATAATTTCATATAAAATATCCGTCACACATACATTTTCTTTTGCTGATGGACAAACTGCTAATGTTGAACGCTGTTTTCTTACTTCATCATGATGCAAATTCATAAATCATTCCCCATTCGATCAATTTCTTTGCCCGTTGCACCAGTTAATGCCGGAATCACTTCCGACAACTGATCTTTCGTAAAACATTTCTTTCTCACATAAGAAATCAATATATCTATTGTCTCATGAATTGACAGCTCGTGTACTTTTTCTGCCTGTCCCAATACTGTCAAGTAACTGTAGAAGATCAGCATTCGAATCTGAAACCATAATCGGAGCCTTTTTTATTCTAACTCTTTCGCTTCCCACTGTTATAGTACGGCCATTCGTCGCCTCACGATTTGTAACCACTTCAATCACCGCTGGCATCTGCGTTGTTAATCCTAACTGATTGGCAAATGATTCTCTGTGACATACCCATAAATCTCTGATTTACTTTGTATATATTTGCGCATAATAACCAGCGACGGATCAAGATAACTCTTCCCAAGTAATCCGTCACGCTTTGGAATATAATAGATTCCATTATCATACCGTTCCAAAAACCATTAGCAACAAGTCGTTTCACGGCCTGCCGAACTGCATTTTCAGACAATCCCTGAATTGTCAAGTCATTCAAAAAATAGGTTCATTATATCCATAATTTTCCATCAGATAAGTTTTTAACATTTTCTCACCTCTTTTTAAGAGAGTACCATATTTATATATATTATGTCAATATCTGTGTCGTTTTATTATGAAATTGCGATTATCCATATGTTCTGAATCATATTTGTTATTAATTTTTATTTTGTATATTATCTATATACTAATTAACGACCAGTAATAAAAATCCTCATAAATATCAAATGCAACAATTATATCGATTATTTTTGTAATAACATCACTTAATGTATCAGCTTCAAATAAACGCCAATAATTTTCTACTCTTTTTGTATCGCAATAAATTACCTCTTTTATTTTTGCGAATACAAAACTGTTTTCTCCAATCAGCAAAATAAAACGCTGTTTCTTTTTTTTCTGAAATGATAACACTCAATCTATTTAAATGATATTTACTGCTAATGCATTTATGAATGGAGGCTGCATGTCCAGTGATAGAAAACATGTCTTTTCCTATTTTTCTAATCATCCTGTCTTCCATTGCTGCTACCAAAAATCTTTCAAATTTTTTTTCCCTATCACAAAAGTTCAGAAAGATACTGCAATGAAAGTGGCTCTCCTCCCCACTCTATCGCTTTATCCGTATAATCAAATATATGAATAGACTCTCCAAAAATTATTTAATGACTTAGACGAATAACATCCTCTAAAGTTGATCCATGCCGTTGAATCTTTTGTATGAATTCTTCTTGTTCCATATGCCGTTATTAATTCTTCCAAACTTTTATGATATTCTTCTCGCTCACCGAAAGCTCCATTCAGTTTACAGATCGTATTTTCCAATTCTGAAAAAAGAATTTATTTTTTTTTTATAACGTTGCAGTGTCTTATTTCTTGACCACTTTTCTTCCATGAGTTTTTTCTTCATATACCCTGTCGATCGTATCTACCCGATGCATTTTAGTCTCAATGAATTCCGGTAAATATCAAATCTAACAGGCACTTCAGATAATTTATATTTCAATTCAGAATCATATAATTTAAAATCAACTTTTGCCTTTTCAGAGAGTCTTTTAACACCATTTTGAGGCACTATAAAATTTGCATACATACAGCCATCATATTCATACTTAATTACATGATCAGCCAATCCCAGCTTTCGTCCTAATTCAAAAACTTCATCATCTGAATTGATATTCTGGTTTTCAAAGTGCTTTCGCATTTCTCTGTATAACATTACTCTACTTGAATTCATGTTGTGTAACACATTTAATGCTATATAATACATAGTTATCTGCCCTCCCACAAAAGACGAATACGCTCTGCGAATCCCGCTCTGATTAACGGTCGTCAAATGCACCGCATGAATGTGTGCATCTTGCTCGTGCGCAAGTTGCGCATCCTCGCGTAGTATTTTTTATGTAACAGAAACGAAGTTTCTTATTTGCATAAAAAAAGAAGCTGAGACACTGCTGATTGATTCTAATCAGCTGGTGCACAGCCCTTTCTGTCTTACTCATATATATTTTGCTGCGCTGTCACGGAATTTCTCGAACAACGGACAGTACACATTCACAATATCCGCAAACATCTCGCATGCAAAACTTCCATCATAATCATGCGCAAGCTGATTTCGCACTTTAACATCTGCATCCGGGCTGGCAGTTTTACTTTTTCCAGATTATTCAGGCATTTGCAAAAAGTATGATACCGGTTAATAAATCTGCTTTCCATATTTGTGAATATCCTCCCGTAAAATTCATTGTGAATACTGTCGTAGTCAAAATGTCTATTTTCCGCAATGTTTCAATCTGTTCTAAATCTGTTTCCAATTTTATAAGATTGTTGCATCCATACACCACAAAATCAATATCACTCGTTGGTGTGGATGTTCCTTTTGCAAAAAGAACCAAATAAATCCAGCCGTTTCACCCCGTTTTTTGCAGATTTCTGTTACCTGCTCAATCAGTTCTGATATCGGCATTGTATTCATGTATCGTCCCTCCAGTCACCATCAAGAACAATCTCTGTCATCCTCACTCGTTATTGACCTAAGTATAGCGGATTACTTTTTGAAAAACAATATCCAATCTCTCCCTGCCCACAGACATTTATTCCACATAAATGCCATTCTCTCCAACATGTATGATTCCATCATACTGCGAAAAGGCTTTCTTCTCTTGTATCATGTGTAATGACTAAAACGGTTTTTCCTTCAAACTCTTTTCTGTAAACAGATAATGTTCTACTGCCGATTTCATTTTTGCATCCATTGCAGAAAACGGCTCATCGAGAAGTATCACCTCTGCATTTTTTGCTGCCATACGCAAAAATGCGACTGCCTGTTTTTCCCCTCCACTAAAACGCTGACATTCTTTTTCTTTTCTGTTGAATATCCCTTCAAAAAATTCCGGCCAGATACTCTTTCCTACGCTGTCGATCCCATCCATTGGATAAGAATGAAAAACGGTTATATTATCTACGATCCCCGCTCTGTAAATATGTTCGTTCTGATCCGTATAGGATATCAATTCAGAAATGTCATAGTTTCTGATATCTTCTCCATCTAATCTGATAACGCCGGAACTGTTTTTTTCATACCCCATAATAAGTTTGAACAAGGTTGATTTTCCTGCTCCGCTGTGTCCGACAACAGCATACTTCATGCCTTTTTTTATTGTTAAATTTATATTTTCCAATGCGAAACTTTTCCTTTTGAATGTCACATTTTTGAATGTTATATCTGAATTTAATTTTTTCTTTCGTGGCAGGACTGTGACATGCGTATCCTGCGTATAAGCTAATACTTTTTTCTTCACGTCCTTCATGGACTGTATTGCCGTGAAATTATAGAGGACAGTGTCGATCGGTTCGATGAAAGAAGATACATAACTAAGTGTGGCAACTCCGACTCCCACTGTGATCTCATGCTTATAAAAAGAACTGCCACCACTGCAAATGTAAATATTTTCACGAATTTAGTCGTTAATTCACTCACGCCTAATACCATGCTCTTCTTTTCCCATACTGATACCGCTTTTCTGCTGTTTCATTTAAAACGTGTTCATGCTTATCAAGTATTTTTTCCTACCGTCATCTGATTAATAACACGAAACCTTCCAATAAATCCGTAATCTCTGTAACGTACTCCGCCATCTGTTCCTGATATGTACTTCTTGCGTCAGTCAGCGATTTTCCTATCATTCTCGGTATCAGGATTGCAAATATCGAAGCCAGAATTATCACCAGCGCAATTCTCCAATCAACCTGAAAACAGCACGACACCATACACAACTATCATGTTTACGCAGCGTATGATACTGATAACCGGTTCCAGATAATCCTGCTCTTAACGCTGTAATATCATTTCCCTAAGGAAACATATTCGCCATCACGATAGAGGGCTTTGCAGCCCATAATCAAACAGCCATTGTTGAAGCAATGGTGAAAAAGCCAGACAGATAACACCCTGCCAAATCCCATAAAATCTGGGCGATAATATATTTTTTTGTTTTTATATATATACGTGTTTCAATGTTTTCTCCTTCTAAACCCCGGCTCTGATCTCTGCTTTTCACATGCCATCGATGATGCTTATACTCACTTCCTTTAATAATGCCATAATGCTCTATATCGTGTCAATTCAATATTAATCCCAATTCATGATCGCACCATTTCTACATCTTCTGCAACCGTATCAGTTTCCCCTTGTCCAAGTGTTTGCATGCACACAGTCACGATCAGTGCCAGCACACCGGAAGTAATAAATATTGCTGATGTATCCATATGCAACAACGATACTCACCAGAAACGATGCCCGCGGGCATGGATGCTGCACCTGCCGCGATTTGTAATGCCGGATATTCTGGCAAGGTAGTCTGTGCGGATTCTTTTGCACTGCAAACACACTCAAATGCGAATTTACCAATGCCACCATATATCCCAGAATAAAACTAAATACTGCGGTAAACGCACAAACCAAAAATCCGGCTTGTATAAAGCGGTCTGCACACCAGGGAGCATAATATAAAAACAAAGCAATCCCCAAACCACTCGCAATCCAAAGCCCCTTTCCCGGAATAATACGCTGTACCATTGGATAAGTGACGAGCAAGCAGCATACCTACGGTTATGGAATTCCGAGGAGAATTGATAATATTCCGCTCCACCGCCCAATATATCACCGGCAAGGGTGCTGTAAACTGTTCAATGGAACTAAAATTGCGTTCAGGAAAACCGCCAAAAGTAAAAAAATGCGGATCATTGTATCTTTTTTTTTCACATAGAAAATCCATCTGCCAGATCTTTCACGCATGCCTTACGGTCAAACTTCCTGTGACAAGCCCCTGCTCTTTTTGTATTTACAAATACAATGATCAGTGCGGACCTTAACTTATCGCTATCCACGTAAATTGCCGGAGGTTCCAATTACAGCTATAATTGCCGCTGCAACAGCCGTTCGATTAATTCTACCATACTTGACAAGGTTGTCGATAACGATATTCCATATTCATAGTATTCTTTTTCCAGCACCTTTAAAATCAATGCAGCACTTGCCGGTCCCCGGAATGCCTCTACCGTAGAAATCGTCAAAGTTGTAACCAACAGCATCCATGCCTGTAAAAATCCGAACAGATGCCCGGTTGCCACAAATGCAACACAGACCGCACGTATCAAATCCGTGACAATCATGATCGTTTTCCTTTTTTCTGTCCCTCTACCCATGCATCCGGCTAACGGCGTAATAATAATAGATGGCAGTTTATTCACGCCGTAAATGATTGCTGACCATGCGGCATTTCTGTGATCTCATAGACAATCCATGTAGACGCGATCGCGTCAATGGAATCCCCGAACCGGTTGATCAATGCTGCTATCATAATTTTCATATACTCGGTCTGCCGAAAAAATATCACGGTAGCCGATTTTTTTGTTCTTTAATATTGCTCATGCTGTCTTCTCCTGTATTCCATACATTTCTTATCATATAGGTAATCCAATTTTGCTATTTCCTCTATACTCAATCCATTTGCCCTTTTTCCCTGGCATATCACATTTTCTTTATATATCGCTTTCTTACAAGTTGAAATACAAATGGTAATTGAATACATTTCCGGCAATTTGATTCTTTATCATACTTGCAGTTTTCAATTGATAACGTACCTTAGGATTTGTAATACATACCTTCCCCTTTTTCATCTATTCTGCCAAGAATTTTATCCTCTACTGCATTCGCGCATATAATGACATTTGCATCCGTATCTACTACATATCCCTCCGAAAAACATGTATGACAAGCAATATATTGATTTTTCGTTCAATATATTGATATCCTAATTCAATTGCTTTTTTATATATTTGATATGTACTAATTTTATCTTTGATCTGATATAAATTAGCAACATTTACTGCTATATTACTGCGGTATTGTTCTGGAATTTCACTTAATATATTTGTTGCGGTGTCTACATTTTTTCGTCAATATTAATTCTTAATATAACAAATATATTTTGCTCTGATACTTTTATTAAATTTTCTTTGATTTTATCATATGTCTCACCTGCTCCTGCAAGATAACGTCTTTTGTTATGTGATTCACGATCTCCATCTATTGTTATCTGTATTGATTTTACATTTAACTGTTTCATTTCCCGTATATTTTGTTCATTTAACAAATATCCATTTGTCGTAATATCTGATGTTATTTTGCAACCATACTCATCTCCATATTGACATGCTTTATGTAACATTCTTTTTATATCTGCAAATTTCAATAAAGGTTCTCCACCAAACCATGAAATTGTTATGTTCCTCTTTATTTTTGCGTTATTTTTTTTATAAACTCTAAAATATTATGTTCTGCATTAGAAGATAAATTTTTTTATTTCATGTTCCTGAACACAATATTCGCATCTAAAATTACATGCATTCGTAACCACTACCATCATATTAAGTTGATCAGTCTGATATTTCGTTTTATTTTCTAAAAATTCCAGTTCTGCAAGTTCATCTTGATTATCTGATATCAAAATACCTTTTTCATTAATTTTCTATACATTGTATCTCTTCTAATGTATATTCCCCTTATTAAGCTCATCAAGCAATTTTTCTAACTGCTCACATTAGCTTCTTTTTATAGGGATAATATTGTCTGGTTTTTAAACTATATAACATATAGTCGTCTTCATCTATTTTTATATTTGTCATAAAATCTAGATAACTGCATAATAACCTCTTTCTTATTAAAATAAGAATTACAATATACAGATTTACAATAAATTTTTTTACTGCAAATCTGTATACCTTTTATATTTTAATTTTTCTTACTAACAATGTACTCCCCTAATGTTAATATCAATGTTAGCTTCTTCCTCTGCCCCCTAAATCAATCTGCTGTGTCTGGATTGCAGCAGCTAACTCTTCAGATGAAATCACAACCTTTCCATCCACAACTTCCATTTCGGTTCCTTTTACTACTAATTTTTTTTTCCATTTCTTTTTTCCTCTTTCCTTAAAATATTGTTTTTTTATTTATATCAATCCACATTACTATGGACCAATAACAACTTCATATGCGATACCTGGATTTTCTTCTTCCTTATTAATGTCAATGTTCGCATTTTCAATTTGTAACTCTGTTTCCTCTGGTAAATTTTTTTGCTGTTTTTCTCATCCATTTTAATCCCTCCATTTCATATGGTGCAAGCACCGTAAATAAACTATAGGTATCAGTTAAGCTTCCAGCTTTTCTTTTTCCTGATATTTTGAAAAAGCAAATCAATTTCACTTACAGAAATTCCCTCATATACTCTTTCTTCTGCCTTCATGAAATATGCCTTAATTTTTTATTAGGCTTTTCTGGTGTCATGTTCATTTTTTTAATTGCGTTTCTGGTCATTGACGCAAAGTGTTGTGCTGAAAGTACGCCTTTTCTTCTTCTCTCATCATCTTCCATTGCACTACTCTGAATCCGATTCATAATCTCTATTTCATCTGATATGAGATAATAATTTTTTTCAACTTCACCATTAATGGCAACTTGTTTTCTTCCTTTACAAGTCCTGCATTTACCAGACGTTGTAAATATAATTGTACAGAATACACAGCATTCCTAATCTTCTTGCAATCTCCCTTCCTTGTTTTCAACTGATCCATGAGACAAAAATAAAATGTCCATTCCTCTCCTGCTAGCAGGTCATCTTCCTAATTGCTCATTTTCTTCTACCATATTCATGTTATAGATACATGCAATGTCACTCACAAAATCACCTCTCCTTCAAATTTCTACGGCATCCGCCAATTTTTCAGCATCATCTGCACCAATTGCTGCAAACCCCATATTATTTTCTACCAACAATTGTCTTGCTGCTCTGTCTACATCTGCCTTACTTATCTTTTTTAATTGCCCGTATCTCATTTTCAATGTAAAGTTAATATCCATTGCTCCAACATTTGCCAATGCGATGAAGGTGTTCTGTCATATTATCAACAGATAAAAGCATATTCGTTTCCATGACCTTCTTTTCCCTAATAATTTCTACTCTTCCAAAAGCCATTTATTCGTTTCAGCAAGTACTTTGGACATTGCTTTGCCGCCTCAATGCTTTTTGTTTGTCACAAACAACAGTAAAAACCAAAGTGTTCCTCTTTTTCCTATAAAAACTTGCATGAAGCCTCCAACTGTGTATGCCAAACCACGTTTTGTCCTGATTTCTTTCACTATCCTTGATTGAAATCCCCACCACCCAAAATACGAACCATCATTTTGTTGGCAATCTTCTGATCATCATATCCCGGTGAACGAAATCCTATAGACAAAACCGTACTTTACACCGCTTCCCTTATTAATGTATATTCCTGGCGTACTGTCTACTGCCTCTTCTTCCGTTTCTTTCTTAACATCCTCCCAACAACTGAACTCTCGTTCAATCAGTTCAAGTACATGCATATATTCTATATTTCCTATTACCACGATGGATGTATTTTCTGGTACATATGCTCGTCTGACGAGTCCTTTTTATCTGTTCCGGCGTTGCTTCTCTGATATTATTCATATTTCCCATAATAATTTTACCGGTTCCCATATTGCCCCATAGTGCCTGACCTGTCCGTTCTTTAATTTGTTGAAAAGAAGAATAAAAACCTGTTGCTTCCTGCAATACAACTTTTTTCATTTTCAAAATTTTCATTTTCAAAAATTTCTGTTTTTCATTGCAATATGTGCTAACGCACAAATACAAGTTTCTAATGTATTGGCAAGCCCGGTAAAATGAAAACAAGTGTACTCTTCGTTGTGGCAGCATTATACATAACTCCATTATCTGTTATTTCTGCTATCAGATATTTATATTGTTCATTTATCACATCCTCTGCATTCATAAGCAAATGCTCTGCTAAGTGTGAAAGTCCATTAAATTCATCTGATTCATACGAACTTCCCTGGCTTTTACCCATAATCCACAAGAAACTGTTTTCACTTCTGGAATCTTATGCAAAATAATTTTAATCCATTCTCTAAATAAGCATTTAAACATCATACACACTTTTCTTTTCCTTTCCTATTCTCCTCGTTGCTTTTTATTATATAGAATCCAGCTAAATTGTAATATAAGTAACCAAAACAAAAAGTTTCCATTTATGTATACATCGAATTTATTGATATACATTGTCTTTTTTCTTTTTTCCGCTATATAATTTATCTTAAAATATATGTTGATTAGAGGTTATTACAAATGAGTGTCAGAAATGCCGGAAAACAATCCCATGAAGCACGGATCAAAGCGGGGTTAACACAGAACAGTTATCCGAAGGGGTATGTTCTGTCTCTCTTTTCAAGAATCGAAAATGGTTCCGCCGGTGTCAGTCCCCACATTTCAAGCACTTATGGCTCATGCGGGTGCTCCCTGCGAAGTTTACCCGATCTTTGCAAGCAGAACAGATCTTTGACTGTTTCTATACCCTCAATCGTGCGCGCTTCTATCTGGGTTCCCAGTTAAGTCAGGCATATGAGGAATTAAATAAGCTGGAAGAATGGAACTTTGCAGATAACAAACTCTATTATCAGGAATATCTTTATTTAAACGGTCAGATTCAGGTGTGCTCTGGCTGTGCCGAACCATCATGCCCTTTATGACCTTTTTTCTTCCGCGCTCCATATAACACGTCCCTGAAATTGACTATTCAGATTTTCATCATCTTTTTATTATCTATTGTTGAAATCGAACTGCTTTATTGGAGTTACAATGGAATTATTTTATCTGGGAAAAAGCGATCTTTGTTATAACATCTGTTCACAAATTGCTTCCTATCTTTGCAAACGCTGAAATCGATTACCTGAAAAAAGATTCTTTATATGCAATAATACGCCATTGTCTACACAAAATATTTATTAGAAATGAAAGATTACAACGAGGCTCTTTCCATAGCAGACAGTAACCGCCACAAAATGGTACAGAATTCTGATGATTCCGCTTTATTGGAATTAACTTTTCTGACTTCTCTGGGTTACTATTATACTGGCGAAATTGAAACTGCCTACACCTATTTTAAGAATACCTTTTATGCGGCTCATTCCATTGAAAGCTGCTATGCCACCATTTGCAGAAACTATGTTTTAAGCAGACATCTGTTTTCACTAGATGATTACCTGGCACAAATGGATGATATTCCTCTGATTATTTTTTTCCAATCAAAAAGCCATAAACACCTCGGATTTAACAGATGGTACTTATGACTTTTTCTCCCCTGACATTTTAACAATTGGCAGATTAATTCATGACCTTCGTACCGAACAGAGTATTTCACAGATTGTATTATGTCAGGGATTATGTTCGAAATCCAAGCTTTCAAAAATTGAAAATGACACCCTGCAGCCAGATATCTTTTTAACAGAGGCTTTATTACAGCGGCTTGGCAGATCAGAACGCGGTTTTACTTTCTGGGGAAGCGAACGTGAAAGTAAAATCTATGAATTAAAATTTAAGTTAATGCATACTCCAAAATATCAGATTGATACCGTGTCACTGCATTTAAGCCAATTAGGTTCTGTACTTACTCAAAAAAGATGTTTTACCAAAACAATTATTTGATTTAAGTTACGCAATAAACAGTACACTATCTTCTCAGGAAAAAATAAAAATTTTGTCAAATGCATTATCATACACTCTGCCAGATTTTGATATACATCTTATTTATAATTATCGATTATCATGGGCAGAACTTTCACTCTTAACAAATATTGCTATTAACTATCAATCAATTGACCCAAATAAAAGTATTTTTATATTTTTATAAAATTCTTGACTATTGCCTATTAAATTCATTTGATATTTGTTTTACAGCCACTTTTCTTTCGCCTGTTTTGACATTTTTTTTGCACAAATTTGTACATAGACAAACATTTTTACAAATTATTAGATTTATTCTCCGAAAAATATTTTAGTGCTCAAAAGAAAGTCTTATGCAATTTAGGATACTTTTTTTTTATTATGCGCAGGCTCTTGGAGAAGTTCACAACTATACTATGGTAAAATGTTATGGTCATTATGCCTGCGCTTATTCAGAGCTTTTATGAAACTAAACCAAATTCCGATGTTCTAAAAGAATACTTATCAATGTAAGCAGTGAACGCAAGCATCATTCCTGCAATTACCTTTAGTAATTTTGTTTTCAGATTTTTTCTTCATGTTTTTCTCTCCATTTCATTTGTTTTTCATCTCCATTTTATCTGCCTCCATTAAAGAACACTACATAAACGGGAAACTTTTTTGGTTCCATTTATGTAATGTTCCTTTGTTTTCTGCTTTTATTTACCTTTGCATCTCATGTTCGCCATCATGAAAAACATTATTTTCTGCGACTGTTACCCCATGAAATTCGACCGCAAATGGTCCGTCATAATCTTTATCTTTATAACGCTCGGTGGAGTCGCCATATCTTTCGTAGTTCCAACAGATTGCCGCTGATCGAACCTCCGGTTACCGGCGTCACTTTCACCGTCAGAAAGATATGCCAGACGGATCTCGCCGCCAAAATATCCGCTTGCTATCCATGGAGAAGTCAGAAAACTTACCACATAAGGTATGGTTCTTTTTTCATCTCCTCAAAGCTTTTGTGCCGTTATTCAGTTTTACCGCACTGTAGATTCCGGTCGGCTCGACACCTAAATAGTATGCAAACCGGGCATTTCCATGAATTGCCTTCAGTTCTCCTCTTTAATAGTGTAAGATCTTTCATCGGGATTCCTCACTTGAATAAGGATTCGATGCATGGAGCGTGATATTTTAATTTTTCTCCTGCACCTTTTCTCCCTGCACATCCATTCCTGCCTGATAGCCTGAATAACCCGATAGACCATGCCAGAGGATGACCGGTCCATGTAAAATCGATCAGTGTGCACATTTTTCCGGAAAGAAGCAGCTTATAGTTTCCTTTTTTCCGGTGCTTCTGTCGCCCTTTGCCCCTGCCGCATACCCGTTCCAATGCTTCTTTGCCTGCGTCGTCAGTGCCTCTGTGTCAAGATCATCATGCGAACCCTGATACTGCTCGACATCCTGTGGTGTGATACACTGTACGACAAACTCTCCGTTCACACTGTTTTTTCATAAGAAACATCAATGCCCTCTGAATTGTAAATCGCAGTCGTTGTTTTTTCCATGAAAACTCAGCCGTATTGATGAATGCATCTTCCTGCACATCCACACAGTAAAGTGCTTTTACAAATGCATTCCGATCTCCTCAAGGCTTTTTTTCCACAAAGTGTGCTTTTACCTGCACTTTATTCTTTTTTTTCCTTTTGGGAGTTCAAAAATGGATTTTTACAAAGGAAGCTGCACAATAAGCACCTTTTTACCGCCTCATCTACTTCCTCCTGTGTCATCTCCGGAAAAATGTTGATATTTGCGGAACCACGCATTTTCTTTCCGTCTGCCTCAAAATCACGGTAAATGGTAACCGCAGACACCGCATCCTGTTTCATCCTGCGCATATCAAGTTCTTTTTATAAAATAAAGTTCTGCACCCTCGACTGTTTTCTCTGTCACAAGGTAGGTTTCTATCTGAAATTTCCGAATTGCCTGTAATATTTTTTCACGCATCTGTCTCTCTCCTTTTATCCCAATCTGATTCTGGCTTTGATATATGGGCCGCCGTCCGACACTTTTACCCATTCTTTGTGTCCTTTCCACAGTAGCCGGTTCCTGCAAGTTCACACTCATCTGACATCATGGAAATGGATTTTAACAAGTCCGGGGACATATCCGGTCAGTACGATCGGAGAAAATACTTTTTCCGGTAAATTTACCGTCTTTGATTTCTCTTGCAATGTCAACTAAGCACTGGATTCCCCCAGTTTTCGGATCTTCCATGCCGCTGCTCTGCATTTTCCAGATAAAACCCATAGGAAATAGAGGCGATCATATCTTCCACTTTATCTGTGCCTGGCTCAAAGAATGTATTCGTCATCCGCGTGTACGCTTTGTGGCTGTTCTTTTCCCTTCTTCCGTTTCCGGTCGGTTTTGTGCCAAGTGCCATAGCAACTGTGCATCACAGATTCCGGTCTTTAAGATTCCTTTATCAATGATGACGGTATCCTGCACAAGTGTTCCCTCATCATCAAAAAAAAAGAAAGTTGCGGTCTCAGATGCTGCTGCAAAGACCGTCATGCATGGTAACTAATGGGGATGCCACATATTCGCCAATGTATTTTTTCTGCCAGCGCACGTTTTTTCACAAACATATCCATCTCAACACCGTGTCCGAATGCTTCATGCACGATCATGCCTGTGACATCCGGTGCACAGATGCAGTCATACTCGCCCGGTGATTGGTTCACTGTGGCAAGATCATTGAGTTTCTGCACTAATGGTGGGATTTTGTTTCCATGTCATCTAAAATTTCCATTCCACCACAGCCGGAGCAGCTGTCAAACGCCATCTTCATCTCCTCGCCCTTCGGGATCAGTCCCATGATCATGCCGTTTGTCCACATGACGTTCTGCGTCATGTCTTTGTTTGAGATAAAAATAATTTGTGATAAATCTGGTAAACGCATGCTGTCTTGATCTCAACGATTTTTTCATCCTGTGCCATTGCTTTTTCACGCACTGCGCCAAGGCGTTTTACGATCTCCTCATCGCCTAATTCTTCCGGCAAAACTTCATAGTCAGTGCTTTTTTCAAAATGATATGCTTCGTCCGGAATTTCTGGATACTGTTTCACTTTCATGTCATCCGGAAGCTTTTTTTGCCCACGGCATCACATGATTTTTACTTCCTCTGCAATGGTGTCAATCTCATTCTCATCAATGTGGCTGAACGCATATTCTCCATAGCTCTCGCCATCGTATACTTTTACCACATATCCTAACTCCACAAACATGTTCTCCGTGATGCTGATTCCCTGTTTTGAAATGGTGTACTGTTTGCCTTTTGAATCTGTCATCAGAATGGATGCATACGAATATGTCTGCAGCAATCTATCTAATAATTGTTTCAGGATCGGTTTTTTCTGTTCGATCAGTCTGCTGGATGTAACCTTCATTCCTTTTCCCTTTACCTTTCATGTTTTCGTTGTCCTTATCGACTATCTCAGTATAGAAAATGGTGTTATATTTGTAAATAGCTTTCATGTAAGTGGTAAAGTTTGTACCGTAAGACGTAAAAAGACCTTGCAGAGTTTATACACTCCACAAAGTCTTTTTCATCTTTTATAAATAATATTGCCTGTTTTATTTGAAGTAAGCCACACCGGACTCAAAAATCTTGATATCCTGCTCACCGTAAATGTTCATCGCCACACTTCTGTCACGTCTCTCGGAATGAGCCATCTTGCCGAGCACACGTCCATCCGGGCTTGTGATACCTTCGATTGCCATGTACGAACCATTGACATTCCATTCTTCATCCATGGTCGGCTCACCGGCTTCATTGACATACTGGGTGGCAACCTGTCCGTTTGCAAAAAGCTTGTCTAACCACTCCTGTGGTGCTACGAAACGACCTTCACCATGGGAAGCCGGATTGCAATATACTTTTCCAAGCTCTGCACCCTGTAACCATGGGGACTTGTTGGAAAACAACTTTTGTGTAAACCATT
>VOFB01003902.1_pt1:0-20000 | contig 24788 bp, 40 predicted proteins | sample 5384141 | NCBI WGS metagenome assembly VOFB01 (sample SAMN12384721, study PRJNA508395) | human gut metagenome | isolation source: healthy gut A | host: Homo sapiens | reverse complement strand
ACTATCTTCTGCCGGTGCTCCTGTATCATAATAGGCACTGATATTGATCTCATTTGGATATCGTTCTTTCATGATATCCTCAATACCTACATAGAGACTGACTGTTGTCGATACGGCTACCAATACCATGGTGGATAAGATGCAGATGTTTGCAAGTCCCACTGCGTTTTGTTTCATCCGGTAGATCATTCCCGATACGGATGTAAAATGCTTGGTCTGATAATAGTATCCTTTGTTGCGGCATAAAATTTTTAACAAAGCGATGCTTCCTGCCGTAAACAACAGATAGGTTCCGATAATTACAAGGATGACTGCTACAAAAAACAGGGTCAGTGCTTTGATCGGATTCTTAGTTGTAATTGCTATGAAATATCCCGCGCCAAGGCAGAGAACTCCAAGCACTGCCATGATCGCTTTGGTCTTTGGCTCCCGCTCACCTTTATTTCCTGACTGTAAAAGCTCTATCGGATTGGCAAGCTGCACCTGAAACAGATCATAGATGTACGTTAACAGATAGACGATCGCAAACAGAATAGCTGTTATCATAACACCTTTTTTTGAAAAGGAAAATGTGATTCCTCCGTTAAATCCTATCATGCGGTAGAGGAGCATACACGCTAACTTATGAAATAATACGCCTGTTACCAGTCCTCCGCCAATTGCTATTATTGCTGTAAAAAATGCTTCTTTTGATAAAATTTTTGCAATATGTCTTTTTTCCATTCCCAGAATGTTATAGATCCCGAGTTCTTTTTTTTCCTGCGTTTTATGATGAAACTGTTTGTATAAAACAGGAAGATGACTGCAAAGATTCCGATCACACCGATTCCCAGACGGAGGATCAGTCCCAAATCCTTTGCTCCCGGCATGCTCTGTATCCCCGGATTGCTTTCTAATGCGCACATGATGTAAAAATGGCTACGGTTATGATCCCGGTCAGCAGATATGGGAAATAAAACTGCCTGTTATTTTTGATATTGGTGATCGCAAGTTTTGTATACATTCCTTTATTCATTTTGTTCACCGCCCGTCGTTAACATTGTCAGTGTATCTGAAATTTTTGCATAAAGTTCTTCGTTGTTCATGTTTCCACGGTATAACTGATGGAACACTTCGCCGTCTTTGATAAACAGGACTCTTTTTTTGCATGGCTGGCTGCTTTGGTACTATGTGTTACCATCAAAATGGTCTGTCCCTCCTGATTGACCGCATTGAATAACTGCAGCAATTCGTCGGCTGCTTTTGAGTCAAGCGCTCCGGTCGGTTCATCTGCAAGAACTAACTGTGGTCGGCTGATCAAGGCTCTTGCCACGGCGGTTCTCTGTTTTTGTCCTCCCGAAACTTCATACGGATATTTTCTAAGAGTTCTTCAATCCCTAACCGTTTTGTGATCGGATGCAGTCTTTTTTCCATTTCCGGATACTGGACACCGGATAAGACCAGCGGCAGCAGGATGTTATCTTTTAAGGAGAAGTTATCTAATAAGTTAAAGTCCTGAAAGACAAATCTAAATTTTCTCTTCGAAATGCAGAGATTTCTTTTTCGTTGATCTCTACGATGTTCTTTCCATTTAACAGGACTTCTCCACCGGTCGGTTTATCCAGTGCTGCTAAGATGTTTAATAAGGTTGTTTTTCGGAACCGGATTCTCCCATGATCGCTACATACTCACCTTCCTCTACGGAAAAACTTAAGTTGCTTAATGCCTGTACCTGATTTCCTGAAAAACGTGTGGTGTATATTTTTTTAGGTGATTGACCTCTAATATTGACATATTCTCTTTTTCCTCCTGATTTTCTTCGCGCGCTCTTTTATGTTCCCAGTATAACAAGAAGGAAAATGTCTGCCATTCATCCGGCTTACATTTTCCCTTTGTTTATTACATTCCTGTAAGATTACTCATGAATGCGTTCTTTGTGATCAATCCGATCTTCACCCGCGTTCCTTTTCCCCATTTCCGATTCTATTTCTATACTGTGGGACATTTGCTCTAATACTCTGCGGCAAAGATACAGTCCGATCCCGGTTGAGCGTTTATCGCTATGCCCGTTATAGCCGGTGTAGCCCCCAGCTCGCAGACTCTCGGTAAGTCTTCTGCCCGTATCCCGATCCCGGTATCTTCTATTATAAGTGTGTCTTCATTTTCCATATAAATAGAAACGGTGCCTTTCGGTGTGTATTTTACGGCATTAGAAAGTATCTGTTCGATCACGAACTCTAACCACTTTTTCATCCGTCAGCACTTCAATATTTAACGGCTGGTAATCTAAGCGGATTTTTTACGGATAAACAGTTTGGCATATTTTCGGACTGCCTCCCGCACAATCTCATCTAATGAATTCTTTTGAATGACAAAATCGGTGGTGTCTGAATCCAGCCTGCTGTAATGCAATGCCATCTCTACATACTGTTCTATATGAAACAGTTCCTCCGCACATTCCCCTGCTCTTTGGCGTGTCCTCTGACTGCAACAGCAGACGCATTGCTGCAATGGGTGTCTTAATCTGATGCACCCACATGGTGTAATACTCTGCCATATCTTTTCTCCCGGATTCTAAGTCATTGACTGCCTTTACTTTATCTTCATGCACAAGCTGTAACAGTTTCTGATAATCTTCTTCTATCTGATCCTTCGGCATATCCAATGCATTCACGGAAATTTTTACGATTTCCTGCATTTTTGCAGATTCCGATGTCTTCTATAATAGAGTAAAATCCACCCCTCCGATCACCAGTAAAAAAGATGCAGAGAATTGTTCCATATATCCACTCTGATATATGAACGCCATTCAGTTCTACGATCACGGACATGGAAAAAATCGTCAGCAATATGACCGCTATCCATCCTAAAATTTCTTTTCAGATATGAACTCCAAAGTTTCATCCCAGACGATACCCTATTCCTTTCTTTGTAAGTATAAATTCTTCCAATCCCAAGGCTTCTAATTTTTTTCTCAACCGGTTCACATTGACGGAAAGTGTATTTTCATCATATAGTTATCACTTTCCCATAGCTTTGTCATCAGCGTTTCCCTGGATACGACTTTTTCTTTATTTTCCATTAATATCTCTAAGATACGAAATTCGTTTTTCGTCAATTCTATCTTTTGCTCCTGATAGGTCAGCGTTGTCTCGTTCAGATTCAGGATCGCTCCTTTATGCTCTAACATACTGCCTGTTCCGGCAAAATCGTAGCTGCGGCGCAGCATTGCCTGGATCTTAACCGTGAGCACTTCGAGATCAAACGGTTTTGGTATAAAATCATCCGCTCCCATATTGACCGCCATGACGATGTTCATGTTATCTGCCGCTGAGGACAGAAAGATGACCGGTACTTTCGATATTTTTTCGGATTTCACTGCACCAATGGTATCCGTTAAAAATGGCAGGGTAATGTCCATAAGCACCAGTTGTGGGTCAAAACGGACAAATTCTGCTACTACATTGGAAAATCTTCTACGCAGCATACGTCATAATTCCATGCCTGCAGATGTTCCCGTATGCTTCTTGCTATGATCTCATCATCTTCTACCATAAAGATTTTGTACATTCCTTCTCCTCGCTACACATTTTATGATGTTTTTTCTTATTTGTTTTCCTGTTGATTTATTTCTATATGAATCTGTTTCTGCACTAAGTTCTCTCTATCTTTATATCATACTGCTGCATCAGACGTTTGGTTTCTTCCGCACCTGCTCTACTACCGGCTCCGGCCCTACGATTTTCGCCCCTCACCCAATGCCATGACCCATGACAGAACTGATTTACTGACCGCTACCCGGACGCTTGCAGTAAAATGCTTCCCGTCTACCGGTATCATGGATATTTCTTTTCCAATGATGACTCCTAGCGACATTGTATTTTTACCAACTGCTCTTCACCGCCATACATTCCGAACATTTTTCTGGAGTACACGGCTATGTCAAAGGATTGAAATACCTGTTTTCCTTCGCGTTTTTTTCCGTTCATTTCGATATGGAGCATTTTGTCTACACGGAAGTGTTTGATCTTTTCTTCTACATCATCATAAGCGATCATGTAATAATTTTCATCATCACAGGATAATGCCCACGGACTTACTCTATAGAATGCTCCGTCTTTGCGAAGCTCCATTTCTTTTGACATTCCATTGAAAATACTGAAATGTGATCTGGGAATTTTCGGCGATTGATTGTTGCATGGATGGCATCTACATTATAATAGATGCTTTCGTTTATGGTTTTTACCCGCTGTGTCACATAGACCTGACGATGCAGTTTGGATGCCTCTATACTTACTTGCTAATCCTTCTATTTTTTTGATCAACTCATTGGTCTTTTTGGCTGTGATAAATCTTGCAGACTGCACAGAGTCTACCAGCAGTTTTAATTCCGCTAATTCAAACTGCCGGTTTACTACCTGATAACAGTAGGTTCTGCCTTCCTGTGTTCCGATAATTTCTAAGCCGTAGGTACGCAGACATTCTATATCATCATACAGACTCTTGCGCTCTGCCGTGATTCCATATGATTTTAAAGCGGATATGATCTCCGGCATGGTAATACTGTGCGTTTCATCTGTCTTTTCCATTAAGATCTGCATCAAATAGATGAGTTTTAATTTCTGTTTTGACCGTTCTGCCATGACTTCCTCCCGCATGATCGCTAATCCTTTCTTACAGAATATCACAAAATCATGCGTTCTGTCAGCTATTTAGAAGTCTTTCGGCATAATATACAGACTGCATGGCATCTTTTCCATAAAAATCTGCCCCTATCATGTCTGCATATTCCTGTGTCAGCACCGCTCCGCCAACCATGATCTTGCACCATGGTGCTTCTTTGTGCAGTTCCTTGATACTTTCTTCCATATTAACTACCGTGGTTGTCATTAATGCACTCAGTCCAACCAGCGGTGCATGTTTATCCACGACGGTTTCTACGATTTTTTCCGGCGGCACATCTTTTCCGAGGTCTATGACTTCATATCCATAGTTCTCTAACAGGACTTTTACGATATTTTTCCGATATCGTGGATGTCTCCTTTGACGGTAGCAATGACGATCGTTGCTTTTTTCTCCTGTGCTTCTCCCGTGACTCTGCACATACTGCCGGATCGCCTCGAACCCTGCCTTGGCTGCTTCTGCACTCATTAAAGCTGTGGCAGGAACATGGTTCCTTTTTCAAATCCCTGTCCGACTACATCCAGTGCCGGAACCAGTTCCCCATTGATGATCTCCATCGGTTCTTTTGTCTTTAGTTCTTCTTCCGTTGCCCGATACGCCTGATCTTTTAAGCCTTTGATGATGCTGTCGGTCAGGTTGAGCTTCGCTGCTGCCGATTTTGCCGCTGCATTCGGGGCATCGGTTACGGCATAGTTTTTCGATATAATTCATGCACTGGGCATCATAGCCAGCCAAGTACACAGAAGGTGTCGTATGCCTGCCGCATGGCTTTTGCATTCGGATTGATGATCCCTGCCGAGAGTCCGTTGTTCATTGCCATTGTAAAAATGCTGCATTGATCAGCTCACGCTGCGGCAGTCCAAAGGATATATTCGACACGCCAAGCACGGTTTTTCCACCTCTTGCCGTGATCTCTTTTTACGGTATCTAACGTGATCTTTGCGGACTCGTTATTTGTACTCATGGTCATAACTAAGGCATCGATGACGATATCTTTTCTGCTGATCCGTATTTTTTCACCTGTCTGATATATTTTTTCGGCTATCGCAAGTCTGCCCTCGGTGGTGTCGGAATGCCATCTTCATCTAACGCCAGTCCGACTACGACTCCTCCATATTTTTACAAGCGGAAATACCTGTTCCATGATCTCTGCTTTTCCATTTACAGAGTTGATCATCGGTTTTCCGTTGTATATCCTGAGCGCCCGTTCCATTGCTTCCATATTGGTGGTATCAATCTGAAGCGGGATCGGCATGATGCTCTGCAGTTCGTAAACGATCGTTTCCATCATGGCTGCTTCGTCAATTTCCGGCAGTCCTACGTTGACATCTAAGATATGTTGCACCGGAGTCTTCCTGTTTGACCCTTCTTCTAAGATGTAGTCGATGTTGTGATCCCTGAGTGCCTGTTTAAATTTGGACTTTCCGGTAGGATTGATACGCTCTCCGATGATGACCGGTCTGCCGCCTAATTCAACTGCCGTAGAGTAGGAGGTAACAAAGGTATAGTTCTTCGGTGTGATCGGCACCGGTGTGATTTCTTTGCATTTTTCTACCATTGCCTGTATATGCGCAGGCGTGGTTCCTGGCAACCTCCGGCGAACCAGGCTCCCATGGTTACGATCTCTTCCATGTCTTCGGCAAATTCCTCTGCTCCTACGTCGAAGACGGTCTTTCCGTTTTCCGAACGCGGAAGTCCCGCATTTGGATTGACGATCACCGGTATGGAGGCATATTTCAGCAGTTCTTTTACGATCTCTTTCATCTGTTTTGGTCCAAAGGCCGCAGTTGATCCCCAGTGCGTCTACCCCAAGTCCTTCTAACAGTGACACTACTACCTGCGGACTGGCTCCCGTCAACATCTTTTGCTTTCGTCAAAGATGACCGTTGCCATGATCGGCAATGCGGAATTCTCTTTGCCGCTAATACTGCTGCTTTCAGTTCATAGGTATCGCTCATGGTCTCTATCAGGATGAGATCCGCTCCTGCTTTTTTCTCCCACTCGGATGATCTCTGCAAAATACCCCGACTGCCTCTTCAAAATCCAGGATTCCCATCGGCTTTAAGAGTTTTCCGGTGGAGCCGATGTCTAAGGCTACATATGCTTTTTTCCACTCTCTGCTACGGCTTTTTTTGCATTTGCTACTCCCGCCGTTACGATTTTTCTAAATCTTCTCCGTATTTAAAGCGGTTGGCGCCAAAAGTGTTCGCCAATATGATGTCTGCCCCTGCCGCTAAATACGCTTTATGTATCTGTATGATCGGCTCCGGTTCTTCAGATTCCATGTTTCCGGAAGTTCTCCTGCCTGTAATCCCTGTTCCTGAAGAAGTGTTCCCATTCCTCCATCAAAAAACAGTATTCTTTTTTATTTCTTCTCTGATCGTCATAGTTACCTCTTAGTCTTGCCGTCTGTATGCACAGTTTTATTTCTACAGGACTCGCAGCCCTCGATATGACATCTGGTCTGCTCCTGCTCAGTCCCATAACCGCTGTTACCGATTTTTCCGGTATCATGACTCCGCCTTCTGAGAGTACGATCCCGATTTTTTAGTTGCTTCTAACACTCTTAAAAATTCTGCCTGATAGGTTAAGGACAGATCTCCATATCCCGGACTGTATCTGGGTCTTACATAAAAACCTTCTGCCGCTGCCTGTTCTTCGATTTTTTCTGGCACCGGTTACAATAGTCCTCGATCGCCGCTGCCCCGACTGCCTGCAATACTGCTGCCTTGCTGATCTGCAGTCTGGAATACCGGTTCATTAATATGTCCGGCTCGTTTCCTAAGGTTGCTTGAAAAATACGATTTTTTCACAGCCTTTTTAAGTTTCTTTTGCCAGATTTCTGCTCTGCATCTTCATTCCCTGCTGCTTCTATCTGATCTTCTTTTAATTTTAAATCGAAGATCCTGCATATCGACCGGGGCTGTGCTATTTTTTCATCTGTCGGATACATTCCTCTATCAGTTCTGTTGTCCGCTCATCCGATATTTTTTCCGTCTCCTAAAGTACCGCTCTACTTCTTTTTTTTGTTAATCATGGATGATCTCCGACAGGTTTTTCTGGATTCCTGCCGCTACTTCCGGTTTATTCATCGAATATACATGGATGTTATGGATTCCATTTGCGATCAAATCGATGATCCGATCGGTCGCATAAGCAATTCCTGCCTGCTGCATCGCTTTTGATTGTCCCCGAAGCAGTCCACCAGATTTCGGAATCTTTCCGGCATGTTCGTTCCCCGCTAACGTACAGGCTGTCTTTACCTGACGCTCTTGTGATCGGCATGATTCCCGGTATGATCGGTACCGTGATCCTTTTTCCCTGACCCGGTAGAGGAAATTATAATAGATGTTGTTGTCAAAAACATCTGGGTTGTGAGGTAGTCACATCCCGCATCTACTTTTTTCTTTAGATATGTAATGTCTTCTTTTTTTTTATTATGGGCATCTACATGCCCTTCCGGATAGCAGGCACCTCTACGCAAAAAAAATCTCCTTGCTTTGATATGCTCTACTAACTCGGATGCATAGTGAAAATCTGTAAACGGTTCTCCTTCAAAATCCTTTGGCCGGTCGCCCCGAAGTGCAAGTACATTTTCTATTCCTGCTTCTTTCATAGAATCCAGTGTATGGTCGATGTCTTCTTTCGTTGTCCGACGCAGGTAAGATGGGAAATTGCAGTGATCCCATACTGCTGCTGTATTGCCGATGCGATCTGTACTGTATTCGCTCTGGTGCTTCCGCCCGCACCGTAGGTAACACTCATATAACTTGATTTAACGCCGCAACATCCAATGCTGCTTTTTTTCACGGCTTGTAATTCGCCTCTGTTTTGGGTGGAAATACTTCAAATGACAATGTGATTTTATCTTTACCAAGAATCTGGCTTAATTTCATGTGACTGCCTCCTTAGACATCTTAAGGATGTCTTTTTTCTGATCATTAAAAAGTGTACTATGATTTTGGAGGCAATTCAAGATTTGCTTTCATATGACATTTCTATATTGGGGTATAGAAAAGCTATAACAGACGTGTTTCCTAAGAAAATCCTTGAAAAACGCATATATCCGTATTATACTTTTATATATACTTATGCAGAAAGGAGACGTGCGAATGAAAAACGATCGACAAAATACGAAAATGTTAAAAGGTATAAAAAAGCTAAGCTGCTGAAAATTCTACTTCCTTGTATCGCTATCGCTATTATATCCATTATTGTGATTTCTTATATGGCTTCTAAAAAGATCATTGTCCAAGAGGCAAAAATCTGTTAAGGGCAGAATCTAAAATGAATGCCAAAGAGTTAGAGACCTGGACCACCGGTATTCTTAATACGTTGGATATGTTACAAAACACTTTAGAAACCGTTCCAATGGATGAAGAAACCGAAAAAAACTTATCTGGCTACGACTGTAAATATGAATCAGGATTTTCCAAACGGAGTCTACATCGGTGATGACCATGGGAAATATATTGATATGTCCGGCTGGGTTCCGGATGCGGACTATGGGATCACAGAGCGCGACTGGTATAAAGAGGGATTAACCCATAAATCTTTTGCCTTTGGCACACCATATCGCGATGCAGATACCGGCGAATTTATTGTAAGTGCCACAACGTTACTTAAACCTCTAATGGTGCTAAAACGGTTGCTGCAGCAGATGTTTTCTAAATTATGCTTCTAAGATGGTATCCGATATCAAAGTTATGGATGATGGTTACGCATTTCTGGTTGATAAAAACAGCCATACCATTTTAGCACACAAAGACCAGAAATTAGTGGCACAAACAATCTCTTCTGACAGCAAAGATTCTTATGTGAAAGCGGTTGCTGATAAGATTGATAAAAAGAATGGAAAAGTTCAAAATGTTACCGTTGGTAATACAGTCTATTATGTAGAGGTCGAACCGATCACAGGAACTGACTGGGTTCTGGTCTCTAATGTAAAAAGAAAGTACTGTCCTTGAAGATTTAAAAGGTTTGCAGACCAGAATTATCCTTATTTTAGTCCTGGCAATGGTGATTATCGGATTTTGATCGAACGAATTGTACACATTGTTGTTGAACCGATCAAAACCCTGACAAAGGATATCGGAAAAGATTACTGACGGTGATTTTACGGTAAATGTACAGACCAAAGGCCAGGATGAAGTCGCTGCTATGGGGAAATGGTATGCAGAAATTTATTGGTACTATGCGAAATACGATCGGTACTATTTTTTCCATATCCGGACAATTGAATCAACAGGCTGAAAACAGCAGTTCCGTTTCCGAAATATTATATCGCTCCGCGATAACTCAATCTACCTCTATGAAAGAGTTAAATTCCACTGTTGAGGAATTGGCAAACTCCGTAACAGAAGTAGCAGAAAATACAACCTCTCTGGCGATGATCGTTTCTGAAACAGATCGATCGGACATAACGCCAGTGAAAAGATGAATGATACCGTTGTAATTTCCGGCAAGGGGACGGGATGACATGGATAAGGTAAAACATGCCATGGAAACCGTTCAGGCCTCCGTTACCCAATTAGAAACCGCTGTCGGTCATGTCGGTGAATCGACGGAAGAGATTACAAAATTTGTGGAAATTATCGGAGATATTGCCTCCCAGACGAACCTGCTTTCCTTAAATGCAGCCATTGAGGCAGCAAGAGCCGGTGAAGCCGGAAAAGGATTTGCTGTTGTTGCCGAAGAAATCCGCAACCTTGCCGAAACAAGTTCGCAGGCCGTGGACAAAAATATCCTCTATTACGGCAGATATTAATACTCTCGTCAGCGATGCCGTGGACAAGACCCAGATAAGTGCCAAACACATCCATGACAGTGAGGAGCTGGTTTCTACCGCGCATCACACATTCCACGATATTTACCAGACGATCGGAGACAAGCGAGCTGTTACAGGAAATGATTACGAATGTCAACAAAGTGGATGAAGTTGCAACCTCTGTAGCTGCTATTACAGAAGAACAATCCGCCAGTGCCGAAGAAATCCTTGCAACCTCTGAAGGTCTTGCACAGGAAGCCTTAAGCGTAACCGGCAACAGTGAAAATGTAGCACAAGCTGCACAGAATGTAGCCACACAGGCTGAGAAACTCGCAAATGAAATGCATTATTTCAAAATTTAATCCTGTTACAAAAGGGCAGAACCGTTTTCCGGTCTCTGCCCTTTACTTTTTACCTGTATTTGATTCTAAAGTTATTTATAACGGAAGAAGTTCATATTGCATTAACTCGTATTTCAGCTTACTTCCTTCCATGATTTCCGGCGGCAGTAATGCTCTTGCAACTAACTTTAAGTCATCCGATTCGATATCGGTACGTTTTAAGTTTGCATAGTCTCCGTCAATACTGACTACTTCATAAAACCATGTTTCCATTGGTGCTCCTCCTCTTTATGAAATCTGATACTCTTTATATAACAGCTTGCGATATTCTTGATCCTGTGTAGCACGCAGCAGGTCCTGTGTTCTCCCGGCTTCTAAGAGTCTTTCGGTCAGAAGGGCAAACTGTTTTTCGCCTTCTTGGATGCCTTTCTCATATTCATCTTTCCTGACAACTTCAAAGACCGCCTCTTCATCATATTCAAAGATACTCATTTCTACCGCCTCTTTCTTCTGTTCTGAAGTAGAAACTCCCGCAGGATTCCTTCATTAATGCATTCTGTCACTGCACGGTCTACTGCTTCTTCTACTTTCATGCTCTTTTGCATAGGTTCGTACTTTTTTTACATAGATGGCATATTCTTTTAAGGTCTGGCACTGCTCTAATAGTTTTTGTTCTTTCCAAAGTTGATGTTTACGCCCATTATAGCATGATAGATTTGCGGTTACAACCGGATTTATTTTGTTTATTTTTCAGGAAGTGCCGTTATGATCTGATAAATGATCCCTAATACAACGATGGTTCCTACCATGAACGCCAGCATTTCTGCACTGCTTACAACATGTCCCCGAAATACCGGATTGCAGTCCAGCGAATCTGCAAATGCCAGTCACTACATCGTCGGAAATCCCTTGGATTTCATCTCTTCAAATACTCCGCGAAGCATATGGTTTTTAAGCATGGAGGTTCCATAAGTGCTTGGAACATAGGACAATCCTTTCTGAAGTCCTTTGCCAATTGCTTTCACATCCGCGGATGTACTGTGAATGGACAACTGCATGTTTTTTGGCACTTCTATCTGCAAGTGCTTCTCCTTCGGTTTTACTTGAATGGTTGCTCCTGATGCGCAAAAACGGACTTCTAACTGACCGTCTTTGAGATAATAATGCATTTTTGCATCCTCTGTCAGATTTTTTTCCACTCTCACGGATCTCAATAGAATCGCCCTCTGATTCCGTGATCTTTATCTCTCCGGAGCGCCAGTATACAGCTAACGTTTGTACTTCATCTGCATTACCTGAAAAATCTCCCGTTTGGTGTGATTCTGCATTTTCGTATGTTTCGCTGTGATATAAGTCCCAGTTTGCAAACGGTACTCCTTCCATGCTGCATCCCGTCAGACACAGCATCAGAAAAAGCAGGCTCAGTGCTGTGACTGCCCGTGATTTCTTTTTTTCCTATGTATGATGTTTGAAATGTCTTTAACATCAGTGTCCCTCCTCTATCCGTATTTGTCTATATTATATGATTTTATTATACAGAATTTTGGCGGAATCGGATAGAGGGGTTTTGGGGAATGTGTTTATTTTGTAGGTGGACTCTGCAACTCCTTTACCAATCTTCATCGTCATCATCCATTGCATCATCTACACCATCTGCATAATCGCTGTCTCTGTCATATCTGTCATAGTCATAATCGTCATCCATATAGATATCATCATAGCCATCATCATAAGAGTCATATGTACTGATTGTTGGGGAACTAGATGTTCCATATGTATTTTTTTTTTCTTGTATTATTGCTATAAGATGAATCAGAATCACTGTTACGATCGTTGTTGATATGATTATATGTTTTTTGGATGAGCCACTATCATTGGAACTGTCCGTTGACGATTTGTCATCGGATGATGATTCGTCATCTGTAGAGGATTCCTCCCTATATAACTCGTGATCATAACAGTAATCGCTATCAGGTTCCTGACGTCTGTAGCAGCCTGTCTCGATACACCTTGGTCCACTGTCAAACATACTGGCAATCCACCCGGCAAAACAAAAACTCCTATGATGATAAGCGCTGTTATAAAATTTTTACCTGCCGTATTCTTTTTCATATAAAACACCTTCCTTTTTAAAATATTCTAAGTGTTGCAATTTTTTTGAACTCACTATCTAATAGAACTGCTCCAATCTGAATCGTTTCATTTGCATGTTTATAATTGCGACGATAAAGTTTTGGCACTTTACACATTTCTAAATCAATCACGACGTAATTCATATATACCTGTTAAAAAAACAAACCTGTCAATAAAATAGAGCCATCTAAAAAGCTATTTGCTTTCTTAAGATGATTCTATTATGCCAGATTACAAGTCCATAAATCTTCCCTTGCACTTCGAATGTTTGTTCTTAATCTACATTAATCGCACATAATAAGTAGCTTTTCCAGAACCGCCTCTCATCAATTCTCCTTCTTTTACAAGCGTTCTTAATGAACCCTCTATAGAGCTAATACTAAGCGATGGACAAAGTTCTCTGATATCCTGTTTGGAGAACTTGCCAATTTTATTCTTAGTCGCTTTCCGCACCATTTCTAATGCTGGGAGCTTTTCCCCGATGATCTCAAAACGATCTTCAAAATCTTTATATGCTGCAAGTATTGTTCCTAAAAGATACTTTATAAAAGGAACTACATCCTCCTCTCCTTCATGCCAGCCATTCTGAGCTTTCCCCAGCACTTCATAATATAAATCTTTTATTCTTAGCAATTTTAGCCTCAAGTGAAATATATTTTCCTACATAAAATCCACTTCTATATAGAAGAAGCGTTGTAAGCAATCTACTCATTCGTCCATTTCCATCATTAAAGGGATGAATGCAAAGAAAATCATGTATAAATACAGGAATAGCAATCAATGGTTCAACCTCAAGATTACCAATAACTCTATTGTATTCCTCACAGATTTTTTCAAGTGCCTTTGGTGTTTCAAACGGAGCCATGGGAGTAAAAAACACCTCTGTGTGACCATCCGGATATGTTGCACTGATATAATTCTGCACAGTTTTTGTTTGTCCGGCGATCGGATTATTCATATGACTGTAAAGTATCTTATGGAGCTGAAGAATATAATTCTTTGTTATGGGAATTGCATCAAAACTTTCATGGATAATATTTAATACGTCTCTATATCCCGCTATCTCTTCTTCGTCTCTGTTTTTTAGGAGTCGTGCTCTCTTCGACTAACTGCTTTATTCTTGTATTTGTTGTCACAATACCCTCAATCGCATTAGAACTTTCGGTACTCTGAATCTTAGCAATTTCTACAAGTTTCTCTAGTTCATCCGGTCTTTGTTTTAAATATAGTTCCTGCTTACCTGCATATATTGCAGCAATAAGACTTAGTACCTCAGAATCCATTTTTGCTCTTTTTTTTACTATAATTGAAGTCTCTCATTCCCTTAATCACGCTCCTTTCCTTAAATATTACCATGTTTTAAGGAAAAATCAATTGTATTATGTGTATTTCCCTTAAAAGTTATACATTTAAGGGTAACCAATTAATCTTGCTTATTCATGACTATTTCAATCTATCTTCCTTTTCTCTGGCGTTTCGATAAAAATTAAAATGTTGCTTTTCTCTTAATCATTTTATCTCCTCATTTTCCTGCATTTGTGGAAATTCAACTTCTATAAAAACCTTCTCCTCAGACAAAAACCCCATTCCTCATTTGATAAAATATGTGTCCTACACACCTTACCGTCTGCTTCAATTATTTCTGGAATTTTATCACGTACTAATTTGTTATCAAATACATCACAAATCCGGATAAAACCAATGAAAAACTATTAGTATCTTCTATCGGATGCACAGAAAAAAATGCTCCTGGAGTTTTCAATTAGCACTCATGGGGGAATAGTCAAAAAGCACTGGATGAACAAGTCATAAAGCCTACCATTTCATTCAATCCTTCGCTCCTACTGATGAGGTAACACCAGAAGAAACGCATCAAATTGGAATGGATTTTATGAAAAAAATTCACATTTGATGACTGCGATACAGGAAGAAAGTTAGATGACTTTTTCTCTGTTCTTTGCACACTCAGTTGACAAAAACCATATTCACAACCATTTTGTTATGTGTTCTGTCCTCACGTGATATATTAGGAAACATTTTCAATAACCTGGCTAAAGTTAGATGACAACTTATCCCTTCTTCTCTAAATGCTGCATCTCAATATAAATATGTGAAAAAACAATGATATTCTTTGCCTTTTTACATACTTCCTTTGTTTCAATGTATGGTTCAAATCCATAACGCCTATCCATATATCAGCAAAACAATAGTCATACAAACCATCCTCAAGATTCATCATGTATTCGATGGCATCATCTTTTTATTACTGTTATCTTATCCTTAGTTTTAAACTGCGGAAGAATAAAAAAGTGAACAAATCTATCACGCTTTGCTCTCGCTCCACAATGGTAATAGATTCACATCAGCTTTTTAACGATGCCATATAGGCAAAATATCCCATTCCGCAACCAAGTGTCAAAACTTTACCTTTGGCATTCCTTATAGGTTGTTTCATTGTATTTATTTCATTCGGAGACACTGACATCCATGTTGATTTTATGCTGTTTTGAAATATAACAGGATACTCTACCTTTCTGTAAAACAAGAGATCCTGGGGATATCCACGTCATATTCTATTATTTTCCTTGGTATGTCATAGATATCTAATTCATAGGGCATAAACGAATGGTACCGAAATTCAAGTCTCCGCTTCGCCTATCCTTAAAATCAATATCTTTTACATACGGATTATCTTGAATTTCAGAGACATCAAAAACTCTACCTTCGTTTAAAAGACTGTTCATAAAAATCAAACATCCTTGCATCATTTCCTATGTAAGGTGCTATCATACCCTCCACCATAAGCCTCATCATAATCTTATCAACTGAAGTATTTTTCATCTGGCTCTGCAGTTTAATTGCCTCGGCCCTTAACTTATCTATATCGGAAGGTATCATAGAATTTTCGTTAATCATATTCGTAAGAACTGTATTAACTGTAGATGATGCCATATGAAGATCCATTAACATGGCCATCTTCTCCATATTCCTTCTTGTATTTTGGATTCTCATTGCAAATCACCTCATGAATCATCAGATTTTTCACTACTAAATTATTATCATTATAGCATGCTAATTTTATCAAGCATGGCATCACAAAAATCTGTACAACAACTACCGCCATCAGTATAGCCATGATACCTGCAAATATCAGCGAATAAAGAAACAGATCCACCCACCTATGGATAACGATGCTATAGATAATAGCTGCCCCAACTATCAAGGTAAGCAACCCCACTGCCCATTCTGTCAGCTTCACTGAAGTTTCCAATGCCCACCTCGTAAAGAACAAAACAAAAGCAACCGGCAACAGCAAAGCTTCAGGATTTTTCTTAAAACAAACATATTAACCAATCCTCCTTCACGCAGCTCATTCATCACCTTATAAGCGATCAAGCGTAAAACATACTCCGGCATCGCTCTCCGGCCAAGTTCCCATTCCTGCATGGTCCGATAAGGTACGCCCAACCACACAGAAAAAATCAGTCCTGCTCATACCGGACTTTTCCCCCGATCATTCTGAAACAATAAGCCAGGCGACGACGCTCAGCATCCTTGTCGTTTTTGTCATACTTTTCTACTTCAATCTCGATTCCTTCGAGGTTATATATTTCCTTCTTCATAGGCGCCTCCTCAATGTAGTCAATGCGTGCACTTCTATCTTTATTATATGTGGTCAATGACTACATGTCATAGAAATATAAGGGCCAGCGAATTGCTGACCCCATCTGCTTATGCCACCATTTTTCTAATCCTTTTCCCCATCATCTTCCATTACAGAGAAGTCAACCTTCAATACAGTATCAAATATCTGATCCGATCCTCCACATAGCTTTGACTTCTTTTATCAAACACCCTCATATATGTTCTAATAACCGGATTTCCTTCATCATCATGCAACGTCCCTGTGCTTACATGTATTTCTCTCTCAAAGCAATTTCATTAATAAAGCGTAAAAAATCTCTCTTTCCGCATCATTTAACTCTTTATCTTTTTTTCTTATTTCTTGATATTTCTGATTGATATGAGTGAGGTGTTCTCTAAGCCAATGTTTATAGTATCCATCCTGCTTTTCAAGCGCTGTTAAAGGCGTCCCCACTCATCATATATACTTCTTTCTTATCTGAGTTCATGATCCTATTGAGGCTTAGCTAAATAAGCACGTTCATCATACGAAAGTCTTGTAAATTTTACTAGGTACCTCATATATATCAGGTCATCTTTTTCAATCTCATTTAAGAATTCAATAATTGTTACACTTTTACCTTTTGAAATCATATTTATATCTGAAAGCCATACTTCAAAAAAGAAACAAGGAATAACCATATTCTTTTCGCATATAGAAAGTGCATCCAAATCTGGCGTACCCAAAAATCTCGAAGATCTACTTCCGGGTTTAGCGCAGTTACAAAATCTTTTACTGTCTATAACAGGTATTTTCTCCGCATAATCCAATAAATCGATAGCATACGTCATCAATTCTTGTTTTGTTTCCTCGGAACTCCATATACACTTTGAATGTGATCATCAATTACTGTACTGCTTCCGGATATTTGAAATAAGTGGACATGGTTGCCCGGTTATCATGCCAGGATTTATAGATTTTCGGGTACTTGGAATCCCATTTATCCTTGAACAATTTAACTCATTTAAAGCTGTTTCTTCCGTTGGAGCCTCATATACAAGCTTCGATCAGCCATCAGCTTTTTGATATCTTTATACGAAACAAATTTTCGTTGAATTACGGATCTGATGGATAATGCACTGCTGATCTCTGTTTTGATAAACAGCCTCGATTGCCTGTGGAAATCCATTCAGACCATCCACGCATGCGATCAGGATATCCTCAACTCCCCGGTTTTTAATCCATTCATGATAGAAAGCCAGAACTTCGCACTTTCGTTTTCTCCAACATACATTCCAAGGACATCCTTTTTCCATTCATGTCGATACCAAGAGCGATGTAAACCGCATCGTTTTACAATACGTCCTTCACTGCGGACATGGTAGTGGATCGCATCCATAAATACTACCGCATACGCTTCCTCCAGAGGACGTTCCTGCCATTCTTTACGATGGGTGGATTTTGTCCGCATCCGGTCGATTGTGCTGTTAGAAATGTCAATATCGTATAATTCACGCATGTGGGATTCAATGTCTCCGGTTGTCATTCCCTTGGCATACATGGAAAGTATTTTTTTCTTCCATGTCCTGAGTTACGGTATTCTGATATTTTTGATCAGCTGGGCTCATAGTCGCCCGCTACGGTCCCTTGGAATAGCTACATCCATATCTCCATAGCTTGTGTGCATAGTTTTGCTGGAATGACCGTTTCTGCTGTTGTCTGTTTTTTGTTACGATAATCATACTTGGAATATCCTAATTCCTCATCCAGTTCCTCATCCAAAGCACCTTCCAGAAGGACAGACATCATGTCACGCATGATGCTGTTAACATCGGTGCCGTCTTTGATGCTGATATCATTATTCTTCAGATAATCACGCATCATTTCTCGCATTGCTGCTTTTTGTGGGCTGTCTTTTCTTCTTGCCATAAAAATAACCTCCAAACTGAGTAATTTTATCTTACATCAGTTTGGAGGTTTACACAAACTCCCGTTCTTTAATACAAGCTTGCTGAACCTCTATACTTTTGGGAGTGTATACTACCGGGTGATCCAAATTATAAAGTGCTTGTTTCGTTGCCTGATTGCAGATTCTGTTGTATTACCCAAAATATCCAGATTATCCACATCTCCTTCTCCCTTAAGCTGTTTGTTAAGTCTTTGCACCATCATTTGCGATATGTGGCTCAACATTCCGTTCCCCTTTATTCCTAAGCCATTCGCATTTACTTCTTTTAGCCGCTTCCATCCATGCGTCTTTTACATCTTGCGGAGCATTCGGACCAATCATAGCAAATGCTTTTTCATCAAAGTCTGCTTCTGGCATATACCTATTTGTGTTTTCGCTTTCTTTGACAGCCTGTTCAGCATTAAATTGAGGAACATTACCATTCCTATGCTTAATATCATATGGCACACCACTCATGGAATAACTAGAACTAATCTGCATAGCGCAACTCCTCCTTAATACACATTAAACCTTACCGACGTAACATTTACTAATCAATATTTACTTGTAAACTCTTCATAGAAAATACTTTCTTCATCCGCTGTTGTATCCTTATCTATGAATTCCTGCAAGTCTTTTTGCTTTGGGCATATTATCAAATACTTCCTGACTATGACTTTTATTACAAAAAGCTGTATGCAATCAGAGTCCATATAGTCTTCATTAATTTGCATGATAATTACTTTCACATTGAATTTTGAAAAATGTTTTCAATCTGCAATAAATGGTTTGCCCGTTTCCACACATCCTTATTATCAATATGCGATTCGTCGATCAGCTCAAATAATTTATCATGAAATGAAACGCCAATATTTGCAAGCTGGTCTTCCAAAAGATAATGTTGCTGACTGCATACAAGGCTCTGCAACCCTGTATCTTCCTCAAGTGGATAGTTATCTTCTGCTATTGCAAGAAAACAAATCTGGATATTTTTCTTGTCAATTTCATTTTTAAAGCAGTTCAAATGTATCTGACAATGATTTATCCGATGTAATCCTTTGCTTCCAAATCTACATTTTTATGGAACATCCATCCGTCCATCATTCATTTTACGGACATTTGCAATCGTATTTAGTTCTTCCTTTTCAGGTGGTCCGAAATGCACCTATCAGCATATATCAATATGTGGTGTCTTCTTTACCGATACCTCCCTTGCCAATATGTCCATAGGTTAATTTGTTGCCACAAATATTCTCCCTGACGTAAATCGCACCAGCCAAGTGTCAGGTTCTTTGTGTATTAGGAGTTTTACGATATTTGTTTTTACATTTTCTATCAGTTGCAAACAATTTTTTTCATTCATTTTATGTATATTCACCTAAAATTCACTGTTTTATTTTAACACTTTCCTTATCTGCTTATCCATTGCCTCTGGATACATCTCATGCATATAATCTACAATCTGCTTCCATGAATCCTGCGGACTATCCTTATAACAGGAAGTCACATAATCGTATCCATAGA
>VOFB01002493.1_pt1 | contig 24804 bp, 41 predicted proteins | sample 5384141 | NCBI WGS metagenome assembly VOFB01 (sample SAMN12384721, study PRJNA508395) | human gut metagenome | isolation source: healthy gut A | host: Homo sapiens | reverse complement strand
TTCTTCGACAATGCAGGATGGGTTGCATGGAGCGCATATTTATAGGAGTTGCAGCAATGTATGCTCCGGCATCATAAAGAAGACAAAAGATGTTCGCTGGTGATCCGGCACCGTTCGTTATGAGCCTCCGGCAGTACCACTGGCCGACCGTCGGCAACGTTCTGCGCAGCATGGGGAGCGTGGATGGTCCTTTATCAAGAAGGCAGGTACCATCATCACATTATCTACCATCATCCTGTGGCTTTAATGAACTTCGGATGGGCAGACGGATCTTTCGGAATGCTTGATTTCGGTGATGGAAGGTGCGGCACTTTGAAGCAGCACAGAGCTGAGTGCATTCTTTGCAGATCGGTTCCGCAATCGATGGATTTTCACACCGCTTATGGACACAGGGCGGCAACGGCTGGAAGATGGCAGGCAGCAATCGGGCGGTCTGATCGCAAAGAAAACGTCGTTGCAACATTCGGTATGCTGTTCGGTTTCGCGGAAGTAAGAAGATGGTACGAGTTCTGGGGTAACCCGGCGTTGCCAGACACCAATCGCAGCATATGTTATCTGGTATTTAACCTCTTATGCGCACCGTGCTTCGCAGCTATGGGAGTGCAAGAGAGAGATGAACAGTGCAAGTGGTTCTGGTTTGCAATCGGATATCAGTGTGGTTTAGCATATGTAGTATCCTTATGTATCTACCAGATCGGTACATTGATCACAACCGGTACATTCGGTATTGGAACTGTTGTTGCTTTCGTACTTGTAATCGGTCTTTTATATCTGTTATTCAGACCTTACAAAGAGAGCGATACATTAAAAGTAAATGTAAAAGGCATGGCAGGCGCAAGATAAGCACTGCTTCTAAGGTGGCTGCCGTGTGTGGACATGGCAGCCATATTCATAATAAGAAGGAAAAACAAGGAGGAAAAATCCTCTGCTCCTAGAGGGCACATGCTATGCAGGCATAGCAGGCATTTTCCTTCGGAAAACAAGGAGGAAAATCCTCTGCCTTGCAGTGGCAGTCGCATTTTCCTTCGGAAAACAAGGAGGATTATCTTTATGGGAACAGTTGTAACGGGAGCAGTCGTTGTAGTAATTGTGGGACTTATCATTCGCAGCATGGTTCGCGATAAGAAAAACGGAAAATCCCTTCAGTGCGGAGGCGATTGTGGGAAGTGCGGAGGGCACTGTCATTAATATAGGGAGGAGACCATGACGGCAGGAGTAAACAGTCAGAAAAAGAAAAATCATGAAACGGCAAATTACCACAGAACCCAGATGCAGAAAGAAATTGTCATTCAAAGATTGAGAGAACAGGGTTGTCGTATTACCAAGCAGCGTCTGATGCTGCTGGACGTGATTCTCAATGAAGATTGTTCTTGCTGCAAGGAAATCTATTACAGAGCAGCAGAAGTTGATCCGGGAATCGGGGCGGCAACTGTTTATCGCATGGTCAATTTATTAGAAGAAATCGGGGCTATCAGTAGAAAAAATATGTATCGTATCGCATGTGGGGCGGTAAGAATATGGAGCAATTATTTCTAATAATGCAGGTGGCTACAGCTTTGAAAAATCCGGAGCTAACGGAAGAATTTTAAGATACATCGTTAACCAGTTTGACGAACCCGGAAGATATATCTACTTAAGAGATCAGGAGAGTGAAGATTATTGGTCCGCCTCCTGGCAGCCGGTAGGAAAGGATCTGAATTCTTATAAGAGCGAATGTCATCATGGTACAGCATACACAAAGATGATGGCTGATTATAGCGGATCCATTCAGAAGTAAGATACTATGTTCCGTTAGATCAGTCATATGAAGTGTGGAATCTTGCAGTGACAAATACCTCAGATCGCATGCGCAAGATCAATGTAACAGGCGATGCGGAATTTACAAACAACAGCAATTACGAGCAGGATCAGGTAAATCTTCAGTACTCTCAGTTCATTACAAGAACAGTGTTCCGTGGAAACCGTGTGCGGCAGCTGATCCATGCCAATCTGGATCAGCTGGAAGATGGAAAAGATGTGGATGACAAGATCGTTGTTGACCGTTTCTTCGGACTTGCAGGTGCAAAGGTTGATTCCTGGTGTGGAAGCAGAAAGAATCGTTTCCTTGGAAGATATCATGGATACAACAATCCGGTCGGAGTGGAAGATGGTATTTTAAATTGCGAAGGAAATTATAATGAAAATGGATGTGGAGCATTAGCTACAATCCTGACTTTATATCCGGGAGAGACAAAGAAATAGCATTTCTTGTTGGTATGAAAGAAGATGCTGATGCAGAAACAATCATGTCTCGTTATGAGGATTGTGAAACAATCTGCAGAAATGAACTGGAAGAACTGATCCAGTACTGGCATGGACATCTGTCCCATTTCAGGTGAAGACACCAAGCGAAGAATTTAATACGATGATCAATACCTGGAATGCCTATAACTGTTTTATGACATTTATCTGGTCAAGAGCAGCATCTTTTACTTATTGCGGACTTCGTAACGGATATGGATATCGTGATACGGTACAGGATATTCAGGGAGTCATTCATCTTGCACCGGAGATGGCACTTGAAAAATCAGCTTCATGCTTTCAGCACAGGTGGATAACGGCGGTGGACTTCCGCTTGTGAAATTCACACATAATCCGGGACATGAAGATACTCCGGATGATGCGTCCTATGTACAGGAAACCGGTCATCCGGCATACCGCGCAGATGATGCACTCTGGCTGTTCCCTACTGTATATAAATACATTGCAGAGACAGGAAATTTTGCATTCATCGATGAAGTGATCCCGTTTGCCAATAAAGATGAAGGAACGGTGTATGAGCATTTGAAACGTGCAGTTGATTTCTCCATGAATCATCTTGGTGTACACGGAATGCCGGCCGGACTTTATGCCGACTGGAATGATTGTTTGAGACTTGGAAAGGATGGGGAATCTACGTTCGTTGCATTTCAGTTTTATTATGCAATGACAATTTTGAAGAAATTTGCGGAGTATAAGAAGATCACAGAATATCTGAATTATCTGGAAGAAAACAGAAGAAGCTGGAAAAACTGATCCAACAATCTCTGCTGGAATGAAGATCGCTTTATCCGTGGGTTTACGGAACGGGGAGCTGTTATCGGAAAGAGAACTGACCCGGAAGCAAATATGTGGCTGAATCCTCAGAGCTGGGCGGTGATCAGTGGGCTTGGCAAATGAAGCAGCAGGCAGATCTTTCCTTGGAAAATGTATATGACAAACTGAATACAGAATATGGAGCAATCTTATGGATCCTCCATACCATGAACATGCATTTGACGGGGCTCTTGCAGTTATTTACAATGCCGGAACAAAAGAAAATGCCGGTATTTTTTCGCAGTCGCAGGGCTGGATGATTTTGGCAGAAGCATTGCTGGGGCATGGGGATAGGCATTTACCTATTTTATGGAAAATGCACCGTCTGCACAGAACGATAAGGCTGAGATCCGGAAACTGGAGCCATATTGCTATGGACAGTTTACAGAGGGAAAAGCAAGCCCGAACTTCGGACGATCTCATGTGCACTGGCTGACTGGAACAGCATCTACTGTGATGGTAGGATGTGTAGAAGGAATTCTCGGAATGCGGCCAGACTTCTATGGACTGAAGATTGCACCGTCATTACCGGAAAGACTGGGAGGAATTTGAAATCGAAAAAAAGATTTCAGAGGTTCACATTTATATATCGTTGTGAAAAATCCGGGAGCATGCAGAGTCAGGATGTGAAAAACTTTTCGTGAATGGACAGGAGATGAAAGATAATTATATTCCACAGGAGAAAAATAACAAAGACAACAGAGGTAGAATTATTCCTTTCTTAAATGAAATGACGAGGGACTGGGCATGAAAAAATCAATTTTACAGATAAAAACGGAACATTTACGATTACAAATCCGGAAAATTATAGTGGACTTTACTTACCACTGGCAGGAGAAGAGAAGGTCTGAAATCCAGTATTACACCAACTTTGGGGGGGATAGTAAAACGGACCAGAATCATTTCCTTCTCGAACCTGTCAGCATTGAAAACCTTCACAATAACCGTGGCACCAGAAATTTCTGGTGTCGGGTAGAAGGGAAAAGGCTACTGGTCAGCATGTGGAGTTTCAGCGGAGCAGGAGTTTGATAAATATACAGACAGACAGGATGAAAGTACTCTGGAAGCAGGAATGATGTGGCAGAAGTTGACAAGAACTTCAAAAAAAATATGATCTTCAGTCAGAAATCACATCCTTTGTTTCTATTGATGGCACAACAGAAATTCAGTTGATCAAGATTACAAATCTTTCGGAAGAAGAACAGGAAGTAACATCGATCGTTGCCATTCCGGTTTATGGAAGAAGCGCAGATAATATCCGCGACCACAGACATGTCACATCACTTCTTCACAGAATCGACACGAAAGAATGGGCGTAGAAGTTACACCAGTATTATCCTTTGATGAGCGTGGACATCAGAAAAATGATACGACTTATTTTGTATATGGTTTTCAGGAAGGAAAAAACCGGAATCGTTCTTCCCAACGGTGGAATCGTTTATCGGAGAAACCGAACATTTCTGGCACCGGATGCGCTTAAAAATAAAGAAAAACAGGCTGTCCCGGCCGGTTGTATCGTGGATGGAAAAAGAAGCAATGGGGGGCATGGCAGGTTTCCGAACGCAGAAAATTAAAAGCAGGAATCACATGTCGATTATATTCTTGCCGGGCATGACAGGGATCCGAAGCTGGCAGAACAGCAGAAATGTTTTGCTACGACCAAACAGGCAGATGCTGCCTTTGAACAGGCAAAAAATTACTGGAATGGGCTGGTCAATATTTCCTTTGAAACCGGAAACCCCAAAGAAGACATTATCTGAAATGGATCTGTTTCCAGCCGGTTCTTCGCAGAATCTACGGATGTTCGTTTTTCCGTACCATGATTATGGCAGAGGCGGCAGGGGATGGCGTGATCTGTGGCAGGATTGCCTCTCCCTTCTGATTCTCGACCCGAAGGAAGTTCGCTCCATGATTTTAAACAGCTTTGCGGGTGTCCGTTTTGACGGGACAATGCGACAATTATCGGGGATAAGCCGGGAGAATTTGTTGCAGACCGCAACAATATTACAAGAGTCTGGATGGATCATGCGTATTGGCCGTTTGTTACCACAAAATTGTATCTGAACCAGACGGGAGATCTGGATATTCTGGATCAGAAAGTGGCGTATTTTAAGGATCCGCAGGCAAAGCGTGGAACTGCCGGGGACGCAGAGTGGACACCGGCATATGGGATGCGCCAGAAAGATGTAAATGGCAATATTTACGAGGGCACGGTTTTAGAACATCTGCTTTTGCAGAATCTGTGCGCTTTCTACGAGGCGGGAGAACATGGAATGATGCGTCTTCGCGGTGCTGACTGGAATGATGCACTGGATATGGCAGCGGAAAAAGGAGAAAGCGTGGCTTTTTACCTGTGCGTATATCGGAAATCTCCGTGATTTGGCAGATACCCTTGAAAAATACGAAGCGGCAAGCGGAAAGAAAGAGATTACACTGGCAAAAGAGATGGAAATTCTGATCAGACAGGACCGCACATCGTATGATTCGGCAGAAAAAACGGAATGTTGTTTTAAACAATTATGTGAGTCAGTGTGTGCATAATATTTCTGGAGAACAGATTTCTGTGGATATCAGTACTCTGGTGCAGAATCTGCGGGAGCGTGCTGACTGGTATACCGGATTGATCCGTACGCAGGAATGGGTAACGGATGAAAACGGAAATGGCTGGTTTAACGGATATTATGATAATCACGGCAGACCGGTGGAAGGCAAAAGGGATGATCATGTCCGTATGATGCTGACCGGTCAGGTATTTTCTGTTATGGGAAATGTCGCAGATGATGCACAGACCGCTGCGATTATAAAAAGTGCAGACCTGTATCTGTATAAAAAAAAGAGGTGGGAGGCTACCGGCTGAACACGGATTTTAAGGAAGAAAAATTTGATCTGGGAAGAATGTTTGGATTTGCTTATGGCGAAAAAGAAAATGGTGCGGTTTTTTCCCATATGACGGTGATGTATGCAAATGCATTGTATCAGAGAGGTTTTGTAAAGGAAGGATATAGGGCATTGTACACTCTGCTCGAACAGGCCATGAACACACCGGTGCGCCTGATGTATCCGGGAATTCCGGAATATTTTGATGCGGACGGAAAAGGCAAATATCCGTATCTGACCGGGGCAGCCAGATGGTATATGATGACAATGGTTACACAGATTTTTGGATTCCGCGGAGAATGGGGAGATCTGGTACTAGAACCCAAAATTCTGTTGCGGCAGTTTGACGAAAGTGGCAATTATTCGGCACAGTTCCCATTCCGTGGACAGACATACGCAGTGGTTTACCAGAATCCACAAAAGAAAGAATATGGGGATTACCGGATCACGGAAGTATGGCTGGATGGTCAGCGGTATGCCGGAGAAACAAATACAGGCATCTGCATTCCGTTTGCCATACTTGAAGGAAAAGAAAACCATACACTTCGGATCGTTCTGGGATAGCAGAATTTTACCATGTGCTTTTGTACTTGGAACTGCGGTATTGTTTTGGGGTCATACCGACATAGTGCTGGAATGTCTGGATAAAATGACTCTGGGAAGAAAATGATAAATAGTTTGCAATCTGAATGTAGGTAAAATCGGAAAAGCGCAGAAGATTCTGCGCTTTTTCGATTTTTTTTCGCGGATATAATCACTGATCGACACACCGAGGTTCTGCTTAAACAACCGGGACAGATAGCTGGCAGACAAATTGGTGTAGACCGCAAGATCTTCCACGGTGATTCTTGCACTGATGTGGGCATAGATATAATCAATACACTGTGCAACCGGTTTGGATAATGCGGCATTCTTCTGCAGAAGGCGCATTTTTCCAGTGAAGTCAAGAGCCATCTCATGATGCAGATCTGATATTTCCTGAATGGTGCTGCAGGCATCCATGTGAATAATGTAAAAGTCGCTAAGACGGTAGGCCTGCTCTGTTTCCATGCCGCCGTCAATGCAATACCGTGTGACCAGTGCAACGGTAACAACAAAATGATATTTTAAGTTTGTCAGGGGATTTTTGGAAAGAATTCCCATGCCTTCGGGATTGGTAAACGCTTCTTCCTTTAAATTTTTACTGACTGCTTCGATGTTTCCGTCTTTTACGGCTTCAAAAAAGGAATATTCCTCGGAAAGCGCACGATGATGGATTGCGTATTCGCTGTCTTCGATTTCTTTTTTGCTCCATTGATTTTTCAGCATGACAAGACCTCCTATTTATATCTGTAGATTATGTCATGAATCTGATATATTTGCAAGCATTTTTGTATCAGAACCCATTGGAAAACTCTATAATAAAACCATGCTTAAAGCAGAAAAGAAAAGGAGGAAATTTACTATGAAAAAGAAAGCAGTCAGTGCATTATTATGTGCAGCCATGGTAGCAGGAATGCTTGCAGGTTGCGGAAAAGGAAGTGATTCCGGTACACCGTCAGATACATCCAAGGGGGATGCGTCAAACGCAACAGAAAGTGCTTCATCAAATCTGAAAGATGATGGAAAGGTATTAAATATTTACTGCTGGAACGAGGAGTTCAAGAGCCGTATTACCGCACACTATCCGGATTACAAGGAAGTGGATGCAACACACGGAAAAATCGGAGATGTAGATGTTGTATGGAACATCACACCGAGTGATGACAATGCATATCAGAATAACCTGGATGCAGCACTGTTAAATCAGCAGGATGCTCCGGCAGATGACAAGATTGATATTTTTCTGGTAGAAGCAGACAACGCATTAAAGTATGTAGATACGGATTACACAGCACCGGTAAAAGATCTTGGAATTACCGATGCGGATCTTTCCAAGCAGTACCAGTACACAAAGATATCGTAACCGATTCCAAGGGAGTGTTAAAAGGAGTTTCATGGCAGGGCTGTCCAGGCGTTCTTTTCTATAACAGAGAGGCTGCAAAGGATGTACTGGGAACCGATGATCCGGATGAAGTACAGAATTATGTATGTGACTGGGATACTTTTCAATGATACTGCTGCAAAAATGCAGGCAAAAGGTTACAAGATGATTTCATCTGTAAATGATACATACCGTGTATACTCCAACAATGTCTCAAGCAAGTGGGTAGAAGACGGAAAAGTACAGGTAGATGACAATATCATGAAATGGGTGGACGATTCCAAAAACTCGTAGATGCAAAAGAGGCAGGAACCTTTGATATGTGGTCCGATGACTGGTCAAAGGGATTTTATCCGGACGGAAAAGTATTCTGCTACTTTGGACCGGCATGGCTTGTAAACTTCTCTATGGCAGCTGATACCGAAGGATCTATCGGTTACAACGGCGGATGGGGTGCAGCCCAGGGACCACAGGGATTCTTCTGGGGCGGTACATGGATCTGCGCAGCTCAGGATACAGATAATGCAAGTCTTGTAAAAGACATTATGTTAAAGATGACAACCGATGATGACGTCATCAAAGACATTGTTTTAGATGATGATGATTTCGTAAACAACAATACCGTTATGAACGGACTGGCAGACGGATCGATTAAGGCAAAAGACGGAAAAGAATATAGCAGCAAGATCCTTGGAGGACAGAACCCACTGTCTATGTACTGCGCAGGTGTTGAGACACTGGATCTGAGCAACATTTCCGCATATGACCAGGGCTGCAACGAAGAGTTCCAGAAAGCAATGAAGAATTACTTTGAAGGAAAGGCAACCAAGGACGAAGCATTAGAGTTATTCTACAAAGGTGTTACCGAGAAATATCCAGAGCTTACTTACTAATTTTTGTTACACATAAGGTCTGAAGCCGGAGTCACCTCTCCCATATTATGGCTCCGGCGGGACGACCGCCAATACCGCGGAGGTAGAAATATGAATAAGAGTAAAGGAAAGGTCGTTCGTTACAACAAATGGGGCTACATTTTTCTGATCCCGTTTATTGTTGTATATGTCGTTTTTCAGCTGATACCATTGATCAGCACAATTTATAACAGTTTTTTCGAAAATTATATGTCCGGTCTCAACCAGGTTGGACCGACATTTGTAGGTTTAGATAATTACAGAGAGTTATTCAAAAGTGGAGACGTGTGGATTTATTTTAAAAATACAATGATCCTCTGGATTATGTGTTTTATTCCGCAGATCTTTTTTTTTTCACTCCTGCTGGGCGCATGGTTCTCCGATGTACGCCTGCGATTGAAAGGATCACGTTTTTTTAAGACCGTGATCTACCTGCCAAATCTGATTATGGCATCTGCATTTTCCATGTTGTTTTTTACACTGTTTTCAGATGCAGGTCCGATTAACTCTCTTTGATGCAGATTGGATTTATCTCAGAACCATATAAATCTTTATCCCATACCGGAAGTGCCAGAGGCCTGATTTCACTGATGAACTGCCTGATGTGGTTCGGAAATACAACCATTCTTCTGATGGCCGGAATGATGGGAATTGATACTTCTTTATTTGAAGCGGCAGAAGTGGATGGAGCAACTTCCACACAGGTATTTTTTTAAGATTACACTGCCTCTGCTTCGCCCGATTCTGATTTATGTAGTGATTACTTCACTGATCGGTGGATTACAGCTTTTTGACGTGCCACAGATTCTGACAAACGGAACCGGAAATCCGATGCGTTCCACCATGACACTGATCATGTATCTGAACAAGCATCTGTTCAGCAAGAACTATGGTATGGCAGGGAGCACTTTCCGTGGTACTGTTTATTATTACAAGTCTTTTGAGTCTGCTTGTATTTAAAGTATCCGGAAACGATAAGAGAAAGGGGTGATTGTGATGGCAAAAAGTAAGAAAGATGTGGAAGGCGGACTTGGTATTCATGCCAGACGCCATCGCATATATTGTTTTAATTATAATTTCATTTTTCTGCCTGTTCTGGTTTTATATCATGTTTATCAATGCGACGCGTTCTAAAGGTGAGCTGAAAGCAGGGTTTACGGCATTGCCGAGCGATCATTTGCTGACAAACTGGAACAATCTGGTACATGGAGCACTGCCGATCTGGTCGGGCATGTTTAACAGTCTGATCATTGCAGCAGCAACCGCAGTTTTGTGTGTATATTTTTCTACCATGTCTGCATATGCCATTCATGCATACGATTTTAAATTAAAGAAATTTATTTCTCCGTTTATTCTGATGATTATGATGATTCCGACACAGGTTACGGCACTCGGATTTATCAAACTGATTACAGGCATGGGACTGATGGATTCCTTTATTCCACTGATTAAGCAGCTGGAATAATTATTTCACACCGGCGCTGGTTTTACATGATGACAGGAAAGACACTTCCTATCCTGATCGCACAGTTACGTGGAGCTGACTGGCTCAAGTTTGACATGGGCAGGTATATGTGATGATCGCATTTTTCCATCTTCCCGGTTATCATTGTATATCTGATCTTATCCAAACACATTGTACTAGGGTGTTGCACTTGGCAGTGTAAAGGGTTAACAGATTCTGGTTAAAAAATTCTGGTTAATCAGAAAAATTACTTTATTATAAAAAATGAGACTACTGTACAGGTGGTCTCATTTTTATTTTTTGCCGTATCAGTGTACAATGACTGTAAGAAAGGAAAAAAATTTGTTATAATTATAAATTATAAAAATACTTAATGATCAGGATATCAGGAAAGGAATAGTGCCTATGAAAAAAGCAATCGTAACAGGGGCGTCAAGCGGGCTTGGCAGTGAGTTTGTCAGACAGATCAGGAAACAGGAAAAACTAGATGAAATATGGGTGGTCGCGCGTAGAAAAAGACCGCCTGACGGCATTAGAAAAGAACTTCAGACACATCTTAGGATCGTACCGGGGATCTGACAAAGGCGGAGACACTGCGTGAGATAGAGGCGATGCTCTGGAAAGAAAAACCGAATGTACGTATTTTAGTCAATGCGGCGGGATACGGAAAGATCGGTTCCTGGCGGGATATCAAAAGAGTGGATGTGGATGGCATGATCGACTTAAACTGTAAGGCGGCAGTTGCCATGACACAATCACACTGCCTTTTATGAAACGTGGTGCGCGTGTTTTGCAGATCTGTTCGACCGCGGCATTTCAGCCGTTTCCATATCTGGAGTGTTTATGCGGCAACGAAAAAGCATTTTTTATATCGTTACAGCAGGGCGCTGCGAGTGGAACTTTACGGTACAGGGAATCCGTGTGACCGCTGTCTGTCCTTACTGGATCAAGGACACCGAGGTTCATCGGGCGGGCAAAGAAGAGCAGTAAAATGGAAGATGCGATCAAAAAATCCCGGGAGTCAACGATGCAAATGTCAGCTTTATGATGCAGAAAATGACCATTGATGCAGAGGATGACAAATTCGATGCGATCATGGAAGAAGTCGTACGTGTATGTGCAAAAAAAAGAGCCGGACTGCAAGATCCTGATGAAATAGCATTGTGAGAGTTACTTTGTAACGGAGCAATTCGCAGGCATCAATTTTGATCCCAATATGAAAATAAGGTGAAAGAAAGGGGGCAGCAGGGTGGATAGCGATATCCGACTGCTGCTTTCAAAAACGGAGGATTTTGGTATGACGGAAAAACAGAAAAAAAAAAAATGCTGGGCCGCATTATTGCTGCATTTGTCCTGTTTGTTGCCCTGCTGATCGCAGAGCACACAGGAATGTTGGAGAACGTGAATGTGTGGATTCAGTTTGTGGTTTATCTGGTACCGTATCTGATCATCGGGTATGATATCGTGTACAAAGCAGTTCGAAATATCAGCCACGGACAGGTTTTCGATGAAAACTTTCTGATGATGGTTGCAACCGTCGGAGCCTTTGGCGTACAAGGAGTTTTCAGAAGCAGTAGCCGTTATGCTGTTCTATCAGGTCGGTGAACTGTTCCAGAGCTATGCGGTCGGCAAATCCAGACAGTCCATCTCCGCGATGATGGATATCTGTCCGGAATATGCCAACATTGAGCAGAACGGCGTGCTGACACAGGTCGATCCGGATGACGTGCAGGTTGGCGATATCATCGTAATCAAACCGGGCGAGCGTATCCCTCTGGACGGCGTGGTGATCGAAGGAGAATCGCTTGTTGATACCGCAGCATTGACCGGCGAGTCGGTTCCGAGAAGTGCAAAGGCCGGTGATGAGATCATCAGCGGATGTGTCAACGGAAGCGGTACACTCAAAGTAAAAGTAACAAAAGAATTTGAGGACTCGACGGTAGCCCGTATCTTAGAACTGGTAGAAAATGCAAGCAGTAAGAAAGCCAAAGTAGAGAACTTTATCACAAGATTTGCAAAATATTATACTCCGGTTGTCACGATCGGAGCTGTGGTTCTGGCACTGGTTCCTCCACTGGTTCTTGGGGGCGGATTTGCAGAATGGATCCAGGGTGCATGTATTTTCCTTGTTATCTCCTGCCCATGTGCACTTGTGATCTCGGTTCCACTGGGATTTTTCGGGGGCATCGGTGCAGCGTCCAAGATAGGTGTCCTGGTAAAAGGAAGCAACTATCTGGAAGCCGTTGCTGAGATGACAACGATCGTATTTGATAAGACCGGAACACTTACAAAAGGCGAATTTAAGGTTGCACAGATCCAGCCGCAGGGCATGACAGAGACAGAACTTCTGGAGATTGCGGCTTTGGGAGAAGGTTACTCTACACATCCGATCGCAAATTCGATCCGGGAAGCTTACGGCAAAACTCCGGATATGAAGCGTACAGAAAATGCAAATGAGATCGCCGGACATGGTATTTCCATCACGGTTGACAATAAAGCAATGCTGATCGGAAACGAAAACTGATGAAAAGGAAGGCATCGCTTACACCCCTTGCCAGAGCGGCGGAACCGTTGTCTATGTGGCATGTGACGGATTTGCCGGAACTCTGGTGATTTCTGATACAGTAAAAGACGGGCAAAAAAGAAGCCATAAGTGCTATGAAACAGGTTGGTGTCAAAAAATGCGTCATGCTGACCGGTGACCGCAAAGAGGCGGCTATGGAAGTGGCAGCAAAGAGCTTGGTATTGATGAAGTACATGCAGAACTGCTGCCGGCAGATAAAGTCGGTCAGGTGGAAAACTGTTGGGTGCACAAATGAAAAAGAGAACTGGCATTCGTCGGTGACGGCATCAATGATGCTCCGGTACTGACAAGAGCAGATATCGGCATCGCCATGGGAAGCATGGGATCGGATGCAGCAATCGAGGCAGCGGACATCGTACTGATGGATGATGATGGCATCGTAAAACAGAATATTGTATTTGCACTTGCAGTCAAAGCTCTGGTATTATTATTAGGTGCCCTTGGTATGGCAAATATGTGGGAAGCAGTATTCGCGGATGTCGGGTTTCTGTCATTGCGATCCTAAACTCCATGCGCACGCTCAATACGAAATAGAAAAAAGTTCATAAATATATGAAAAAACGGGCAAATGATAAATTTTATCATTTGCCCGTTTTATTGAAAATTGGAAAAATCAGGTATATAATCGTGAAAATGTCATAGAGGGGCAGTTGATTTTGTAGAAAATAGTCAGATTCTGACCAAAATGACAGCTAATACAAATAATTAAATCCACAGGAGGTACATAAGATGTTAGATTGTTTGAAAGCGATTAACTGGAAGAAAACAGGTGTTTTTGCAGCAGGAGTATTATTTGGAACCGCAGGTATCAAAGTTCTCTCAAGCAAGGATGCAAAGAAAGTTTACACAAACTGTACAGCAGCAGTTCTCCGCGCAAAAGAGTGCGTGATGAACACAGTTACAACTGTTCAGGAAAATGCTGGTGACATTTACGCAGGAAGCTAAGAACATCAACGAGGAGCGCGCTGCAGCAGCAGAGGCGGCAGCATTCGCAGATGAGGCAGCGGAAGCAAGAGGCAACAGCACAGCAGAGAACGGCAGCAGAAGAAGCATAAAACATTGACATGCGATTTTGCTCTTGATATCGCCATGATAAAGAATGGCGATATCAAGACCTTCAGAAAAAATACCCTGGTGCTTTCCTTTACTATTGATTGGAGTGAGAAAAATGAAGTTTGTCATCAAACATGAGATCAAAGGGCGTATGCGTATCCATGTGTTCAGTACCGGATGAGCTATGAGCAGGCAGATACGCTCCTTTATTTTTTACATAGCAATAAATATGTGACATTTGCGAAAGTATATGAGCGCACCGGACGCTGTGATCTCCTATGTCGGAGACCGTGCAGAGATGATCCGCGACATTACAGCAGTTTTCCTATGAAAAAGTGGATGTTCCGGCAGGAGTGATTGAAAATTCCGGCCGTGAGTTAAATGCAAAATATCAGGAAAAACTGATCGGAAAGATCGTCTGTCGTTATGCGGGCAGGATGTTTTACCGTACCCATTCCGGGCATGTGTCACGACCGTCAAATCCGTGAAATATCTCTGGAAAGGTTTACAGTGCTTATGGCGGCGGAAGATTGAAGTGCCGGTACTGGATGCAACTGCGATTGGGGTATCCATTTTCAGAAATGATATCGAGACAGCCGGTTCTGTCATGTTCTTACTGGGCATTGGAGAAATCTTAGAGGAGTGGACACACAAGAAATCTGTCGATGATCTGGCGCGCACGATGTCTTTAAATGTAGGAAAAGTGTGGTTAAAACGGAGAATCAGGAAGTGCTTGTACCAGCTTCTGAGATCCGTCCGGGAGATGAAGTTGTAGTCCATATGGGCAATGTCATCCCGTTTGACGGCATAGTCAGCGACGGTGAGGCAATGGTCAACCAGGCATCCTTAACCGGAGAATCTGTTCCTGTCAGAAGAATTGTGGAAAATTCTGTTTATGCCGGCACCGTATTGGTAGAAGGGGAGAAACTGCACCGTTCTTGTCAAAGAAGTCGGCGGTTCAAGCCGCTTTGAGAAGATCGTTACCATGATTGAGGAGTCCGAGAAATTAAAATCGGCACTGGAAGGAAAAGCAGAGCATTTGGCAGACAAATTAGTACCGTATTCATTAGGCGGTACAGCATTGACTTATCTGCTGACCAGAAATGTAAATAAAGCGATATCCGTACTGATGGTCGATTTTTCCTGTGCATTAAAACTTGCAATGCCGATCTCGGTACTTTCCGCAATCCGTGAGGCGAGTCTTTACCATGTGACCGTCAAGGGTGGAAAATACTTAGAGGCTGTTGCAGATGCAGACACGATCGTGTTTGATAAGACGGGAACACTCACAAAAGCGAAACCGACTGTTGTGGATGTTGTATCATTTAACGGTGCAGAACCGGATGAGTTACTGCGTATTGCAGCATGTTTAGAGGAGCATTTTCCGCATTCCATGGCAAAAGCAGTCGTGGATGCTGCACAGCAGAAAAATCTTGCACATGAGGAAATGCATACCAAAGTGGAATATATCGTAGCACATGGTATTTCCACGACGATCGATGGAAAACGTGCAGTCATCGGAAGCAGCCACTTCGTGTTTGAAGATGAAAACTGTACGATCCCGGAAGGAAAACAGGAACTGTTTGATTCCCTCCCGAAAGAATATTCACACCTGTATCTTGCAATCGAAGGAAAACTAGCAGGAGTCATCTGTATCGAAGATCCTCTTCGTGAGGAAGCAGAGGCAGTCGTCAATTCATTAAAGCGTGCCGGAATCACGAAAGTTGTTATGATGACGGGCGACAGTGAGCGTACCGCAGCAGCAATCGCAAAGCGTGTAGGCGTGGATGAATATTATTCGGAAGTATTGCCGGAGGATAAAGCAAGCTTTGTTGAGAAAGAAAAGGCAGCCGGAAGAAAGGTTATCATGGTAGGTGACGGAATCAATGATTCACCGGCACTTTCTGCAGCGAATGTCGGTATTGCGATCAGTGATGGTGCTGAGATCGCAAGAGAGATCGCTGATATTACAGTTGGTTCGGATGATCTTTATCAGATCGTAACATTAAAGACTGTTATCGGACAGCCTGATGAAACGGATCCGCGGCAATTACCGCTTTATCGTAAGTTTCAATTTGGGATTAATATTATGTGGTGTTGCAGGAATTTTACAGCCGACCACATCGGCGTTACTGCATAATACATCAACACTTTTGATCAGTTTAAAGAGTATGCAGAATCTGTTGGATTAGAAAACAGAACAGACAGGCAGGAGAGCGCTCCGGTGTTACTTGGATGTAATACCGGGGCGTTTTTATTGTATAGAGGCTTATTGTACGGATGAAAACATTGTATGAGAAAGCAGCACAAATGGAAATAAAAATAGTTGAAAACAGGTTTACAAGGCATGAAAAAAGAATAAAATAAACCGGATAAAAAAGAAAACGGGAAAAATGAGTTTGATATTTCAGGATCTAAATGGAGGCTTACAATGGAAAAGCAAAATGATCATAAAAAATTTTCAAAGAAAATATGGGTGCTGTCTGCGGGAATTATTGTAATCCTGGCAATCGTACTGTTTGCAGGGATAAAGAATGGTTTCTTTTTAAGAAAAGGTGATAAGATTTTATATGCAGCATATCATACGATCAAGGATCAGCCGGAAACCGCAGATGTTTCAAAGGATGAGGATTACACCGTTTCGATGGACGGACAATGGAAAGAGCAGAAAATCCAGGCAGAATATGCATCCGTTTCCGATCAGAAACAGTTAAAGGGAACGATAGATTTAGATAAGCTGCCGGATCTGGAATTTGTAATGACACTGGATGAAAAAAGAGCTGAAAACACAGCTTCCGTCACTGAGCTCGAAAGTATTTACATACGATTATAAGAATGGTGGAAAAAGTGGATATCTTGCGAAAAAGATCGGTTCGGAAAAGCTGGAACGTTTCGATACCATTTTGGAAGAACTATATGGTGGAAATGAGCAGAAAACGATCGGAACAGATATATTAAAAGAGGCGCGGAAAGAATTTAACAAACTGAAAATAAAGAAAACAGAAAAAAAAGAATTTAAAATTGATGGTCAGAAAAGAAACTGTGCGGGGTATCAGTTTACAATCAGCAAGGATAATGCCCAAAATGTATTAGATGCAGCGGAGAAGGCTGTGAAGAAAAAGTACGGGGACGGGACAAAAATATCTGCGGATCCGGTGGGAAAAGTTTTTATGGTATTTTATGATAAAATATCTGCGGCCGGGGAGATGGAATGCAGTGTATATTTGTATCAGAATAAGCTGGCATCTGTTTCTGTCAATTATGAGGATGATGAAAATGCACAGAATATAGATGTTCTGTTCCTGGGAGGTGATTTCCGGACACAGAATATGAAAATCGCATTTTTGACGGGGGAGAAAACGACAACGATTCAGACAAATATTAGCGGAAACCTTGCAGCAAAGGACGGAACAATTACGTTTGAATCGGATGATACGGACAGTCTGAGTGGCAGGATCTCTGTGCAAAAAAAGGCTGCCAGATATCTGAACTGACGGGAGAGGAATGTAATCTTATGAAGCTAAACGGCTTTGAGCTGTTAGAATTATTTGGAGAGTTTGCCGGTTTTGGGTTTTAAATCTTTATTCCGGATTCTTTGAGAAAATTCATGATCTCCCGTTCATAGGAATCAAAATCAGCCATTGCGTTGACAGCGTGCTGGGAGCCTGTAATGATCAGTTTTTTCTTTCTGGATGCACAGGCATCATAAAGTTCGTCGCACATTTTTTGGTGGAACGATGGAATCATGATCCCCATGGATAAAGAGAATGGGCAGTTTTGTCTGTTTTACGGCAGATAATGCGGTTGATTCACTGAGATTGAAGTGCCCGAAAATGCGTGCGCCAAAGTGCAGCAGGGCATAACAGAAAGAAACCGGCAGATGAAAAGACCGTATGGTTTCTTTGATAATTTCGGCAGGGGCAGTGTATCCGCAGTCGCAGATCAGGGCTTTCACAGAAGACGGCAGGGAGAGAACAGATGCCATCATGACAGAAGCAGAACCCATAGATACACCGGATAAGATCAGGGATTTTTCCGGAAAGCGTTTTGCAGCGTAATCTGCCCAGCATTTTACATCCTTGCATTCCCGGATACCAAAGGTAATGATCTGGTCGGCACTTTTCCCGTGGCTGCGCTCATCGACTACAAGAAGGTTGATATGATTTTTCCTGCAGAAGCGAAAAGATCCCAGACCATCCCAGAGAAAAGTTCCATGATATCCATGAAAAAAGAGCATAAGCGGTGCATCCGGACGAAACAGATAAAGTCTGCCGCACAGAGACAGACCATCCTGTGACCGGATAGAAACTTCTTCATAGGGAGTCTGCCCATTTCATGGAGAAGATGGAGCATAGCATTTTTATAAGGGGCATAGAGCATGTCATCCGGTATCTGGTACGGGTCGACATGCTTTTTTTTGCGGATAATAAAAGACACCGCGATATAGCAGATAGGAAGTGAAAAACAAAGAAATACCAAAACTAAACATGTTGTAAGAATATAGATCATGATCTGCCCTCCTTGCTCTTTTGCCTTGTCTGAATACATGGCGGCATCTGCTTTTTTTACAAGTGAACGGATATCGGCTCCACATCCTTCTGCCGAACCGACTGCAGCAAGGATACGGAGACCGGTAGTGCCAGTGCCGGAAGAGAGTTCCGTTTTTACCTGTTGTATGATCCGGTTTATTTCACCAGGTGCCGGATCATCAAGGATCAGCAGAAATTCATCACCGCCGACACGGTAAGTACGGCATCTTTCATTGGAAACGGCAAGCAATTTCTCTGACATGGTCTGGATCAGGGAATCGCCAACAGCATGTCCAAAGTTATCATTGATCATTTTAAATTGTTCAGATCCCAGAATGCAACGGCAATACATCCGACGGATGGATAATAATTTACAGCCATATCTTCGTATTTATTCTTATTATAAAGCTTTGTGCGGGCATCCATATCCTTGCGATAGGTAAGCTCTGCAATCCTGAGGGCATCATTGTGACTCCTGATGATAGTATACTGAAGCATGATCGTAAAAAATAAGCAGGATCAGTGTACGCGGCAAAACTTCAAAGACGGCAATGATAAACATAGGATTTTCATTAAAAAGGAATCTGCAGAAAAGAACCGGTCATAGTCTGCAGGTACCAGTTTCTTGTATGGGTGCTCTCTAAGAGCAGATTCAGGTCACACAGTCCGTAATAAAATCCCACATAGGAACTGATAAACATGGTAATCGTGTTAAAAATAAAGGAAAACCAGAGTGCCTGACGTTTCCGGTACTGGATCGCAAATAACAGTGGCATAACGAAAATCAAAACTGCATGGTAGGTAAGCAGTGCGGTAATGATCGAGCAGATGATACTGATCAATGCCAGAAATAAATATTTGATCCATGGACTTGAGATCGGCCTTTTTATAGATAATGACAGGAGAAATGAGTAAGAGTACCGTAAATCCCAGTGAAAGACTGATTAAAAATTTACTGATCAGAAAGAAATTGATCATGGTTAAAACCCAGACAAGCAGCAGTGTCAGGAAAAACCAGCAAAACCCCATTAAAGTCCGTTTATTTGATTTGATCTCCTGATTGTGCAATTCTGTATCGTAAAGTTTGGAAAATGTATTCATAAAAATCTCCGGTTTTGTACAGGCAGTACCTTCTTAGTCCTTTGTAAAATGTATGATCGTCAGGCAGACGAACAGCTTAATTATAGCATGAAAGGCGCTTTTTCTCAATAAGAGGTGAAAAAACTTACTGTGTTTCTCAATAAAAACATGCGAAGTACTTGAATTTCCATACAGATAATATATAATGTCTAAGATGGTTAAAAAGTTAACAAAGATAAGATGAGCGAGGTAAAACACGATGTATGCAGATGAAAATGTGATTAAAATCAAACACGATGTACTCTACACAGTCGCAAAGCTTGCATTTGAAGGCAGACTTGAAGAAGAGAGAGACCACATCGCAACAGAACTCATTCCAGGTCCGACACCGCAGTTTCGCTGTTGTATTTATAAAGAGAGGGAGATCATCAGACAGAGAGTCCGTTTAGCAGAGGGCAAGGCACCGGGTGCAGAGGATAATGGAAACGTGATTCAGGTAATCAGTGCAGCCTGTGAGGACTGCCCGATTTCCAGTTATACCGTTACAGAAAACTGTCAGAATTGTATGGGAAAGGCATGTGTCAATGCATGTAAATTTGGCGCAATTGAGCCGGGAAGAACCGCTCCCATATTGATCCTTCAAATGTAAAGAGTGTGGACGATGTGCAGCTGCATGTCCTTACAATGCAATCGCGCATCTGAAGAGACCGTGTAAGTTCAGCTGCCCGGTCAACGCGATTACATACGATGAGCACGGGATCTCCGTCATCGACAAAGAAAAATGTATCCGCTGCGGTAAATGTATCCACAGCTGTCCGTTTGGAGCAATCGCATCCAAAACATTTATTGTACCGGTTATCGAGGCTTTAAAAGCAGGTAAGCATATATATGCAATGGCAGCTCCGGCAACAGAAGGTCAGTTTGGTGTTGATATCACCATGGCAAGCTGGAAGAAAGCCATGAAAGAGATGGGATTTACAGATTTCTATGATGTAGGTCTTGGCGGAGATATGACAGCAGCTTATGAGGCAGAAGAGTGGGCTGAGGCATATAAAGAGGGCGAAATAAGAAAGTTACTTCCTGCTGTCCGGCATTCGTAAATATGGTGCGTTTACATTATCCGGAATTAGCAGAGTGCGTGTCCACAACAGTGTCTCCGATGTGTGCAGTTTCACGTCTGATCAAAGCAAAAGATCCGGAAGCAATCACTGTATTTATCGGACCTTGTGTTGCCAAGAAGTCTGAAGTGGCAGATCAGAAGATCGAGGGAAATGCTGACTATGTATTGACCTACAGCGAGATCCGTGCAATGATGAAAGCAAAAGGTGTTGAGTTACAGCCATGTGCAAACGATGACCAGACAGCTTCTACATTTGGTAAACGTTTCGCAAACTCAGGCGGTGTAACAGCTGCAGTACTTGAGAGTTTAAAAGAGTCTAACGATGAGATCGCAGCAACCGTATGCAAAGCAAACGGGGCAGCAGAATGTAAGAAAGCATTACTTCTGTTAAAAAGCAGCCAGATTACCGGAAGATTTCATCGAAGGTATGGCATGCGAGGGGCGGTTGTGTCGGCGGTCCAAGTGCGTTTAATGATCAGGTTTCTTCCAAGAAGAACCGTGATACACTGATCGGACAGGCAGACGACCGTACGATCCATGACAACTTAAAGAATTATGACATGGAAAGCTTCTCCATGCACCGCGAGTAAAACGAGCGGAGATTGCATCGCGAGATAAAACGAGCGGAGCATTGCATCGCGAGTAAAACGAGCGGAGCATTGCATCGCGAGTAAAACGAGCGGAGCATTGCATCGCGAGTAGAATCATGATGCATATTTATGCCGCGTGACCTGTAATAGGGTTGCGCGGCATTTTTGTGTCTGAACAGCAGCCGTCCATTTCAGGTTTCGTGTTTCAGACAGGAAAAGACTTTACGCTTAAGGAATGAATTCTGTTAGAATAAAAAAACAACACAGCAGAAAGGAAAAAAGATAATCGACAATGAAAAAAGCAGTATTTTTTGGATATAGACGGTACTTTGTGGGATTTTAAAATGAATATTCCGGAAAGTACAAAAAAAGCATTAAAAGAGCTCAGAAAAAAATGGTTATTATGCATTTCTATGCAGTGGAAGAAGCCGGTCAAATATTAAAGTCCCAAATTACTTGCACTTGGATTTGACGGAATCGTGGCGGCATGCGGCAGTACACATATCGAATTTGAGGGAGAAAAGTTATTTGAACTGCTGCTGACGAAGGCACAGATTGAACATATTCTCACAGTGCTGCGGAAGCATCAGATACCGATGGTTCTGGAAGGTCCAAATTATATTTATGTGGATGAAAAGGATTTTAAGGATGATCCATATGTCATTTATCTGAGAAATGAGCTTGGGAAAACTTAAAAAGTATTACCGGAACTGCACAATATGAGGTAAATAAGCTGAGTGCGGAACTTGGAAATGCAGATGTAGAACTTGTCAGAAAAAGAACTGGGAACGGAGTTTGATATGATCGTCCATGAGCCGGATGGAATATTAGAGATCGGGCAGGCGGGGCATTCAAAGGCAAGCGGCATTGAGCGCCTCTGTGTGTCTCTTGGAATCGCAAAGGAAGATACCTATGCATTCGGGGATAGCGCTAATGATGTGGAAATGCTTGAATTTGTGGCACATGGGATTGCCATGGGAAATGGTACGGATGTGGCAAAGAATGCGGCAGAATTTTTTACCACAGATATCCATAAAGATGGGATCTGGAACGGACTGAAACATTATGGGCTGATTTAAATAAAAGACAGGGGAAAACAATGGCAAATATCATGGACTATATGGACTGGCGTGGTGATTTATCGTTTGAGGCAGATGAATTTAATGAAGTTGATAATCTGATTTTTTTAGCGCAGCTTGTATGTTGATTTTTGAGGATCGTTACTGCAGAGGAAAATGCGCCGGCAGTACCGCTTAAGGAGGCATCCGGACAATTTTGGGGAAGAATGATAAAGACGAAATCTTAGCGCGGTATCCATGACGAAATCGGCTCCGTTTGTTATGGAGAAAATGGCAGAAACAAACGTTTTTCGAATGTAAAACTACGCTGCTATGTCAACGAGATCCGGGATGAGGAACAGTTTCAGTTTTCGGCGGTCTGTGGAACTGCCGGATGACAGCCTGTATGTGGCATTTCGTGGAACGGACAACACGATCACGGGCTGGCGGAAGATTTTAGGGTTATCTGTCAGAAACGCCGGGACAGCTCCGGGCAGTGGAATATTTGAACCGTGCAGTGACAGACAAAAGCAGAGGGTGCGTGTCGGCGGCCATTCAAAGGGTGGAAATTTTGCCGTGTATGCCTCCGTAAAATGTGATCCGCAGATCCAGAACCAGATTTTAAATGTGTACAGCAATGATGGTCCGGGATTCCGAGCGATATGGTGGAAAGCACAGAGTACCAGCGCATGCTGCCAAAGCTGCACACGATCCTGCCGGAATCTTCCATTGTGGGAATGCTCTTAGAGCATCAGGAGTCGTTTGAAGTTGTCAAGAGCTCAAACAGCGGGATCCAGCAGCACGATGCCATGTCGTGGGAGGTGCTCGGCACATCCTTTGTCTATGTCAGGGAGGTGGCGGCCCAGAGCCTGATGTTGGATGAGACGATGAAGGCATGGATTTACCAGCTGAACGGGGAGGAACGCGAACAGATTGTGGATACGGTATTCGGCATGCTTGAAGCGGCGGACATTAAGACGGTGGATGATTTTTACCACAGTAAATGGAAGGCGGTGCAGGAACTGATGAAGGCGAAAAGCCGTACTGCCGGAGAAGAGCCAGAAGGTCTTTGCAAAGCCTTAAAACTGCTTTGGACGGAAGGAAATAAAACTGTCCGAGACAAAACGGTGAAACAGGTCGTTGGAAAAGTCTCCGGTGAAAAATAAAAAAAGTATAAAATCACAGAAAATGAGTGAACTTATAAAAAAACGAGAAAAAAAAGAAAAAAAGAAAAAAATTGAATAAATAAAATAAATAGAAATATATTTGTTTGCAGATTGAGAAATAAAAATCTATTATATGAACTATCGGTTAGCACTCGAACGAAATGAGTGCTAATAACAAAAAGAGATATAAAATCAGATTATAAAGCAGGAGGACTGCAACATGAAATTAGTTCCATTAGGCGACAGAGTCGTATTAAAACAGTGTGAGGCAGAGGAGACTACAAAGTCAGGTATCATCCTTACAAGCAGTGCACAGGAAAAACCACAGGAGGCAGAGGTGATAGCAGTTGGTCCTGGCGGAATGGTTGATGGAAAAGAAGTGACCATGCAGGTAAAGACCGGACAGAAAGTCATCTATTCTAAATATGCAGGAACAGAAGTAAAGTGGATGGAGAGGAATACATCATTGTAAGACAGAGCGATATTCTCGCAGTTGTAGAGTAAAACATAATTTTTATCAAATAAATTCAGAAGAGAGGTAGACAGATATGGCAAAGGAAATTAAATATGGCACAGAAGCAAGAGCAGCATTAGGAGCCGGCGTAGATAAGCTGGCAAATACCGTAAGAGTAACATTGGGACCGAAAGGAAGAAACGTAGTACTTGACAAACAGTTCGGTGCTCCGCTGATCACAAACGATGGTGTTACGATCGCAAAAAGAGATCGAGTTAGAAGATGCATTCGAGAACATGGGTGCACAGCTTGTAAAAGAAGTTGCAACAAAGACAAACGATGTTGCAGGTGACGGTACCACAACCGCAACGGTTTTGCACAGGCAATGATACAGGAAGGTATGAAGAACCTGAGAGGCAGGCGCCAACCCGATCGTTCTCCGTCGTGGCATGAAGAAAGCAACAGATAAAGCTGTAGAAGCAATCCTTGCAATGTCTTCCAAAGTAAACGGAAAAGACCAGATCGCAAAAGTAGCTGCAATCTCTGCAGGAGATGAGAACAGTAGGTAACATGGTAGCCGACGCGATGGAAAAAGTTTCCAACGATGGTGTTATCACAATCGAGGAATCTAAGACAATGCAGACAGAGCTTGACTTAGTAGAAGGTATGCAGTTTGATCGTGGTTATGTATCTGCTTACATGTGCACAGATATGGATAAAATGGAAGCGGTTCTGGATGATCCATATATCTTAATCACAGATAAGAAGATCAGCAACATTCAGGAAATCCTGCCATTATTAGAGCAGATCGTACAGAGCGGCGCAAGACTTCTCATCATC
>VOFB01004257.1_pt1 | contig 24819 bp, 38 predicted proteins | sample 5384141 | NCBI WGS metagenome assembly VOFB01 (sample SAMN12384721, study PRJNA508395) | human gut metagenome | isolation source: healthy gut A | host: Homo sapiens | reverse complement strand
GAATCGCTGAATTCCACCTACCGGAAACTCAATCGCCAGAGAAGCGTATTTCCAAGTGATACAGCACTACTGAAAGCCCTGTATCTGGCAACCTTTGAAGCAACCAAAAAAGTGGACTTCACAATCCGAAACTGGGGAGCGGTCTATGGAGAACTAAGTATTATGTACGAAGGACGCCTTCCAGAATAGGCAATACTCCATCGCAAAACAGGCGGCAGAACCGCCTGCTCTTGACATGCGTTTTAGTAACTGTTATATATAAACAAAGGGCGAAAAGCTGATTTGTCAAGCTTTTCACCCTTCATTATCATAGAAGAATCTAATTTACAGACTTTTCTTCATAGTCTCGCATTAAAAATATGTGTAATCTCTGAATATTTTTTTTACCACTGTATTTCCTCCACTTTGATCATCATTTCTAAATCGTAAAGAATGACATATCCTTCTCTAAATCCTCGGATAAGCCCTGCAATTCTTTTGCTGCCACAGACAACTGACGGATTGCCTCATTCAGACCTGCCATAGATGCTGTCGTCTGTTCTGTACTTGCTGCATTTTCCTGTGAAATTGCTGATAAATTTTGAACTGCATCAATAATTCTGGCTCTTGACTGATCACATATCTGCGTATGACTCTGGATTGCCTCTGTCTCGCTTCTGGATGCATTGACTCCGTCTGCTACGGATACAAATTTTGTCTTTGTCTCTTCTAATTTTTCCTGCTGCTGTGCAACGATATCTTCTACTTCATGCATGACGTTTACCGTTTGTTCTGCCTCACTTAACAAATCGCGGATGATGTCTTTGATCTTTTCCGCCGAGTCATTCGACTGCTCTGCTAATTTCTGGATCTCGGATGCCACTACTGCAAATCCTCTTCCATGCTCCCCGGCTCTTGCCGCTTCAATACTTGCATTAACGCTAACAGGCTTGTCTGACTCGCGATCGAAGTGATCAGTTCTACTGCTGCATGGATCATCTGTACAGAATCGTTCGTTGCTTCAATCTGTCTTCCGATACGGTTGATCGCCTGTGTCGTCCTGTCATTGGATTCGGAAAGCTGACGGATAATGACAGAAGACTCATCACTGGCATTTTCATTTTCGCAGATGTATCATCCAAACCATCCACACTGCTTACAATCTCTTCAATGACATGTCCCATCTCTCCGATATGTACCGATGCTTCTTCAATCTCTTCTGCCTGTGAGACTGCACCCTTGGATAAATCCTCTATGACCTTACTCATTTCGTTCGTTGTTGCACTGGAGTTTTCTGCCATCTGACTTAGAGATTCTCCCGATGCATTCAGTATTCCTGAAGATTTTTTTGATATCACTGATGATCTCAAAAGCTCCTGTTTTAACTTTTCGACGGAACGTGCCATATCACCGATTTCATCGTTTCGCCCTAACAGCTTTTCTTCCACATCCAGGGTCAGATTACCGTCTGCTAACGCACCGATTACCTTTTCTGTTCCACGCACGCTGACCGCTACGGATCTTGAGGTGATCCATGCTGCGATCGATGCCATTGCCATAATGATCAGTGCCATAAAAATACGGCGCTTGACTTGCTTTTGATAAAGGCATTAATATCTTTGCTCTCTCTTCCGACAAACACCATTCCTATGATACTGTCATCCGAATTCTTTACCGGCACATAATATCCGTAGTATGGTCTTTCATTGATCACAATACCCGTATCTGAGTATTCTTTTCCATTTTTAAGACTTTATCCGTAACTTCTTTAGATGCTGTGGTTCCTATCAGTCGATCCCCTGTTTTTTATCCTTTAAGGAAGTCAACACACGGGTATCCCCCATAGAAAAAAAGTAACATCTACATCTGTCTTGTTCTTGATATAATCTGCTAACTCATTGTTATCAGAAATCTTGTACTCTCCTCTGTAAACATTGCCTTTTGCATCCTGCTTAAAATCACCGTCTGCTATGTTTTAAACATCTCTAAGACTGCATAATCCGTTGCACGCATTCCGTCCAACGTAGTCTTTTGCATTCCCCTTTGCATGTTCCACCCGGAAAAAAGTGTCATTGCAATTCAAGCAACAGGCATGGCGAGATCACCATCAGTAACAGGCGCACCATGATAGACATTTTTCTTTTTCTTTCCATTGTACCTAATCCTTTCTCTCATTTTAACCAAAAATTCATCATTACTTAACCATGTACCTCATTATATCATAGAACCTTTTTATCCTCTGGTACTTTTTTCACATTCTTTTGCAATTTTTTGACACTTATATTTTTTGTACATTTTACGCGATTCTTTTCTCAATATAGGAACTAACCTTGTCCTTTTCAATTCCAAGAGCAATCGCAAGCTCTCCGTACAAATGCTCTTCTGCCAGCTTGAAATAACGCTCATCTCCGGCAGTCACTTTTTTTTCCCCTGTGCCTTACGCTCCTGCTTTTTCTCGTATATTGTCTTGATCACACGAACGAGTTCTTCACAATCCCCGGTTTTCAATGCCTCTTTGAATACAGTGTCTCTGTTCTTTTCATTCTGTATCTCAAATACCTGCATTTCCTGCATATGGTCTATCAGTTCACATGCTTCTTTTTTACTGATTACCGGACGCATGACTACTTTGTGGTTGTCCACCGGTGTAAACAAACGACTCTTTTCTTCATAAACCGGAACTAATGTATAATACATTTTATCACCCGGAACACCCTGTAAATCCATGCTTCCTATATGCTCTACCTGACATACACCATTGCTTCCATAAATTATGAAATCTCCTTCTTTAAACATTGCCTCTCCTTTCTTCCACAAAAAACGCCGCACTCTCTTTTCGTAAGTGAAACGGATTTTATTATAACATTTAAAAACAAAAATGCTCTCTATTGCTCTCATATCAGATATTATACCACATTTTCCTGTTTTTAAAAAGTTATTTTGAAAATCGGGTTCCCGGCAAATGTTCCCGCAAATAAGACGGAAGCCATTGCTGGCTTCCGTCGGATGCTGGTAATATATAGAAACATAAATACATCTCCATGAATTTCAATAGCTATGTCCTGTGTCCTTTATATTCGGTCTGGGCTTACCTCATATTTGGACATTTATTAATGGATTGATCGTAATAGGTTGCAGTTGTACTGATGCAGAAAAAAGCATTGAAATTCATGGGTATACCTTCATGTTCTGCTTTGCTTTCCCTGCCGCCTTATGTACTAAAGTTGTTCCATTTCGCGGCAGGAGTCTTTTATCTTATTTGTTGAATTTCTCTAAGCCTTTTTGGCTCTTTTGGCTGGTAACAGTAAAATACAGATGCTTTATTTGCTGTAGATACAGCTGCTTTTTTGCTCCTGCTTTTTTTACCATCTCTCCGAAAAAGATTCTGTTTCTTCATGGCTCATTGCTCCTCCCTTCACCTGGTATTATCATCAACATTACGACTTCTAATACCGTCAGCGCTAAGGCAATTGCTATCTTAGTTAACGAAAAAAGTAAGTAGTAATATTAAGATTCCATATAACATGCCTAGTCCTAATGCACATCTTCTGTTCCTCTCTTTTTTCATTCGTTAACTTCTTATTCTGATGCTCCACTGGTGCACATTGGTAAATCACCAACTCACTTACAACAGCAATTGCAATGGCCAATGCTTCACATTGTTTAATGATTGCCTCTGTGTATGTTCCAACTATCACTATTCCCCAAAGAATAACTGTAAGTAAATTACACTGCCACGTCTTTGATGCATGATAGCCTCCACAGCAGCTGCGCAATGTAGTAAATACTACTACAAATACCAAGGTTGCAACGAACTGATGAATGATCGCACCTACCATTAGTAACAGAAAAGTTTTTCCGATATTATCAATGAGTATTTCATAACCATATGAATAAATCTCTTTTTCTTCTTCACTGATATAATCTTTCCGGTATAAGGAGTCCGCTACCTTTTCTGCAACTTTAGACATTGCCTCACATCCTTCTTCTACATCTTAACAACTCTGACTATTTTTGCAATACCTATGGCACCAATGACATTTTTCTGGCATGAATTACCGTTTTTTCTCTATTTTTACACCTTTTTCTGCAACTTTTATCTAATCCAATCTTTTTTTATATTTTTACACTTCATCAAAAAAAGAAAATGTATACTCTGTGATTTTTTCACAAAATATGCATTTCCCTTTGTTTGCTGCTATGTCATATCTCCTGCTTCTTCAAATGAAGTTTTATGATTAGGTTTCCGATTCTATTACATAGACTGACGCTATTCTATCCGTTCATTTCCCAAAAGCTGCATAACATTTCATAACTTCCTTTATCATATTCCTTTTTTCGCTTTTTCAATACTCTTGGCATGAACCGTCTTTTTAGGCATGAATTGTTGATTTTTTGTCGAGAATTCTGGGAATTCCGTATAGTTCCAATGACTACCCACAAATCTTGTTTGCTTTGCATGGAATCAATATCTGTGAAATAAAATAATTGTTTTCTTCAAAAATTTCCAAATCTCCTTCTTCTCTACGAACCAGTTCTTTGACACTCTCTATCCCAATCCCATGTCCCTGTTTTTCCCTTTTTGTTGTTTTTAACTCTGGATTTTCTCCCAAAACAGATTTCAAAATATAGTTTTCCACAATGATATTGACCATCTCTTTATAAATGAACATTTTTAAACGGATTTCCTTTTTACTCTCCTGCTGTATTTCCGCTTCAATGGCATTATCTAAGAGATTTGATAATAAAATCGCAATATTACTTTCATTTTCCCAATGAAATTCTCCTGTAATCTGCACTTCTAAAGATATTTTGTTCTTCTTGCAAAGGGCTGCCTTTTGATTAATAACTGCATTCACCATCCTGCAGTCCATATAAAACACATTTTCTGCTTCTAACTCTGTCTCTAAAATGCTCTGCATCTCTTTCATAACAACTTCTGTTTCACCATCTCTTAGCAATTGCAAATATGTCGTAAAATAGTGTTTCATGTCATGACGCATTTTTCTTGTATTCTGATACAATAATTCTGTATTATGAATCTGACTTTCCTGTTGTTCTAACTGCACTTTTAAAACTTCATTTTCCAATTCACATCTGTTCTGATAGTTCATTCTCCGGATCAACCAGAACATAAAGCTATTGATCACTAACAACAGCATTGTCAATATAAAGAAAATCAGCTGTTCTCTAAAAAGTCATTTCAACGGTTCCGACTATTTTAAAGGTAAGCACTGCAACAATAAAAAACGTAATATATAAGATTGCTCCAAAATATACTCTTCTTTTTGAAATAATGCTTTTTACTAAATGTTCTTTCTGCTATCACAAATGTCAAAATCACTGTGACCTTACTGATGCACAATACAAGGATTCTAAGAATACCATTCCCTGAGATGAGCACTTCCATAGGACTTTTGCTTAACACAGATATTACTTGTATCACCATAATATTTACAAATGCCAACATGATATACAGAATCAGGGGTACGATTAACTTTTCAATACTGTTTCCCTGCAAATAAATCATTGAGAAGCTGGTAACAATCAGATTACTACAATACTTTGTAAATTAAATATTTCTCCCATAAAATGACTTGGAATAAATAAAATTACAAACCATACTGCATACTTCCACCATTCTATTGTTTTCTTTTTTCCAAAGTGACTTGTCAAAAACCATAATACTAACACACAGTCAATAGCACTTGCTACAATTTCAGCAATCTCACTAACTATTTGCATATGCAAAACTCCTCAGATATATCATTTGTTTCTTTTTTTCACTTCCTGTGCTTTATCTCTGCTGACAGAAAGGATTTCTCCATTGTCCAGTTCTACCTCATTTGCACGAACCATTTTCATATAGCGAACATTGACTCGATAGCTTCTATGTGTCTGTACAAAACCATAGTTACTCATCCATTTTTCTAAATTTGAGATTTTCCCCCGCATCTCACACTCGCCATTAATATGCTTAATCCGTAAATAATGTTTGCAGCTTTCTATATATAAAATATTTTTCAACGCAAGAATTTCTGTTCCATTCTTAGTCTGAACTTCCCACATTTTCTCATCTTTTTCCAATTTATTGAGTAAATGACAAATTGCCTCATCCAGTTCCTGATTCAGTTTTTCTTTCCGTATAAAGCGGAATGGCTGATAATGTATTGCCTGAAACACCAAATCATCTCTATTTGTCACAAATATAACATTTGTATTAATATTACTGCCAAAAATCTGTTCTGCCAGTTCCATCCCTGAGATTTCCGGCATATCAATATCCAGCAACAATATTTCCGGTGCTTTTTTCTGCATTGCCTGAAACATTTCTATTCCATTATAGAATATCTGTATCTCATAACTTTGGCCCTGTTCCTTCAAACATGTTTCTACACGTTTTTCTAATACTTCTGTAAACCTTTTTCATCATCACAAATAAATATATGATACATTTCTCAAACCTTTTCCTCACTTATATGTTCCCTCTGTTTTTCTCCACATAAAGACAGGGATAACACAACTCATGTCATCCCTGTTTCTCTCTATCTCTATTGACGCCAAAATCGTAAATATAAACACTCTTTGCTCTGGCAGTAATAACTAAATAAAATCATCTGCTCCCCCTCCTCTCTTCTAGCCGTCTATATTCTTGCATATTGACAACTATTTTTCAACAAGATTTACATAAAAGCAGTTGATTTTGACACAAAAGCAACCGTTCCGTGTTTTTCTTTTTTAGTGATTTCTCCGATTTCTACGGTATTCGCAGTAGATATCCCGAAATTGTGCATATTTCTTACAACTGATTTTCACTTTCTCTCCATTGGTCAGAATTGCTTCCTGTTTATTGAACTCCTTGATATAACGCATGTTAACATAATAAGACTGGTGTGGAGATATAAAATCCGTTCCATTCAGATTTTCGGCAAACTGCGTAATCCCCATTTTCACGTAATAATCCTCTTCCACGGTCCGTACAATGACGTTTCTTCCACTTGTCTCCACATAAATAATATCTTTGGGTCTGACAATATGCAGTCCTTTCTCATCCCAGAGTTCAATCTCGTATTCTTTTTTCTAACTTAGATACTGCACTCAGCAATGCCTCCCGCAATTTTTCCTGTTCCATTGGTTTCTTCAGATAACGAAATGCATTGACTTTATAACCTTCAAAACATAATCTTCATAAGATGTCAGAAAATAATGATCGTATCTTCATACCACTCCCGATATTTCTCTGCCGTCCGATTCCATTGATTTTAGGCATTCTAATATCCAAAAAACAAAATATCATATCTGTTTTGTTCCCCGTAACAGTTCCTGACCGCTGCAATAACTGCTGATCTCAGCCTGCAGGTTATTTTCCTGCAGTAAATATTCCAGACTTTCCTGCAACAATCCCCTGCCAATGGAATCATCATCACAAATTGCTATCCTTATTCTTTTCATAACCACCCTCGCATTCCTTTGCTAAAAAAATAACATAATTTTGTCCAGTTCCCGAAATCCCTGCTCTATTTCTTTTCTGTCAGCCCCCATATCCTAAAAGGATTGCCGGGTATTCCGGTACTTTGTTTTTATCTATATAGTATTCTGAAATCGGATAGATACGGATTCCGATCCCCTGTGCTAACTTTGTCAGTTCCTCATCCGAAAAATGCGACTCAATCTCTGCTATCACATGCAGCCCCGCATTATCTCCGTAAACCTTCCGTATCCACTTCCTTTTTTAATCTCTTCCATTAAAAAGTCATGCTTCTTTTTATAACTACTCCGCATACGGTTCAGGTGACGCTCAAAATAACCTTCCTTCATAAAGTTACAAATGGTCATCTGCTGGATCTTTTGGAACAGTTGATGCATAAAAACCGCATTTTTCAGTATAGACTTTTAATAATTTTTCGGCAGCACTAAATAGCTGACACGCACTGCCGAGCAATGCTCTTTGAAAATGTTCCAAGATAGATGACTTTTTTTCATTCTGATCGGAACCCTGCAAAGAAGGAATCGGTTTTCCTTTATAACGGAATTCACTGTCGTAATCATCTTCGATCAGATATCGGTCCTCATCCTCTGCTGCCCATTTTAACAGCTCCATACGCCGTTTCATCGGCATGACGGTTCCCATTGGGAACTGATGTGACGGCATCACATATGCAATATCCGCCTGTTCACTGCGAAGCTGCTCCATACGGATACCCTGTGCATCCATATCTACCGCACAGACCTGATATCCTAAATTCAAAAAGTCTCATATGCCTGTACATAGGTCGGACTCTCCATTGCCACGCGTCTGTCTGCACCTAAAATCTGGGATAACAGCATCAGCAGGTATTCGTTTCCTGCACCCACGATAATCTGGGAAGGCTCACAGATAACACCACGAGACTGATAGAGATAGTTACAGATTTCCTCACGAAATTCCGGCTCGCCTGCACCATCTCCTGCGGTCAGCAAATCGGCATTATCCGTGCTGAGCAGATTCTTATTGACCTTTCTCCATGCATTAAATGCAAATGCTCTAAGTCCACGGCAAAAGGTGAAAAGTCAATGTGTGTTTCCAACATCCGGTTCTTAGCACGTTTTGGCTCTTCTTCCTTTGGCTGCTGGCTGTTTTCTTTTAAGTCTAATAAATCACTGACATCACTGACGTAATATCCGCGGTATGGCTGTGCCTCTATGTAACCTTCCGATACAAGCTGCTCATAAGCAAGTTCTACAGTACTTCTGCTCACCTGCAAATGGGAAGATAAAAAAACGAGTAGACGGCAGTTTCTCTCCTTGGGGAATCTTACCGTCCATGATCTCGATCCTGATATGGTCATATATCTGTTGATACAGCGGAATTTTTTCATCGTGTGACAGTGGAATCATCATTTCATTCACTGTCTGTTTAACCTCTCCCCTTTTTTAATTCTGCAACTACTTTCTTCTTTCAGATTCAGTGCTTTGTCCTTCATCTGTCTTCCTGCCGTATTGATGCTAAGATACCTGCAAGGAGTTTTGATGCAACATCATATTTTTATAATGGATTGACATCGTTGCTAACAGATAATCTACTGTTCCCTGATCCATTCCGCAGATTGGAAACATCTCTGTGCTGACTGCCTTAAGCATACCGTCATATGCCTGTTTGTAAAAGGCTTCCTCTTCCTTCTTACATTCTGCAATCGCTGCCTTTCCTTCCTCTGTTGCAGCATCCATGGTCTCAGCTTTTCCTCGATAGAGCCATGCAATTTTCAGACAGGTATATGCTTTTTCACTGGTCTTGCCTTTTTTACAATGGTATTAAACAGTGACAGCTTATATCTTTCCAATGCACGGTCGTAATCATAAACTGCCGGTTCCGGCTCAATCTGTGCATGAAACTTTGAGCAGATGTTTTCTTTGATTAATTTACTTCTGCACATTGGTAATATGCGGAAAGAAATCGTCATTGCCGTATAACCGCAATGCGGGCAGGAACATATATCATACTTTAAAGTATCAATATACTGATGACGCGGTCTTAAGTCCTTATCAGACTCTAAACGCTTTTACCCTTCCGTTCTTAATCATCTTTGTCTTAAACACTTTATCACAGACCGGACAACGGATGCCTTTTTCCAATAAAAAACATATCCTCTGTCGGAATATCCGGCTTTTCTCCGGCTGCTTCTGTGCTTGCACTTGTCTTTGGCTTGTCCTCTTCAAAGATATCCATATCTTCTGAAATTTCCAGTCCAAACTTTTCTAATCCTGATAATAAATTCATATGATGACCCCCAAATCCGGCTATGACTGAGCCGGTAATTTAAATGAACTCTTCAGTGAAACAATCCTGTTAAATACCGGATGCTCCGGTGTGGAATCCCTTGCATCGGCACAGAAAAATCCCTGTCTTACGAACTGGAAACTGTCATATGGCTCTGCTTTTGCAAGCTCCGGCCTCTACATAACAATCCTTTAACACTTTTAAGGAATCCGGATTCAGATTCAGACTTCCGTCCTCTTTATTATACACTCCTTTTTCCTCATCTACAAGATTCTCATAAAGGCGTACCTCGCATTTCTTTGCAAATGGTGCAGGAACCCAGTGGATGGTACCTTTTACCTTACGTCCGGTAAATCCTGTTCCCTGTTTTGTCTCAGGATCATAGGGTACAATGTACCTCGATCACTTTTCCGTTCTCGTCTTTTACAAAACTCTCGCATTTTACAAAATATGCATGCATCAACGCACTTCATTTCCCGGAAACAGACGGAAATATTTTCTTTGGAGGTTCTTCCATAAAATCTTCTCTTTCGATATAAAGTTCCCGGCAGAACGGTATCTTTTCTGCTGCCAAGTTCTTCATTTTCTAAATTGTTAGCAACATCTAAATACTCCACTTCGCCTTCCGGATAGTTATCAATGATCAGTTTTACAGGATTTAAGACTGCCATCATTCTCTTTGCTTTCAGCTTTAAATCCTCACGGATACAATACTCTAACATGGCATAGTCTACAGAACTGTTGCTCTTTGAGATTCCGCACAGCTCTACAAAACGCTTGATGGATTCCGGTGTGAATCCTCTTCTTCTGAGCGCTGCGATAGAAACCAGTCTTGGATCATCCCAGCCATCAACAATCTTATCTTCTACGAGCTTCTTAATATAACGCTTTCCTGTTACAACATTCGTAAGATACAGTTTTGCGAACTCACTCTGTTTTGGTGGTTTTTCATATTCTAACCCACGCACTACCCAGTCATAGAGTGGTCTGTGATCCTCAAATTCCAAGGTACAGATCGAATGGCTGACTCCTTCGATGGCATCCTCAATAGGATGTGCAAAATCATACATCGGGTAGATGCACCAGGTGTCACCTGTTCTGTGATGCGTCATATGTGCCACACGGTAGATGACCGGGTCACGCATATTGATATTCGGAGATGCCATATCAATTTTCGCACGCAAAACCTTTTCTCCATCCTTAAATTTTCCGTTCTTCATATCCTCAAAGAGTGCTAAATTCTCTTCCACACTCGATTGCAGGACGGATCATCTTTGCCCGGCTCTGTCAGTGTTCCACGGTACTCACGAATCTCCTCTGCCGATAAATCAGAGACATATGCTTTTCCTTTTTAATTAATTTAACTGCTGCTTCGTACATCTGCTCAAAATAGTCAGATGCAAAGAAAAGGCTGTCACCCCAGTCTGCTCCTAACCACTGGATGTCCGCCTTGATAGACTCGACGAATTCCACCTTTTTCCTTTGTCGGATTGGTATCGTCAAAACGCATATGAAATTTGCCATGATATTCTTCTGCAAGTCCGTAATTCAATAAGATGGACTTGGCATGTCCGATATGCAGATAACCGTTTGGCTCCGGAGGAAAACGTGTAACGACTTCGTCACATCTTCCTTCCTCTATATCTTTATCAATAATCTGTTCAATAAAATTCTTGGAAACTGTACCGCCTTCCATAAACTAAATCCTCCTGAAATCTCTTCTCAATCGCTTTTTATTATATGATTTCAAGAGAATTTTGTCAATGTAAGCCCTCTATTTGATGATGCTTAAATAATCTCTAACTCCGCTTAATATGCTCATGGGTAAACAAATGATCCTGACAGTATTCATAATTTCCGTCACATTTCGAACAGAAACGGAATTCTAAGGTCGGATCGTCCTTTTCCGTTCTTCCGCAGACTGCACATTTATGCTTGGTCACACTGCCGGAATGTCTCATCTCGGCATCCCGCATCTGTGTCTTAAATACATACTTTCTGTGCACTTCTTTTGGCGATACCCTCTGATAATTTCTGGTAGACAGATAAAAAAATCAGGAAGTTCAAAAGTGCTGCCACAATGGAAATCCTGCCCACAGCTCCTGATACGACAAAATCGTAAATGGTCAGAGCTGCATAGACATATGCCATCCACTTCATCCTTACCGGAATGATGAACCACAACAGAATCTGCATATCCGGGAAGCAGACTGCAAATGCCAAAAAAGATTGCCATATTGATGTAATATGTTGTCACATAATAACCGATCCCGATCGTCAGACCACCTGTCATACTTACAAATCCATATGCCACAAATGCCCCGATCACCGTAAAGATCATGACCGCCAAAAGATGTAGACATTAAAACGGAAAGGTTCCCCAGGTACGCTCTAATGCTGTTCCTAAGGAATAATACAGCATGATCATAATAATATAGAAAAAGATGTTGCCTGTAGACGGTGGGATCAACACCCATGTAACCAGTCTCCACACCTGGCCACGCAGCACCATGGCCGGTTCTAACATCAGATAACTGATGATCCCCTGGTGTCATATACATCATCAGATAACCGAGTGCATATGTTACTACAAGCCAGAGGCTTAAGTTAGGGAATTGCATATTTTCCAATCTTTCGTTCTAATTTATTCAGATAATTCATCTTGCACCTCATTTGTCTGGAATTTTTAACCTTATATTTAACACATTATAATTTTAAGCATTTTGTTTGTCAATCTATGCAGAAATTCTTCACAAAATCTTTAGAATTATAACTTTATAAAGAAAATATAAAATGGAAAAAAAAGGGTTGTTTTTGTAATTTCCTGTCGTAGAATGGGGTGTACTGAAAAATCAGTACCGTTCATACATTTAATAGGAAATAAACAAGTTATAACAGGTGGTATTATGAATCAGAATTTATACAAATTAGGAATTGATATCGGTTCTACAACCGTAAAGATCGCTATTTTAGATGAGAATGACGACCTCGTCTTCTCTGATTACGAAAAGACATTTTGCAAATATCCAGGACACACTTGCTGCCCTTTTTAGAAAAAGCATACCGAAAAGAAGGAGATATGAACTTAGCACCGATGATCACCGGTTCCGGTGGTCTGACCTTAGCAAAACATCTCGGTGTTCCTTTTTGTTCAGGAGGTTATTTCTGTATCCACTGCCCTGCAGCACTATGCACCGCAGACAGATGTTGCCATTGAGCTTGGCGGCGAAGATGCCAAAATCATCTATTTTGAAGGCGGCAATGTGGAGCAGAGAATGAATGGCATCTGTGCCGGAGGTACCGGTTCTTTTATTGACCAGATGGCATCTTTGTCCAGACCGATGCTTCCGGGATTAAATGAATATGCAAAAAATTATAAGGCGATCTACCCGATCGCAGCCCGCTGCGGTGTATTTGCCAAATCCGATATTCAGCCGCTGATCAATGAAGGTGCGTCCAAAGAAGATCTTGCCGCTTCTATTTTTCAGGCTGTCGTAAATCAGACAATCAGCGGACTTGCATGTGGAAAACCGATTCGCGGACATGTTGCATTTCTCGGCGGACCTTTCACTTTTTATCAGAATTAAAGGTAGCTTTTATCCGTACTTTAAATTTAGACGATGAACATGCCATTACACCGCCGAATTCCATTTGTTTGCAGCTATTGGCTCTGCTTTGAATTATAAAGAAGATACTACGACCACTTTAAGAAGTCTTTTACAGACTCTTTCTGGAAAAATACATATGGAATTTGAGGTAGAGCGTATGGAACCGCTCTTTGCTGATCAGGAAGAATACGATGCCTTTTTAGCACGCCACAACAGCAATCATGTGGTTACCGGGGATTTATCTTCCTATGAGGGCAACTGCTATCTCGGAATCGATGCGGGTTCAACAACAACCAAGGTTGCTTTAGTCGGCGAGGACGGCTCTTTTTACTCTATTCGTTCTATGACAACAACAACGGAAGTCCGTTAGCAACAACGATCCGTGCCATGGAAGAGATTCATGAGCGTCTTCCGAAAATGCTCAAGATTGTCTATTCCTGTTCAACAGGTTACGGTGAAGCACTTATCAAGTCGGCTCTTATGTTAGATGAGGGCGAAGTTGAGACAGTGTCACATTTCTACGCTGCTGCATTCTTTGACCCTGAAGTAGACTGTATCATCGATATCGGTGGACAGGATATGAAATGTATCAAGATTAAGAACCAGACTGTAGATTCAGTACAGTTAAACGAAGCATGTTCATCAGGCTGCGGTTCATTCATAGAGACATTTGCAAAATCCTTAAATTTCAGTTCCGGACTTTTGCCAAAGAAGCTTTATTTGCCAAAAACCCTATTGACTTAGGAACACGTTGTACAGTATTCATGAATTCCAAGGTTAAGCAGGCTCAGAAGGAAGGCGCTGAAGTTGCAGATATCTCTGCCGGACTTGCTTATTCTGTTATTAAAAATGCTTTATACAAGGTTATCAAGATTTCTGACCCTGATGATTTAGGTAAGCATATCGTTGTTCAGGGTGGTACATTCTACAACGACGCAGTTCTTAGAAGTTTTGAGAAGATTACAGGCGTTCAGGCAATCAGACCTGATATCGCAGGTATTATGGGTGCTTTTGGCGCTGCCCTTATTGCAAGAGAAAGATATGACGGTATATCAGAGTCATCTATGCTTTCTATAGATAAGATTAACTCTCTTACATATGAAACAAAGCTTACAAGATGTAAGGGATGTACTAACCAGTTGTCACCTTAAATCAATAAATTCTCTGAGCGGCAGACAGTTTATCACAGGTAACAGATGTGAACGTGGACTTGGTAAAGAGAAGAACAAAGAAAAGCTTCCTAACCTTTTCGATTATAAGTTCCACAGACTCTTTGACTATGAGCCTCTCTCTGAAGAAAAGGCTGTAAGAGGTACTGTAGGTATTCCAAGAGTTCTTAACATGTATGAGAACTATCCGTTCTGGTACACATTTTTCACAAAGCTCGGATACAGAGTTGTACTCTCACCTCAGTCAACACAAAGCTTTACGAATTAGGTATTGAGTCAATTCCATCAGAGTCAGAGTGTTATCCTGCAAACGATCAGAAGGTCGATTTTATTTTCTATCCTTGTATCCCTTATGAACGTCAGGAGATCAAGGATGCCAACAACCACTACAACTGTCCGATCGTAACTTCATATGCTGAGAATATTAAGAACAACGTCGATGAGATCACAGGTCAGCAGTGTACGCTTTTTAAATCCGTTTATGTCCTTTGAAGCAAAGAGGCTTTAACAAAACGTCTGGTAGAAGAATTTCAGGCAGAGTTCCAGATCCCGGCAGCGGAAAGTCCGTGCTGCCGCAGATGCAGCATGGGAAGAGGCTTGCAAATGCCCGGATGGCGATATGCGGAAAAAAGGTGAAGAAACCCTGCAATATCTGAAAGAAACCGGAAAACGCGGCATTGTCCTTGCCGGCCGTCCTTACCACTTAGATGCAGAGATCAATCACGGTATCCCGGAGCTTATCAACTCCTATGGAATTGCCGTACTGACCGAAGATTCTGTCTCTCATTTAAATCCGGTAGAGCGTCCGTTAATCGTATTAGATCAATGGATGTACCACTCCAGACTCTATGCAGCGGCAAATTATGTCAAGACTCAGGAAAATCTGGATCTGATCCAGCTCAACCCCTTTGGCTGCGGTCTGGATGCCGTAACCACGGACTGCGTCAGTGATATTCTGACAAATTCCGGCAAGATTTATACCTGCTTTAAAGATCGATGAAGTCAACAACTTAGGTGCTGCCAGAATCCGTGTCCGCTCTCTTCTGGCTGCTATCCGCGTCAGAGAAAGAATCCGAAGGAACGCACAATCCGTCCTGCTAACTACAACCGCACCGTATTTACCGAGGAGATGCGTAAAAACTACACGATCATCTGCCCACAGATGTCTAAGATCCACTTTTGACATCATTGAACCGGCATTCCGCTCCTCCGGTTACAATCTGGTGGTTTTAGAGAACGATAACCGTGATGCGATCAACACCGGACTTCGTTTTGTGAATAACGATGCCTGCTATCCGTCCCTTATGGTTGTCGGACAGATCATGGAGGCCATCCTTTCCGGCAAATATGATATGACAAAGACGGCTGTTCTGATGTCGCAGACCGGTGGCGGATGTCGTGCATCGAACTATATGGGCTTTATCCGACGTGCACTTGCAAAAGCAGGATATCCGGATGTTCCGGTCATTTCGATCAACCTTGCATCGTTAGAGAAGAATCCGGGCTTTAAATTCACGCCTGCTTTAGTGCAAAAAGGTATGTACGGACTTGTTTTCGGCGACATTTTCTTACGCTGTCATCTTTACCATGTCCGCCCATACGAGGCAGAGCCGGGTTCAGCCAATGCCCTGCATGAAAAATGGAAAGAAAATGTATTGCTTTCCTTTCACAGGATAAACTGCTTTCCCACCGCACCTATAAAAAGATGTGCCGTGAGATGATCCGTGACTTTGACAAACTTCCGATCCTCGATATCCAAAAACCAAGAGTCGGTATCGTCGGCGATCTTAGTCAAATTTGCACCTGCCGCAAATAACCATTTAGTAGAATTATTAGAATCAGAGGGAGCAGAAGCGGTCGTTCCTGACTTATTAGACTTCTTACTCTACTGCTTCTATAATGCGAACTTTAAGGCAGAAAAATTAGGTATGAGCAAGTCCTCTGCAAGAAAAATGCAACCTGGCATCAAAGCGTTAGAATGGCTTCGCTCTGCTGCAAGGGATGAATTTGAAAAAGAGCAGCCGTTTCACACCGCCTGCCCACATTGAAGAACTTGCCCGCTATGCCCGTCCGATCGTTTCTGAAGGGAACCAGACAGGTGAGGGATGGTTCTTAACCGGAGAAATGTTAGAACTGATCCATACCGGAACCCCAAATATTGTCTGCACACAGCCATTTGCCTGTCTGCCAAACCATATCGTTGGAAAGGGTGTTATCAAAGAGCTGCGCCACCAGCATCCGGAAGCAAATATCGTTGCGATCGACTACGATCCGGGTGCATCCGAGGTAAACCAGCTCAACCGTATTAAACTGATGCTGTCTACCGCACAGAAAAAAATCTTAAGAACACTTAAAATGAGGAACTGCTATGGATTTTCAGGAACTTTTAAATGATTATATTGAATTATTTTCCTGCACGGCAAAAGAACTTGCCGATGCTTCCGGCTTAACAGCTGTGGATATCAGCCGTTACCGTACCGGAAAGCGTACTCCTGACCTTTCCAGTCCCCAACTGAAAAACTGGCTTTCGGACTTGCGAAACTTGCACAGGAGCATGGAAAGAATCCATTACAGAAGGAGAAATTTATAACGCTCTGACCAATGCACTCGGAAAGGAATCCCTTTCCTATGCCATTACCATTGAGCGTTTCAATCGAATCATCTCTCTTTTGGATATCAATATTTCACAGATGGCGCGTGTTTTGAATTACGATGCTTCTTATATCTCCGTATCCGTTCAAAACAACGCCGTCCGTCTGATACGCACTTTTTTTCCACAGTGTTTCTGTATTCATTGTGCGCAGTTATTCAGACACTGCTTCAAAAGAGTTGATCGCTAACGTTTTTAGACTGTGACATTCAACATCTTGAGGACAATTCCTCTTACCTTTATTTATTAGAGAGCTGGTTCTTTTCCGATTCTGAGAATATGGAGCTTTCCGGTTCTTCTGCAAATGATTTTTTGAGAAAATTAGACGAGTTCAATTTAGATGATTATATCCGAAGTATCCATTTTAACGATATCAAGGTTCCATCCGTACCGTTTCAGTTTGCCACCTCGAAAAATTATTTTGGACTGGAGGCTATGAAAAACGGAGAACTGGACTTCTTGAAATCCACGGTTTTATCTAAGTCTACAGAATCCGTCTATATGTGCAGCGATATGCCAATGGAGGATATGGCACAGGATTTAGAGTTTGGAAAAAAATGGATGTTCGGGCTTGCTGTCATGCTGAAAAAAGGACTGCACTTAAATATCATCCACAACATAGACCGTCCTTTTGAGGAAATGATGTTAGGTCTCGAAAGCTGGATCCCGCTCTATATGACCGGGCAGATCTCTCCTTACTATCTGAAAAGTCCGCAGAATGACGTTTACTGTCATTTCCACTATGTATCCGGCGAAGCTGCCCTGTTTGGAGAATGTATCGCCGGATACCATGATAGGGACGTTATTACCTGACCAGACACAAGGACGAAGTCGCTCATTATAAGACGATCACCAAATGTCTGTTCCAGAAAGCAATTCCTCTGATGGACATTTACTGCAAAGAGAAAGTCAGAATATGAGAAGTTTCTTTTTGAAAATGCAAAACTTCCGGGCAAAAGACATCATATCCTCTCTTCCCTTCCTCTGTGTACCATGTCCGAGGAACTTTTGAAAGAAATCCTGCAACAGAACAAGATTTCGACAGAAGATGCTGCAAATATTTTCCATTTTGTGACGATGCAAAAAGAGATTTATGAGCAGATGCTCTATTCCGGCCCTTTACAGAATGATGTCCCGGAACTGACAAGGGAGGAATTTGAACAGTATCCGATGGTGCTCTCTCTTTCCGGTCTCTTCTTTGAATCCGATATTTTTATACCTATGAACAGTATCTGCAGCATTTATCGCAGACAAAGGACTATGCAAAAGAACACGAAAATTATAGCGTAACGGTCACGCATCAGCTTCCGTTCCGCAATATCCAGATCATCATTCTAGAGGGTGAATGGGTCATGGTGTCTAAGAATAAGTTCCCTGCGATCCATTTTGTCATCCATCATCCGAAGATGTGTCATGCTTTAGAAAATATGATTGTACCGGTAATGGAAGAGGAGTAAAACCACAATGGCTTTTACTCCTCTACTGTTATCACATCTTTTAATACATAGTGAAATGTCGGTGCGGAACTGTTCTCGTTCTCGATATAGCCTTTCTTCAAATTACAGGTGTCCTTTGGATCTTCCGGATCCACTCGATGTAATCCCCTGAAATACCTGAATTTTTCCTTTTTTGAATCTGTTTATGACTTCCTGCATTTTTTGCTTTGGTTCCCTTTGCCGCCACTAACTCATTCAACTCTAACATCTCGACCCAGCCTTCTTCAAAGCCCGCGCCCATGTCATTGCCGACTACATTTCCTTTGACATTTTCTTCGATTTTTTTATCTTTTAATACTGATTCTACGGCTCCTGTCACATATGGTTCCCAATTGATCTTACATCCGGTCAGATAGGTGGTCGGCGCTACATTTGCCATACTCTCCTTGTAGCTGACAATGTAATCCGGTGTGTCGGAATCCGTTGCCTCACAGGCAGTTGCCGGTCCGGTGGTATCGGAGTGCTGTGAGATGATGACACAGCCTTCGTCTATAAATTCTTTCGCATATTTTTCTCTGTCAGATAGTCATTCCAGTTGTTCGTATAGCGTACGGACATTACCGCATCCGGTACGACCGAGCGCACCCTAACAAAAATGCCGTATAACCGGAAATAACCCGCATAGGGATAGGCTGCAACATAGCCGATCTTTGCCTGCTCTTTTGTGATCGTGCCGTTGTCGATCAGTTCCTGCAGTTTCATTCCCGCCGCAACACCTGCGGTATATCTGCCCTGATAAATCGCTCCCATAAAGGTATGATAATTTTCCAGACGCGGTTCTTCGTTCGCGTTAGAACAGGTTGCCATACAAAACTCAATATCCGGATATTTTTCTGCTAACTTTTTCATGGTTACTCCGTAATTATAACTTGTAGCAAAAATCAGTTCGCAGCCGGAGTCTATCAGTCGCTCTAAATACTCCTCTTCGGTTCCTTCTGCAACATTACACATGGCAATGGTCTTGACCTGTTTTCCGTATTTGTCTGTTATCGCATTCTGCACTTCTATAAAGTTATTCGTATAAGAAGTGCTGGCATCCCCGACATAGATAAATCCTACTTTGAGCGTCTTGCTCTCGCTCTTATGAAAGGAAAGAACTGCTGCTAACACCACTGCAATAATAATGCCACAGGTAAAAAGGTAACTGTATATGTCTTTTTCATACTATTCTTCCTCCTTTCACATTTGCATTGTCATACAGGCGTTGCATATCGATCTGCCCGGTTTCGATCAAATGAAGCATGATATCGGTAAGCTGTATCGAACTGTGTTCCCCTGCCTTTTTCAGCCTCGCCTAGCACAAAATCCATATCCAGCTTCTTTCGATACACTCTGTTTGCAGTCATTGCATCAAATGCATCTGCAATTCCAATAATTCTGGCATTTAATGGAATTTCTTCTCCTTTAAGCCATGCACATAGCCTTTTCCGTCATACCGCTCATGATGATATAACGCTCCTTCTTCGATATTGTCTATCAGGGTAAAGCTCTTTAAGATCTCTCCGCCTTTGACAACGTGGGGATTTCATCTCCTTATACTCTTCGTCTGTCAGCCGCTCCGGCTTATTTAAGATCCGGTCCGATTCCGATTTTTCCAATATCATGAAGCAGTGCCGCACGTTTCAGTTCGCTGCATTTTTGTTCATCAAAACCTAATTCTTTTCCGATCAGAACGGAATACTCCGCTACCCTCGCAGAATGCTGGCTGGTGTTGACATCCTTTGCATCCACGGTACGCGCGATGGTCAGAACCGTTTCATTTCCCATCTCTAACTGTTTTTTCACCAGTTCTAATTCCCGCTTCTGTATGTTCAGCGTTCTCTGTACCTGTGTATGGAATACCAGCCAGGTCAGATAAGTGACTGCGATCGCAAAAACTGCTACCATATACAGCATAAACCACCAATTATCGTATATCTCTGCTTTTTTGATGATCTGATAAGTACTTTCTACCTGTACGCTCTGATCTTTGCTGTCTAACACGGCTAAATGGAAGGTATAACTGCCTACCGGAAGATTCGTATAGATCACACTGGACAGTTCGCCCTGCTGCATGACTTTTGGTGCTTTATCATAGCCTTCTAAATATACACTGACATACGGCTTATATACGGAATAGTTGATGATCTCCGAAAAATCTCAATGGTCTCTGCTCCACGCTCTACATAGAGTGGTTCACCTCTTTTTGAATGGCGGGCACCATCTCTCTACGGATTTCATCTGCATACGGTAAGAACGTGTTGACGCATTATAGTGGTTCAGGTTCATGCAGGTCACCCGTTGTCTGTGGAAAAATAGAGATTTTCGTCCTGATCCACATAATTCCATGCATTCATGGCGTCAATGCATTTTCAAGTCCCCGATTTACTGTTTAAAAGCTGATACTCTACTTCTTTCCATCTAACAGGTCTTTTTATCAACCACATAGATTCCGGCAGAACCCGGTACGAACAACATTCCGTTTTTATTTTTCTACCAGATCATAGTTATTAAAATATGGAAAATTATCTAATATCCCTGATAGACCGGTCAGATTCCATATAACAGATACTGTTACTGGTTACGATAAAGACGCCTCCCATCTTCATCGGCAACCATACGAAGGATGACCTCCGAACTTTAATCCTTCTGCCTCTCCATATTTTGCTGACACTTTACCGTCTTTGATGACTTCAATCCGTTTCCATCCGTACCCGCTAAAATCGTTCCGTCCTCAAGTTCTTACAGAGCATCTTCGGATTTAATAATCCATCTTTTTCCCCGATATTTTGCAGAACTTTTCCGTCTTGATATAGGTAAGTCCGGCATCCCTGCCGCTAAAATATCCCCATTCTTTAATTCGATAGTTGTACGGATCTTGTCGCTGCTCACACCATTTTCCGAATTATAGATCGTATATTGACCGTTTTTTTCAATCTCGATAGCACCTTTCCGGTTGTACACGCCCAAAAGATTTCCTACGGTCAACCATAAAGCTTCGTATTCTGGCATCGCTCAATAATTCTGTCCATTCATTCATAACGCCTGCTCCGGTTTTGGTATCGACAATCTTCAGTCCCTTGTCCGTTCCAATGTAAAGCTGTCCCTGCCATTCCGTCACTGCATTTACGATTTTTTCATCCGCTGCTGCTTCATAATGGATATCCTGAAATATGGATTTACTCATCCGCATGACTCCTAAACGCGAGGAAGTAAACCAGAGGTTATCCTGATAATCCACTAACATATGGTCAATGGAACTGTTAAATTGTTTCATTTCCACTGCCTGAAATCTCTTTCTTTTTCTATATACCCTACTCCGTTATCGGCGCAGACAAATATAGTATCTGTATGGATACAGGGAATTGATATTTGAAAGTTCTCCGCAGGTAATACTTTTTGATATTCTAATGTTTCCTCCCTGCACGGAATACAGAATCATTTTGAAGTTCCGACACAGCAGTTCATCCTGAAAAGACAACAGACATATGCCGACTCATCCAACGGCTGATAGGATGCTGTTACTTTTCCACCCTGTATCAAAAACAGCTTTCCCTCATCTGCTACTACGGCTACATTGCCGTTCTTATCTGCGTCTATGCTCTCTGCATAGGTTACTTCTGAAATGGTACGTTTTACGGAAAGTCCGCCTGAAAGTGTTACGACAGACAGCTCACTCGACGTGCCCACATAATACTCGCCATCGGAACTCTGTGTGATACAGCGTACCGAATCGGAGGACAACCCTTCTTTTTCTGATACTACATTTGCGATGCTCTCGTTGATAAAAATTGACACTCGCTGTCATTTGTTCCAACATAGTATCTTCGTATGGATACAGGGAATTGATATTTGAAAGTTCTCCGCAGGTAATACTTTTTTGATATTCTAATGTTTCTCCCTGCACGGAATACACATCAATCTGATTTTTGAAGTTCCGACATACAGCAGTTCATCCTGAAAAAGACAACAGACATATGCCGACTCATCCAACGGCTGATAGGATGCTGTTACTTTTCCACCCTGTATCAAAAACAGCTCCCTCATCTGCTACTACGGCTACATTGCCGTTCTTATCTGCGTCTATGCTCTCTGCATAGGTTACTTCTGAAATGGTACGTTTTACGGAAAGTCCGCCTGAAAGTGTTACGACAGACAGCTCACTGACGTGCCCAAACTCGCCATCGGAACTCTGTGTGATACAGCGTACCGAATCGGAGGACAACCCTTCTTTCTGATACTACATTTGCGATGCTCTCGTTGATAAAAATTGACACCCGCTGTCATTTGTTCCAACCCAGAGCCTGCCTTCATCTGTATAAAGACAGTTGACTGTCTTTACGGATTCATATTCATCCACCCACCGGAATTCCGAACCGTTATAGCGGTACAGTCCGCCATAGGTTCCAATCCAGAGCACTCCGTCATTCGTCTGCACGATATCATTTGCACATTTCTCTTCCATAGATTGTCTGAAGATATGTATTATAATTGTTCTCTTCCTGTACCTCTTTTTTCTCCTTTGCATGCACCGAAACTGCTGCCCCATTCCCTGAAACAGCGAAGTCTCCAAGGGTCAGACACAACAGGATTCCGATCACTGCATTTTTTGCACTTTTTTCTGCTCTTATAAAAACGTATCAGCAAGAACAGTAGTACGATCGTAATGACTTTATCTAAAAAATCCAGATAGAATTCTCCGGCGCAGTGACTGATGATCGGATTAAATCCCATTCTTTCTAACGCATTGATGACACCGTCACCCCACTTATTATTGGTGTAACCATCGAAATACATATAATTAAACGGAACTGATAAAACTACTGACAGAATTGTTGTTAGAAAGCTGATCGACAGCGTACCAAACAGATTTTTCAGATATCCCTTTCTTGCATATTCCGACCGTCACTGCAACGATAGCACTGACTACAACAAAAACATGTACGTCCAGGAATATAGGATCCATAGATGATATTGACCGTCATACCGACCATTGCCCCACATAACGGTCCTAATACATAGGCAGCCACCACCGTTCCAAACGAATCTAAACAAGGGCAACTGCAAATTTTGTAGCAAAATCTTACCTGCATAGTTGATCAATACGCAGATCCCTACAAACAGGCTTATCTTTATACCATTTTTTCACTCATTTTTCTCTCCATTACTTAAACATTCTTTTTTTTTGATCCCCTGCTAACTATTGTAAAATGAAATGAGCTGCAATTAAATTATGAATATCTTTTGCACTTTTATAGGATTATGTTGTTAAGCGGCTCACAACTTAGTGCTGACAAATTGCACAAAAACCGATCTCTTTTTTTCTATATGCTCTTTGTCTAAATAGAGTGCAAAAATTTCTGCCCTTCTCAAACCATAGTCCGGTCAGACCGATCTCATCTGCCGCTAATAAAATATTTTGATCGGCGACCGGTAATGACTCGTGTACTGCATCTTATCCTCCAATGCTTGGCTTTATCCTGTATTTATGAAGTCTGGCAGACCGAAATTTTACTTATTGGTAGAAAATGGCTTTTTCTTTTGATTGCAATTATAACCCTCTGATAATGTTTAAATAATCCTGTCTCTGGTCTACAACGGCATAAACAATAACTTCTTTCTTTTGCTCATCCACTTTATAAAAAATACTATATTTTTCTCAAGTATCAGTACTTTATATCCCTGCCTTTTAATACTGGGGTAACGAGGTTCTACTCCTTAGAAACGGATTATCCCCTAAATCCAAAATACTTTTGTTCCAATTTTTTAACTTTTTCTAATGCAACTGCATTGCCAAAATTTTCAGCTATATAAAAATGATTTTTCTGATTTGACATCTGCTGTTTCCGTGAATAACTTTATATTTCAAAAACTAGCCCTCCTGCAACAGTTGTCTTAAATCGTCAAATGTTTCACATCGATTGGTGCAACTCTACCATTCTTTACATCGTTTTCGTTTCCGCTAAAATTTCTAATAACTCAATTCGGGACTTCATGTGTTTATATTCCTCATATGAAAGAGATAATTGTATCTCCATTATCCATTTACAAGAGAATGACTGCTTTTTTTCCTTCCCGCATTGCTTGAAAACCCACTATAATGATTTCGTAAATCCGCTGATGGTCTTATTGTTTCGTAATGTATACATAGAAAATCACCCCTCTTTCTATAATAGTCATA
>VOFB01003209.1_pt1 | contig 24825 bp, 33 predicted proteins | sample 5384141 | NCBI WGS metagenome assembly VOFB01 (sample SAMN12384721, study PRJNA508395) | human gut metagenome | isolation source: healthy gut A | host: Homo sapiens | reverse complement strand
CTGATATTATCAAAATAGATATCATTAATCTCCTTTGGCAAGCTGTTCCGTATATTTGCAAAGCAGAACCTTAATATCGAACAGTTTCTGTTCTGCCTGCTCTACTCTGATGTTTTTTTTATAATGTATATCATGAACATGACCTCCATCTGCCTGATGTATGGAAATCGCCGCACCACCCATGTTTCCTTCATACTGGCAGTGTATAATATCACAATCCTCAAATACTAGGTCGTGGATTTCGCTCTGGAGGGCATAACCAAGCTCTATGGCATTACCGGGTTCTGCATTCCAGATCACGTTATTGTGAACACGCACTTTTGTTACGTCACGTACCGTTGACGGATCTTCAAACAATCTTTGGGATTTGATGCAGATACTGTCGTCTGTGGAACGGATAAAGCAATTTTTTACCTCTACGTCCTGGCTGCTCGTAATATCAATACCGTCTCCCGTTACAATCCTCGACATAATATTCATATTATCAATCACAACATGGTCACACGCCGCAGGAACTACATGCCAGGAAGGTCCGTCTACAGCAGTAAAGCCTTTTAAGAGTACATTATTACACCACTTGGCATAGATAAAGAAACGGTCTGCATTACTGTCCGGCAGATGCCAGCAGGCTCGTTGATAATTCCGTTTCCTACAATGGAAATTCTTCTGCGGCCTTTTTTTCGGCAGCAACCTTTTTTGCCTCTGCTTTAGAAAGTTCCTTTACTGCAACCTTCAGCGCAGATTTTTTTTGCTTTTCAACTGTTCCTTCAGTGTGCTAATGTTGTCAGACAGTGCGGCAATCTCGGTTTCAATTTGTTCCTTGGCTGCGTAGTCTTTTCAGCAACAATAGCCGCATAGTCAATATTTGCTTTCTTGTCCCCAGGCCGAACGTATTAGTTACGCAGTGCTTTTTCACGCACTTCCGGCGACGCTGCGACAAGTAGATCGTAGAGGTTGACCATATCGGTGACGGCCTGTCGGTCGTCGGCAGTCCATGTGTAATCGTACTGCGCACCGGATGCCCGGAAATCTTGCATGATGATGGTTTTGGCACTGAGCATCTCACGCAACCATTCGATTTCGCTGGGCTCCATCTCAAAATTGGAGAGGGCCCACCAAACTTTTTGTCGTATCCATAGGCGTAATCATAATCGGGTCGCACATCGTAAGAGTACAGATTATCTCCAGCGCGGACATAGACTGTGTTCAGGTCGATGCAGGAAGAGCCGTTGTAGGAAAATCCTCGCGAAATACACGTCCTTGCATCCGTCGAAGATGTAAAGATCCACGGGCCAAAGGCACAGGTCTTGTTTTTCTCGGCCTTGTCATAATCGGGCTTGTCAAACTGCCAGCTCCGCTGTACCTCGTCATACTTGACGTTCACCTTCGCAATGGCGGCTTTCAATGCCTGAACTTGGGCTTCTTCGTCGTCATTCATTTCTTCGATCTGCGCAAGCGAGCACCGGCGGGGCATGATCGCCAGCGCGGGTAACGCAGTGCCTGCCATCAGTGCTGCCACAATTGTGCCTGCCGCAATAACTTTGCATTTTTCCGAAATTTTCATTTGATTTTCCTCTTTTCTCTTGACGTCGGCTCATAGCTGTTGTAACATAAAATTATGGATACAACAAAAAAGGAGTGTTTTGGCATGATGACAAATGAAGAAATCCAGCTATCCTGCAATGCAGTACCTGTCATCAGAGTCCCCCACAAGGCTCTCGCCATCAACCGAAGCCCCTGCAAAACAGATTCTGTTTTTTCATTCGATTTCCTCTTTGCCTCTGGATTTCAGCTTATAGCTGTTGTAACACAAAATTATAGATACAACAAAAAGCAACTCCACAATTTCCTGCATCTGTTTGTCGAGCTCGCCCATCCCGGCGGGCTCTTTTTTTGTACCCATAAGCTCTTCAACGGTAATGCCAAAGTAGTCCGCAATTTTTTTGCGGCTGGACATTCTGGGTAAAGCGCCGTTTTTCCAGCTTGTCGGCATAGAGTTTGAAAAAACAAGTTCTTCTGCAACAGGTGAGATTAAAGGGGTAAGGCGGATTCCCCGCATATCGTTGTATCTTTCCATAAATAGTTTGTCTCCCGACCAAAGTAGGCGTATAATAGGGGAAAAGAAACGCTAAAGGAGAATCCCCTATGAACGGCACCGCATTGCGTAAACCGACTGCCCGGCGGGTGGTGGGCATGGTGGCGGGCATCGTCATCATCGCCCTTGGCATTGCGCTTTTCAAGCAGTCCCACCTCGGCAACGACTCCATCAGCGCCCTGAACATGCGGCTGGCGGAGCTGCTCGGCATCTCGCTGGGCACCCAGAACCTGTGCACGAACATCCTGTTTTTCCTGCTGGAATTCTGGTTCGGGCGCAAGTACATCGGCCTTGGCACCTTCGTCAATGGTATCTGCATCGGGTACATCGTCACGGCGTTCTATGACCCCATTCACGCCCACTTCGGCGACGCGCCGTCGCTGGCGGTGCAGTTGGCGTGGGTCATCGCGGCGGTGCTGGTCACGGCGCCCTCGGCATCGCGCCCTACGATTACCTTTCCCTCGGTCTGCGGGACTACACACCCTGCCCGTACTTCGGGTGCCGCATCTTCACCGATGCGCTCAGCGCCCTGCTGTGCTGGCTGCTGCGGGCCTTGTGGGCCTTGGCACCTTGATCTGTGCGTTCTGCCTTGGGCCCTTCATCCAGTTCTTCGATCGGACGTTCTCCCAGAAGGTGCTGCAATACAAACCGAACAATTGAGAAACCCCGCGGCGTCAAATCATACGCTGCGGGGTCTTTTTTATTCATAAGAAAAACCACAAGCTAAGCTTGTGGAGGAATAGAGCCGTAGCATTGATACGGTAGAAAAAAGAACCTCCTTTTGCTATAATAGAAGCGGGTAACGCCAACCGCATACTTAAAGCAAAAGGAGGTTCATCCATATGGACGAGAAAAGTTTATCACATACGAGCTGGAATTGCAAATACCATATTGTACTTGTACCGAAATATCGCAGAAAAGTGATATACGGAAAACTGAGAAAAGATATCGGTAAGATATTGAGAATGCTTTGCGATTATAAGCATGTAGAAATCATAGAAGCACACGCTATACATACATAAACAGCGACAGCTTTCCGATTGTGAAAACTGCCGCTGTTTTACATTTTTCGCGTCTTGCACATCGGCTCCTGACATGATACATTTTTACAGAAAGGAGTGGTCAGCATGAAACAGGCGCATACGCTGCGGGAATACCAGTATTACGACAAAGATACTCTTTGCAGTATCATTGACGCAGATTTCACCACAAAGCAGGTTCGTTATCTGCTGAAAGAGCGTGTGCTGACCGTGCTGCTGGCACAGAAGAAAAAGTTGTTTTGATCGAACCATAGGTGTAGGGTCAACCGCACACCTTCCAGCTATAGCAATTCCTGACCGTATCTTTTTGTTAATAACTATCTCGTTTATATACACAAACCGAGTCAAATGCCGTTTTGCAGAACACTTTACCAGGAGAGTTGACAAACCCGCCGTTTTTGCGTATTATAATAGGAACAAGGGGGTCGTGTGCCCCTTTGGCAAAAAGCGAACAGCCTTGACGAGGAGAGTACGCCCCGCCTGCGCCTGACAGAAAGCCCGAAGGATGGAACCGGGCAGGTGAGCACGGGGTGGAAGATGGCCTCTGAGCTGTGGGGGGGTGAAGCGGCGCGCCGCTAAGCCCCGCCGGGTGCGCCGTTACCGCGCGGAGGCCGGTTTTACCCCGGCACGCAAGGCCATGCCCGCAAGGGCGCGGCGAAGCAAGGTGGTACCACGGAAGTTCAGCTCCCGTCCTTGTCCGGTGCATTCCGGCAGGACAGGGAGCTTTTTGTTTGACACAGCCACAACAGAAAGGAAGAATCATCCCCCATGAGCGAACACAACACATTCTACATCACGACCCCCATCTACTACCCCAGCGACAAACTGCACATCGGCCACAGCTACACCACCGTGGCCTGCGACGCGCTGGCCCGCTTCAAGCGGATGCAGGGCAAGGAAGTCATGTTCCTGACCGGCACCGATGAGCACGGCCAGAAGATCCAGGACAAGGCCGCCGATGCAGGCGTGACCCCCAAGGAGTACGTTGACCGGATCGTTGCCACCGTCAAGGATCTGTGGAAGCTGCTGGATGTCAGCTATGACCGCTTCATCCGCACCACCGATGACTACCATGTGGAGACCTGCCAGAAGATCTTCACCCAGCTGTATGAGCAGGGCGATATCTACAAGGGCGAGTACATCGGCCACTACTGCAAGCCCTGCGAGAGCTTCTGGACCGACAGCCAGCTGGTGGACGGCAAATGCCCCGACTGCGGCCGCGAGGTCTATGATGCCCACGAGGAGGCCTACTTCTTCAAGACCGGCAAGTATGCCGACCGCCTGCTGAAGTACTACGAGGAGAATCCCCAGTTCATCCAGCCCGAGAGCCGGAAGAACGAGATGATCGCCTTTATCAAGCAGGGCCTGCAGGACACCTGTGTTTCCCGCACCTCTGTCAAGTGGGGCATCCCTGTTCCCTTTGACCCCAAGCACACCATGTATGTCTGGGTCGATGCGCTGAGCAACTATATCTCCGCGCTGGGCTACGGCAACGAGACCTACCACGATTACAACAAGTTCTGGCCTGCTGACCTGCACATGGTGGGCAAGGAGATCCTGCGCTTCCACACCATCCTGTGGCCCGCCATGCTGATGGCGCTGGATCTTCCGCTGCCCAAGCGCGTGTTTGGCCACGGCTGGCTGCTGATGAACGGCGGCAAGATGTCCAAGTCCGTGGGCAACGTTGTGGACCCCGTGGTCCTGTGCGACCGCTACGGCGTGGACTCCATCCGCTACTTCCTGCTGCGTGAGATCCCCTTTGGCAACGACGGCATGTTCACCAACGAGGCCCTGATCAACCGCATCAACAGCGACCTGGCCAACGACCTGGGCAACCTGCTCAGCCGCACCGTTGCCATGTGCGAGAAGTACTTCGGCGGCACGGTCCATAAGGCCGCTGGCACCGAGGCCATCGACACGGAGCTGGAGACCATGGTCAATGAGCTGCTGGGCAAGGTCACTGCCGACATGGACAACCTGACCATCCCCCAGGCCCTGATGGAGATCTTTGCCGTGATCCAGCGCGCCAACAAGTATATCGACGAGACCGCGCCCTGGGCTCTGGCCAAGGACGAGGCCAACAAGGCCCGTCTGGAGAGCGTGCTCTACCATCTGTGCGAGGCACTGCGTGTGGCAGGCATCCTGCTGAACGCTTACCTGCCCTCCACCGCTCCCAAGATGATGGATCAGCTGGGCCTGTCCACTGCCGACATCGACCTGAGCAAGGCTGCTTACGGCGTGCAGGAGACCTACACCGTCCACAAGGGCGATGCCCTGTTCCCCCTGCATTGATGTGGCCAAGGAGATTGCCCACCTGAAGGAAGAGGACGAGAAGCGCAAGGCCGCTGCCGAAGCTGCCAACAAGGCCAAGGCCGAAGCCGAAAAGGCTGCTGCCGCCCCCGCCGCTGAGGAGAGCACCGTTGATTTTACCCACGAGGAAGAGATCGACTTTGACACCTTCTGCAAGGTGGAGCTGCGCGTGGCCGAGGTGCGCGCCTGCGAGAACCTGAAGGGAGAGCAAGAAGCTGCTCCACCTGACCGTGTTTGACGGCGAGCGTGAGCGCTGCATCCTGTCCGGCATTGCCAAGTGGTTCAAGCCGGAGGATCGATCGGCAAGAAGATCGGCATCGTCTGCAATCTGGCCCCCGCCCCATGCTGAAGGGCAAGTATGTCAGCGAGGGCATGATCTTTGCTGCCGACACCGCTGACGGCGGCTGCTCCATCGCCTTCTACGGCGACAACACCCCCGTTGGCAGCCGCATCCACTGAGCCATGAAGACACAGCTGAGCCGCGCCGAAAAGCTGGACCGGCTTTTCGGCACACCGGCCTTTGCCGTTGTCATTGCCATCCTCTGCAACGCCATGTGGGGTTCGGCTTTCCCTTTCATCAAGCTGGGCTATCGGCTCTTTGCCATCGACACCGCTGACACAGCCTCCATTCTCTGCTTTGCAGGGGTGCGGTTCATGCTGGGCAGTGTGCTGGTACTGGGCGGCAGCCTGCTGCTGGAGGGCAGGCTGCCCGCCATGCCCAAAGGGAAGATCCTGGCCGAATGCTGTGCATTGGGCCTGTGGCAGACCACAGCGCAGTATGCCTTTTTCTACAGTGCTGTTGCCCTGCTCACCGGTGCCTTTGGGGGCATCCTGAACAGCACCCAGAGCTTTCTGGGGGTCATCTTCGCCCACTTCCTTTACGGCAGGGCTGACCGCATGACCCCGGCCAAAGCGCTGGGCTGCGGCAAATCCGTCACCGCCGGGCAGACAGTTTTGCCGTCTGCTTCGTGAACCTGTTCGTGGGCGGTGCGGCCCTGTTCCTGCTGGGCGCTGTTCTGGGCGGACGGCTGGAACACTGGTCTGTGCTCAGCGTGCTGGACCTGCTGGCGCTGGCCTTTATCTGCGGCGCGGGCTACATCGTCTGGGCCCTGCTGATGAAGAACAACCCCGTCAGCCGGATCGCCATCTTCGGGTTCGTGAACCCGGTGGTGAATGTCCTGCTCAGTATTCGGGCGATGCGCCCAAGGTGCTGGAGCTGGCCCAAAATATCCCTGGGTGTACGCCGCCGTCGGCATCCATCCGGAGAGCCTGCTGGCCCCGGAGGATTGCGGTGAGGAAGGCCCCACCCCTACTGTTTCGGTATACGGCGGCGACTGGGCCGCAGAGATGCGTGCCCTTGCCCCCTATTACGAGGGACCCCAAGGTGGTGGCTGTGGGGGAGTGCGGGCTGGATCACCATTGGCCCGTGCCGGAGGACGCCCAGCTGGCGCTGTTTGAGGCCGAGACTGGCTGGCGCTGGAACTGGACAAGCCCATCATCGTGCACGACCGCAGCGCCCACGCCGATGTCTACGCCCTGCTGAAAAAATACCGGCCCAAGGGCATCGTCCACTGCTATTCCGGCAGCGCCGACGACGCGCTCTGGCTGGCAGAGCAGGGGCTCTACATCGGCTTTGGCGGGGCCTGCACCTTCAAAGGGGGCCAAGCGTGCCGCCAAGGCCATTGCCGCCCTGCCGCTGGAACGCATCGTCCTGGAAACCGACTGCCCCTATATGGCCCCGGAGCCTGTCCGCGGCACCTGCTGCGACAGCTCCTCATCCGCTATGTGGGCGAGCATATCGCCAACATCAAGGGTGAGGAACCGGAGCAGGTGTTCCGGCAGACGATGGAGAATGCCTGCCAGGTGTATAACCTCTCCGTCTGAAACCGTTAGCAGCCGTGCAAACTACAAATTGTCAATTAGGGCAGGACGTATTCTACACCGTTTCATCATAACAAAAGCGATTATGCCAAAGCCAACGAGGGCTGGGCAAGCTGCAGATCGTGGAGGACTAAAAGGACTACAACGGTGCTTCCGTCTACGCACCCAGCTTAATCGAGGACTGCGAGCCTGCCGTCAGAAACTGCAGGAAGAGTATGGTTTCGAGTACACCGTTGAATACGTGAAGGGTTCTGAGTTTTCAGTATATTGCATTAAAAAGAGCCCCGATCTGCCAGGCTGGCTGGAGCGCTCTGCTCTTTGTTACTCCAGGTACTGCGGCAAATTCAGCCCGCAGTACACGGCGGGCACCTGATGTTCTCATTGACATGGTAAAAACCAGATACTGGTCTGCCAAGCTTTTAGGTCGGGTCACAAAGCTGAATGTCATTCAAGTCCTTTACAGCAAGGGGCAGGTACAAATTGATCTTATACGTCATACTGTTCGTGGAGCGTCTCCCATACGCTTTCGTGGTCTGCCCACTGCGTGTTTGGGTCCGCTGCCTGCTGTTTTGCTTTGGCAAGTTCCTCGGCAACATATCGCTGGTGCATGAACTCCTCATACTTGGCATAGTCCTCAATATTGATGAGGACAGACTCTCCTCGACCATGGTTTGTAATAATTACATGATTGTGGTCTTTCAACATCTCTGAAATTTCAGCGTAGTGGTTGCGCAGATCACGGATGGGCGAACAAATGTCTGCATCATAGGTGACACCTCCTGTCAAAAGCATTGTATCACATTATGACTACATATACAAGGATCATTACAATCGTTTTATTTCAGCTCCATATTGATGGACTTTTCCGTAAAGCCGTAGTTCCGGTACATCTCATACGCCTTTTTATTTTTGGCGTTCACCTGCAGTTCAATGGTGTCGCATCCCTTTTCTGCTTTGGGTTGCTTCACCTTATCAAAGAACTGGTGCCCGATGCCCTTCCCCGCGATACGCCTCATCCACCGCCATGGTGCTGACGAACAAAACATCCTTTCATAAGTTACCTGCGCCGGGCCTTCCACATGCCGCTTGAACACTTCCAGAACACCAACAACGGACTGGCCGGTTTGTAGACATCAGCAATATGGACCAGCTGGACTCCCTTTCAGGATTTCGCCAAACAGGTTCGCTGTTTTATCTGGGCAAAATGCTGGCCGGTTTGTCAATTTTGACTGCCTCCGGGCTCAGCAGGATGCGGTCGTTATCCAGCGCCTTACCCGCGTTCTCGCGGAATTTTTCCCAGCGGTCGTCCACGGTCGTCTTGCGGCGCTCCTCGCCCGCCCGACATCGAAGACGATGCGGCCCCGTCCATCAGGGTGCGGTTGCCAAGCTCCAGGGCCTGGTGCATATTGTGGGTGACCATCAGGCGGAAATAATCTTTCTTTTCGGCCACGATGCTCTTGGTCGCTCCAGCACCTTTTCCGCCGTAGCAGGGCTGGTCCAGGGCGGCAGTGTGCTCGTCCAGCAGGAGGAGCTTCGGGGTAACGAGCTCGTCGGCAATGAAACCGCCGGTGATGGCGTTGAACATGGTGGATTTGCCTGCGCCATTGCTGCCCACGATGGTGGCAAAGTCGCCTGCCTCCATGTGCAGGCTCACACCGTTCAGGGCCACTTTTTCGTTGACGGTGCCAGGGTTAAAGGTCTTGTGCAGGTTGTTCAGCTCCAGCATTTCCATCTCAGTGCACCTCCTTCCGGGCATTGTGCTTGCGCTGCTCAAAGGCAAACTTTGCCCGGATGGCGGGCATCGAGATGGCCACAGCCACGATGAGGGGCGCTCACCAGCTTCATGGCGGCGGCGGGCACATTGAAGCGCAGGGCCACGGCCACGATAAAGCGATACAGGCAGCTGCCAAACACCACGCCCAGCACCCGGCGCACCATGGTGCGCTTGCCCACCAGCGTTTCGCCGATGATAAGGGAAGCCAGCGCAATGGTCACCATGCCGGTGCCCACGTTGATGTCGCTGCTCTTCTGGTACTGGGCCAGCAGGCCGCCGGAAAGGGCGGTCAGCGCACCGAGATGCACAGGCCCACTGTGATGGTGAAGGCCGGGTTGATGCTGGAGGCCCGCACCATGGCGGCATTGTCGCCGGTAGCACGGATGGAAAGGCCCAGCCGGGTGCCCAGGGAAACCCACCATAGCGGCACAGGCGAGTACAATGACCGCCGCCGCGATGACCAGCTTATACCAGCCGCCCGTAAAGGCCAGCGCGGATTTTGCCAGCGAGAATACCGTATCGGTCTTGACCAGGGACATCGTGGACGAAAAGCCCATGACCGCCAGATTGATGGTGTACAGGCCAGTGTTCACGATGATGCCTGCCATGATGCTCTCAACACCCAGACGTGTCTGCAAAAGGCGGTGACGAAGCCCGAACACACACCCGCCGCCATGGCCGCGAACAGGGCCAGGATGGGGTGGCCTGTCAGCGCCACCTGGCAGGCCACGGCACAGCCAAGGGTGAAGCAGCCATCGGTGGACAGGTCGGCAATGTTCAGGATCGAATAGCTCAGAAACAGCGCCAGCGCCACCAGACCGTAAATGCAGCCCAGCTCCAGCGCCGTCTGGATCACGTTGAGCGAAAAGATACTCGCCAGCATGGTTGATGTACTCCTTTTAGAAATTCTCCTGCGTGGTCACTACCACAATTTCGGTGCAATAGGGCTTGAAGGCTTCCTTAATCATGTTCAGGGTATTGTCGTCCATGCCCAATGCTGCGGCCGTTTCTGTATTGATGGTCACGATGCCGTTGTCGAAGGTCTGATAGGGCAGGTCTGCGGGGGTCTTGCCGCCGCAGAGCAGCTCCACCACCATATCGGCGGTGGCCTCGCCCAGCTGGACGTAATCCACGCCGTAGCCCACAAAAGCACCGTTCAAAGCAAAGCTGTCCGCACCGGTGAAGTGCTGGATCCCTGCCTCCAGGAAGGTCTCATAGATGGACAGCTCTGCGGTCATCACGGTGTTGTCGGTGGGGGTGAACACTGCCTTGACACCGGCGGCCACAAGGGCCTCGGCAGCCATCTGCACCTCAGCGGTGGTGGTGCCGTTCTTCTCAATGTACTTGATGCCGTTGGCATCGCAGAAAGCCTTGGCATCGGCAATGGCCTGGGTGGAGGCATCCTGGCTCAGGTCGTACAGCAGACCGATGGTGTCGATGTAAACCCGGCGGAAACAGGGTCGGTGACGGCAGAGTAGACCACAGGGATGCCGGTATCTTCCACAGCGGCCAGCATGGTGGCGGCAGTGGGGTGGCCACGGCCACGATGACATCTACCTGGTCGGCCACGAGGTCTGCACCGATCGCGGGCGGCCCAAAAATAAATAAAACCCGCTCCACCTGCGGAACGGGTAAAATAAAAACGGCCCCGTCCCTGTGTGTTCATCCACAAGGACAGAGTCGAGAAATTCGAATCTGCGGTGCCACCTTGCTCGCTCGTCTTTCCACCATGGAAAACTGCAGGAGCCCCTCAACGGAGAGCCAACACTCCCCCTGCCCTGTAACGGAGGCTTCCGTCCCAAGTTACTAAAGGCACTGCCCTGTTCGCCCGGCCTCGGCGGCCCCACGAACTCTGCCCGCTCTTCGCCTGTTTTCACCATTCGCTCACTCGTAAGTGCTTGCAGGTTCTCTTCCCGCCTCATCGGTTTGTTGATTGCATTATACGCTTTATTTTCATAAAGTCAAGGGGAATTTTTCATTTTCGACCACCGCAAAGATGAAAATGCTTCTTGATGTTCCAGCAGCCCTCCTGCCCAAATCTCCCCGGTGCGACCTTCTTCCTGCCATAGGTCATACTTTCTCTCTCCGCTCCGGGACGCATTTCCACTTTCAGTATCCCGTTGCTGCGCACAAGTTGCCAAGTTTTCTGCCACAGATTCCACACTATTTTTATTCTTTTTCCCGAGTTTTGCTCCAAATTCTCTTCAAAGGGCTTGACAGAAAAAATGTTTTTGCGATAAACTAATTCTATGAAATATTTTCGTTGTATCCAACGATGTCAAACATGCAACTCGGAGAGGACACTATCACCATGTCGATGACCCTGAATCCCGTCAACGAAGCCGCTTTTCAGAAAGCTGCACAGTCTCTGGAGACCGGAACCGGGCCGCCGTGTTCCACCTCTGACACCGGCACCGGCAAAGCTGTATTGCCTGAAGGTGGTAGAGGCTCACCCCAGACCACCTTTTCTGGCTGGTGGCCGGTGCACAGCGTTCGGTCTCTGCGGCAGGCAGAGCTGACACGCTACAACGGCGGTAATTCCCCTGCCCGGCAATGTCCGCTTCTGTGATTGCAGGCCATAGCCGCCAGGACCATGCCGTGCCCTCGGCCTATATACGGCCCTGCTCTGGCCGCAGGAGGAGAGGCTTCAGCCACCCTGCGCGCCCGGATCGAAACCTGTGTATGCCCAAGGGCGACACCGCCTCCCTGCGCGTTCAATATGAAGAGCTGGGCTGGTCTCTCTGCGTCAGGTGGAAAAACCAAGCCGTTCTCTTTGGCACGATTATCTGGTCCCTGGAATCCGCCGCCTATCAGCTGGGCTGGAACAGGCTGCTTTGCACTGTAATGACCCTGCCGTCCGCTTTTACGCCGGATCGCGCCTGCTTTGCGGATTCTGCCGCCGTGGAGACCTTCCTCTCCGATCGATACAGCCCCCCGGCCCCAGGTCCTGCTCTGCGTCAACGCGCCGGGAGTCCAGCAGCCGCTGGAGGGGGCTGGCTGGGGTCATTCTGGTGCGCCAGTCCAGCCTGATGTCCACCTTCAAACAGATGCTCTGCCGCGCGCTGGTGGCTGCAGGCAGCCGCAGCGTGCCGGTGTTCGACCTTATGGCGCAGTTCGAGGGCTGGGCAACGGCCGTACCCTGCGGCAGGACTGCACCGAGGCCATGACCAAGGCCGAAGCAGCAAAACGCCGGGCTTCCGGCAGGAAGCGCCCCATGCAACGGACCTACCGCCTGTATGGCAAGCTGCGCCGGGAGATGGAGGAACCCGCTGGGAGGTGCTGTGTCTGTCAGGCTGCCGCCGATGCCAGCGCCAAAGAGGGCACCCTGGAGCTGCCCCAGGCTATACCATCCACAGCGGCGTGCCTGTGGGCAAAGTGGCTCGAGCTCCAGCGGCAGGTACAGGCCGGGCAGCGCCCGGGCCGCCTGATGACAGCTGAACAGGCCGCCAAGCTGGAAAAACTGGGCATCCTGGAACCACCGGCTGGAGGCCGCCTGGGAAAAAGGCTTTGCCTCCGCGCAAAAATACCGCACCGAGCACGGCGACCTGCTGGGTGCCGGTGCCGGTGCAGCCGATCTTGATGCGGCTGTGCAGCACGGCAGCCGCCTGTTCCACAGCTGCATCCTCAGCAGGGGAGAGGGGACAAAGTGGTCAAAGGTGGTCAGATTGTCTGCCAGCTGCTCCTCGGCACTCATGCCGGAGAGCACCACATGCACGTTGGGGTGTCCGGCCACCCAGCGCAGCGCCCCAGGAGGCATCGGTGGCATCCGGACGCAGGGCGTGCAGCGGTGCGGCGGCGTCTGCAGGCAGGGATGCCAGCGTGCCGCCCTTGATGGGCTCCATGATGATAAGCGGCACGCCGCATTCTTCGGTCAGCTGATAGCCCCGGTCACCGCTGATCTCCTCGGCGCGGTCGTCCCGGTCCAGATAGTTGTACTGCAGCTGGCAGAAATCCCAGGGCTGATCCCGCAGGATGGCCTCAAAACCGGCGGCGTTGTCGTGGCAGGAAAAGCCGAAATTTCGGATGCGTCCGGCGGCCTTTTGCTCCCACAGCCAGTCCACGATGCCCAGTTCCTTGGCCTGCTCGTACCGGGCTTTGTGCAGCGAGTGCAGCAGGTAAAAGTCGATGTACTCCACCCCAGCCGCTGGAGCTGCTCTTCAAAGATGCGCTGGGCATCGGCAAGGCTCTTGCAGTGTCCACAGCGGCATCTTGGTGGCCAGTTCTGTATTCCATCTCTTTTTGTGCAGCTGGCTGCCGTGTTCCAGCCGCTCCTCCTTTTTGTCCCCAGTATACCGGAAAAATCCCGCGCTGACAAGAAAGATGTTCCGCTTCTTGTTCTGCCGCCGGAAATATGGTATACAATAATCCAAATTTTATCATGTTATCAACTAAATCAGATAGCGCAGATAGCGCTAAGGAGTATCATGGAACCTTTCAACACCCCTTTTGAAGATCAGGGAGATGCCCCTGCCCCACAAGGCAGTGTTCGGCCCCATGGCGGGCTTCACGGATGCCCCGGCCCGGCGGCTGATGGCCCAGCACGGAGCCGGTTTTACCGTCAGTGAGATGGTGTCCAGCCGGGCGCTGGTATACGGCGACCACAAAACCGTCAGCCTGCTCAAGGCCGAACCCAACGGTGCCCCCTACGGCGTGCAGATCTTTGGCGAAGTGCCCGAGATCATGGGGCAGGCCGCTGCCGCCGTGGAACAGTACACGTTCGATTTTCTGGACATCAACATGGGCTGCCCGGCCCCCAAGATCGTCTCGGGCGGGGCGGGCAGCAAGCTGATGCTTGACCCCGACCGCTGCGGCCGCATTGTGGAGGAAGTGGTGCCCCGTCACCGTGAAGATGCGCAAGGGCTGGGACGCGGAGTACGTCACTGCCGCGGAATGCGCCAAAGCCTGTGAGCAGGCGGGCGCGGGGCCCATCGCCGGCCACGCCCGCACCCGGGAGCAAATGTACACCCCGGGAATCGACCCGTCCATCATTGCGGCGGTGAAGGATGCCGTCCACGTTCCTGTGCTGGGAAACGGCGATATCCGCACCGCCGAGGATGCTGTGCGGATGGTGGAGGAGACCGGCTGCGACGGCGTGATGATCGCCCGGGCCGCCCTGGGCGACCCCTGGCTTTTTGAGCGGGTGAACGCCGCGCTGGAGGGCCTGCCCGCCCCCAAGGAGCCGAACCTGCAGGCCCGGATGAACGCCCTGCGCCGGCAGGTGGAGGAGATGGTGGAGCAGAAGGGCGAGTTCGTTGCCATGCCCCAGGCCCGGGCCCAGACCATGCACTACATGAAGGGCCTGAAGGGGGCCGCCAGCCTGCGGCGCTACTGCTGTGAGCTGAGCCGCCTCTCTGACCTCGACACCCTCATCGACGCGGTGTTCGAGCAGCAGCGCAGGGCCGCGCAGGACCCCGATGACACCCGCGAGGTGCCGTTCCCGTAAGCGGGAAATTTCCGATACTGAAAAGAGGACTGACGCATGACTGCATTTCATTCTTCGCCCCGGATGCTGGGGCAGAAGCAGGACAAGTTCTGGCTCACCGTGGGGCTCTGCGCCCCTGACAGCCGCCCTCATCTTCCTGCCGTTCTATCTGCTGGACGGCGGCTTTTTCCACTATGCAGGCGATTTCAACAGCCAGCAGATCAGCTTTTACCGCTACATGAACGGCTTTCTCAAGGGGGCAGGCTACCCCGCCGGATACGGAGGCGTGAAGAACACCTTTTCCTGGGCAACTGACCTGGGCAGCGGAACCATGAACGCCTATTCGTTCTACCTGTACGGCTCCCCCTTCTTCTGGTTTTCCCTGCTCTTCCCGCAGAACTGGCTCCCCTACCTCATGGTGCCGCTGCTGGTGCTCAAGTTCGCGGTGGCGGGCGGCGGCGCGTATCTGTACCTGCGCCGCTACGTCAAAGACCCGAACTTTGCGGTGCTGGGCGCGGCCCTCTACGCCTTTTCGGGCTGGGGGCTGTACAACATCTTCTTCAACCACTTCATCGATGTGCTGGCCCTCTTCCCCTGGATGCTCTGGGCACTGGATGAGACCATCTACGAGCGCCGCCACGGATGGTTCGCCTTCTGGGTGGCGGTGAACCTGCTCAACAACTACTTTTTCTTTGTGGGGCAGGTGCTCTTCCTTGTCATCTACTTCGTCTGCAAGCTCTCCGCCGGGGAGTTTCGGCTCACGCCCCGGCTCTTTGGTCAGCTGGCCTTTGAGAGCCTGCTGGGCGTGGCACTGGGCTTTGTGGTGCTCTGGCCCACTGTCCTCAGCGTGCTGCAGAACCCGCGCACCATCGACCTTGCGTCCGGATGGGGCTTTCTGACCTATTCCAAGCCCCAGCAGTATCTGGCCATTCTGCTGAGCTGGGTGCTGCCCCCGGATTCCCCTATATGACCTCCATCTGGTCTGAGGGCATCATCAAATGGACCAGCATGACAGCCTATCTGCCCCTGTGCAGTCTGGCCGGTGTGGTGGCCTACTGGCGTGCCCGGCAGGGCGACAGCAAAAACGGATCATTGCCGTCTGCATGGTATTTGCGCTGGTGCCCATCCTGAACAGTGCGTTCTACGCCCTCAATTCCAGCTACTATGCGCGCTGGTACTATATGCCGGTGCTCATCCTTGCGGCCATGACGGTGAGCGCGTGGGAGGACCCCAGCCTCGACCTCGCCCGCCCCGCCCGGAGCATTGCCTTTGTGATGATCGCCACGCTGGCCTTTGCACTGGTGCCCGTGCAGGATGCCACCACCAAGGAGTGGAGCCTGGGCGTGCTGCAGAATCCGGGCCAGTACTGCGCAGTGCTCGCCTTTGGTCTGGGCGGGCTGGCCGTCTACCATTGCATCTGCAGGCGCTGGCAGCAGCGCAGGGTCTTTGCCCGCCGCCTGCTGGCCGGCGTGCTGGCGTTCAGCTGCCTGTTCGGCATCGTCCACATCGGCATTGGCAAGTTCGGCCAGTGGAACACCGACAGTGACCTTGTGGAGCAGTACATCAACGCACTGGCCCTGAAGGAGGATCTGCCCGAGGGGACTGGCGCATTGCCACCTACAAGACCCACGACAATCTGGGCCTGTGGCTGGACAAGAGCTGCCTGCAATATTTCGGCAGCACCGCCGCTCCCAGCATCCTCAGCTTCTATCCGGCACTGGGGGTCAAGCGGGATGTGCGCAGTCAGCCCGAGCTCTCCAACTACGCCCGGCGCGGCCTGCTCAGCGTCAGATACCTGCTGACCACACTCGCGCATCAGAAGCAGTTCCACGCTGAGGCCGATGAGGGCTGGGCGTATTACGACACCCTGGACGGCTATGTTCTCTACGAGAACCAGAAAACCTGCTCATGCGGGCACTGGTGCTCACTGAGGAGGATGCGGTGGCCTACGGGCAGTACCTCACGCCCCTGCCCACGGCAGAGCTCAACGACCTGACCTACACCCGCTACACTCAGGACTGCGCCGACCGCCGGGCCTCTGCCTGCACCGCCTTTGAGATGACCAGCGCAGGTTTCCACGCCGAGGCCACGCTGGACAGGACCAACCTGATGTTCTTCTCCGTGCCCTACGATGACGGCTTCACGGCCTATGTGGACGGGCAGGAGACCGAGATCCTGCAGGTGGACGAGGGCCTGATGGCCGTCCTCTGCCCCGCCGGAACGGTCACCATCGACTTTGTCTATCAGCCGGACGGCATCCGCCTGAGCCGGACTGTCACCCTTGCCGCCCTGCCCGTGTTCCTGCTCTACGCCGGGCACTTTGCCTGGGACGAAAAGAAAAGACGGAAGCATTAAAAAAGCCGCCGCTCCAAGAAGCGGCAGCTCAAAGAAAAGCTCAAATGAAAGAAGGTATCCTATGGGCCCCTGGTATTACGAGGTCGTCAGCTTTGACGGCGATTATGTCAACCTGCGCCGCACCGACATTGAAAGTGACGAGCTGAACCCCGTTGCGCTGGCCCTGCTGCCGCCCGAGATCGAGGTGGGCAGCAAGGTCAAGTGCGAGTATTTTCAGTATGAGGTGATCGGCTGAACCTCTCCGTCATCCCGGCGGGATGCCGCCTCTCCTAATAGGAGAGGTAAGCCCCCCCTATTAGGGGAGCTGGTGCGAAGTGCCTGAGAGGTTCGCCAGCGCCGCCGCCAGCAGCATTCCGATGGGTGCGCTGATCCAGCTGGACATCCAGAAGCCCGCAAAACCGATGCGGGGCACCAGAATCACGCAGGCCAGCAGGTTCAGGGCGATCTGCCCCAGGCTGGAGGCCAGATACAGCCCCATCTTCTGGGCACCGCGCAGGCGGGCCTCGAACAGATGCTTCTGTGCCACAAACAGGTAGGTCACCGACTCAAAGGCCAGCATGGTGCAGCCGTAGCTGGCCGCTGCCGGGTCAGTGGTAAAGAGCCGGAGCAGCGGTCCCCGCAGGCCGATGCAGACCGCCACCACCCCAAGCGAATACACCAACAAGATCCGCCGCCCTTCCCGCAGGCCCTCTTTCACACGGCCCGGCTGAAGGGCGGCTGTGTTTTGCGCAATAAAGAACACTGTGGACTGCACAAAGCCGAACACCGGCATCATCAGCAGGCTGGACAGCTTGCCTGCGCAGGAGAAGCCTGCAATGGCTTCCACACCCAGGCCGCCCAGCAGCCCCTGTTTGACCGTGGTGATGATGGTGCCGCTGGCCTGCTGGACACTGTTGGGGGCCGACAGCCGGAAGATATCCCTGGCATAGCGCGCCTTGAGCATCCGGGGCGAGAAGGCCGCGTCCATCTGGGTGCGGCGCAGAAACGCCACCATGTAGACCGCGCCCGCCACCTGCGCCGCCGCTGTGGCAGCCGCCGCACCGGCCACCCCGAAGGGCCCCACCAGAACAAGGTCAAGCACAATGTTCATCACGCTGGTCGCCACAATGACCTTGAGCGGCGTTTTGGAATCGCCGCAGCCCATGACACACTCTTTGCTCAGATCATAGGGCATCAGAAATGGCAGCCCCAGCAGATAGATGCGCCCATAGAGCACAGCGGTATCCAGGATCTCCGCAGGCGTGTTGATCAGCCGCAGCAGGGCCGGCAGGGTCACAAGGCCCACTGCCGTGGTCAACAGGGCGATGACCTCATCCACGAACAGCAGGTTGTACAGCAGCTCTGTCATCTCATGCTTTGTGGCAGTGGGCTTGCCCGCCGCCACCAGCAGGCCGCCGCCCAGCTCCATGCCGCCGGAGATGAACAGAAAGATCATCAGCACCGTGGAAGCGTTGGACACTGCCGCCAGCGCATCGGCATCCAGCCGCAGGCCGATGATCATGGTATCGGCCACGGCGTAAAACTGTGTTGCCACCATGCTCAGGATAATGGGCAGCGCGTACCGCAGCAGCGCGGGCCGCACTGCCCCGGTCAGCAGAGAATTCTCTTCGTTCACACAAACACCCTCTTTTCACAAAAAAATAAAACCCGCAGGGAACCTGTCGCCCAGGCCCCCTGCGGGTTCTTTTTTTCAGTTGCGCCAGCAGGAGTCGAACCTACGATGGGGAGTCAAAGTCCCCTGCCTTACCGCTTGGCGATGGCGCACCGGTAAGAATCAGTATAGTAGAATTTCTTTCATTTGTCAAGCAAAAGCGTTTTGCCGTGTCTGTGCAAAGTGTTTTGCCACACTTTTACCATGTCTTCACAGTGTCCTTGTCATAATGCGAACCGCTTGCCCATTTTCCGCTTTATTTTCCCAAAAAGTATTGACACCACCCTCATAGCATGATAAGATATCATCGATTTTGAGAGACAAAGCGTGTCAGAGTCTTTTCAAAGCAAATTACCTTGGACCGCCCATCGGGGCTAAGGCCATACGGACAGCCGGGTCCACTGCCGACCGGCGGCGCAAGCTGCCATTATTGATTGAGTTTGAAGCTCAAATTTTATAAGTTGGTTCCTTTACAACCATGAAATTGCGCGGAGCGCCGTGCAGACTTGTGAAACGGTCAATAAGAGTAGTAAAAGTGTAATTGCTATATAGACTCTCGTCATCCCGTCCTTTTGAACCATGCGGAGGTTTTCCCCAGTGTCACCGGGGCTTTGTCTGCATGTTCAGAACGCTTTTTCAAGCGCAGGTCTGCACCAGTGTGGTGGGCCTGCGCTTTTTTGCTGCGCCGGAACCAGGGACGGAGGAGAAAAGATGAGTGAGAACCGTACACGGTTCCGGCTGGATCAGCGCCGCGCGCCCATTTATGAGGCGCTGGAGCAGTTCCGGCAGATGCGTGTGGTACCTTTTGATGTGCCCGGCCACAAGCGGGGCCGCGGCAACCCGGAACTGACCGCCTTTCTGGGCCAGCAGTGCGTGGGGGTGGACGTGAACAGCATGAAGCCGCTGGACAATCTCTGCCACCCGGTATCGGTCATCCGGGAGGCTGAGGAGCTGGCCGCCGATGCCTTTGGCGCAGCCCATGCCTTTTTAATGGTGGGCGGCACCACCAGCTCTGTGCAGAGCATGGTGCTGACAGCCTGCAAGCGGGGCGATGAGATCATCCTGCCCCGCAACGTGCACCGCAGCGTGCTGAACGCACTGGTGCTCTGCGGCGCGGTCCCGGTCTATGTGAATCCCGAGGTGGACAAGCGCCTCGGCATCTCGCTGGGCATGAAGCGGGAGCAGGTGGCAAAAGCCATCAAGGAGCACCCCAACGCCGTGGCCGTGCTGGTGAACAACCCCACCTATTACGGCATCTGCTCTGATCTGCGCGCCATCGTGAAGATGGCCCACGAGGCCGGGATGCTCTGCCTGGCCGACGAGGCCCACGGCACTCACTTTTACTTTGGCAACGGCCTGCCCGTTTCCGCCATGGCTGCGGGGGCCGATATGGCCTCGGTCTCCATGCACAAGAGCGGCGGCAGCCTGACCCAGAGCAGCCTGCTGCTCATCGGGCCCAATGTGCATCAGGGCTACGTGCGGCAGATCATCAACCTGACCCAGACCACCTCCGGCAGCTATCTGCTCATGTCCAGTCTGGACATCTCCCGCCGCAACCTTGCCCTGCGGGGGCGGCAGGTGTTCCATCAGGTGGCGGATATGGCCGAGTACGCCCGGGAAGAGATCAACGCCGTGGGCGGCTACTACGCCTTCGGCAAGGAGCTGTGCAACGGCAACTCCGTCTTTGACTTTGACACGACCAAACTCAGCGTCCACACGCTGGACATCGGCCTGGCCGGCATTGAGGTCTACGACATCCTGCGCGACGAGTACGACATCCAGATCGAGTTCGGCGACATCGGCAACATCCTTGCCTACCTCTCCATCGGCGACCGCCCGCAGGAGATCGAGCGTCTGGTGAGCGCTCTGGCCGAGATCAAGCGCCGCTACCACACCGACGGCACCGGCCTGCTGAGCCAGGAATACATCGACCCCGTCGTTGCCGCCAGCCCGCAGGAGGCCTTTTACGCCCCCAAAAAGAGCCTGCCCCTGCGGGAGACCGAGGGCATGGTGTGCAGCGAGTTCGTCATGTGCTACCCGCCCGGGCATCCCCATCCTGGCCCCCGGCGAGCGCATCACCAAGGAGATCCTGAACTATATCGAGTACGCCAAGGCCAAGGGCTGCAGCATGACCGGCCCTGAGGACCCTGATATTTTGCACCTGAACGTTCTGGCATAAGGAGGGAAAACAGATGGAGTTTTGGTTTTCGGAATTTCACACCCCCGATGTGAAGCACAGCATCCGGGTGAACAAGCAGCTCTACTCCAAGCAGAGCGATTATCAGCGCATTGATATTTTTGAAACGCCCGAGTTTGGCCGGGTGCTCACACTGGACGGCAATGTCATGCTGACCGAGCGGGACGAATTCATCTACGACGAGATGATCGTCCATGTGCCCATGGCCGTGCACCGGGAGGCAAAGGATATCCTTGTCATCGGCGCGGGCGACGGCGGCGTGGTGCGGGAGCTGACCCGCTACGACCGGGTGGAGCGCATCGACCTGGTGGAGATGGACCCCCAGGTGGTGGAGGCCTGCCGCGCCTACCTGCCCGGCAACGCCTGCCGGATGGATGACCGCCGGGTGCACATCTATTTTGAGAACGCCCTCAAGTTCATCCGCCAGTGCGAGGAGGAATACGACCTCATCATCGTGGACTCCTCCGATCCCTTCGGCCCCAGCGAGGGCCTGTTCACCCGTGAGTTCTACGGCAGCTGCTTCAACGCCCTGAAAGAGGACGGCATCATGGTCAATCAGCAGGGCAGCCCCTTTTACGCCGAGGATGCCAACGCCATGCAGCGCAGCCACAAGCGCATTGCTTCCACCTTCCCCATCAGCCGGGTGTATCAGGCCCACATCCCCACCTTTGCGGCGGGCTACTGGCTGTTCGGCTTTGCCAGCAAGAAGTACCACCCCATCGATGATCTGGATGCAACCGCCTGGAAGGCCCTGAACATGCGCACCCGGTACTACACCACCAAACTGCATATCGGAGCATTCTACCTGCCGGCTTTTCTGGAGGAGATGCTGCGGGAAGTGGAGGAACACTGATGCTTTACCCCAACGTTGAAACCTTTATCGGCTGCGACAGCAGCTACCGTGCCGCCAGCATCGTGCTGTACGGTGCCCCCTACGATTCCACCACCAGCTACCGCCCGGGGGCCCGGTTCGGCCCGGCTGCCATCCGGCACGAGAGCTACGGTCTGGAGACTTACAGCCCCTACCAGAACGCCGACCTGACCGACTTCGACATCTTCGACAGCGGCGACCTCGAGCTCTGCTTCGGCTCCAGCGAAGCCGCCCTCGCCGACATCGAGAGCCGCGCGGCAGAGATCCTGCACGACGGCAAGTTCCCGCTCCTGCTGGGCGGCGAGCATCTGGTCACGCTGGGTGCCGTGCGGGCCATGGTGGAAAAGTACCCCGACCTGCACATCGTCCATTTTGACGCTCACGCCGACCTGCGGGATGACTATCTCGGCGCACAGCTCAGCCATGCCTGTGTGCTGCGCCGCTGCCATGACCTTTTGGGCGATGGGCGCATCCACCAGTTCTGCATCCGCAGCGGCGACCGCACCGAGTTTGAGTTCGCGGCTGCCCACACCGAGATGCACAAGTTCGACTTCACCGGCCTTGCCGAGCTCACCGAGCAGCTCTGCGCCACCAAGGTGCCCGTTTACCTGACCATTGACCTCGACTGCCTGGACCCCTCCTGCTTCCCCGGCACCGGCACCCCGGAGGCCGGCGGCGTGAGCTTTTTGCAGCTGCTGGAGGCCATCCGCACCGTGACCAAGGCCAACATCGTGGGTGCGGACCTCAACGAGCTGGCCCCCATGCTGGACACCACCGGCGTTTCCACGGCCACGGCCTGCAAGGTGCTGCGGGAGCTGCTGATCGCCCTCGACAAGGGCTGGCCCGGGTTTCAGGTATAAGGACAGACCGTAAAAAGACAACTTTACAGATAAAGGAGTAACCGATATGAGCAAAGTTCTGATCATCGGCTGCGGCGGCGTGGCCTCTGTCGCCATCCACAAGTGCTGCCAGGTCCCCGAAGTGTTCACCGAGATCTGCATCGCCAGCCGCACCAAGGCCAAGTGCGACAAGCTGGCCGCCGAGCTGGCCCCCAAGACCACCACCAAGATCACCACCGCACAGGTGGATGCCGACCATGTGGACGAGGTCATCGCCCTCATCAAGAGCTATCAGCCCGACCTGGTGATGAACATCGCCCTGCCCTATCAGGACCTGACCATCATGGACGCCTGCCTGGCCTGCGGCGTCAACTACATGGACACCGCCAACTACGAGCCTGAGAACACCGATGACCCGGAGTGGCGCGCCATTTACGAGAAGCGCTGCAAGGAGGCCGGTTTCTCCGCCTACTTTGATTACAGCTGGCAGTGGGCCTACGCCAAGAAGTTTGAGGAGGCCGGCCTAACCGCCCTGCTGGGCAGCGGCTTTGACCCGGGCGTGACCCAGGCTTACTGCGCTTACGCCAAGAAGCACGAGTTCGACACCATCGACACCATCGACATTCTGGACTGCAACGGCGGCGACCACGGCTATGCCTTTGCCACCAACTTCAACCCCGAGATCAACCTGCGCGAAGTCTCCGCCCCCGGCAGCTACTGGGAGAACGGCCACTGGGTGGAGATCCCGGCCATGAGCATCAAGCGGGAGTACAACTTTGATCAGGTGGGCCAGAAGGATATGTACCTGCTCCACCACGAGGAGATCGAGTCTCTGGCAAAGAACATCCCGGAGGCAAAGCGCATCCGCTTCTTCATGACCTTCGGCCAGAGCTACCTCGACCACATGCGCTGTCTGGAGGACGTGGGCATGCTGTCCACCACCCCGGTCAACTTCAACGGTCAGGAGATCGTGCCCATCCAGTTCCTCAAGGCCCTGCTGCCCGACCCCGCCAGCCTCGGCCCCCGCACCAAGGGCAAGACCAACATCGGCTGCATCTTCACCGGCAAGAAGGACGGCAAGGAAAAGACCTACTACATCTACAACGTCTGCGACCATCAGGAGTGCTACAAGGAGGTCGGCTCTCAGGCCATCAGCTACACCACCGGTGTGCCTGCCATGTGCGGCGCGCTGATGCTGCTGACCGGCAAGTGGACCACCAAGGGCGTGCACACCGTGGAAGAGTTTGATCCGGACCCGTATCTGGATGCTCTGGACAAGTACGGCCTGCCCCGCTCCGAGCGCCACGCCCCGGCTCTGGTGGACTGATGCGGCTGGCCGACACCCGCCCGCCCTTTGCGGGGCTGGCGAACCTCTCTGAGGCTGCACTGGCTGCACTGCCCACCCCCTGCTATCTGCTGGATGAAGCCCGGCTGCGCCGCAACGGCGAGATCCTGCTGGGCGTACAGAAGCGGACAGGCTGCAAGATCCTGCTGGCCCAGAAGGCCTTTTCCAACTACGACCTCTACCCGGTGCTGGCCCCTTATCTGGCGGGCACCGAAGCCAGCGGCCTGTACGAGAGCCGCCTGGGCAGGGAGGAGCTGCCGGAGAAGGAGAACCATGTGTTCTGCGCCGCCTACCGGGCCGACCAGTTCGAGGAGCTGCTGCAATACGCTGACCACATCGTGTTCAACTCGCCCCACCAGCTGGCAAAGTTCGGCCCGGCCGCAAAGGCGGCGGGCAAGAGCGTGGGCCTGCGGGTGAACCCCGAGTACTCCACCCAGGAGGGGCACGAGATCTATGACCCCTGCGCCCCGGGTAGCCGTCTGGGCACCACCCGTGCCCAGTGGGATGCCGCTGCGGCGCAGTACCCTGACCTGCCCGACCTGCTGGACGGCCTGCACTTCCACACCCTGTGCGAGCAGGATTCCGACGCGCTGGCGGCCACCCTGCCCGCGCTGGAAGCGAAATTCGGTGACCTGCTGCCCCGGATGAAGTGGCTCAATTTTGGCGGCGGGCACCACATCACCCGCCCGGATTACGACCTTGCCACGCTGGAAAAGTGCATCACCGGGACGCAGGAAAAGTACGGCGTGCAGGTGTATCTGGAACCGGGCGAGGCATGGGCGCTGAACGCGGGCTACCTCGTCACCACGGTGCTGGATACCCTGCAGAATGGTCAGACACATCTTGCCATTCTGGACATGTCCGCAGCCTGCCACACGCCGGATGTCATCGAGATGCCCTACCGCCCGCCCCTGCTGGACGCGGGCGAGCCGGGGGAAAAGCCCTGCACCTTCCGGCTGGGCGGCCCCACCTGCCTTGCCGGGGACGTGGTGGGCGATTACAGCTTTGCCGCCCCCCTCACGGAGGGTGACCGGCTCATCTTCGG
>VOFB01001390.1_pt1 | contig 24829 bp, 24 predicted proteins | sample 5384141 | NCBI WGS metagenome assembly VOFB01 (sample SAMN12384721, study PRJNA508395) | human gut metagenome | isolation source: healthy gut A | host: Homo sapiens | reverse complement strand
GATGCCAGCATCTTGGCGGCATCCAACATAGCCACTTTCTGTTTTGGCGTACCCGTCGAGAGCAGAATATTCTTTTCTGGGATACGGAGACCGACGGAAAGCATACTTTCAAAACAGCCTCGGAAACATCGTCGCCGATACACCCACCTCGCCCGTCGAAGCCATATCGACACCTAAAACAGGGTCAGCTTTCTGCAAGCGGTTGAAGGAGAACTGCGAGGCTTTGATACCTACATAATCCAGATCGAATTCGTTCTTATTAGGTTTCTCGACAGGTAAACCTAACATGATGCAGGTGGCCAGTTCAATAAAGTTAATTTTCAATACTTTGCTGACGAAAGGGAAAGGAACGGCTCGCGCGAAGGTTACATTCGATCACCTTGATCTCGTTGCCTTTCGCCAGATATTGGATGTTGAACGGACCAGAGATATTCAGCTCTTTTGCGATCTGCTTGCTGATACGCTTGATGCGGCGGACCGTTTCAACATACAGCTTTTGTGCGGGAAACTGGATAGTTGCATCGCCGGAATGCACACCGGCAAACTCGATATGTTCGGAGATTGCATACATGACGATCTCACCCTTATCGGCTACTGCATCCATTTCCACTTCCTTGGCATGTTCGATGAACTGGCTGACAACGACCGGATGTTTCTGCGACACGTTGGCTGCCAGCTGCAAGAAGCGTTCGAGTTCTTCCTGGTTGGAGCAGACATTCATGGCGGCACCACTCAGCACATAACTCGGACGAACCAAGACCGGAAAACCCACCTCAGCCACAAACTCGTTGATATCTTCCATCGACGAAAGCTCTTTCCAACGCGGCTGGTCCACTCCGATGCGGTCCAGCATGGCCGAAAATTTATCCCGGTCTTCGGCATTGTCAATGCTCTTGGCGGATGTCCCCAAGATATTAACATGCTGCTCGTCCAAACGCATCGCCAAGTTATTCGGGATCTGGCCGCCGGTGGAGACGATCACGCCGTGCGGATTCTCCAGTTCGAGGATATCCATCACACGCTCGAAGGTCAGCTCATCGAAGTAAAGACGATCGCACATATCATAGTCGGTAGACACCGTCTCGGGATTGTAGTTGATCATCACGGAACGATAGCCCTCCTTACGGATCGTATTCCAAGGCCTGCACGCCACACCAGTCGAACTCCACCGAGCTACCGATGCGATAAGCGCCGGAACCCAGCACGACAATCGAGCGATGATCGCCCAAGTACGTCACGTCGTTTTCCGTACCGCTATACGTCAGGTACAGGTAATTGGTCCGTGCAGGGTACTCAGCGGCCAAGGTATCGATTTGTTTCACTACCGGAACGATGCCGTGCTCCTTACGAAACTGGCGGATTTGCATCATACCTTTTTCTATATTTCCCGTCAAGGCCGAAGGCCCGTGCGATCTGAAAATCGGAGAAACCTTGCCGTTTCGCCCCAGCAATTCTAAGACTATGGACGATTGATGGCCATACTTTTTGGATCCCCTTCATAGCTCGAAAGCGTGAAGCTCCTTGGAGGTCCACATGATTCCGTAGAGTTTTTGTAGGAACCATCGGTCTATCTTGGTAAGCTCGTGTATCTGGTCGATGGTATAACCAGCACGGAACGCTTTGGAGATAACGAAGATACGGGTGTCGGTAGGCTCATGCAGTGCCTTATCGATGTCGGTTATCACCAGCTTCCTTATTTTCCACGAAACCATGCATCCCCTGTCCTATCATACGCAGACCTTTCTGAATGGCTTCTTCAAAAGTACGGCCGATAGCCATCACCTCGCCTACTGACTTCATGCTGGAACCCAGTTCCTTGTCTACACCATGGAACTTACCCAAGTCCCAACGGGGTATTTTGCAGACCACATAATCCAATGCAGGTTCAAAGAAAGCACTTGTGGTTTTTGTTACAGAATTCTTCAGGTCGAACAATCCGTAGCCAAGACCGAGTTTTGCAGCAACGAAAGCAAGCGGATACCCCGTAGCTTTAGAAGCCAGAGCAGAAGAACGGCTCAAGCGGGCATTTACTTCAATCACTCTATAATCTTCACTTTCAGGATCATAAGCATACTGCACATTACATTCTCCTACAATACCGATATGGCGAATGATACGGATAGCAAGTTCGCGCAACTTATGATAATCGGAGTTACTGAGCGTCTGAGATGGAGCGATAACAATGGACTCTCCCGTATGGATACCCAGCGGGTCGAAGTTCTCCATGTTACAAACGGTGATACAGTTGTCAAAGCGGTCGCGCACCACCTCATACTCCACTTCTTTCCATCCACGCAAGGATTTTTCCACAAGCACCTGCGGGGAGAAGGAGAAAGCTTTCTCAACCAACACATCCAGTTCTTCTTCATTGTCACAGAAGCCGGAACCCAGTCCGCCAAGCGCGTATGCAGCGCGGACAATCACCGGATAACCCAATTCGGCAGCAGCACGACGGGCATCAATGGCATTTTCTACGGCTTCGCTTTTGATAGTCTTTACATCGATTTCATTCAGCTTATGCACGAAAATCTCACGGTCTTCCGTATCGATAATGGCTTGTACGGGAGTACCGAGAACTTTTACACCATATTTCTCAAAAACTCCGTCTTTGTAGAGGGCAACACCGCAATTCAGTGCCGTTTGTCCACCAAAGGCAAGCATAACGCCATCCGGACGTTCTTTTTCGATGACTTTCTCTACAAAATAAGGAGTGACAGGCAGGAAATAAATCTGGTCGGCAACGCCTTCCGAAGTCTGCACAGTAGCGATATTCGGGTTGATAAGAACGGTGTAGATACCTTCTTCTTTCAAGGCTTTGAGTGCCTGGCTGCCGGAGTAGTCGAACTCACCTGCCTCGCCGATTTTTAGTGCACCGGAACCGAGTAGCAGGACTTTCTTTATATCTTCTTTCATTTTCATTTCTTTTATTCGTTAACATTTTTAGATCTGTCGTCCCAATTCCTAAAGCAAATCGACAAACTTATCGAAGATAAACTCCGTATCGGTCGGCCCGCTACAGCTTCCGGATGAAACTGGGAAGAGAAGAAAGGCTTCCGTCTTATGCCGGATTCCTTCGTTTGTCCGTCGTTCATATTGACAAAGAGCGGTTCCCAGTCAGCCCCCAATGTGTCTTATCCACTGCGTAGCCGTGATTCTGGGAGGTGATAAAACACTTCTCCGTCCCCACCATACGCACCGGCTGGTTATGGCTGCGGTGGCCATACTTCAGTTTATAGATCGAAGCACCGCCTGCTTTGGCAAGCAACTGGTTTCCCATGCAAATGCCACAGATCGGTTTGTCCCCATCCAATGCCTTGCGGATATTCCGGACAGCAACATCGCAAGTATTAGGATCGCCAGGGCCGTTCGAAAGGAAAAGCCCATCGTATTCCAAATGATTGAAATCATAGTTCCAGGGAACACGTATCACCGCTACATTCCGCTTCAAAAGGTTACGGATGATATTGGCTTTCACACCACAATCGAGAAGCACAACACGCTTCAAGAGTTGAGAGTTGAAAGTTGAAAATTGAAAGTTGTCGAAGCCTACAGGGTAATGGGTGGTGATCCCGTCAGGTAAGTAGGCGACAATGTCTTTGCAAGAAACACGATCCACATAATTGATGCTACCGTAATCCGGTATTTCCCCTCCACTTTCACCTTCTTTATCGGCGGTGCCGATAACGATACGTCCCATCATTACCCCCGTGCTCTCGTATCTTTTTTGTCAGCGCACGGGTATCGATGCCGGTGATTCCGGGAATCTTCTCACGTTTCAACCAGTCACCAAGGCTTTCCACAGCATTCCAGTGGCTATACTCTTCACTATAGTCACTCACGATAATCGCCTCCGCATGAATTTTCTCACTCTCCATGAAGGTAGGCAAGCCGTTCTCTTCGATAGAGAAAGGAGGCACCCCGTAGTTTCCGACCAACGGATAAGTCAGAACCATCAACTGCCCGGCATACGAAGGGTCGGTAAGACTTTCGGGATAACCGGTCATAGCAGTGTTGAACACCACTTCGCCGGCCACTGCCTTGTCAAAACCAAAAGAGAAGCCGTGAAACATGCTTCCGTCGTCTAAGACCAATGTTGCTGTTTTTCTTGTCATTTTCAATATTCAATTATCATTTTTCAATTCCCCAATATTCCTCTTCCATATAATGAATGAACGCTTCGTTCACCATTCGTACACCACCAGGTGTCGGATAATCACCGGAGAAATACCAGTCGCCCGGATGATCAGGACAAGCGGCATGTAACCCTTCGAGTGTCTGGTAGACAATCTCCACCTTCGCACGTGTTCCTACGGGGGTAAGCAGTTCCACCATCTTGGCCGAAATTTCCTCGTCGGTGAAAGACGCATAAATCTCCTTCACATAATTTACGGTCGCATCGCACGGCATAACCTGCTGCCGCTTGGCTTTCTTATAGGCATCGAGCAGAACGGATTCCATCCCCTTGTCCACTAAAAGTGCCACGGCAGCCTTGAACGCGAGAAATTCGCTCATACGAGACATATCAATACCGTAATAGTCCGGATAGCGCACCTGCGGAGACGAGCTGACCACCACGATCTTCTTCGGATTCAGGCGGTCCAGAATACCGATGATACTCTGCCGGAGTGTCGTACCGCGCACGATACTGTCGTCGATCACGACCAGATTGTCCTCGAAAGGCACGACGCTTCCGTACGTGATATCGTACATGGGCAGCCAGATCGTTACGACTGTTTCCCTCAGCAATAAATGTACGCAATTTTATATCCTTGATCGCTACTTTTCACACCTAACACGCATGGAAAGGATTTGCTCCAGTTCCTCTTCCCTGAGCAGGTGACTACGATCGGCGATCCATTCTTTTTTCAGCTTATTCAAATAGTTGTTCAACCCCTCCTGCATCCCGAAATAAGCGACCTCCGCCGTATTCGGGATAAAGGAAAGACCGTATGGTTCAGATCGTTGTCCACAGCCTTCAGGACTGCAGGTACAAGATTTTCACCCAACCGTTTCCGTTCGCGGTAAATATCCCGATCGCTTCCACGCGAGAAGTAAATACGTTCGAACGAGCATGCCTTATTCTCCTTCGGCTCCATAATCTGAGGTATGCCAGTCACCTTGCTTGTTGATGATCAGCGCCTCTCCCCTTTTCAGTTCATGCACATCTTCGGCAGGCACATTCATGGCCGTCTGGATTACTGGACGTTCGCTTGCCAAGATCACAATCTCGTCATCGGCATAGTAAAACGCCGGACGGATGCCCCAAGCGATCGCGCACGCTGAAAGATTCGCCGCTCCCGGTCAGTCCGCAGATCACGAAACCACCGTCCTCACTGCGGGGACAACGTTTCACGGACATTCGACAGGTCGACATTTGCCTCGATCGCATGGGTGATATTCATTCCTTTCAGCCCTTCGGCTTCGTACTTCCGGTACAGGCGTTCGACCTCACGGTCCAGACGGTGCCCCACCTGTTCTAGCATGATGAAAGTGTCGGCATAGGCACGCGGATGCTGACCGATGGCTGTTATCTCTTCAAAAATATCCTGTACGTTAGTAAGATTGAAATTACCGCAAAGAGCAAGGTTCTTGGCTCTCCAGTTGTTACGGCGTAAAAAAGGATGGACATAGGAAATACCGGATTTCCCGGTCGTACTGTAACGCAGGTGTCCCATATAAAGTACTCCTGCAAAGGGAAGGTTTGTTTTAGCAAAAAGCGGATCGTTCAGTTTGTCGGGCGGCAAATCCTTGTAATACTTATGAACGGCTGCGAATATCTCGGTAATGGCTTCTGTGCCTAATGCTCTTTCCCGAAACATATATTCTTCGCCGGGACTAGCTTCCAACTTGACGCATGCTAAACCGGCTCCTTCTTGACCGCGGTTATGCTGCTTTTCCATCAGCAAATAGAGCTTGTTCAGTCCATACATCCAACTACCGTACTTCTCGTGATAATACTCCAAGGGTTTCAGTAACCGGACCATGGCGACTCCACACTCGTGTTTAAATACTTCCATTTGGTTCTATCTTGTTTATTCCGACTGCAAAGATACTTACATTATATTACATAATGTTCATATAAACGAAGTTTATTTGACACATTAATAGAAATAATCATTTTATCTACCATTTAGTTAAATTATTCTATAAAACAATATTCTTTCAACAAATCTACCAAATAAAAAGAAAAAGCCCTTTTCATCACATACGGATCGTAAGAAAGCAAAGGCTTTATATAATCATTATCAGAGCGATTTTGTTCTGGGAAATCGCTTGGATTTCATTTTACACAAACTGACTTTATAAACAAAATGCGGCATGTCCACCCCTCGGTAATGCTTTTTATGAAGGTTGCCACTTTTTGCATGCCATTGCGCCGCGCTACTTTTTGGGAAGCAATATTGGTATCCCGTATGATCGAATAAACCTCTTTTCGAAACCAAGCGTATGGAAAGCATACTCCCGACAAGCGACAGCAGCTTCTGATAGCAAAGCCCTTATGCCAAAAACTCCTTTAAAAAGGTAGAACCGATTTCAGGGACTTCCGTTTTCCGTCAAATTCCAATTGATAAGTAATACCACACTGCCCAATCAGTTCGTTGCTACCTTTCTCAACCACTCCCCATAAACCGAAGCCGTCGTGCCGGTACCGTCCGAACTGCCTATCCAGCCAGTTTTGCACTTCCTGATCGTTGAATGCCCCTTCATAGGCATACATGACTTCATCGTCCTGCAACAGTTTGCACACATCCTTAAAATCTCCTTGTTCCAATCCCCGTAATAACAATCGTTCCGTTTCCAGTATTTTCATATCATCCTCCACATTTATAAAATCATCAATTCCGAAACATTTAAGTTTCTCACCTTTACCAACACTATTTCCGGTAAAAGAACTTTTACCTCCTCTTCTTCTCCCGTTTTTTTCCAATACACGACAAAATTAACGCGTGCCTCTTTCAGTTCATATCCCTTATCCAGCCATTTCTCGATCTCTTTTGAAACTGTTTGAGAAACGGACAACTTCCTTATCCGACGAATCGCAACAACCGCCCTCCATCAACCGCAATGGCATGCCACTTTTCAGATTTCCAATCGACTCCTGCCTCCTTGCATCTTTGAAAAAAATCCAACCATACATCGCGATGCGTAAGCAAGAACAGCAAACGTTCCGGCATCGGATAATAAGCCTTATCGAACCGGATAATTTTTTCCTCATTGCCGAAAATTTCCGGATAATAGCTATTCAAATGGATCGATAACTTATTTTTGGCACGTGTGAGTGCTACATAAATCTCACGTCTCTTTTCATCCGTGACAGGCTGATTATCCCCTAATAAATCCCTATTATCGTTTAAAAGCAGAAAGACATTATCAAACTCTTTCCCTTTTGCCTTGTGAATCGTAGAAACAACGATAGTTTCTCCCCGAACGGCATAGAAATCTTCCAGCTTCGATTCAAACAGATACGTTTCCCAATCCGAACGATACTTACAGGGATAAAGTTGTTCGAAATTCTGAATAATCCTCGGCAAATTTCCCAAGAAGCAGTTTCACAATATTCATTTTTAATAGCTTGTTTTGCCTCAGCCCAGCATACTTCATCTATCAGATGAACCTCCGCTTGCGATCCTAAAACTCCGGTTGAAGAAACGCATCTCATCCATATCGCACAGACGGAAACCCCTCGTTCGACTGAATCAAACGGACTGGCATACGTTTATCTTTCAACAAACAGGCAACCTGTATCGCTTCCCAGTTTGTCTGAGTCAATACGCAGGTCGTTCCGATCAGAGGGGTTGCACAAATATCCTGCACCAATGGTATAACCATATTCGGCGACTGGTATTGAACGATACGGATCTCACCTTCATCCTGGTCGTGAGAAATGATCCGCGACTGCTTCATTCTTTTTTCAGGTATAGTTTCCCAGAAACGATTCGCAAACTCAACCAAACACTTTTTGCTTCGGAAATTGACCAGCAAATCATGCGTACGAGCACCGTATTCATCGACCAGCTTTCTCATATATCGGGAATTCGAACGACGGAAACTGTAAATATTCTGGTCATCGTCACCTACCGCGACTACCTTCAAGTTCTCATTTTTACGAATAAGCGCCTCCACCAGTGCAAACTCGTCTTCAGTCATATCCTGCGCCTCATCAATCACCAGAACCGTTTTTGTAATACGATTTATCTCTACTTCCCCATTGCCTATTTTTCCCACGGCATCGATAATTACGGAAGATGATTTTTCTAAAGAACCTTGCAGCCCTAACAGGTCGAAACAATAAGAGTGGAAAGTCTTGATCTCAACATAACCAGCAGCAGTCCCTATCAAATCCCATAACCGTCGTCTGAATTCGCTCGCAGCAGCACGAGAAAAAGTCAGCATCAAGAGTTGTTCGTGCTTGACATCTTCCTCCAACAGCAAGTAAGCCAGTTTATGAACAAGTACACGTGTCTTTCCACTTCCGGGTCCCGCCATGACAACTATAGAACCGGGACGGTCATCCTTGACAATCTCCAATTGTGTTTCGACAATTCCCCAATAACCGCTGAAGTTTGGTATTCGTCATTTTCCGGTTAATCTCATCCCTCCGTTTACCAGGGAAATATTTTTGGAGGAATGACGAATAATTCAGTTGGAAATAGTCGTCAACAAATTCCAATGCATCGCTATTACCGGAAAGCATTTTCCGTACATATTCACCGACAATATTAATCTGCTGGATCTTATTGGCATAAAACAGTTCGAGTTTATGATAATCATCCTGTTTATATTGCATCTTATTATTCAGAACCAATCTGTCTATCTGCAATCGGTTGTATAACACCAAGAAGCCACCTTCGATCTGTAAGGCTTCTATCCGCGAAAGATACAAAAGAGTATCTTCAATGTCTTCCATCCGAATGGTATGCCCAAACAATTGTTTCCTGACATCCTTCTCATACGCCTCTTTCAGCTCAAGCATGGAAAACTCGACCAAAATATTTCCGCTCTGTTCCAGCTCGCTGGACTGTCCTGTTTTCTCAAACAAATAACGAATGATGAAATCAGACAAGAGATGCCTCCCTTCCGTCAGTTCTTCCAGATCGAGGACCGATCCGGTACGGGCAATCGTGACATAATTATGCGCTTTATCCAAGTATATCCGTTTGATCCAGTTCTTTTCAGACCAAAAATTAAGGAGTCTGTTTAGCTTATCTGGCGAAATACTTTTTCCAGTCTCGATCTCGGCTTCTTTCCGTAGCTCTTTCAGATTGAAAGATTGTTCTTTTGCGGTAAAAACGGATAAAAGGTATTCATCAAGACGGTTGTAAAGAAGGACTGTTTCAAGCGAACGATTGCTGTTTTCACCTTTTTTATATAAGCTGTCAAGTCACAAGCGTCTGCCAGAATATTCTCTTCCCGCACCAAGCGAATGACCAGCATCACTTCTTGCCGGGATATCCCCAAATGGTCCGAGATATAATCGATACGAGATTCCGGGATCTCGCCATTTACATGCTTGCGGCTTCTCGTCGAAATTAATTTTTTGATGATACGTATCGCTTCTTCCTTTTGAGTGTCATCAAAACGTGGAGAGACTGTTATTCTATCGATAGCCTCCTGAGCTGTTTTCGCAAGGATACTATCAGCAAAAACACATGGATTGTTTTGCCCCCGCCGAATATAACCGGCCTCCTCAAGCGCGGCTATTGCAGTGGTTACACGCGTTTCCACGTCCAGAATATTTTCATTCCAACCAGCTTTACGGGCAAGTTCAAGAGCTGACAACGAAATCCTGGAACTGGTAAGTTCTTTAATTGCTTTCCAAACCTGCTGTATCTCTTTAATACGCAGTTTGGTCTGGTTTAGCAAATAGAAGTGCTTGTCCAGATCCTCTTCGTTGAAAAGAACGTAACAATCCGCCTCAATTGATTCGTCACGCCCGGCTCTACCAGCCTCCTGCACATAATTTTCCAATGAATCCGATATCTCGTAATGAACCACCAGACCGACATTTTTCTTGTCGACCCCCATTCCAAAAGCAGAGGTAGCGACCATTATCCGGATTTTATTGTCTATGAAATCATTCTGACTGGACGTTTTCATCCGGGTTTCCATCTTTCCGTGAAAAGTACCGGCCGAAAAACCATCCTGCTGCAAGCGCGTGGCAACTTTGGCTGCCGTACGGGTACGGGAAACATAAACTATAGCCGGACAATCATGGTCTTCAATGATACTCCGTAACAGTCCATATTTTTCATCTTCATTTTCTACCTTGAAAACTTTGTATTTTAGATTTTTGCGGGTACTTCCCGAACAAAATGTTTTAAAGCGTATATTTAGCTTTTCGAAAAAATAGTCTTTGATATCTTGTATTACATTCTGCTTGGCAGTGGCTGTAAACAGGACACCGGTATCGCCTGCTTCCCTCCTTTTTGTTCCTGTAACAGACGTATGAAATCACCTATATATAGATAATCCACACGGAAATCCTGTCCCCAAGCTGAGAAACAGTGTGCCTCGTCAATAACGAAACGAACCACTTTCCGCCCGACCAACAACCGTTCTATCGTTTTCGAACGAAGCGACTCCGGCGATATATACAAGATGGAAACCGACCCTTCTTCCACCCTTTGGATAGCATGGGCACGTTCCACCGGGTCTAACATCCCGTTGATGGTAACAACATCCATGATTTCATTTTTCCACAGGTTATCCACTTGGTCCTTCATCAGGGATTGCAAGGGAGAGATAACGACAGTAAGTCCTTTTATCCGTTTACCGCTCATCAAAGCCGGGAGCTGGAATGTGATGGATTTTCCTCCGCCTGTCGGAAAAACAGCCAAAAGAGATTCTCCTTCAATCGCAGCCTCCACCGCTTTCTGCTGCAGATCTTCTCCTTCATAGGTACGGAACGAATCATATTTGAAAAAATATTTCAGTCCTTCCCTTACCGTTAAATGCTCCTCTGCAATAAGCACATTCGTTATTTTCACAAGGCGTATCCCGCAAACGCTCCATCACCCATCCTACCTTCGGGTAATTATGCAATACCCAAAGCGGAATGCCGGAACTGCTATTCCAACAATTAATCAAAGACAGGCCATAAGCCAATTCCACCGGATAAGAGGTGATCAATTCAGCAAGCGGAGAAGATATACAGATGTCTTTACTGAAACACTCAAGGATACTACCCGATAAATCATCCAGAATATCCGGTGCATAATCTATGTAATCAAAAAAAGCCGCCGAACTCATCCGTATCATGCAATAACCCGTAATAGATCATTTTCAGCATACTATCCAAGCGTTCAAAAGCGTTTTGTTCTTCCTCGAATAACAACAACGATTTCAGCGAATCGTTTACCGGGTTATTGGGTTTATCAGCCTGTAACTTATCATCCTTGGACAGTTGATGATGCAGTTTTTCCGGGAACAGCAACGAGGATAGATAGAGCGTATCAATTATTTTCGGTTGTCGGCAGCCTGCTTTCTCAAACTGAGGTTTCAAATAAGAAAGGTCATGTTTTAATATATTATGCCCGCCAATATAAGGTACCTGATGCAAAAAAAAGCAACAGATTATCAAAGGAATTTTCATGAAAAGGAGTTCTGTCGGATCGGACAGCTCCGATATCCACTACCCGGCAGGTGTTCAGCGTTACTTCCAGATCAACAAAGGTTATGTCTTTCATGGGCTACATTTTTGTTTTGTAGCAAAAATACATTTTTTCTTTTATCCTCAAGCAACCACACCAAAAAAATCCTTTCTCGACTATCTTTCCCATATTGTCATTTTGATAATAATCTCCTGCCGAAAACGAGAGATACTACCACTCCTTCGGACGAAGAGAAGCCGAGAGAACTCTAAGACTCTTGGCTCTTGACTAAGAAATCTCACATTTTCATATTCCCTATTACAAAGAAATTAGTATATTTGTCTAACGTTAAAATTCAAATTATGAGAATTTACTACTTCATTATCACCCTCATTATCAGTTTTTGTGTTTCCCTTCAGGCACAAAACAATGCGGACAAATTCAAGCAACAGGCACAAAGTAGCTTTGAGAACAAAGACTATACGAAAGCCCGCTATCTTTATATCCAGGCATACAAGGATTACGCAAATGAAGGAAAAATAACGCAGGCAATCGAATGCGGTACACAGGCGGCATCCCTCTATCACCGCGAGAACTACTATCAGGAAGCGTTCGACCTCTGCCGACAAATGAGCCAGATAGTGGCAAATCAGGAACATGCAGAGCAAAAGAAACTGTACGGCCTGCGTTTTGGGATAACAAAAGAGCGCCTACAAATGTACATCAAGCTAAGAAACACCGCGCAAGCACAGCTCCAGCTTAACATGCTGGACAACCTGGCCGAAGAATCAGGCAATCCCGAACTTACCGAAGAACTGTTGTACACAAAAACCGATTATTTCTATATCTTCGAACAGAAAAAAGAAGGAGACGCAGCATTCAACAAGCTCATCAGCCAATACCGGGAGAAAAAGGAATACGGTAAAATCGACGAATGCTATCAAAATCTGATCGCAATTGCCCGCAAAGCCAATAATATCTCGTTGCTAGAGCAAACCTACGAGAAATATATGGTATGGACCGATTCCGTAAAAATGCTTACCGCAGAGGACAAATTGGGTGCCCTGCAACAAAAATACGACAGCAGCCTGCAAACGATACAGGAAAAAGAAGACCAGCTATCAGCCAAGCAGTATATCATCGCCGGGCTCTGCACGTTAGCCGCCATCCTAATTGCCGCATTGGCGTTTCTGGCATTTCTGGTCATACGCTTCATACTCCTGAACCGGAAGTTGAAGAAGATCATCCAGACCATCACCGAGCACAGCGAACAACAGACCGGATTCATCCAAAGTATATCGGCGCAGATGGAACCGACACTAGACGAAATGAGCAAATCGGTAGCCGGATTGCAAATCACAGCACCCAGACAAGCAAAAAGCCATACAAGCCCGTATCGATGCCCTAAAACAGTTCGGAAATCATATACAAGAACTTTCTTTGTTGGAAAACTCCTTGCTGGAAACCTACGAAGCACAATCTTTTAATGTCAGCTCTTTCTGCGAGAAAGTGATGGAACAGGTAAAAGAGGATGTCCGTCCGGACGTTGAAGTCACTGCTGATATCCCAAAGATCGAAATCAAGACAAATGCCGAACAGCTGCAACGCATCTTGCTACACCTGCTGAGAAATGCGGCGATCTACGACATCAGGCAAAATCAAGCTGGAATTCAAGAAGAAAGGAGCCCATATCTGTCAGTTCATCGTTACCGACAGCGGTCCGGGTATCCCTGTCGAAAAGCAAATGGCGATCTTCAAGCCTTTTACTGAAATCAAGGATCTGACTGATGGAGACGGACTGGGATTACCCATCTGCTCCCTAATCGCTTCGAAGATGAACGGCACACTGTCCATAGACCCCGAATACAAAAAAGGCAGCCGCTTTATTCTGGTATTGCAGGTGTAACCTGACACATACATTGCCTGCCGCAGACGAGTGCGCATCCCTGTATCGTCTGCGGCAGGTCGCATCCGGTAAATTTCATTCCATCCTCTCCTTTATTATCCTCCAAGAATACGTATCGAAAGAATACAATATACTTTCTATTTGAAAGAATTAAACAATAGTTTTATTACAAATTGTCACACAAATCAGCAAAACACTTTCAAATAGAAACAAACCAATCTATAGAATAAAAAAGCTTCTCCTTATCCGCACTCAATATTATTACATTTTGAAACAAATAACATATATTTGCCAAGCAATTTGATAAACAAATCAAATACATTACAAACATAAGGTCAACTAACAATGGATATAAGGAGCAATTTGAACAATAAGCAAGGATTATACGATCCTGCCAACGAGCATGACGCTTGCGGCGTAGGACTGGTCGTAAACGTCCACGGCGGTAAATCGCACGGCATAGTGGAATCAGCCCTTAAAATATTGGAAAACATGCGGCACCGGGGTGCGGAAGGAGCGGATAACAAGACCGGCGACGGTGCAGGCATCCTGTTACAAATTCCACACGAGTTTATCTTACTGCAAGGCATCCCCGTACCGGAAAAAGGTAAGTACGGAACCGGACTAGTCTTCTTTCCGAAAGACGAAAACAGCATTCGGCTATCCTCAGTATCATGATCGAAGAGATCGAAAAGGAAGGGTTGACCTTAATGCATCTGCGCAAAGTACCTGTCAACACGGACATCTTAGGAAAAGACGCACGGGATACAGAGCCGGATATCAAACAGGTGTTCATCACCGGATGTGACGACCAGCAAGTATTGGAACTGAAACTATACATCATCCGCAAACGAATCGAGAAACGGATGGCGGCATCCGATATACCGAACAGGAAAGATTTCTACGTAGCGTCACTTTCCACCAAGAGCATCATATATAAAGGCATGCTGGAATCAATGCAACTTCGCCATTATTTCCCTGATCTGACCAACCCCTACCTGACAAGCGGACTGGCACTCGTCCACTCCCGCTTCAGCACGAACACATTCCCGACCTGGAGTCTAGCACAACCGTTTCGCCTCCTGGCACACAACGGGGAAATCAATACGATACGGGGCAACCGTGGCTGGATGGAAGCACGTGAAAGCGTCCTGTCCTCTCCCCGCATCCCGAATATAGACGAGATACGCCCGATCATCCAGCCGGATATGAGCGACAGCGCTTCACTGGACAACGTGCTGGAATTCTTCGTGGCGTCCGGCATGAGCCTGCCACATGCCATGGCGATGCTGGTTCCGGAAAGTTTCAACGAAAAAACCCGATATCGGAAGACCTGAAAGCGTTCTACGAATATCATTCTATCCTGATGGAACCTTGGGACGGACCGGCAGCCTTGCTTTTCAGCGACGGACGATTTGCAGGTGGTATGCTCGACCGTAACGGCCTGCGCCCTGCCCGCTATCTGATCACTAAAAACGGCATGATGGTCGTGGCATCCGAAGTGGGCGTAATGGACTTCGAGCCGGACGAGATAGAGGAAAAAGGACGCTTACAACCGGGCAAAATCCTGCTGGTCGATACGGAAGAAGGCAAGATCTATTACGACGGCGAACTGAAAAAGCAGCTTGCTGGCGCACAGTTCTACCGCGTCTGGCTAGCAAACAACCGGGTGGAACTGGACGAACTGAAGTCCGGGCGACACGTCCCGCACACCGTTGCCGGATATGACAGGATGCTACGCACTTTCGGGTACAGCCGCGAGGACATCGAGCGTATCATCGCCCCGATGTGCATAGGCAGCACGGAGCCGGTCGGTTCAATGGGAAACGACATACCGCTGGCCGTCCTCTCCGAGCATCCTCAACTGCTGTTCAACTATTTCCGCCAACAGTTCGCCCAAGTGACGAACCCGCCAATCGATCCGCTCCGTGAGGATTTGGTCATGAGCCTAACAGAATATATTGGTGCTGTAGGAAGTAATATCCTCATACCGAACGAGGCACATTGTAAGATGGTACGCCTCGCTCACCCAATACTGACCAACACGCAATTAGATATTCTTTGCAACATCCGCTATAAAGGTTTCAAGTCCGTCAAGCTGCCGATGCTCTTCGAAGTATCGCAAGGCTGCGAAGGACTGAAAACCGCCCTCGACCGGCTTTGCATGCAAGCAGAACAATCTGTCGCAGACGGTGTGAACTACATCATCCTGAGCGATAAGGATGTGGACGAAACCCATGCCCCTATCCCTTCACTCCTTGCCGTCAGCGCCGTGCACCACCACCTGATCTCCGCACAAAAACGTGTGCAGACCGCATTGGTGGTGGAGACTGGGGAAATGCGCGAAGTGATGCACGCAGCCTTGCTCTTAGGCTACGGAGCAAGCGCCATCAACCCATATATGTCGTTCGCCATCCTCCAAGATCTGGTGGACAGGCAGGAAATACAGCTCAACTACGAAATGGCACGCAAGAACTACATCAAAGCGCTTTGCAAAGGTCTGTTCAAGGTCATGAGCAAGATGGGAATCAGCACGATCCGCAGCTATCGAGGCGCCAAGCTGTTTGAGGCAGTCGGCCTTTCGACCGCACTTACCGATGCCTATTTCGGAGGGACGGCCAGCAGTGTAGGCGGTATCCGCCTGCAAGAGATAGCCGCCGACGCCATCGCCCTGCATCATCAGGCCTTTAGAGGGACAATAGACAGTCTGACTCTTGAGCACAAAGGGCTATACAGTTTCCGCAAAGACGGCGAGAAACACGCATGGAACCCGGAAACGATCTCAGCCCTCCAACAGGCAACCCGTTTGGGTAGCTACAAGAAGTTCAAGGAATACACACATCTCGTAGACAAAAAGGATACACCAATCTTCCTCCGAGATTTCCTGACCTTCCGAACGGGAAAATCCATTCCGATCGAAGATGTGGAACCAATAAGCGAGATCATGAAGCGTTTCGTCACGGGCGCCATGAGCTTCGGCTCGATCAGCAAAGAGGCGCACGAGACGATGGCAGTAGCAATGAACAAGATACATGGACGCAGCAACACAGGGGAAGGAGGCGAAGACTCGCCCGTTTCCTCCCCCGAAGACGGTCTCTCCCTCCGTTCCGCCATCAAACAAGTGGCCTCCGGACGTTTCGGCGTAACCGCTGAATATTTAGTGAATGCAGAAGAGATACAGATCAAAGTCGCCCAAGGCGCAAAACCAGGTGAAGGTGGACAGCTGCCGGGATTCAAAGGTTAACGACGTGATTGCCAAAACACGCCACTCCATTCCAGGTATCTCGCTGATCTCTCCTCCTCCCCACCATGACATTTACTCGATCGAAGACCTAGCACAACTGATCTTCGACCTGAAAAATGTCAACCCGAGTGCCGAAATAAGCGTGAAGCTGGTATCGGAAAGCGGTGTCGGGACAATTGCAGCAGGCGTAGCAAAAGCTAAAGCCGACCGCATCGTCATATCGGGAGCCGAAGGGGAACAGGTGCTTCTCCGATGAGCTCCATCCGCTACGCCGGACTGCCTCCCGAACTGGGATTGTCGGAGACGCAACAGACACTGGTCATGAATAACCTTCGCGGGCAAGTCCGGCTGCAAACCGACGGACAGTTGAAGACCGGGCGCGACATCGTCCTGATGGCCCTGTTGGGAGCCGAAGAGTTCGGTTTCGCCACCTCCGCCCTGATCGTACTGGGCTGCGTGATGATGCGCAAATGCCACATGAACACCTGCCCGGTGGGTGTCGCCACCCAAAACGAGGAACTGCGCAAACGTTTCCACGGCCGTTACGAATATTTGGTGAACTTCTTCACCTTCCTCGCCGAAGAGGTCCGAGAATACTTGGCGGAGATGGGCTTCAAAAGGCTGGATGACATCATCGGGCGTACGGACCTGATCGATAAGCGCCCACCCACGCCATCTGCATCCGGCAAATACGCATTGCTCGATTTCTCCAAATTGCTGCACATCCCAGCACAGGCTGCTACAAATGCCATACGTCATACGGCAGAGCAGGTCCACTTGACCGGACATGTAAAAGACCAGGACATTATCCTGCATGCCATGCCGGCCATCGAGCACCGACAAGAGATTTCTTTGGATTATGCCATAGCCAACACCGACCGCTCGGTAGGCGCCATGCTCTCCGGTGAGATTGCCAAACGATACGGCAACTCAGGATTACCGGAACATACGCTTAATATCAAATTCAAAGGTTCGGCCGGACAGAGCTTCGGCGCCTTCCTTGCGCACGGTGTCAACTTCCGCCTCGAAGGAGAAGCCAACGATTATTTAGGCAAAGGCTTGAGCGGAGGACGTATCAGCGTGATGCCTCCGGTACGGTCGACCTTCGTAGCCGAAAACAACACGATTGCCGGAAACACCCTGATGTACGGGGCGACAAGCGGCGAAGTGTATATCAACGGACGTGTAGGTGAACGTTTTGCTGTACGTAATTCCGGTGCAGTAGCCGTAGTAGAAGGTGTAGGCGATCATTGTTGCGAATATATGACTGGAGGACGTGTGGTGGTTCTCGGACGTACAGGGCGCAACTTCGCCGCCGGCATGAGCGGCGGTGTTGCTTATGTGTGGAACAAGGAAGGAGACTTCGACTACTACTGCAATATGGAGATGGTCGAACTCTCGCTGATCGAAGACAGCACGACACGCAAGGAACTGCACGAACTGATCCGCAAACATTACCATTTCACTGGCAGTCACCTCGCAAGCAAAATGCTTGACAACTGGAACAAGTATGTGGATGAATTCATACAGATCGTCCCGATCGAATATAAAAAGGTCTTGCAGGAAGAGCAGATGAAGAAGTTGCAACAAAAAATCGCTGAAATGCAGCGCGACTACTAAACGGCAGGGATACGTACCCGGCAAGTGAGGAGCGACCGTCCTTATGCGTGAGGAGTCACCGTCCTTACAAGGTCCCCCTACCCATCCGGGCCGAATTACGAAGAAAAGAAAAGTATCAGTATAAACAATCAATTACCAACATGGGAAATCCGAAAGCATTCCTCACCATACACCGGCAAGAAGCCGGATATCGTCCCGTTCATGAACGCATCGACGACTTTAGCGAAGTAGAACAAACGCTCAACAGCAGCGACCGCCGCACACAGGCTTCCCGCTGCATGGACTGCGGCGTGCCCTTCTGCCACTGGGCCTGCCCGTTAGGTAACAAACAACCCGAATGGCAAGACCTGCTCTATAAAGGCAGATGGCGCGAAGCCTTCCACGTGTTGGAGCAGACCTGCGACTTCCCGGAGTTTACCGGACGCATCTGCCCCGCTCTCTGTGAGAAAAGCTGTGTGCTGAAACTGAGCTGTGACGAGCCTGTCACGATACGCGAGAACGAAGCCTCCATCGTAGAGGCCGCTTTTCGCGAAGGATACATCCAACCGGTCCGCCTCATCCGCAACGGCAAGCGGGTAGCCGTGATCGGCAGCGGCCCGGCCGGACTGACAGCAGCCAACCAACTGAACCGCCGGGGATACGAAGTAACGGTATTCGAGAAATACGAACTCCCAGGCGGCCTGCTCCGATTCGGTATTCCGAACTTCAAATTAGGGAAGAACATCATCGACCGCCGTATCCGGCTGATGGAACAGGAAGGGATCGTCTTCAAAGTCAACACGATGGTCGGCAACGAAGTATCCGCCAAAGAGATCGCCTCGACGTTCGATGCCGTCTGTATCGCCATCGGTTCCGAAGTGCCGCGCGACCTCCCCCATCGAAGGGCGTAATCTGAAAGGCGTCCATTTCGCCCTCGAACTGTTGTCACAACAGAACCGTATCCTCGAAGGCATCGTCATCCCGCCTAAAGACATCATCAACTGCAAAGGCAAAAAAATCCTCATCATCGGTGGCGGCGACACGGGAAGCGACTGCGTCGGGACAGCCAATCGCCACAAAGCCGCTAACGTGACGCAAATCGAAATCATGCCCCAGCCGCCCGTCGGACATAACCCGACAACTCCCTGGCCCCTGTACCCGCAAGTGCTGAAAACGAGCAGCAGCCACGAAGAAGGATGCATCCGCCGCTGGAACCTCGCCTCCGTCCGTTTCATCGGCGAAAAGAACACACTGAAAGGCGTCGAAGTCGAAGAGGTGGAATGGTTGCCTGCGAAAAACGGCGGACGTCCCGAAATGTGGAAGACAGGCCGTACGGAAATAATCGAAGCCGACCTCGTCTTCCTCGCGATGGGCTTCATCCACCCCGAACAGGAAGGGCTGATCAAAGAACTTTCCATCGCCGTCGACACACGCGGCAACATCGCCGTCGATCCGGGCACCAACCGGATAGCCGACACTAATATCTTCGCCTCAGGCGATGCCGTCAGCGGTGCCAGCCTCGTTGTCCGTGCCATGGCCTCCGGTCGCAAAGCAGCAGCCGCTATCGACAAATACCTGCACCCCATAAATCATAATTCATAATTCATAAATCATAATTCCCATGTGTGGTATTACAGCAATCTTCAACATCCATAGCAGCGCCGCCGACCTTCGTCAGCAAGCCCTGAAAATGAGTAAACGTATCCGTCACCGCGGCCCGGACTGGAGCGGCATCTATCAAGGAAAAACCGCCATCCTCGCCCATGAACGCCTCTCCATCGTCGATCCTGCATCCGGCGGACAACCGCTGAGAAGCAAAGACGGCAAACTGATCCTCACCGTCAACGGCGAGATATATAACCATCGCGAACTCCGCGGACAGTTGAAAGACGAATACGAATTCCAGACCGGAAGCGACTGCGAGGTCATCCTCGCCCTCTACCGCAAATACGGCGTGGGATGCGTGGAAAAGCTGAGCGGGATCTTCGGATTCGCTCTCTACGACGAAGCGAACGACTGTTACCTGATCGCCCGCGATCCGATCGGCGTCATCCCCCTCTATATCGGCCACGACGACGAAGGGCATCTCCTTGTGTCATCCGAACTGAAAGGGCTCCGAAGGCTTCGCCACCGCATACGGCCAGTTCCCTCCGGGACACTATTTCTATAGCCGTGATAAGGATTTCACCCGCTGGTATATCCGCGACTGGATGCAATATGATAACGTGAAAGATAATCCTGCCAGCGTAGAGGAACTGCACGATGCCCTCGAAGCGGCCGTACGCCGCCAACTGATGAGCGACGTGCCCTATGGCGTACTCCTTTCCGGCGGTCTGGACTCGTCCATCACCTCCGCCATAGCCAAAAAATACGCAGCCAAACGCATCGAGACCGAAGGGAAGGCAGATGCATGGTGGCCGCAGCTGCACTCCTTCGCTGTCGGTCTCAAAGGAGCGCCTGATTTAGTGGCAGCCAAGAAAGTGGCCGATTATATCGGTACTGTCCACCACGAGATCAACTACACGATCGAGGAAGGGCTCGATGCCATTCGTGACGTGATCTACTACATCGAGACATACGACGTGACGACTGTCCGCGCCTCCACTCCGATGTACCTGTTGGCTCGCGTAATCAAGTCGATGGGTATAAAGATGGTGTTGAGCGGCGAAGGGGCGGATGAGGTGTTCGGGGGGTTACCTCTATTTCCACAAAGCCCCGGATGCGAAAGCATTCCACGAAGAGACCGTCCGTAAACTGAGCAAACTCTATATGTATGACTGTCTACGGGCTAACAAAAGCTTATGTGCTTGGGGGGGTGTGGAAGGTCGCGTTCCTTTCCTCGACAAAGAGTTTCTCGATATTGCCATGCGCCTCAACCCTGAAGCCAAAATGTGTCCCGGTAGCGTGATCGAGAAGAAAATTCTCCGCGAGGCTTTCGCCGATGTGCTCCCCTCGGAAATAGCCTGGCGGCAGAAGGAACAATTCTCCGACGGCGTCGGCTACAGCTGGATCGACACGCTGAAAAAGGTGACCGCCCAAGCCGTCAGCGACACTGAAATGGCGAATGCCGCCCGGCGCTTCCCGATCAACACGCCTCAGAACAAAGAAGAATACTTCTACCGTACCATCTTCGAAGAGCATTTTCCCAGTGAAAGTGCCGCCCGCAGCGTGCCGAGCGTACCGAGCGTTGCCTGCTCCACCGCCGAAGCTCTCGCTTGGGATACCGCCTTCAAGAACATGAACGACCCCAGCGGACGGGCGGTGAAAGGGGTACATGAAGCGGCATACTGACATACCGATCTCCGTAACAAAACACACTCAAATCTGTATGTTATATAAAAACAGAAACAAACCTCTAAACTGAAGTTTGCTTCTGTTTTTATATGACCTTCACTAATCCCGCACGCAACGGATAGGGAAATAACAAGCTCCGACTGCTGCCGCTGAGACATTATTATTAATCATATCATTGTCGCCATCCAAATATGGAAGCATCGAATTCCCTTTGACAAGATATCGACCCAAAATAAGACAGTTCCTTCTAACTCCGTTGAATTAAACTTAGGAGTATTGGTTTTACAAACCCTGTTGTCTGTCCCAGTGCAGGCACAGCATAAAGTGAAAGTCCACTCAAATTATCAGGAGTATTATCACCAGACTTCCACCATTGAGCAGCCACCCAATCACGACTATCTTTATTTTCCGCCACATTAGAAGCCATCATATGCCACCAGCCAAAGCCAAAAATATAATCAATATATTCCATGTCTGCATAATAATTTCCAAATACACCATGCGTAAAACTTGTCGGAATATGCCACCCTTCGGGGCAAAGACTATTATTAGTTTGTCCTTCTATATCTTGTGAAAGAATATTGTAATCTGAACCAAGATTCTGGACATATGGATCGTAATCTCCCGCCACAGCCGAAAAGTTATAATGCAAACCATATCGTTTCTTCACCTCATCGCTCTGACTTTCCACATCAAAACTATCATCTTTCTTATAATAATCATACATAGCTGCCTTCTGATACTGAGTACCTGTCGAATATTCGTTAAGATAAACAGTTTGAGACTTTTTGGTCATCCGTTGCGCTCCGCTGATAAACCAAAGAAGTTCCATCCTTAAACTTTGTAGCACGCAAATTCTCTCTCATCCAATAAGACGCTCCTATCTTGACAATAGGATACTCAATACCGTCAGCATCCGAAATGGTATAGGGTTCTAACTTATACTTATCAATCCCATTTTTGCATTCCTTGACATTTTTAGATGATGTAATCATCAATTTGGAGATTTCCTCCTTCCCTCCAGTTCCCGCAATAAAAGCTGCAAGAGGTGACACATTACCATTTTCATAACTACCCCGCATTGTCCAACCAATGTTACCTCCGGCAATATTCCTACTGCCTTTAGCACCTCCTAGATATTTCGCTATATATCCATTGGCAAGGTCTACCTTGTTATCTTCACCTACAGGATAAACGGCTACGACCTGATAAGTCACGCCATTTTGCCCCGGAATACGGCCGAACCCTTCCTTACAGATCTCCGCAACCTGCTTATCGCCATCCATCACTTTCCACACGTTGGATTTATCCCAATCTATATCATTTATATCGATATAATTCTCAACTGTGACAGGCATACTGAACCGGGTTCCATCAGTCAAGATAAATTCCACATAGTCATCATAGACCTTCACATCGCTAAAGAACGAGCTACCACCGCCCCCACCGCTACCGGCAGGACCTTGTGAGCCGGTCGGACCCTGTTCTCCCGTTTCGCCACGCTCACCTGAAACTTTCGCCCACTGCTTACCTCCGTCTACAGAAAGATAAACGGCAGTATCATTCTTCTTACCCCCGCCAATCAGAATGGCATCATCCGGCAATTGGCTTCCTAATTTCAATTCAGGAGGTATACTCTGTGTATTAGCGCCGATTATATTGCCTTCAGAATCTTTCATCAGTTCGCCGTCAAGTGTCCAATACCAATTTCCATCTTCCGACTGCTTTATACCGATTAGGGGGGTATTCCCTTTTTCGCCTTTCTCGCCGTGATAGATCGTAGCCGGTTCCTGATTCTTAAAACGTATCGTATAACCGACCGTATCACTGCCTAAAACCACAGGAGGACATCCGTGATATAGTCATTTTTCGTCCATCAACTTTTTGAAGAGCATCAATATTGCTACTGGCCGCAGCCTGCCAGGTTTCCAAAGCTTCGATACGGTTCTCCAATCCCGAAATATTATTCCATAAATCTTCATCATTATAGCATCCGGTCATAAACACAGCAGAAAGAGCTAACCAAACACAAATACTCGTTTTTATCTTTTCATTTTCTATTATATAAAAATTCGATTAATAATACTAATCAGTCTTGACTACCGGCATCGCTGGATGCCGGTAGTCCATTTCGGTGCCAGTTACCAGCACCGTTCAGTGCCGATGACCGGAACAAATTATAATTCACCCGGACGTTCTTCTTCTCCGGGAATATTTCCCACATACAAAGGATAGGGGAAGCGGTTTCGACGGGGTTCCTTCAACAACTTCTTTGAATTTGTGCTTGCCTGAGTCGCAACCTCCAAATAGTAAGCCCCCCTTATTTAACTGAGGAATGATAAATGAAAAAAGATGGGTCGTTGCGTAGTAAAGCAGAAACCGGGACAGGGATTTCCGTTTTATCCGTATCGGACACGAAGAAGAAGCCGACCGTCTGCCCTTCAGAACCGGTTATCTTCACCCGGTTGCCTTCGCCGTTAAGACCACCGCCCGGTGATCCGAAGATTTTCACTGCCGGTTGCCACATCGACAACTTTCGTAATGGTCGGCAATCCTTCTTCCGTACCAGCGACAATCACACTGATGTTTTTCAAATCTTCCTTAAATTCGATACGGGGTGAACAACGTAAAGTTACATTGTTGACCGACGGATCGAATTTGGCATCCGACCTATAAACGGACCGTCCACGCCAAGTGAATTATTCGCAAACCCGAACTCTACGGTAGAAGCATTGTAAAGTTCTATCTTAGCCTGGGCCATCAAGTCGTTATAGGCACTCTCCAACTCAGACGCCGTAAATTTACTGTTCGTTGCAGCCAGCTTGCATAAGTCTTTTGACTGAACGATTTGCCTGATAAGTTACATTAAAAAGAAAAGTCATCATCACGCTCCGTCAGCTTATTAGCAACTAATTTGCCGGTAATGCTACGCATTTTAGGTTCGTTTAAAGCCATAAATTTAAAATTTGATTAAGTTCGATTAGAACTATTTCCTTTTATGGCGTTTTTCAAGTAACGAAATCCATATCAACAACCAAAACACACTTTATTTTGGCAAAAGGTTCAAACGGGTAATAAAAAAATTAATACAAAAACCCGTTTTGTTAGGATTTATTTTATAGATTTGCATCATTATTAACGTAGTTCTAATCGAACTATGTCTATTTTTTTGTTTCCTTTTAATTATCAATTATT